>Ga0136630_1000358_pt1 | contig 17193 bp, 13 predicted proteins | sample AntDrymUQ5682106_2_FD_105496 | JGI IMG/M metagenome (GOLD analysis project Ga0136630, IMG submission 105496) | Polar desert sand microbial communities from Dry Valleys, Antarctica - metaG UQ568 (21.06) | ecosystem: Environmental > Terrestrial > Soil > Desert | place: Antarctica: Dry Valley...
CCTACGGCCTCGTCCACGTCCTGATCGCCTGGGTCGCGGTGACCATGGCCTGGAGCAGCAGTTCACAAAGCGGGGACAAGTCGGGCGCGCTGGCCACGCTGGCTGACGATCCGATCGGTCGAGCCCTGCTCTGGATCATCGCGGTCGGCTTGTTCGCGCTGGTCGTGTGGCAGCTGAGCGAGGCCATCTGGGGCTTCCGGGGGGAGGACGGGAAGAAGCGCCTCCGTCATCGGCTGACCGCCGCTGGCAAGGCCGTCGTGTTCGTCTCCTTGGCGATCAGCTCGATCAGCGCTGCGACCGGTAGCAACTCATCCGATGCCGCACAGCAGCAACAGCAGACCTCCGGGGTCCTAGCGCTTCCGTTCGGTCAGTTCCTCGTCGTTGCCGTTGGCCTCGTGGTCGTCGGCGTGGGGGTCGCGCACATAGTCCAGGGCGTCAAGAAGAAGTTCATGAAATACATCGACAAGGGGATGACGTCGCGCATGCGCTCAGCCGTGCAGAGGGTCGGGATGGTCGGCTACATCGCACGCGGGGTCGCCTTCATCGTCGTGGGTGCAATCCTCGGGTACGCCGCCATCACCTTCGATCCGGCCAAGGCGACTGGTCTCGACGGGGCACTGCGGCTCATCGTGACGGCCCCGTTCGGCCAGATCTTGTTGACCCTGGTCGCCGTGGGCTTTCTGGCGTACGGATTGTTCGCCTTCGCCCGGGCGCGCTATCAGGACTTGAAGAACTAGCGGCGGATCGACTTGGGTCCGCCGCCGAGCTTGGTCCTACCCCAGCCGTACGCGGCCGTCGCCAGGAAAAGGACTGCGCCGACAATGATGAGCCAGAAAAGGCCCTTGATCAGCGCGCCGAGCACGATGACGACCAGCCAGATACCGAGCAGCAGCAGGAGCAGTCCCCACATCCGAATCTCCTCCTCCTGGCACATCGGCGTGCCGGTTGTCGCCAACGATAGGCGATGCCCGGCACGCCTGAGGCGAGCCGAGGTTGGATCGAACCACGTCGCCCGGCGGGCAGCTGTGCTCAGTCCTCGCCCGCGGTCTCTGCCTCGGTTCCGAGAACGGTGAACTCGGCGTCGAGGTGGACGTCCACCTCACCCCCGTCGTTCAGGGTGACCTCGACTTCGTAGTAGCCCTCCTCGTCCCCCACCTCGGTGTCGGTCACCCGACCCTCACCGACATGATCCAGTGCTGCGGCGGAGGCCCGTTCGAGTTCGGTGCCGGTGATCGGGATCTCTGCCCCGTCCTCCCCACCGCCGGCCAAGACAGCCCCGGTGCCCGCCGCGAACGTGCCAGCAGCGACCGCCGCCCCGAGCAACCATTTCGTGCTGCGCTTCATCGTCCACTCCTCTTCCTGAGTCTCAGCGGGCCGTGCCGGTGACCGGTGGCCGGTGAGCTAGGCGTCGCTCGCCTGGATGGTGATCGTGCGCCGGGCAGGCTGACTCCCAGCTGAACGCAGCTGTTCGTGTCATTCCGACCAGCGCGGCAGGCGGACATCGAAACGCGCACCGCCGGTGGACGACTCGGTCAGGCTGACAGTCCCGCCGTGACCGGTCACCACCTCGGCGACGATGGCCAGGCCCAGTCCGGCCCCTCCGTCGTCGCGCGCGCGTGCATCGTCGAGCCTGGAGAACCGAGCGAAGATCACGTCCCGATCCTCGTGCGCCACGCCTTGGCCGTCGTCGTCGACCCGGAGCAACACGAGATCGCCGTCCTCGCGCAAGCTCACCTCGACGCGGGAAATCGCGTGTCGCACGGCGTTGTCCAAGAGGTTGTCGATGACGCGGCGAAGCAGGCCGGCATCGCCTCGTACCCGGCCTGCGGAAACTCTCGAGGTGTCCATTGTCACGTCGGTCCTCCCGCGCAGGCGCTGAGCTGCACTGAAGACCAGGTCGTCGAGGTCCACCGGCTGGTGCATGGGTGCCGAGTGCTGCTCATCCGCACGCGCCAGCACGAGCAGATTCTCGACAAGTTGCTGCACTCGCAGGCTCTCGGCCAGGACCGTCTCGGCCAGCTCCCGCGTGGTCCCGCGATCCGGATGCGCGATGGCCACCTCCACGTGAGCACGAATACTCGCCATCGGTGATCGCAGCTCGTGCGAGGCGTCGGAGACGAACTGCTGCTGGCGTAGTCGTGCGCTCTCCAGCCGAGCCAGCATCCGGTTCATCGTCGCTGCCAGACGGGAGATCTCGTCGTCACCGCCGGGCTGGGGGACGCGTCGATGCAGTTCTCTGGCCGACACCTCATCGACCTCTCGACGGATCGCTTCGACCGGTGCCAGCGCACCCCCCACGACGCGCCAGGTCGTCAACCCGAGGAGCACCAACAAGATCGGGACGCCGGCGGCCAGCAGTGTCGTGAGCGCCCCTCTGGATTCGGCCACCTGGTCCAGGGCATGGGCAGCCACGACGGTGTACCGCCCCTGCGATGTGTCGGTCACGGTGGCCACCGCGAGGTAGCCGTCGTCGTCGAAGGCGACGGTGATCGGCGCCGATTTCCCCGGTGCCACATCGGACAACAGGCCGGGGCCGATCTCCTCCGAGCTTGACACGACGACCTCGTTGTCGCCGTCGAGAACCTGGATCAGACGGTCATCGTCTTCGGGCAGCCGCAGGGCCGCCACCCCGGATTCCGCGAGCGCAGCCGCGACCTGATCTGCCTGGGTCTGAGCGCTGGTACGCACGGTGTCGGAGAGCCGTGAGCTCAGCATGGAGACCAGCACAAATGATCCGGCGATGAGCGCGACGGCCACGACGGCCGTTGCCACCAAGGTGATCCGTACCCGGACGGTTCCGAAACGGGCCCGCCACCTCCGGGGCCGGGATGCGCTGGGGTCAACCGCCATCGGCGGCCAGTCGGTATCCGGCGCCGCGCACCGTGGTGATGGACTCGCGGCCGAACGGACGGTCCAGCTTGTTGCGGAGATGACGTACGTAGACCTCGACGATGTTGGGGTCGCCCTCGAAGTCGTAGTCCCACACATGGTCGAGGATCTCGCGCTTGGACACGACTTCGCCGCGACGGCGAAGCAGATACTCGAGCAGCGAGTGCTCCCTCGCGGTCAGGGCGATCTCCACTCCACCGCGCGAGACCTGCTTGCCAGCCGGGTCCAATTGCAGATCACCAGCCGCCAGTACCGCCGGGCGTTCTTGGGCACCGCGCCGGATCAGGGCTCGAAGACGAGCGAGCAACACCGCGTACGAGAACGGCTTGGTCAGAAAGTCGTCAGCCCCGGTGTCCAATGCCTCGACCTCGTCCCACTCACCGTCCTTGGCCGTCAGCATGAGGATTGGTGTCCATACGCGGTCCTGACGCAGGGTCCGGCAGATCACATAGCCGTTCACCCCGGGAAGCATGATGTCCAGAACGATTGCGTCGTACGGATTCTCCCGGGCCAGCCAGAGCCCATCGGTGCCGTCCACCGCCACATCCACCGCGAAGCCGTCTGCCTCCAGCCCGTTCCGGAGACCGGCGGCCAGCCGCTTCTCGTCCTCGACCACCAGCACCCGCATCGGTCTCTCCCTCGGTAGACGCGTCGCGAGAATCGTGCACGCCATCTGAATGCTGGCTGAAGAACAGTGGAATCCAGTGCCCAGATCAGCCGACGCCATCCTCCGCTTGGAGCCGGTCCACGTCTTCGGGATAGCCCAATGCTTCGGCCAGTGCAGCGCGTAGCGGCCAGCGGTCGTAGCGCCAGGCCAACGCCCGCCCCAGTGCAGCCGGACCGGCTTTGGCATCGACATGGTCGGTGTTCCCGTCCGGCCACCACGCCACGGTCTGTTCGCCGGTCACCAACAACGGATCGTGGGTGGCGACGAGGCCGGAGACCGACCCGATTCCCAGCCGGCGCGCGGCGAGCCAGGCGCCTGGGACAGCGGTCCAGTCGGTGGTCGATGCTGGCGTCGAGGCGACGCGTGCGGTCACGATCTCGGTGGCCAGTGGGAGATCCAGCAGATCGGCTACTGCTGCCGCTGCCGCGGATCCGGCCGCCGGAACCGGAGTGCGGTCCAGCAACGGCAGCAGAAAAGGAGCATCCAGGACGACGGCGTCGTCACGATCGACGGTCAGATCGGGCGCCACCCGGATCCGCTGCGGCGGGTCCACGTCGATGCCGTCGAGGGCAGCAGCCAGTCGCGGATAGATGTCGGTGAGCACGTCAGGCCGCACCGTGCGGTCGGGCTGGCCCAGCCGGACGAGCAGCGTCAGCGCGCTGCCCGGCTCGGCCAGGACCTCGTCGATCGAGGATTGGCAGCGGACCAGACGCAGGATGTCCGGGGTGGCGCCCGCGACGTCGAACAGGCCGTCCAGTTCCTCGGCCCGCGGGTGCCGAAGTCGGTCTGGCCGCCGGCCATCCAACACCGGATGCGTGGAGAGCCACCACCGTGTGTAGGAGGGAACCGCGATCGCCGCTCCTGCGCTGACCGTGACGACTGCATCGGCGAACACGTCGGGCGGCATCGCGCTCAGCAGGTGAAGCGCTGCCTCCCAGCGGTCCGGGCGTACGAGATCGAGGTCGCGTACCGCGACCAGGCCGGTCAGGATCGGCGGAGTGTCCCTTGGCGGCAGGCGATCGAAGACCGCGTCATACCAACGGTGTTCGTCATCCAGGTCGTGCTCACCCTCGCCGAGCTCGGCACTGTCGGTCCGAAGAACGGCGAAGGTCTGTAGCGCGCCAACCGCGACGAGAGGTTCCACTCCGTAGGTCGTCACGAAGTCGGCGGCGACGAGCCCCAGGCAGCCGTCCTCGAGGATCGACTCCAGCAGCGAACCAGGGAGCACCAGCTCACTCGCCAGAGTCCACTCCCCCGACGAGTCCGGCAGCGCCAGGTCGGCCAACCACGGGTGCGTCACGAAGGTCACACGGGCTGCCCGTACGAGGGTGAGGACTGCCCTGGCGATCGGCTCAGGGTTGTCCTCTTCGTAGGAGGCCTCCACGGCGGCCCGAACCGCGGATGAGCTGAGGATCCCATTCGCGGTGGCGGGATTGGCGCCGAGGCGCTGCAGGAAGTGCCGCGCCATGTCGTTGGCCAGCGCATCGGGGTGGACCATGCGCAACCCGAGTGCTGCCAGATCGGCCGCCCCAAGATCGTGTTCAGCAATCAACAGGCCGCGGGCGCCGTACGCCGTTCGCCCGTCGGCCAGGGGAACCGGGATGGCCGAGAGCGCATCCCGGTCGTCGAGGGAGCCGGTGTGCTCGAGACCGGCGTAGAGGGCTGCCCACCACTGCGCTGGGCGTTCGACGGTTGACAACAACTCGACCAGGGCTGCCAGGTCCATCCGCCGCACGCCGACCGCTGCCAGGACCGGAGCATGCGCGCGGCGCGCCCACGAGGTGGGCAGCAGACCACTCAGGACATCGGCGAGTGCGGCCACCAGGTCCTCGCTGGCCGGGTCGAGCGCGGTTGCCCGGTCAGGGCGGATGCGCACGGCCGGCGCGTCGGCACCGGCTCGCTGGGTATCGCCGGTCGCCTCTGGCAGCCAGGCGAGCCCGCGGAGTTCAGCGACGATCGCGGCGCTGAGCTGGGCATCCAACTCCGAAGCGGCCAGTGTCGCCCTGGGCAACAGGGCCAGCAGCGCTGGATCCTCGGCCAGCCCCAGGATGAGCTCGCCGAAAGCTCCGGCAGCCGCCCCGGTGAGATAGTCGGTCACCTGTCCGGGGGCGACGTGACGACGATCCGGGGCCAACGGGTAGGAGGCGATCAGCCGTAGCGGGAGCGACAACGGTTCGTCACTCAGGGTCGGTGCATGCACGACCTGCCGACCAGTCAGCGGTTGCGGTACGCCGTCCTCGACCGGCACCGCCCAGGTTACGGTCCACTGTGGACGTTCTCGTTCCTCGACCGGCCGGTCGGCAAGGATCTCAGGGGGCAGCTGGCCGGATTCGGTACTGACTCGCCAGCGCTGAATGCGGTCCCCGTCGTGCAGGAGTACGTCCGGGCCATCGTTGCTCCGCCGGAGAGTCCGGTCACCGATGTCCAGCCGGGCTAGACCGGGCAGTCCCAACAGTATGTCGGCGTCGACGTCGCGCAGCAGGGATCGGACGAGATAGTGAGCTCCGTGGCGCAGCAAAAGGCGAACCTCGGTGTCGAATCCTTCGGGAGGCGAGTCGTTCGTCGCATCGACCGCGAAGGGCAACCGCAGGACCGGCACCGATCCCCGGGCGGCGGTACTTCTGCGCTCGACCTCGCCGGCGAGCGAGGCGATCTCAGCAACGGCAACCCGGGTTTCGGTAGCGCTGAACCGCACTCCCCCGGTGCACGAGACGACGCTCGGCTCGTCGGAGACTGCCAGCACGGCCGCAAAGCCGACGCCGTACCTCCCGACCGACTCCGATCCCTGCTTGGCCGACGCGCGCAGGGTCGCGAGGCCTTGGACGCCGTCGGCATCCAACGGCGCGCCCACGTTGGCGGCGCGCAGCATGTCCCCGTCGAGACTGAGCCGCAGGTGGCCGGGCACCCCCGCGGCGGTCGACGCGTCGGCGGCATTCTGTGCCAACTCGATCAACAGTCGGTCGCGATACCCGCCGAGTACCAGATCCTCTTCGGCATTCGCATCCTCGCGGAACCGCGCCGGAGAACCCGCCCAGGCATCCAGCACCCGTTGCCGAATGTGCGCGGTACCGAACGGATCGTCGCTCAGCCGGCCCACCGCCACGGATGGACGGAACCACGTCGTGAAAGCACCCCGGCATCCTCCCGTACCACTGACATACCGCTCTGCCTATCTGGTGCGCCGACGCGCGGAGCGGACGATCGGCGTGTCCTGGCGCCAGGTAGGCAAAGGTGCGACCCACCAGAGGGAAACGCCAGAAGGCGGGACCGAGTGACCCGGTCCCGCCTCCGACGTGCCGCGACGTATCTGGTGGCGCCTAACTGCAGCCGCTGGTGGAACCGCAGCCTTCGCAGACGTAGCAGGACCCAGTGGGGCGCATCTTGACACCGCAGGTCATGCACAGGGGTGCGTCGTTGCTCTTGCCGGTGACCGCTTCCAGCAACTCGGCCGAGGATCCGACGCCGCGCGGCGCAGGCTTGGCGGCGACCTCGGAGGCCAGATCGGCCTTGGCGACCGGCTTCTCGACCGGAGCCGATGACCGTAAAGCGTCCAGGTCGACCTCGTCGTCGTCTCCACCCAGCACCGACTCGGCCACGGCCGTACCGGCACTGGCTGCCGCAACCTGAGCGATCCGCTCGTCGGCGGTGAAGATGCCCAGGCCCGCACGCTTCTCGTACGGCAGATGGTCCAAAGCCAGCCGGCGGAAGATGTAGTCCATCACCGATTGCGCCAGTCGTACGTCAGCGTCGTCGGTCATGCCGGCCGGGTCGAAGCGCATGTTCGTGAACTTCGAGACGTAGGTCTCTAGCGGCACGCCGTACTGCAGCGCGATCGAGATCGCGATCGAGAACGCGTCCATCAGCCCGGCCAGGGTCGAGCCCTGCTTGCTCATCTTGAGGAAGACCTCGCCGAGCCCGTCGTCCGGGTAGCTCGACGCGGTCATGTACCCCTCGGCGCCGCCGACACTGAACGAGGTCGTCCGCGCCGGACGCGACTTCGGCAGCCGCTTGCGGGTTGGCCGGTTCACCTCGATGACCTCGGGCTCGGCCGTCGCCTTCTTGGCCTTGCCGTCGGACAGCGGCTGGCCGACCTTGCAGTTGTCCCGATAGATCGCCAGTGCCTTGAGGCCCATCTTCCAGCCCCGGAAGTAGATCTCCTCGACGTCCTCGACGGTGGCCGTCTCCGGCATGTTCACCGTTTTCGAGATGGCCCCAGAGATGAACGGCTGGACTGCGGACATCATGCGGACGTGTCCCATTGGCGTGATCGCCCGCTCCCCCATCGCGCAGTCGAACACCTCATAGTGCTCAGGACGAAGACCAGGCGCATCCACCACGTGCCCGTGCTCCGCGATGAACTCGACTATCGCCTCGACCTGCTCGTCCTGGTACCCGAGTGAGGTCAACGCCCGCGGGACCGTCTGGTTGACGATCTGCATGGACCCGCCACCGACCAGCTTCTTGAACTTGACCAGGGAGAAGTCAGGCTCGATACCGGTTGTGTCGCAATCCATCATGAAACCTATGGTTCCAGTCGGAGCCAAAACGCTGGATTGTGCGTTGCGCCAACCGTTTTCGGCCCCGATAGCAAGCCCATCTTGCCATGCCTTGGTCGCGTGCTTGAGCACCGCCGCGTCAGCGGCACCCAGCGGGCGGATCTCGTCGTTGGCCGCCGCGTGCTTACGCATCACCCTTGCGTGCGGCGCGGCGTTGCGCGCGAAACCGTCGTACGGTCCGACGATCCCGGCGAGCTCGGCGGAGCGCTTGTAGGCCGTACCGGTCATCAGAGACGTGATCGCCGCGGCCAGCGACTGCCCACCACGGGAGTCGTAGGCGTGCCCGGTCGCCATCAGCAGCGCGCCGAGGTTCGCGTACCCGATCCCGAGTTGTCGGTAGGCGCGCGTGGTGTCCCCGATAGGTTCGGTCGGGAAGTCGGCGAAGCAGATCGAGATGTCCATCGCGGTGATGACGATCTCAACGGCCTTGGCGAAGGTTTCCGCATCGAAGGTGCCGTCGTCGTTGAGGAACTTCATCAAGTTCAGCGAAGCCAGGTTGCAGGAGCTGTTGTCCAGGCTGAGGTACTCACTGCATGGATTAGATGCAGTGATCCGACCGGTCTCGGGGTTGGTGTGCCAGTCGTTGATCGTGTCGTCGTACTGGATGCCGGGGTCGGCACAGGCCCACGCCGCCTGGGTCATCGACCGGAACAGCTTCTTGGCGTCGACGGTTTCGAGGACCCGGCCGTCCTGGCGGGCCCGCAGCCCGAATTCGGCGCCGTTCTCCACGGCGTTCATGAACTCCTCGGTGACCCGGACGGAGTTGTTCGCGTTCTGGTACTGGACGCTGGTGATGTCGGTGCCGCCGAGGTCCATGTCGAAACCCGCATCGCGCAATGCTCGGATCTTGTTCTCCTCCCGCGCCTTGGTCGCGATGAACTCCTCGATGTCGGGGTGGTCGACGTCGAGGACGACCATCTTGGCCGCGCGACGGGTCGCGCCACCGGACTTGATCGTCCCTGCACTGGCATCCGCCCCGCGCATGAAGCTGACCGGACCGGACGCAGTGCCGCCGGAGGACAGCAGTTCCTTGCTGGACCGGATCCGGGACAGGTTGAGCCCTGCACCGGAACCGCCCTTGAAGATCAAGCCTTCCTCGCGGTACCAGTTCAGGATCGAGTCCATCGTGTCGTCGACAGCGAGGATGAAGCAGTTGTGCACCCGCAAGTTCGCCGACAGGTACTCACCGCTCTCGGTCTGAATGTCGAAGACCTCCATGGCGCCAAGTGCCTCGACGCGAACGATCTCGAAGCGCTCACGGTCTGACCCACCCATGTCCGGAGTGACATGGAGCAAAGCGTCACCAACCGCGAGGCCACCCGCCGAAACGAACGATCCTGCACGGATGTCGTCCGCCTTCCAGACCAAGTGGTCTGCGGTCACGTCGAGCGTGTGGCCGGCCTTGGTGTGCAGACGCAGCACGTCCTTCACGCCATTGGCCTTCGTGGCCACGATCCGGGTCAACCCGTCAGCGTCATACACCTTCGTCCCGACCGCGTTGTCCTCGACTAGTTTGCCAATGGCGATGAGACCGGCCGGCGTACTGACCAATGAGTCATAGGGCTGGCAGGCTGAGACCTGTTGCGGAGAAGAGGTTCCCACGTTGAACCAGACCGGTGAGTTGAAGCTGAACACCTGGTGCAGCAGCATCCAGGTGAGCTCGTGCTCGAAGATCTCGACGTCTTCCGGCGAGGCGAAGTAGCCGTTGTCCCGGCCGGCGGCGGTGTAAGTCAGCACGACCCGGTCGATCAGCTGGCGCAGGCTCGATTCACGCTGCCCCGTGCCGACCGCGCCGCGGAAGTACTTGGTGGTGACGATGTTGGCCGCATTGATGCTCCAGAAGTCCGGGAACTCCACCCCGCGCTGCTCGAAGTTGATCGACCCGTCACGCCAGTTCGTCATGATGACGTCGCGTCGTTCCCAGCTGATCTCGTCGTAGGGGTGCACACCGGCGGTCGTGTAGACGCGCTCGACGACGAGCCCCTTCGCGGGGTAGCTAGCGACCCGCTTGCCTGGGGCTGGGGAATGCGCGATGTCGGTCACGGTGGTCCTCTCTAAATGTTCGCAGGTGCGTGCTGGGAGTTGTTCGAGCGCCGCAGATCGGCGATGGCGGCTTCGAAATCGGCCGCTGAGGTGAAGGAGTTGTAGACGCTGGCAAAGCGCAGGTAAGCCACTTCGTCGAGTTCGCGGAGCGGGCCCAAGATCGCGAGGCCCACCTCATCGCTGGGGATCTCAGCGACGCCGCTGGCGCGGACCGCGTCCTCGACCTCCTGGGCCAGCTTGGCCAGCGCGTCCTCGTCGACCGGGCGGCCCTGGCAGGCCCGACGGACTCCCGCGACGACCTTGGATCGGGCGAAGGGCTCGGTCACTCCGCTGCGCTTGATCACCGCAAGGGTGGCTTCTTCCACGGTGGTGAAGCGCCGGGAGCAATCCGTGCAGGACCGGCGACGCCGGATGACCTGCCCCTCATCGACCTCCCGGGAGTCCAGCACCCGCGAATCGGGATGCCGGCAGTACGGACACCGCATTTCCGGCCCCTTTCGATCCAGTGCGGGGCGCTCGGTGCAACCCGCCTGTGGACGACACAGCGGAGAAGCTGTGCATCGCCTGTGGGCGAGCTGTGGGCGAGCAACCCCAACGTGTGGACTAACTACATCAGTGTAACCACTACATGTAGGGGTTGACCATAGGTCTGTGCACCAGATAGCGCAAGCAGATCCGCACCATTCGCCGCTCCGGCGTGTCGCTGGTCCGCACGTGATCGATCAGGGAACGCGAAGAACCTGTCCGGGCTGCACGGCGGGCGAGCTGAGACCGTTGAGGGTCATGATCGCCGCGATGAGGTCCCGGGGATCGGCGTCAGGATCGACCCGCTCAGCAAGGCTCCACAGGGTGTCGCCGGCTGTCACGGTGATCGTGGACTCGGCCGCCGGGAGCAGCGCGCCGGGGCCTGCCGCATCGCTGGCCGAGCCGAAGTAGGGCGCCTCCTGAGCTGCGTAGGAGGTCGACGGCGCGTACGGGGTCATCGCGGAGAGCACGTCCACGGCGATCACACCCACGCCGGCAGCACCGATCAACGACACTGCGGCCACCAGCCGTCGGGCACGCACGGTCAGCCGCAACGGCACTGCCCGCTTGGTCGAACCAGCCCTTCGGCCAGGCGCCGAACGAGTGACAGAGGCGACAGCGGCGGGACGGTCCCCTGGACGGTCCACTGGTGACGGAACCAAGCTCAGCAGGGTTGGCGCACTTGCTGGTGGCTGGACGAGTCGACTGCTCGACGGCTCGACCGGCTGGTTGACCGGCCGACTGGTGGGGCGCTCCAACGTCGCAAGCATGGAATCCTCCTCAACACAGACGCCCAGGGAAGGAGATCGAACAACTGTTCGATCGAACGTCTGTGCGATGTCTACCAGGTGGCTCTGACAAAGCACAGATCTGGCACACATTTTTCGAACAAATGTTCCATCAACCTTCACGAGAGGAGCGCTGCGATGCGGTTCCTACCCGCCGGAGATGCCGCACTACTCGTGGAACTGGACGACCTGCGGGCGGTGCTCGCGCTCTCCGCCGCCCTGCGCGCGGAGCCACTCGACGGAATCGTCGACGCCGTGCCGGCGGCTCGGACGCTGCTCCTGCGGTGCGATCTGGAGGTCACCTCCCTGATGGCCGTCGCAGATGCCGTACGCCGGATCCGGCCCGACTCGGGTCCGGCTGCGGTCGAGAGGGCGGTGGAACTACCGGCCAGCTACGACGGTCCGGACCTCGCTGACGTCCTGGCCATCACCGGCCTGACCCGTCGTGAACTCATCGACTGGCACACCGGGGCCGACTGGCAGGTCGCCTTCTGCGGCTTCGCTCCGGGTTTCGGTTACCTGGTGAGCCAGCAGGCACGGTCGATCCCGCGTCGGGACACGCCACGTACGACTGTTCCCGCGGGCTCCATCGGCTTGGCCGGGGAATTCAGCGGCATCTATCCACGCCCCTCCCCCGGTGGCTGGCAGCTGATCGGCCGTACCGACGTGACCTTGTTCGACCTCGAGGCAGATCCGCCGGCGCTGCTGCGTCCGGGCGTGGGCGTCCGCTTCGTGGAGTGCACATGAGCCCAACCAGATTCTCGGAGACTCGACAGCTCTTCGTCGTGCGTCCCGGGCCCTTGACCACCGTCCAAGACACCGGACGACCAGGACTGGCCCATCTCGGTATCGGAACATCCGGCGCAGCCGACCTCCCCTCCTACCGGCTGGCCAACCGGCTGGTCGGCAACCGCGAAGATGACGCCACGCTCGAGGCGACGCTCGGCGGTCTGACAGTGCGCGCCGGCCATGACCTGCTGATCGCGATCACCGGCGCGCAGTGCCCGATCACCATAGGCGGGATCATGTACGCCGCCAATGCGCCGATCGCGCTCAGAGCGGGCCAGGAGGCAGCACTCGGTATTCCGGAGCGCGGCCTTCGTAGTTATCTGGCGATTCGCGGCGGCATCCGGGTTCCGGAGATACTCGGGTCGCGCAGCACGGACATCCTGTCCGGGATCGGTCCAGATCCGTTGCTGGCCGGTGACGTTCTTCCGGTCGGACCTGCCTACGGTGCGTCGCCCGACCTGGATGTCGCCGCGGTCGCGGAGCCAGCGGAGGGAGATCTCACCCTGTCCATCCGCGTCGGACCCCGCGACGACTGGTTCACCGATGCGGCGATCCGCGATCTGCTGCAGGCGCGTTACGAGGTCACTTCCGAGTCCAACCGAGTGGGCATGCGGCTGTCCGGTCCGATCCTCGAGCGATCTCGTACCGACGAACTTCCGAGCGAGGGAATGGTCGCCGGAGCGTTGCAGGTGTCCCCGGACGGTCAGCCGACTCTTTTTCTCGCCGATCATCCGGTGACTGGTGGGTACCCGGTGATAGCGGTGGTGGGTCGAGCCGACCTGGACCGGGCTGCTCAGGCCAGGCCGGGCCAGAATCTGCGGTTCCGCTCGGGCAGTGCCTCAGCTGATGATGTTCCGGCCAGTCGGCGTGTCGTTCGAACACATGTTTGAATATCAACCCTCGACCGGCTAGCGTCGCCTCCACGAGATGAGTCTGCTGGGAGGCGCGACGGTGGGAAAACAGAGCGGCACGGCCAAGGGCCGCACGACCAAGATCAGCAACGTGCAGACGTTTCCTGATCGGCCGGATGCCGGTGACGGGCTGACCGTTCGCCAGCGTCGGGTCCTCGAGGTCATTCGCGACTCGATCGACCGCCGCGGCTACCCGCCGTCGGTCCGAGAGATCGGCGAGGCGGTCGGCCTGTCCTCAGCGTCCTCGGTCGCCCACCAGTTGAGCACCTTGCAGCGCAAGGGTTATCTACGCCGAGACCCCAATCGACCGCGCGCCCTGGACGTCCGGACGCCGGAAGAGACCGCAGATGACATCGCGCTCGGCGCGTCCAACGCGGGTGCGGTCAACGCTGCCGCGACTGGCATGTCCACCGAGGACGAGCAGCACCTGCCCCGGCCGTCCTACGTCCCGGTGGTGGGCAGGATCGCTGCCGGCGGTCCTATCCTGGCCGAGCAGGCGATCGAGGAGGTCTTCCCGCTGCCGCGTGAGATCGTCGGCGAGGGCACGCTCTTCCTGCTCCGGGTCGTCGGGGACTCGATGGTCGAGGCCGCGATCTGCGACGGTGACTGGGTGGTGGTGCGCCAGCAGCCCACCGCCGAGTCCGGCGAGATCGTGGCAGCCATGATCGACGGCGAGGCGACGGTCAAGACCTTCAAGCGTCGCGGCGGGCATGTCTGGCTGTTGCCGCACAACTCCGCCTACGAACCCATTGCGGGTGATGAGGCCACCATTCTCGGCCGCGTGGTCAGCGTCCTGCGCAAGGTCTGAGGGCTGACCGGGCCGCGACCGAACTCCCTTCGCCCGGTATCAGGCAGCGGCTCAGTCGCGACGGTCGAGATAGGCGAGTACGGCCAGTACCCGGCGATTGTCGTCCGGGCCGGGTTTCAGATCCAGCTTGTCGAAGATCATGGCTGTGAGGCCTTCGACGGTCTTGATCGCGAGATGCAGCCGCTCGGCGATGGAGCGGTTGGACCGGCCCTCGGCCATGGCCGCCAGCACCTCTCGCTCTCGCGGAGCCAGCCTGGAGAGCTGATCAGTTGCCCGTGCGTTGCGGACGAGTTCGGCGACGACGTCCGGGTCGATCGCCGAGCCGCCCTGGACCACGCGACGGGCCCCGTCGATGAGTTCGCTGGACTCCGCTATCCGGTCCTTGAGCAGATAACCGACGCCATCGACACCGGCTCCCAACAGGCGCAGCGCATAGTCCGGCTCGAGGTACTGCGACAACACGAGCACCCGAACCTGTTGACCGTACCGTTCGCGGATCCGTTCGGCGGCGAGCAAGCCGGCGTTGTGCGAGGGGGGCATCCGGATGTCGACGACCGCCAGGTCGGGCGGGTCCTGGGCAACCATCTCCAGCAGTTCATCGGCGCTGCGGGCCTGGCCGGTGACCTCGAACCCGCCGCTGGCCAGGATCCGGGTGACGCCTTCCCGCACGACAGCCGAGTCGTCAGCCACGATCACAGTCGGGGTATCTCGGCCCGCAGGCATGTCCCCCCGGATCCGCGGCTCGTCACGGTCAGTACCCCGTCGAGAGCAGCAACTCGGTCGCTGAGGCCGCGCAACCCCGACCCGTTGCCCGGGCTCGCCCCGCCACTTCCGTCGTCGCTGACCTCGACCACCAGAAAGCCGTTCTCCAGGCCCAGCTGGACTCGCGAGCGCGTAGCCCGTGAGTGCCGAGCAACGTTCGTCAGGCCCTCGGCAACCACGTAGTAGGCCGTGGTCTCCACGGGGGCAGGCAGTCGACCGTTCAGGTCGATGCCAAGGTCCACCGGAACGGTGCAGCGGCGCGCGAGAGTACGGACGGCCGGCTCCAATCCCTCGTTGGTGAGTACGGCAGGGTGGATGCCACGGGCCAGCTCGCGCATCTCCCGCATGGCCTCCCGCAGCTCCACGGCTACCAATTCGAGCCGGTCGAGCAGCACGTCGGGGGCCCCGATGCTGGCGGCCTGCGAGCGTACGTCCTGCAGGCTCATCGAGATCCCCAACAGCCGATGCTGGGCGCCGTCGTGCAGGTCGCGTTCGATGCCACGCCGCTCCTCGTCGGCGGCGGCGAGGATCCGGGCTCGTGAGGCGTGCACTTCCTCGAGTTGACGCTGCACCTGCGCGCTGAGTCGGTCGTTGTCGATGCTCAACCGAAGCACCGCACCCACGGAGGCCAGCAGTCCGGGATCCTCGAGCAGCACGGCGTCGTGAACCACGGCAGCGACCGGAGAGCCGTGCCGCTCCAACAGAAGAACCGACCGACCGTCGGCCTCCTGGAGTGCCTGCGCCGGATCCCCCTGCTCGTCAGTCCACCTATTGAGTTCGGCATCCCAGTGCCGTACCTCGATGCTCGGATCAGCCAGGGCCTGACGCAGCGCGGACTCGATGTGCTCTGGGCGGTCGCGGTCGGTGCCGAATTCGACGGCAAGCCGGGCGGCTGGTCCGTGCGCGGCCCGGAGCAGGAACACGCCAGCCAGGAACCCGAGCGGGATCAGCGCCCGCGCGCCGAACAGAAGCCACGCCTCGATCTCGATCCACAGGTCCTCGACTGCAAGGAGCGGGCGTTGGAAAACGATCTCGGTGAGCAGATTGGCGTTCTGATACGCGGCTGCGAACGCAGCAACGCCGCCAGCCAGCAGGACCGGTCGCAGGATCCGCCGTGACGGCGAGGGAGCATTACCCCAACGCAGGATCACCAGCCCGACGATCAACACGTATGCCGCCACGATCACCGTGCCGGTCACCACTTCGACCGACTGCGACAGTGCGGCGTTGGGCCAGACGGCGAATGGGTTCGACGGGCACGCTGAACAGCCGATCGGGTCGAAGGTGGGCGGGTCGTAGAGCAGCAGCCTCGCGAAGCTGCGGAGAACCAAGTTCGCTGCCAAGACAACGAGCAGCAGACGAGGCAGCCGTTCCAGGCGTCGTTGGGGGAACGTCAGCACCAAGTAGGCCAGCACCAGGTCGTAGTACTGCTCGAAGGAGAAGCCGAGTGAAGACAGCCCCTCGATGCCGGCGGGTCCGTAGCTGCCGAGAAACCAGAGTCCGACGCAGAGGGTCAGCGCCGGACCCGTCCTGACATCGGGCCGGCGTCGCCAGGCCAGCATTCCGGCCACCAGGAAGGACAGGCCCAGGATCGCGTCCAGCAGGAGGAAGCGCAGCGGCGCGCCCTGCCCCACGCCGACCATCGCGGTAACGATTGCGAAGACAAGGGCGGCGACGCCGCTGACGACACGTGCACTCATCGGCCCACCTTCCTCCGACGATGCTCACACACCCCGACAGCGCGCGCCCACCGGGAAAACCCGGACGAACCGGCGGGGAAGCTCGGATGCAGCATGGCGTTGGGTGCTCCTACGGTCGCAGGCACTGACCTCAGGAGGAATCATGCGGCAAAGACTTCTCGGATGCTGCGCAATAGTGTGCCTGCTCGTCTCCATTCTCGCCTGCGGGAACAACGCATCCCCGACCACCGAGAGCGGCGAGGAGTCTGGCGCCTCGGAAAGCGCCGAGTCCAGTCCGTACAGCTACGAAACCGTGGAGTTCGGCGGTCGAGAGGCGATCTCCGTACGGATCCCCGGTGATCCTGATCACCTGGCCGCCGACGACGAGCAGGTGTACGTGCGCGGCGCGCGCGCCTTTTATGCGCTCGACCCGGAAACCGCGGAAGTCCTAAGCTCCTTCGAGATCGACGGACAGCCCTGTGACGGAGTGGGCGCCGCAGCCGGGACGGTGTGGACGTGTTCGGGCACCGATGTGGTGCGCGTCGACGCCGGTTCCGACGATGTGCAAGCCAGATTCCCGGTCACCAAGGCCACCGTCCAAGGTCATCTCGTCATCGGTTTCGGCCAGGTGTGGGTGCTCCTGGGTGATGGCAGTTCGTTGCTCGGCATCGACACCGACAGCAACGAGCCGGGCGAGCCGATCGTGCTGCCCGTCCGTGGAACCGACCTGGCAATCAGCACAGACCGGATCTGGGTGGTCAGCGCGCTGGACAACG
>Ga0136630_1000359_pt1 | contig 17172 bp, 15 predicted proteins | sample AntDrymUQ5682106_2_FD_105496 | JGI IMG/M metagenome (GOLD analysis project Ga0136630, IMG submission 105496) | Polar desert sand microbial communities from Dry Valleys, Antarctica - metaG UQ568 (21.06) | ecosystem: Environmental > Terrestrial > Soil > Desert | place: Antarctica: Dry Valley...
GGACGAGCGTTTGCAACGTTGTAGATGCCCATGTGCAGGTTCCCTGTCGGCCCCTGCGACCCGTCGTCCACCTGGAAGTTCTGACCGGGGACGATGCGATGGAACACGCCCGCCGGGCGCCCTTCCACGTCCCAGCCGAACACGGCGGCATAGAACTCGGCGGCGGCCTCCGGGTCGGTCGAGGCGAAGTCGACGAAGATCAACGTGTTCGGGTACGCCATAGAGTCGGACGCTAGCAAAGGTCCGATGGTCAGACCATCCACACGCGGTGGACCCCGACGACGGCAGGCGCCGCAGTACGCTCCATGTTGGCCTGATGATAAGGCCACCCGCCAGCAGGGTCCAGCAGGGGAGGGACGCATGGTCGCCACCCGCGACATCGACGACACCAGGGTCGTCAATGCTTCGAACGTCGTGTTCGAGCCGATCACCCGAGAGACGCTCAGCGCTCAGATTCGCGATCGCTTGCTGGAACGCATCGCCGGCGGCGAGCTCGAGGCCGGCGCCCGAGTCCCGTCCGAACGGGCGCTATCCGACCAATTCCGCGTGGCCAGGACATCGGTGCGCGAGGCGATGCAAGGCTTGCTGTCGCTCGGTGTGATCGAGCGTCGCGGCAACCGCTGGTTCGTCGCCGAACGACTCCCCGATCTCAGCATCGACCGCGCCGACGACCGCAAGGAGTTCATCCGTCAGCTGTTCGAGACCCGGCGCGTGCTCGAGCTGCCGATCGTGGAGCTAGCGGCCGCCCGTGCCTCCGATGAGGAGCGGGCCGAGATCAAGGCGCTGTCGGATCGGTTCCACGAAGGGATGCCGCTCGAGCAGTTCCGCGAGCTCGACCGGGCGTTCCACTCCGCCATCGCCAGGGCGTGTGGCAATCCGTTGCTGGTCGAGGTGTACGGCAAGGTGCTGGCGCGGCTGTTTCGCTCCGAGGCGATCTCATCGCTGCTGTCCGATGTCGCCAACCGAGCAGAGGTCGACCTGATCGTGGCCCAGTCGGCGGCGATACACGCCACGATTGCCGTCGCCGTCGCCGACGGCGACACCGAGGGCGCGGTCGCCGCCGGCACGAAGCATCTGAACTCCGTCGAACAGGGCATGATCGATCGTCTCGTCTGATCGCGACTGGCGTTGTACGGCTATGGTCAGACCATCAGACCTACGGGGAGGATGAACTTGCCAGGGCTCTCCGAGCAGTACTGCCACTTCTTCGACGACGAGCAGTTCGAACCGACCGAGCGTGAGGGATTCCGACGCCGGGTGATCACGGGCGACGCCATGCAGTTGTGCTTCTGGCGGATCGCCGGCGGGGCGACGGGCTCGCGGTTGCACAACCACGAGGAGCACGAACAGCTCGGCGTGATCGTGCGCGGTGGGCTCGACTTCCGCATCGGGGGGGCCGACCCGCAGGAACGGGTCACGCTCGGAGAGGGCGACGTCTACCTGGCACCGGTCGGCGTCTGGCACGGCGACTCGGTGTTCCTCGGCGATTCGACGTACGGCGAGTGCTGGATCCTCGACGTGTTCGTCCCACCTCGCGACGACCTGCGAGCAGCCGGCGAGCCGGACGAGAGATGAGCGCGGACTGGCGGTTGGCCGTCGACATCGGAGGCACGTTCACCGACGTGGTGCTGCTCGAGGCCTCATCAGGCGCTGTTGTTGTCGACAAGACGCTCACCACGCCGTCCGATCCCCTGCTCGCAGTGCGCACCGGCGTCGGCCGGCTGCTGGAGCGTGCCGGAGTCCGCCCCACGGAGATCACGGCACCCATCGTCCATGCCACGACGCTCATCACGAACGCGCTGATCGAAGGCAAGACCGGGCGCGCCGGCCTCGTCACGACCGCCGGCTTCGGCGACACACTGCTGATCCGCGACGAGCACCGATACGACATGTACGACCTGCAGATCGAGTTCGCCGCGCCGCCGATCCCTCGCAACCTCACCTTCGAAGTGGACGAGCGCACGGTCGCCGGCGGCGACGTCCTGCACCCACCGTCCGCCGAGTCGCTGACGCAGGTGACTGCGTCGTTGCGGGCGGCGCAGGTCGAGTCGGTCGCCGTCTGCTTCCTCAACTCGTACGTCAACGCCACCAACGAGCGCACCACCGCCGAGCACCTTCGCAGGGAGCTCGGCGTGCCGGTGTGCGTCTCGGCCGAGGTTTCGCCCCAGATTCGCGAGTACCCGAGGATGGTGACGACGGCTTGCAACGCGGCGACGATGCCGGTCATCGGGCCGTATCTCGACGAGCTGCAGAAGTGGCTGTCCGCCGAAGGCTTCGGCGGCTCGGTGCTGATGATGCTCTCCAACGGCGGGGTCGTGTCCGCCGAGGATGCGGCGGCGATCCCGATCCGCCTCGTCGAGTCGGGTCCGGCCGCAGGGGCGCTGGCCGGGAGCTGGTTCGCCAGACGGCTCGGCGAGGATCGCCTGCTGTGCTTCGACATGGGCGGCACGACGGCCAAGGCCTGCCTCATCGATCATGGCGAGCCGGACCTCACGAACGTGTTCGAAGTGGCCCGCATGTACCGATTCAAGAAGGGTTCCGGATTCCCGGTGTCGGTGCCGTCGATCGATCTCGTGGAGATCGGCGCCGGCGGTGGGTCGCTGGCCAGGACGGACCGATTCGGGCTGCTCAAGGTGGGCCCCGAGTCGTCGGGGGCTGAACCGGGCCCAGCGTCGTACGGTCGCGGTGGCACGGAGCCCGCCGTCACCGATGCCGACGTGCTGCTGGGGCTGCTCGACCCGGCTGCCTTCCTCGGCGGCGACATGCCACTCGACGCCGACGCAGCCACGAAGGCCGCGGCTACCGTCGGCGAACAGCTCGGGCTCGGTGCCATCGACACGGCGGCTGGCATCCACGAGATCGTCAACCAGAACATGGCCGCAGCAGCGCGCATGCACGGCGTTGAGCGGGGCGCCGACCTGCGCGGCGTGTCACTCCTCGCCTTCGGCGGTGCCGGTCCCGTGCACGCCTGCGGTGTCGCCGAACTGCTCGACTCCGAACGCGTCATCTTCCCCGTAAACGCCAGTGTGCTGTCGGCGTTCGGCACGTTGGTGTCACCGGTGAGGATCGACCTCGCCAAGTCCATGCCTCGACCGCTCGACGCCATCGATCCACACGAGCGCGACGCCCTGCTCGACCAGCTCCGAGACGAAGGCCGCCGGGTGCTGGCCGGGGCCGGCGTGCTGGCCCACGCCGTGCAGTTCCGCTACGGGCTCGACGCCCGCTACGCCGGTCAGGGCAACGAGGTGACGGTGTGGCTCGGTGAGGGCGACACGTGGCCAGCCGACGGCGCCGTCGTGCTCGACGCCTTCGAGCACGAGTACCGCCGCATCTTCGGATTGACCATCCCCGACGTGCCGGTCGAAGCCGTCACCTGGCGGCTGTCGGCATTCGCCGCCGCAGAGCACGTCGAGCCGGTTCCGCTGTCCGAGCGACAGCATGCCGAGCCGATCGGCCACCGGCCCGTGGTGTTCGAGCGCGGCGTCGAGGCCGTCAGCACGCCTGTGTACCGGCGATCCGATCTCGGCAGCGGTGTCGCGTTCGACGGTCCTGCCGTGGTCGAGGAGCGAGAGACAACCGCCGTGATCCGGCCGGGCTGGAGCGTCGAGGTGTCGAGCGAGGGCAGCCTGATCGCGACGAGAGGAGCGCCGTCGTGACGAAGACGTTCGACCCGATCGAGCTCGAGATCTGCTGGCAGAGCCTGATCTCGACCGTCAACGAGCAGGCGAAGGCGCTGCAGCGGTCGGCGTTCAGCCCCATCGTGCGAGAGGCCGGCGACCTGGCCAACGCCGTGTTCGACCGCAGGGGTCGAATGGTCGCTCAGGCAGTCACCGGGACGCCCGGCCACATCAACAGCCTGGCGATGGCCGTCACCAACATCCTCGCCGAGCACCCGATCGCCACACTGGCGCCAGGCGACGTGCTGATCACGAACGACCCGTACCTGACCGCCGGCCAACTGCTCGACGTCACGGTGCTGGTGCCGGTATGGCGGGGTGGGCGGATGATCGCCATGTTCGGCTCCACCATCCACCACACGGACGTCGGCGGTTACGGCATCGGCGCCGGAGGGCGCGACGTGTTCGAGGAAGGGCTGTGGATCCCGATCGTCAAGCTGATGGTCGACGGACAGCGCAACGAGGACGTGTGGAAGTTCATCCTCTCCAACGTGCGCCAACCCGACCACATGGCCGGTGACCTCCATGCCCAGATGGCATCCGGCGAGATCGGCGCCCAGCGGCTGCTGGCGCTGTGCGACCAGCACGGCCTCGACGACATCGAGCACCTAGCCGACGTGATCATCGAGCGCTCCGAAGAGGCCACGAGGACCGGCATCAAGGCACTCGAGCCCGGCACCCACCACGCCAGTGCCCTGCTCGATCTCGCCGATGGCAGCAAGATCGAGATCGTGTGCGCGCTCATCGTCGACAGCGACACCGGCACGATCACGGTCGACTACACGGGCAGCTCCGAAGCCAGCCCATGGGGCATCAACGTCGTCAAGAACTACACGCACGCGTACACGACGTTCACGGTGCGGTCGGTGCTCAGCCCCGACATCCCCAACAACCACGGCAGCCTGGCGCCGATCGAGATGGTGGCCCCGGAGGGCTCGATCGTCAACGCTGTGTCGCCACAGCCGTGCACGGCCCGCCATGTGGTCGGCATGTTCCTGCCGAACGCCCTGCTGAAGGCGCTGTCACAGGTGCGGCCGGCCGGCGCCATGGCCGAGGGTTCTGGCGCCGTTTGGACGATGCAGGTGAGCGGCAACGATGACGATGGCACGCCGTTCATCACCGCAATGTTCACGTACGCCGGCGGTGTGGGTGCTCGGGCCGGTAAGCCAGGACTGGATGCCTGCTCCTACCCGACCGGGGTTGCCGCCGTGCCGATCGAGGTGGTCGAGGCGTCGGCGCCGATCCGTTTCACCACGAAGGCATTGCGTCCTGGCTCTGGCGGACACGGCCGCCAGAACGGGGGCCTCGGCCAGACGATCGAGTTCTGCGTCGACACGAAGCGGCCGTGGCAGCTCAACGCCGTCACCAGCCGTCTGACCGAGGCGCCGCAAGGGATCTTCGGTGGGGAGCCCGGTGCTACTGGACGGTTCAGCGTGAACGGCGAGCCCGTCACGACGCAGGCGCGCATCACCCTTCAACCCGACGATGTCGTGCGCCTCGAGCTCCCAGGTGGCGGCGGGTACGGGGACCCGGACGCCAACTGAGCACGCCATGACCACCACCACCACCACCCTTGCCGTGACACAGAGCGCGACGTTCGCGGCGGCGTGGGACCGTGCGTGCAGTGAGCGCGCAGATTCGCCGTTTCTCGTGTTCGAGCGCCCGGACGGCGCCGTTCGGGCGTGGACGTACGCCGAGTTCGACATCGTCGTCGACCGCTTCGTCGCCCTACTGCGCATCCGAGGGGCCACGCCGGGGTCGCCGGTCCACCTGGCGTTGACGAGCTCCCCGACGTTCGTCGCCGTCTGGCTGGCGGCGTCTCGCCTCGGCGCCTGGATCGTCCCGTCGGATCCGATGGCCACAGCGGCGGAGCTCGCTGAGCACCTTCGGCGTACGAAGGCTGTCGTCGGCTTCTGCGCCAGCTCACGGTCGGCGGTTTATCGGCAGGCAGGGACGGACGACGGCCGGCCGGAGTGCGTCGAGGTCGACGAAGCCGACATCGAGCTCGGATGGCTGCCGGCACCTGATCGATACCGGGCGAGCCCGGCCCCAGCCGATCGGGCCGCAGTGATGTTCACGAGCGGCACCACCGGGCGGCCGAAGGGTGTCGAGATCACCCAGGCCAACTACGCCTTCGCCGGGTCGGTGATGGCCGACGCCGCAGGGCTCAGCGCCGGTGACCGCCAGATCGTCGTGCTCCCCATGTTCCACGCCAACGCCCAGTACTACTCGTTCGCCTCGGCGATCACCGTCGGCGCCAGCGTGGCCCTGATGCCGGGGTTCTCCGCTTCCGGATTCCTCCCCCAGGCTGCTCGGCACGGCGCAACGCATGCCAGCCTGTTCGCCGGTCCGCTGCGGATGATCCTGGCACGGGGTGGTCCACTTCCCGCCGCGACTGCGCTGCAGCTGCGCCACTGCTGGTTCGCCCAGAACCTCGCCGCCGACCAGTACGAGACGATCAGCGAGTGGTTCGGCTGTCGCCCCCGGCAGCTCTACGGCATGACCGAGACCATCCCCGCCGTACTCACGGATCGCCCCGGCGATCCCCGACCGGACACGATGGGATACGTGACCACGGGCTGCCACGTCGATCTTCACGACGCCTCCGGCCGCTCGTGCGCGCCGGGTGAGGTTGGCGAGATCGTCGTCGGCGGCGCACGCGGCGAGAGCTTGTTCGCCCGGTACCTCGACGATGCGGCAACGACTGCAGCGTCGTTTCGCGGCGATTGGTTCCTCACCGGAGACCGGGCGACTCGCGACGCTGACGGCTGCTTCCGCTTCCATGGCCGGCGCTCGGACATTCTGAAGGTGGCAGGCGAAAATGTGTCGGTGGTGGAGGTGGAGACAGTTCTGGCGGCGCATCCCGACGTGCTCGAGGCGGCGGTGGTCGGCGCCCCCGACCCGGTGCGCGACGAAGTACCGATGGCCTTCGTGGTGGCCAAGCAGGGCGTCGCGGATGACGTGTTGCTCGATTCGCTCGGCGACTGGTGCGAGCAACGGCTCGCCAAGTCGAAGCGGCCCCACCACTATCGACTGGTCGATTCATTGCCCCGCACCAGCGTCGGCAAGATCCGCACATTTCTGCTCAAACAGGAGACCCATGAACAGACTTGATGAATTACTGCTGGCCATGCTCGACGAATCGATCTCGGACGTGTCGTCGGCGACGACACTGCCTGCCGAGCTCTACACGTCTGCCGATGTCGCCGCGTTCGAGCGTCAGGAGCTGTTCGCCCACGAGTGGCTATGCGTCGGCCGCGAGGACCGCATCCCCGAGACCGGCGACTGGTTCACCGTGACGCTGGGCGACGAGCCGGTGATCGTCACTCGCGACAAGGACGGCGCCGTGCGGGCGCTGTCGGCGGTGTGCCAGCACCGGGCCATGCAGGTGTGCGACGGTTCTGGCAACACGCGCACGTTCAAGTGCCCGTACCACCACTGGACGTACGCGCTCGACGGCCGCCTGCTCGGCGCCCCTGCGATGGAGCGCACGGTCGACTTCGACAAGTCCGAGTTCGGTCTTCCGCAACTTGCTGTGGAGACGTGGCAGGGCTTCGTGTTCGTCAACTTCGACGCCGACGCGCCGCCGCTCGCACCCACGCTCGCCCGCTACGAGCCGTACCTCGCTCACTACCATCTGGACGAGGCCGTGTGTCCCGGAACGTTCACGCTGCGCGACCTGCCGTGGAACTGGAAGGTGATGTTCGAGAACTTCAACGACGGGTATCACGCCAACCGGCTCCACCAGTTCGTGCAGGACTTCTGCCCGAGCCACATGAGCTCGTTCCCCGAGCCGTGGGATGACGCCTCCAACGTCATCTTCCGCACTGGTGGCTACACACACATCGACGGCGGCTTCAACGCCACCCACCACACGATCATGCCGGTGTTCCCCGACCTGACCGACGAGGAGCGCACCCGCTCGACGTTCGCTTTGGTGCCGCCGTCGCTGTGCTTCGGCACGGCCCCCGATCAGTGCTTCTTCTTCCTCGTGCGCCCGACGGGCCCTGAGACGATCGATGTGGAGATCGGGTACATCTTCCATCGTTCGGCCACTGAAGATCCGCTGTTCGAGCACAAGTTGAAGCTGACCGATGTGGGCGTGCAGGTGTTCGTCGAGCAGGATCAGGACGCCACGACGAAAGTGCAGCGCGGCCTACGGTCGCGCTTCGCGCCGAGGGGTCGGTATTCATGGCAGGAGGAGAGCCATGTGCAGTTCAACCGCTGGCTGGTGCAACGGTACCGCGCTCGGTCGCAGGCGCCGGGCGCTGAACGTTCGACGGCAACGCCGGTCGGCACGTGAGCTACAGTCATCTAGTGGTCTGACCATCAGGCCAAGAGGTGGGAGGGGATTGCAGTGAGAACCAAGCGTTCCATCAGTGCCGCGACTGGCAGCGCCGCGACCGGGGCGAATCGCCGCTACTGGCGCCGGGCGGCCGCGGCCCTGCTCGCCATGTCGCTCGTCGCAGCCTCGTGCGGCAACGACGAGGACGGATCCGAGTCGACCGACGCGCCGGCGTCGGGTCCGGCGCCGTCCGAACCAGCAGCCTCGGACCCGTCCACGTCCGCTCCGGCCACATCCGGTCCTGCCACATCGGGCCCTGCCACATCGGGTCCGGCGACATCCGATCCCGCCACGTCCGACCCCGCAACGTCGCCCCCGGCCACATCCGGCCCGGCCACGTCCGTCCCGGACAACGCCACCTCGCTCGATACGAACGGTGACGGCACGGTGCAGTTCGCCATCGCCACGCCAGGACCACGTGACGACGGGGCGTTCTACCAAGCGCTCGTCGAGGGCGTCGAGGCGTTCTCCGAGGAGCAGGGCTTCGAGGCGCCGATCATCGTCGACAACATCGAGGCCTCGCAGGCCGAGACCGAATTGCGCAACCTCGCCCGGCAGGACCCGGATGTGATCGCGGTCGGCGCCGGCGAGTTGTCGGATCCGCTGGCGACGCTGACCGAGGAGTTCTCCGACATCTTCTGGTACTGCAACTGCGGCGCCGGCACACCTGAGATCCCCGGGCTGGCACAGGCCCGCGACGACTCGTCGGAGATCAGCTACTCGGCCGGTGCTGCCACCGGCCTGCTGCTGGCGGACACCGAATCGACGAGCGCGGTGTTCCTCGGCTGTTGCGAGCTCGATTTCGAGCAGGAGGCGTTCCAGGCGTTCGAGCTCGGTTTGACATCGGTGGACGAGTCGTTCGAAGTGAATTACGTGGCGACGGGTGACTTCAACGACGTTGCCGGCGCGACGGAGGCCTTCAACCAGGCACTGGCCAACGGCATCGGCGCCGTGTACCCGTTCCTCGGTGGCTCGCACGAGGCCGTCGTCGGGTTGGCCAACGAGAACGACGTCATCACCATGTCGGCAGGCGCCTCCAACGCCTGCGAGCGCGACGACCTCGCCTACCAGATCGCCGTGCAGTACGACGCCGGCGACTACCTCGAGACGGTGTTCGACTCGATCGTCACGGGCGACCTTTCGGAGGGCGAAGTGTTCGTGTTCCGGGTGGGTGAGTTCGACTTCGTCGGCGCCAAGTTCTGCGACGCCACCGAGGAGCAGGTGGCGGCGCTCGACGACGTCAAGGCCCAGATCGCCAACGGCGACTTCGACGCCCAGTTCGGCGAGATCAAAGCCGAGGTGTACGGGGGCTGACCCCGACCGTCTTCCATGAGCCAGACGGCCGGCGTGACCTCGTCCCCCGAGGGTGGCACGCCGGCCGTGAGAGTGCACGAGCTGACCAAGCGGTACGGAGACGTCATTGCCTGCGACGGGGTCAGCATCGAGCTGCGCTGCGGCGAGATCCACGGTGTGCTCGGTGAGAACGGCGCCGGAAAGTCGACGCTGATGAAGATGTTGATCGGGCTGGTGCAGCCCGACCAGGGCACGATCGCCATACGCGGTCGAACAGTACGCATCGACGACCCGCGACGAGCGGCCGAGCTCGGCATCGGGATGGTGCACCAGCACTTCAGCCTCGTCGACGAGCTGCGCGTGTGGGAGAACGTGGTGCTCGGCGAGCGGGGCCGGCTCGATCCTCGCGCTGCCCGGCAGCTCGTCGCCGACATCGGCGAACGCTACGGGCTGACCGTCGATCCAAACGCCAGGGTCGGCGACCTCTCGGCGGGTCGCCGGCAGCGAGTTGAGATCGTCAAGTGCCTGCGGCGTGATCCGAGCATCGTCATCTTCGACGAGCCGACATCCGTGCTGACGCCCGGCGAGTCCGAGCAACTCTTCGATGTGTTGCGCCTCGCCGTGGAGCGCGAGGGCAAGGCCGTGGCGCTCGTCAGCCACAAGCTCGACGAGATCCGCCGAGCGACCGATGTGGTCACCATCTTGCGTCGCGGTCGCGTCGTCGATTCCATGCCCACCGCTGATGCGCAAGCCAATTCGTTGGCACAGGCGATGGTCGGGCGACCGGTGTCCCTTCGCAGCGAGGCGGCCGCCTTGGGGATCGCCAAAGCGAACGGCGAAGGGAGACCTTCCCCCCTTCGGAACCCCCCACCTTCGGAGCTACGGTCGACCGGCAGCGCTGGATCGGCCTCCGCACGAAAGACATCCCCTGCATTGGAGATCCGTGGCGCGGTGGCTTTACGTTCCGACGGATCCACCATGCTCGACGGTGTCGACATCGTCGTGTGGCCCGGTGAGATCGTCGGCGTCGCAGGTGTGGAGGGCAACGGGCAGGCGGAGCTGGCCGACGTGCTCGCCAACCTGTTGCCGCTCGATCGCGGAACGGTCGTCGTATCCGGTCGCCTCGTGGAGACGGGACACGCGGGAGTGATGGGCGCCAGCGGCGTCGCCTTGATCCCCGAGGATCGACACGACGCCGGATGCGTGCTGGACCTGAGCGTGGCCGACAACTTGCACCTGAGCAAGCTCGCCAGTGGCGCAGGGCTGGGACGCATCGACAGGGCCCAGATGCGCGCCGACGCCGTGCGCCTGATCGAGGAGTACGGCATCTCGTGCATCGGCCCCGACGCCCCGTTCCGCTCACTCTCGGGCGGCAATCAGCAGCGGGTGGTGCTGGCCCGCGAGCTGTCGAGCGATCCGGTCGTGCTCGTCGCCGCCCAGCCGACCCGAGGTCTCGATGTGGGCGCCATCGAGTTCATGAGCGACCGGCTGAGAGCGACGGCCGACGCCGGAGTCGGCGTGCTGCTGATCTCCAGCGAGCTCGAGGAGATCCTCCATCTGTCAGACCGCATCGTCGTGATGCACCGAGGGCGCATCGTCGGCGAAGTGCGCAGCGGCGAAGCCGACATCGAACGGATCGGCCTGCTCATGGGAGGAGCGGTCGTCTGATGGCCAACGAGCTCGTCAACGCCTCGGCCCTCGATGTTGTGACAAGTGGGCCCGGCGCCCGCACACGCTTCGGTCGCACGGCGCCACTCTCGGATCGGGCGCTGACAGTCGCGCTGTATCTGGTGTCGATCGGGCTTGCGCTGCTGATCTCGGGGATCCTCGTCTCCGCCACTGGGGGCTCGGCCACGGCAGTCGGCGGGGCGCTGCTCGACGGCAGCGTGCGCTCGCCCGGCGCCTGGGGGCTGACGCTGACCACCATGGCGCCGCTCTTGTTGGTCGCCGTTGGCACGATCGTCGCCACCCGTGCAGGGCTCGTGAACATCGGTCAGGAGGGCCAGCTGCTGATCGGCGCCTGCTTCGGCGCCTATCTCGCCGTACGGCTGCAGGGGCCAGGCTGGCTCGTCATCGTCGCCTCGCTCGTGTTCGCCGGCGTCGGCGGCGCGATGTGGGCCGGAATCGCAGCAGCACTTCGGGCATGGCGCAACGTGCCCGAGGTGCTCACAACGCTCTTGCTCACGTTCACCGCCTTCCCACTGATGACGTACGGGCTGCGCCAGAACTGGCTGATCGGCGACCGCGACACGAGCCGCGTCAATCACATCAACTCGGGCGAGCAGATCCCGTTCGACGCCCGCCTGCCCAACGTCGAGCTGTTCGGCAACTCGATCGACTCCGGCGTCATCATCGCCCTGGCCGTGGCCGTCGCCGTCACGTGGATGGTGACGAGGAGTCGCCTGGGCGCCCGCATCGACGTCCTCGGGCTGAACCCGCGTGCTGCGCAACGGTTCGGGATCGCCCGGCGGCCCGTCGCCGCCGCTGTGCTCGTCGGATCGGGGTTCCTGGCAGGGGCAGGCGGCGCCCTGCTGCTGCACGGTGGAGCCGCCGGCGACCGTCTTGCGTTCGGCTACTCGGGCAACTTCGGCTGGGACGGGCTGCTCGTCGCCTTGCTGGCGCGCAACCGGGTGCTGCTGGCCATCCCGATGGCCGTCGTGTTCGCCATGCTGCGGACGGGATCGAGCTTCCTGGCGTCCACAGGCGTCGACCGCAAGATGACCGATGTCGTGCAGGCCTTGCTCGTGCTGGCCCTGCTGTTGCCGCCCGCCATCATCTTCTTGCGGGATCGGCGGCGCGAGCTGGCCGGCGCGAAGGCGGCAGCCTGACGTGGAGCTGTTCAACGCCCTCGGCGACATCTTCTCGTCCGATGCGCTGTACGTCAGCGCCTTCCAGCTCTCTGTGCTGTTTCTGTTCGCAGGGGCGGGCGAGTGGGTGGCCGAGCGGGCGGGCACGCTGAACATCTCGGTGGAGGCGATGCTTCTGGCCGGGGCGTTCGGGGCCGCTGCCGGTCACGAGATCGTCGCCTGGTCGATCGCCGGACTGGTCGGCGGGTGCATCGCCGGGCTACTCATCGCCTTGATCCAGGCGAACCTCAGCCACCGTCTGACTGCCAACCAGTTCGTCGTCGGGTTGGCGCTGAATGTGCTGGTGCTCGGGCTCACCGCCTTCCTCGCCACCGAGATCGATCTCGGTCCGGCTCGGGCGGAGGTGGTGTCCGTGCCCGCGTTGTCGGGCATCCCGCTCGTCGGCGAGGCGCTGTTCGCTCGGCCGTGGCCCGCCTACTTCGTGTATTTGCTCGTGCCTGCGGTGTGGTGGCTCGTGTTCCGTACCCGTTGGGGCCTCGAGGTGCGCTCGGTCGGCGAGAACCCACAGTCGGCGGACGTGTCGGGCATCGACGTCAACGCTCGACGACGCCAGGCGATCATGCTGTGCGGCCTCACCTGCGGGTTCGGCGGGGCGTTCATCGTGCTGGGTCAGGTTGGCCAGTTCCAGTCCAGCATCATCAACGGCCGCGGCTTCATCGCCATCGCCGCCGTCATCTTCGGCGGGTGGACACTGCGCGGCACAGTGATCGGGTGCGTGTTGTTCGGGCTCGTCGAAGCGCTGACGCTGGCCACTCCGGTCCAGGGCTACCGCATCGACCCCGTCATCCTCGACGTTGCGCCGTATGTCGTCGCCATCGCTGTCGTGCTGCTGTTCGCCACCCGGGTGCGCCAACCGAGGGCGCTCGCCCAGCCCTTCGTGCGCGGCCTCACGTAACGCTGCGCTCGCTCGCTGCGCTCACTCGCTGTCCGCCTCGTCGCTGGCGCTTCCCTCGGCGGTCTTACGTTGCACGCTCCACATCCCGGGGGCCGAAGCGTCACGCCCAACGCTGCGCTCGCACGGCGGGCGGACTCGCCGAACTGTGAGCCACACGGCCGATGTCGGCATCGAGCGCTCACACCTCGGGGACTTCGGCAGCGGTGACGGGCCAGCGGGGAGTGGGGGTGAGGCCGGCGTCGTGGAGCAGGCGGTGGTGGTGGTCGACGGCTCGGGTGGCGAGGTCGGCCCTGTCGACCGTGATGCAGTGGCCGTCTCGCACGACATGACGCCCGCTGGCGACAACGTCCACAACGGATCGGCCGTCGCTGGCCCAGACGAGTTGGAGCACAGGATCGGGTGAGGCCGGGACCCATTCAGGTCCGGTTGTGTCCACGAGCACGACATCGGCGCGCTTGCCTTCCTCGAGTGAACCGATCTCGTGGTCCATCCCGATCGCTCTTGCGCCGGCGATCGTTGCCAGCTCGAGCGCGGCGTGGGCACCGAATCGCGTCGGGTCGACGCGCATGTCCTTCGCCAGGCCCGCCGTCAGCGCCGCTGCGCGCAGAACGTCGATGGCGTCGGAGGCGTTCTCGGAGTCGCAGCCCAGTGCCACGCGGCCACCGCGCTCCACGAGGTCGGCATGGCGCCCAGCACCGGTCACACCCTGCCCGAGCCGCAGGTACGCCCACGGGCAGTAGGCGACGGCGACGTCCCGATCGAGAAGCACGCCGAATTCGGCACCGTCGACGTGCACGGCGTGGGCGATGAGCACATGGGATCCGAGGGCGCCGAGCGCGTCGAGGTGCAGCACCGGTCGGAGCCCCGTGCGGACGAGATAGCTCGATGCGTCGCTGCCCGTCGGCGACAGGTGGAACGTCAGCTTCGTCCCAACCGTCGCTGCTAGCTCGCTTGCGGCGACCACCAGTTCATCGCTCATCAGGTCGTGCCCGACGAGCGTGATCCAGCCGTCGACGCGGGGATGGTCGGTGGCGAGGTCAAGCACGTGGCGTTGCCGGGCCAAGACGTCTGCCACGGACCCTGCCCACGGTTGGCCGTCGACGTCCCATCCCCACGAGCCGAGCGTGCCCGAGACTCCGACCGCGTCGTAGGCCGCAAGGACTCGCTCCGGGTGGGCGACCGTGCCCGCCTCCACGGTGTACGTGATCCCGTTGCCGACAGCTTCGACGAGGCTCAGGGTCGCCGACAGCTCGTCGTCGTCGGGCGTGTGGGCAGCGTGCACCGGTACCGCCCATTCGAAGATCGCCCGGCCCGGCTCGAGGTTGTCGGGGATGGCCGACCGGATCAGGCGGTCGCCGGTGAGGTGCTGGTGGGCGTTGATCAGTCCGGGGATGGCCAGCCGATCCGGCCCTCCGATCTCAGCGTTTGGGGTGTAGCGGGCATCCAGCTCGACCGCCGGCGCGACGGCGACGACCCGGTCGTGGCGCACAGCGACGGCGGAGTCGTCGAGGATGCGGCGGTCGGCGTCCATGGTGACGATGCGCCCAGCGCGGATCATCAGGTCGATCGGCTCACGAGGCATGCGGCTATGGTATGACAGACAGACCAAAGGAGGGTCCGTGCTGATCGAGCACACGGCGTTGCGCAACTATTGGTACGCCGTAACCGAAGCTGCGGACCTGTCGCCAGGACCGGTGTCGGTCACACTGCTCGGCGAAGCGCTCGTGGTGTGGCGCGATCCCGAGGGTGAGATCGTGGCTGCGCCCGACCGGTGCCCACACCGAGAGGCGCCATTGTCGCTCGGGCTCGTCAAGGACGGATGCCTCGAGTGCGTCTACCACGGCTGGACGTTCGGCGGCGGCGGCCGCTGCGTGAACGTGCCGTCGTCGGGAGAAGGTCGGCCGGTGCCACCAGCAGCGCATCTCCGGCCGTGTCACGCCACCGAGCGTTACGGCCTGGTGTGGGTGTGCGTCGGCGAGCCAGCGGCGGGGATCCCGAAGATTGATGCCGACGACGACCCGGCGTACCGCAGGATCAACTCCGGCGTCGACGACTGGTCGACGTCGGTCGGGCGGATGACCGACAACTTCCTCGACATCTCGCACTTCCCGTACGTGCACTCGGGCACGTTCGGCATCGACGCCAACCGGCTGGTCCCGAAGATCGACCTGCAGCAGCTCGACGACGACTTCTACGGGTACGAGTACCACGTCGAGGTCGGCAACGAGGCCGGGGCCGCATCGTCGGGCATCGACGCCGCCATCGTGACCAGGCGGATGACGACGGGCTTCAACCTGCCCTTCACGGTGCGCAGCACCATCCACTACGAGACCGGTCTCGATCACCTCATCCTGCTGTGTTCGACCCCGATCGATGACGTCAGGTCGTACTTCACGTTCGTGATCTGGCGCAACGACGATTTCTCGGTGCCGGCCGAAGAGGTGATCGCCTTCGATCGCGCCATTGGGGCAGAGGACAAGAAGATGCTCGAACGCCTGCCAGGCGTGCTGCCGCTCGATCAGACACGTACAGCCAGTGTGCAATCCGATAAGCCATCGGTGGAGTGGCGGCGACGCCTCGCCGCGCTCCTGACCTGACGGGCCGGTTCGGTGACCGGCCTCGGTCTACGATCATCTCGATGACTCCCGACGAGCTGCTGGCGTACTGCCTCGCCAAGCCGGGCGCCTGGGAGGACGAACCGTGGGAAGGCGACACCGTCGCCAAGGTGGGACCGAAGATCTTCGCCTTCGTCGCCGACGGCACCTCGGTCGGTCTCAAGTGCGGCAACAACCGTGACGAAGCCGACGAATGGTTGCTGCGCTATCCCGCCGACGCGTCCGTCATGGCCTACATCGGCCGCTCTGGCTGGAACACGCTGCGCGTCGGGGGTGACATCCCTGACGACGAGGTGTACGAAGCGGTCGATGAGTCCTATGACGCCATCGTCGCCAAACTGCCGAAGAAGGATCGCCCGCTATGAACTGCCTGCGCAGAACCGGGTTGCGGCAACCACCGTTGCACGTGATCATGCACTCATGACCGAGGTCCTGCCCTCCGCCGCCCCGGCGCCGACCGATCCCCTCCGTCCAGCGATCTGCCACCGACCAGTCGCCGAGCTGGAAGCCGGCATGGACCACATCCGCAGCGCGCCGGCCGACGTCGGCACCCTCGAGCTGATCGCCGCCAGGCCGACCTTCGCCGAGCGAGCCGTACTCGAGGAGGCCAAGCTCGATCTCGCCGAAGGCCTGGTCGGCGACTCGTGGGAACAGCGCCCTGCGCGCACGTCGGCCGACGGTGGGCCAGACCCGCTCAAGCAGTTGAACGTCATGAGCTCTCGGGTCATCGCCCAGATCGCCGGAGAGCGCGACAACTGGGCGGGTGCCGGCGACCAGCTGTACGTCGATCTCGATCTCAGCCACGACAACCTTCCGGCCGGGACGCGCCTGCAGATCGGGGAGGCTGTGATCGAGATCACCGAGCCCCCGCACAGCGGATGCGCCAAGTTCCGCAGCCGGTACGGCGCCGACGCCTTGCGCTTCGTCAACTCTGTTGAGGGCAAGATGCTGCGCATGCGCGGGCTGTGCGCCCGTGTCGTCGTGTCCGGCATCATCCGGTCCGGCGATCAGGTCGTCAAACACTCCGACTGACCGGGGGAACTCCAGATTCAGTTGTTCTGGATCTTGATCTCGATGTCGACGCCGGCCGGCAGCTCGATGCGCTGCAGGCTGTCGATCGTCTTGGCGTTCGGGTTCAAGATGTCGATGAGACGCTTGTGGATCCGCATCTCGAAGTGCTCGCGGGAGTCCTTGTCGACGTGGGGGCCGCGGATGACGGTGTAGCGGTGCTTGTCGGTCGGCAGCGGGATCGGGCCACGAACGGTGGCGTCGGTGCGCGTCACCGTCTCGACGATCTTGCGCGTCGACTGATCGATGATCTCGTGGTCGAACGCCTTCAGGCGGATGCGGATGTTCTGGGCCATCGTGCGTCAGCTCACTTGATGATCTTGGTGACGCGGCCGGCGCCGACTGTGCGGCCACCCTCTCGGATGGCGAAACGTAGTCCTTCGTCCATGGCGATCGGTTTGCCCAACTCGAC
>Ga0136630_1000360_pt1 | contig 17162 bp, 18 predicted proteins | sample AntDrymUQ5682106_2_FD_105496 | JGI IMG/M metagenome (GOLD analysis project Ga0136630, IMG submission 105496) | Polar desert sand microbial communities from Dry Valleys, Antarctica - metaG UQ568 (21.06) | ecosystem: Environmental > Terrestrial > Soil > Desert | place: Antarctica: Dry Valley...
CGGTGTTCGGCCGCCGCTCAGGTACGGCGGGTCAGGCGAAGCCGGGGTTCGCGTGTCGCGCCCGGAGTGGGCAGCGGCGGGATCCCGGTCTCGCAGAAGTCTTCGTATCGAATACCGAAAGGCAATCGATTGGGGCCGACGATAACCCGTCGACCGCTCCGCGATCAGGTCTCGCCTGCTGCACCGTCTCTGGCAGCGGCGGCACGGTCGGGACCGAGCGGATCGGTCAGCACTCCGGTGGTGTCGTCGAGCCGTCCCTGTCCGAGCCGCGTCGAACGCGAAGTGAGCGGCTCATCCAGTCCGGCGACGGCACCGAGAGCGGTGAGCACATCGTCGGGTCGCACCGCAGGGCTGACCTGCGCAACGACCAGATCAAGTATCGCACAACCCTCCAGATGTACGGTCTCACCCAAGCCAGGGTGGTCTCGGCTTTCGCCTGGCCGCTCAACCGACGCGCTCACCACGGCCGCCCGCGCGTCCAGCAGGCGGAGCCCTTTCTTGGTCACCCGCTCGACGATCACACTGTCCTTGGCCAGAAACTCGCTGAGTGCCGCTGCCAGTGCTTGGGTGGTGACCTCGGGCAGTTCTATCCGCCAATGCGAGGCCTCGATCCGCTCCGGCAGCCCACCGGGTCCCGCAGGCAAGACCTCGAGGATGTCCAAGCCCTCCGGAAGGGCCTCGTCCAGGGCCGCGCGAACCCTTTCAGGGTCAGTTTCGGTCTGCAGCCCGATCTCGAGGTACTCCGCCTCGCTGGCCGATCCGGTCGGTGCGGCGCCGACGTAGGAGATCTTCGGGTGCGGGCTGAATCCGGCGGAGAAGGCCATGGGTACGCCGGATCGGCGTAGCGCCCGCTCGAAGGCGCGGGCGAAGTCACGATGGGAGACGAAGCGCAGCCGGCCGCGCTTGGCGTACCTGATCCGCAACCGCTGCACGGTCGGCGGTGGCGGCGGCCCCTCCGGCTGACGAGTACCCATCAGCGTCGGTCCAAGCGCAGTTCGAGCAGGCCCTCGGACGTCGCGTACCCGCACCGTTCGTAGAACGAGGTTGATCGCGGACTCGGGTGCACGGCTAGGTACCCGCAGTTCTCCGTACGCGCCAGCTCGGCCACGAACCCCAGCATGCCGGTGGGGTGAGTCGCCCACCACTGCCGCATCGAGTCGAGATATTCCGCGCGCGAGCCCCACGGCTGCTCGTCCATCTCATCCACCCGCCGCGTCCAACGCAGGGATGCCAGTGCGGTGATGTCCTCGACCCCCGCCCGGCGGACGGTGACGCTCACTATCCGGTTGCGACCGGCGTAAGCGGGAGCAACCTGACTCCGGTGGGACCGATCTGGATGTCGGTGCCCATCCCCGGACACACGCCGCAGTCGAAGCACGGTGTCCAGCGGCAGTCGTCCTGTTCCTGTTCGGACAGGGCGTCCTGCCAGTCCGCCCAGAGCCATTCCTTGTCCAGCCCGGAGTCGAGGTGGTCCCAGGGCAGGACCTCGTGCTCATTGCGCTCGCGGGTGGTGTACCAGTCGACGTCCAGTCCGTATCCCGGTAGCACCTCGGCGCAGGCGGTCATCCAGCGGTCGTAGCTGAAGTGCTCGCTCCAGCCGTCGAAGCGACCACCGTCACGCCACACCTGCTCGATGACCGCACCGATCCGGCGGTCTCCACGGGAGAGCAGTCCTTCGACGATGCCGGGCCTGCCGTCGTGGTAGCGCACGCCGATCGCCCGACCGACGCTTCGGTCGGAGTTGATCGCGGTGCGCAGGAGCTTCAGCCGTCGGTCGATCGTCTCGTGGTCGGCCTGGGCCGCCCACTGGAAGGGGGTGTGCGGCTTGGGGACGAAGCCGCCGATCGAGACCGTGCAGCGGATGTCCTTGTGCCCGCTCGCCGCCCGGCCTGCCTTGATCACCTCGCGGGCCATGTCGGCGATTTCCAGTACGTCCTCGTCGGTCTCGGTCGGCAGGCCGCACATGAAGTACAGCTTCACCTGGCGCCACCCGTTGGCGTAGGCCGTGGAGACCGTACGGATGAGGTCCTCCTTGGACACCATCTTGTTGATCACCTTGCGCAGCCGCTCGCTGCCACCCTCGGGGGCGAAGGTCAGCCCGGAGCGGCGTCCGTTGCGAGACAGCTCGTTTGCCAAGGTCACGTTGAACGCGTCGACCCGGGTGCTGGGCAGGGACAGGCTGGTGTTGGTGCCCTCGTACCGGTCGGCCAGGCCCTTGGCGATCTCCCCGATCTCGGAATGGTCGGCGCTGGACAGGCTGAGCAGGCCGACCTCCTCGTATCCGCTGGCCTTGAGCCCGGCATCGACCATCTCCCCGATTCCGGTGATCGACCGTTCGCGGACGGGCCGGGTGATCATCCCGGCCTGGCAAAACCGGCAGCCCCGGGTGCAGCCGCGGAAGATCTCCACGCTCATCCGCTCGTGCACGGTTTCGGCCAGCGGAACCAGTGGCTGCTTGGGGTAGGGCCACGCATCGAGGTCCATCGTGGTGCGTTTGCCGACCCGGTACGGGACGGCAGTCTGGTTGGTGGTGACCCGGCGGATCCGACCATCCGGCAGGTAGTCCACGTCGTAGAACCGGGGTACGTAGACACCGTCGACCGCGGCGAGCCTGGACAGCAGCTCGAGCCGTCCGTCCGGTTTGCCGTCGCGCTTCCAGGCCTTGACGACATCGGTGATGTCCCCGACAACCTGTTCTCCGTCTCCGAGAACCGCGGCATCAAGGAAGTCGGCGATGGGCTCCGGGTTGAACGCGGCGTGACCGCCAGCGATCACCAGCGGTTCGTCGGTGCGCTCTTTGGCGTGCAGCGGGATACCGGCCAGATCGAGGGCTTCGATCATGTTGGTGTAGCCGAGTTCGGTGGCGAAACTGACACCCAGCACGTCGAAGTTGATCACCGGGCGGTGACCGTCCACAGTGAACTGCGTGACCCCGTTTTCGCGCATCAAACCGGCCAAGTCCGGCCACACCGCATAGGTTCGCTCGGCGAGCGCGTCGGCGCGCTCGTTGAGCACCTCGTACAAGATCATGATGCCCTGATTGGGGAGGCCGACCTCGTAGGCATCGGGGTACATCAACGCCCAATGCACCTCGACCGAGTCCCAGTCCTTGACGTGGGCGTTGAGCTCACCTCCCACGTACTGGATCGGTTTGCTGATCCGAGGCAGCAGCATTTCGAGCTGAGGGAAGACAGAAATCACAGGCATGGCGGATCCCAGGGTACGGCCAAGCCTGCCACGGTCACGACGACGCCTGTACTCATCATGAGGATGGCATACTCATGTCATGAGTAAAAGGCTTCAGGTGATCATGCCTGACCGAGAGTTCGACGAGCTGCGCCGTACGGCCGACCGGCACGGCACCACAGTGTCGGAATGGGTCCGCCAGGCACTGCGCCGCGCCGGCAAGCAACCGGCATCCGGTGACATCGAACAACGGCTGGCTGCGGTTCGAGCCGGGCTACTGCATTCGTTCCCGACGGGAGACATCGAGGTCATGCTCGGGGAGATCGAGCGGGGATATCTCGGCGAATGATCTTCGTCGACTCCAACATCCCGATGTATCTGATCGGAGCCGAGCACCCGAATAAGTACCGCACCCAGCGCCTGCTCGACGAGGCGATCTCCCGAGAGCAACAACTGTTGACCTCTGCCGAGGTACTCCAAGAGATCCTGCATCGCTATGGCGCCCTCGACCGGCTCGAGGCCGTTCAGCCAGCCTTCGACGTGCTCCTCGCCCTGGTCGATGAGGTGCTGCTCGTCGACCTGGCCGACGTCCAGATCGCGAAGCGGATCATGATGGGACGTCTGGGCCTATCTGCTCGGGACGCCCTGCACCTCGCAGTCATGGAACAGGCCGGGATCAGCCAGATCATGAGCTTTGACGCCGGATTCGATGTCTATCCGGGCGTCGAACGGCTCAGCTGAACGCCAATGAAGGCATCCACGAGGTCCTCACGAGCGAGGCTCGTGCCGCTACGGACAACTGTAGGTGATGTCGACCGGCTCCGCAGTCACACCCGCTGCGGGGACAGCAGCTCCAATTGCGCGGAACCGCTGAGTGGTTGCTGCCCTGTCACTTCGAACTGCAGGCGTGCGGTGACCGGGCTCTGACCCACGGCTACGTCGAGGATTGCGGTCTCGGTTCGATTACCGTCCGGTTGCAACCAGCGAAACCGCAGCATTCCGGCTGATCCGTTCGTATCGATGCTGGCGGTGAACACGTAGCGAGCACTCGGGCAGTTGGGCGTCGCTGGCATCCACGCTCACGGTCGTCCCGACGACGAGAAGCTCCCCGGAGTCGTTGGCAACGATCGCCACCGCAGCTACGGCGGCCAGCGCCGCCACCAGTACGGTGACCGCCAGGACGAGCGGCTTACGGCGTCTGCCGGATCGTCACGTGGAGGGAACAGGCAGCGGCGCGGACAGCCTCGGGACCGTCTGCCCCAGCACGGTGGCACCCGCCGACTGACCCGAGCTAGACGGCGGAGGGGGTGGCGGCCAAGCCCCGGCCGGGACGGATCGAAGCCGGGCGACGAGCTCACGGGCCGACAGCCGACGGGTGGGGTCCTTGTCCAAGCCGCTCAGCAGCGCTTCGGCGGCGGTCGGCGGAAAGGACGTGAGTACCTCGACCGGTGACGGCGGGATGACGAAGCCGTGCTGACCGAGAACCGCAAGACCGTCCCCCAGGAAAGGCCGCTGCCCCACGAGCACCTCATAGGCCATGACCGCAAAGGCATAGTCATCCGCGTGGCTGTCCGGTTCGGATCCGGACAGCACGGACTCAGGCGCCATGTAGGCCGGCGTACCGGTGACCTGGCCGTCTTCACCCTCACCTACGCCGGCGAAAGCTGGACGCAGGACACCTCATACGTGGCGGAATGCGTCGACACGGTCACCCGAGTTCCCACCTGGGACAAGGTAGACGTCTTCGGCAGCCGGACCCTGTCCGCCACCGGCCGGACGTCGGCGGACCCCGTGACGTCGCTGACCAGCCTGACGGGCACCGAATCACTGTCCGTGCCAGAACCTGGCTGTGGGTCTGGCGGAGTCGAGGTGACGTACAGCATCGCAATGACCCGGACCGGCGATTGACCTCCGGGCACGCCAGACCGGCTCGACCCGATCCGCTGCCGCTACTTCAGCAGCAGGGTGGCCAGCCGCCTACTGCCGACCACCAGTCCGAGTGCGCCCATCGCTAGTAAATAGACGACATGACCGAGGACGGAGACGTCCACCAGACCGGTCACGAGCGAACGCACCAGTCCGATGCCGTGATAGAGCGGGGTGCATTGGACCAGCACTTGAAGGGCGCCGGGGTAGACCGACAGCGGATAGAAGGTGGTCGAGAACAAGAACATCGGCAGGACCGCCAACTGGACGAACTCGAAGTTCTGCCAGCTCTTCATGAACGACGTCGCCGCCAGGCCGACCGCGGCGAAGGCGAACCCGATCAGGACGCAGGCCGGCACTGCGAGGATCGCCCACCATGATCCGACCAAGCCAAGGGCGACCATCACTCCGAGGAAAGTCGTGGAGTACAGCGCGCCGCGCATCAGCGCCCAAGTCGTCTCCCCGGCTGCCACATCCGAGGCCGACAGCGGAGTCGCCAGCACTGCGTCGTACAGCTTGGCGTACTTGAGTTTGAAGAAGATGTTGAAGGTCGAGTCGTAGACAGCGCCATTCATCGCGGACGAGGCCATCAGCGCAGGAGCGACGAAGACCGTGTAATCCAGAGCCACACCCGAATCGGTGACGACGGTGCCGACCAGAGCGCCGATGCCGATCCCGATCGAGAGCAGATAGAACAACGGCTCGAAGAACCCGGACAGGATCAACAGCCAGCCCCGCCGGTAGACGAGCAGGTTGCGCTCGACCAGCAGGCTGGCCCGTCGAGCCGAGGGCAACGGCATCGGCAGGACCCTGGTAAGCAACGTCGATGACAGCCCTGCCCGGGTTGGGCCCCGGGGCGACGTCGGCTGCAAGGGCGGACTGAGGCTCACGGTCAGATCACCAGCCGCTTCGCGAACTGTCGCCGAGCCAGCCACACGCCGAGACCGACCAGGGCGAGCAGATAGGTCACGTTGATCAGCGCCAGTAACCCGTCGAGATCGCCGAGTGCCAGACCCCTGGTCAGCGAGACGCCGTGCCAGAGCGGGGTGGCGTACGCGACCGGCTGCAGAATCCCCGGAAGCTGGTCCACCGGAAAGAAGGTGCCCGAGAACAGGAACATCGGCACCAACCCGAACCGGATCAACGCAGCGAAGCCGGCGTCGTTCTTGACCCAGGCGGCAAACGCCGAGACGGGGGCTGCGAAGGCCAGCCCGGTCAGCACTGCGGCCGGCATGGCGAGCAGCCCCACCGGGAGCTCGAGTGCGCCGAAGGCGACCATGACAGCCAGAAAGACGGCGAGCGAGGTGGCTAGCCGGAAGAGAATGAAGAGCAGATGTCCGGTGACCAGATCGCCGACCTTGACCGGAGTGGACAGGATTCCCTCGAAGGTCCTGTGCCACTTCAGCGCACCCATGATCGGGTACGTGGACTCGAATGTCGCTGTCTGCATGGCCGTGGCCGCGAGCAGGCCGGGGGCCAGGAAGACCAGATAGTCCACGCCCTGATCCAGCCGGCCACCCTGATCGACCAGGGTGCCCAGCGAGACCCCCATCGCGGCGAGGAAGAGGACCGGCTCCAGGACCGAGGAGACGACCGAGCCCTTCCAGTTGCCCTTGTAGTTGGCCATCTTGCCCGCGAAGACCGCTTGCGATCCGCGGGGCAGCGCCAGAGCTGGGTCGGCCATCAGTCGACCAGGGAGCGGCCGGTCAGCCGCAGGAAGACGTCCTCCAGCGAACTGCGCCGGACCAGGACCGAAGCCGGGCGCAGCCCTCGCTCGACCACCGCGGTGGCGGCAGCGTCGCCGCTGTCGGTGTAGAGCAACAGCCGGTCGGGCAGCACCTCCACCCGCTCGGCAAGGTCGGCCAGCTCGTCCGCGTGTGCCTCATTCTCCCCGGTGGCGAAGCGCAACTCCAGCACCTCACGAGTGGAGTAGGTCCCGATCAGCTCCTTCGGGGAACCCTCGGCTGCGATGCGGCCCTTGTCCATCACGACCAGGCGGTCGCAGAGTTGCTCGGCCTCGTCCATGTAGTGGGTGGTCAACACCAGCGTGACGCCACGCTGCTTGAGGCGGAAGAGCCTGTCCCACAGAGCATGCCGGGCCTGCGGGTCGAGACCGGTAGTCGGCTCGTCGAGCAGCAGCATTTCGGGTTCGTTGATCAGCGATCGGGCGATCGTGAGGCGTCGCTTCATTCCGCCGGACAGCGGCTCGACCAGGTCGTCGGCCCGATCGGTCAGTTGCACGAAGTCGAGCAACTCTTCGGCTCGGGCGCGGATCTGAGCGCGAGCAATGCCGAAATAGCGGCCGTAGATCAGCAGGTTCTCTCGAACGGTGAGTTCCTGGTCCAAGTTGTCGGTCTGCGGTACGACGCCGAGCCGGGCCCGGATCGCCGGACCATCGGTGCGCGGGTCGCGGCCGAGGATCCGAAGCCGGCCCTCGGTTGCCGGAGAGACCGCCCCGATCATGCGCATCGTGGAGGACTTGCCGGCACCATTGGGACCCAGGAATCCGAATGCCTCACCGCGCCGTACCGAGATGTCGATGCCGTCCACGGCGGTGAAATCGCCGAACTTCTTAGTCAGCCCGCGCGCCCAGACGAGCTCGTCGGCCTGCGGCCCGTCGGCAATAGCTACCGCCTCGCCCGCTGTGCCGCGCTCGCCCATGGTCAAGGACGACGGCTCGGTCATGTTCTCGACGCTAGCTGAGCCCACGGACATCTCGCCAAGCAATTGATCGGCCATCCGGCGAGCTTGCAACTTCGAGCTCGGATGAGGTCAAGGCCGATGAACAGGATGCTGACAAGTTTGACAGTGTTGCCGGATGCGGATCGCGACCTGGAATGTGAACTCCATCGGCGCCCGGCTTCCCCGACTGCTGCCCTGGCTCGAGGAGACCGCACCGGACATCGTTGCGCTGCAGGAGACCAAGTGTGCTGCGGGCGCGTTCCCGTACCTACCGGTCCAGGCGCTGGGCTACGAGGTGCTCGCGGCTGGCGATGGTCGGTGGAACGGAGTGGCCATCCTTTCCAGGCCCGGGATAACCGATCCCGTGATCGAATTGACCGGCCATCCCGAGGCACGCTTGGCGGCTGCTCAGTGCGGTCCCCTGCACGTCACCAGCGTGTACGTGCCCAACGGCCGCTCGCCCGATGACGCCCAGTACCCCTACAAGCTTGCCTGGCTCGCGGAATTGCGTGCGCGCCTGGACGGGTTCGACCCAGCGCAGCCGCTGGTGATCATGGGTGATTTCAACGTCGCACCGACCGACGATGACGTTTTCGACATCAAGGCGTTCGCCGGCTCGACCCATGTGACTCCGCAAGAGCGGGCCGGCGTATGGGCGCTCGTGGACTGGGGTCTGACCGACATTGCGGCCCGGCCGGGCAAAGGGGATCGCCCGTTCACCTACTGGGACTACCGCGCCGGGATGTTCCACAAGGACCTTGGGATGCGGATCGACCTCGTGCTCGCCACAGCCTCGGTCCGGGTCACCGACGCCTATGTCGACCGCGAGGCTCGCAAGGGCAAACTGCCTTCCGACCATGCTCCGGTCGTCGTCGACATCGACCTCTGAGGAGCGCCCAGGATTAATCTCGGAGACATGACCGTTGACGTCGAGACCGAGACCGAGATCGAGATCGCGCGGCCGCGTAGGCAGGTGGCCGCCTACGGCTGCGATCCGGGCAACGCCACGACCTGGTACGAGAACATCAAGTCCGTCGAATGGGAAACCGCACCGCCGGCCGTCGTCGGATCACGGATCGCCTTCGTTGCGCACTTTCTCGGACGGCGGATTGCCTACACCTACGAGGTCAGGGCGATGACTCCCGGCGAACACTTCGTGAGGAGTACGGCGCAGGGGCCGTTCCCGATGGAGACGACCTATACCTGGCAGGACACCGCTGGCGGGGGTACAAGGATGACGCTGCGCAACCGGGGCGTGCCGGCCGGTTTCGCCAGGGTGGGCGCACCGATGATGGCCGCGGCGATGCGTCGGGCAAACCGCAAGGATTTGCTAAAGCTCAAGCAGACTCTGGAGGCGCCCCAGTAGATCGCGGATCAGCCTGATCGGGCGGCATCAGGCCGCGGCTCGAGGATCACCAGTTCGGTCCGCGACGACCGGAGCGCCGCGTAGCCGTCCAACTTCGGGTCGATCGCGCGCCACCTGATCCACAGGCGCTCCCGATCCTCACCCTCGGCAGCGCGGCCCCGGACCGCGCGCTGCCCGTCGGCGAGGACGACTCTCGCGTCGGGATGCGCTTGCAGGTTGAGCCACCATGCCGGCTCGCCGTCAGCCCAGCCATTCATCGCCATCGTGACCAGAGTGGGGCCGTCCTCGAGATACCCGAGGATCACGCTGCGCTCCTGGCCAGTGCGACGCCCGGTCGTCGTGAGGCGCATGGTCCCCCAGCGGTTGGTCCTCGCACGCCACAGCCCGACTCGGCCACCGGTGATGCGGTACAGCGCGCGGTGGATGGACCAAGCAAGGCGGACGAACCAACGAGGAGGAAGCCTCGGCCGCTGCTTGCCTTCGTCCGACATGGAGCGCCTCCTTACGGATCCCGCGCGGTCGAGTAGCTCGAGTGATGCAGTACTAGGCGAGGTCGGGGAAGAACAGTGCGATCTCGCGCGCCGCGGACTCAGGCGAGTCCGAGCCGTGCATGATGTTGTTCTGCACCTCGAGGGCCAGATCGCCACGAATGGTGCCCGGCGTGGCAACAACCGGATCCGTCGCGCCGGCCAGGCCGCGGAAGGCCGGAATGGCCCGCGGCCCCTCGACGACCATGGCGACCAGCGGACCGCCGGTGATGAACTCCAGCAGCGCCGTGAAGAACGGCTTGCCCTCATGTTCGGCGTAGTGCGCAGCCGCAGTCTCACGGTCGAGCACGCGCAGCTGCAGGGCCACGAGGGTCAGACCCTTGGCTTCGATCCGGCTGATCACCTCGCCGATCAGGGCACGGCGTACGCCGTCAGGCTTGACCAGGACAAGGCTGCGCTCGGTATCGGACACGAGCGCGGAGCCTACCCACGCCCGGTCGGTGGGTTTGCGGGCGCCGAGCCGAGCAGTTCGGCTCGAATGCGCAGTAGGTACAGCCACAGCATCACGAACAGGCCACCCAGGAACCACATCACGCCGGTGAAAAACCCGGTGGCCAACACGGGCAGCTGGATGGCCAACCCGGCCAGTGGACCCCACGGTCGGCGCTGCAGCCCGGCCACCACGATCAGCAGCACGACGACGGCGAGAAGCGCTGACAGGCGCCACGTGGTCAGACCGGGCCCACTCTGCGCGATCGCCCGCGGAACGAAGAGCACGACGAGAGCCTCGAGGATCAGGACGGCGGCAGCGCCACCGTTGAGCCGCTTGGCCAATCGCTCGCGTTCCCCGCTCGACTCAGGGACGCCCTGATTCGAACCTTTCGACTCAGGGACGCCCTGATTCGGATCGATCGGATCGGATTGGCCAGTCACCGTGTCCAGCGAACTCAGTCGCGGCCGACGAGCAGGGCTCGGGCATCCCCGGCCGTCACGACGCTCCCGGTGATCAGCACGCCGACACCGGAGAGCACGTCCATGTCCGTCTCGGCCATCTCCACGGCGGTTTCGATCGCGGTGGGCAGATCCGGTACGACGACGACTCGGTCAGCCCCGAAGACCGGTACGGCGATCGCAGCCAGTTCGTCGGCCGACAGGCCACGGGGTGAGCTGTTCTGGGTGACGACCACCTCGTTCAGGACGGTCTCGGCGATTTCCAGGATCCCGCGGACATCCTTGTCCGCGAGGCAGGCCAGGACACCGATCAGCCGGGTGAAGTCGAAAGCATCTTCGAGGGCGGCCACCGACGCCGCCATCCCGGCCGGATTGTGTGCGGCATCGATCAGGACGGTCGGCGCAGAACGCACTGATTCCAGCCGCCCGGGGGATCTCACGGCGGCAAAGCCCGCGCGCACGGCGTCGATGTCCATCGGACCCGTCGCCGCGCCGGCACCGAAGAACGCCTCTACAGCCGCCAGGGCAAGGGCGGCGTTGTGCGCCTGGTGCTCCCCGTGCAGGCCGAGATAGATCTCGTCGTACTTCCCGCCCAACCCCTGCAGGCCCAGGACCTGGCCGCCGACGGCAACCGCCCGCTGCGCGATTCCGAACTCGGCGCCCTCGCGAGCCACTGTCGCGTCGACCTCGACCACCCGACGCACCAATACCTCAGCGGCGACGGGATCCTGCGCAGCCAGCACGGCGGTCGCCTCGGCCTTGATGATCCCGGCCTTCTCGATTGCGATCGTGGCCACGTCCGGGCCGAGATAGTTGGTGTGGTCCAAGGCAACCCGGGTGATGACAGCGACCTGGGCATCGGCGACATTGGTGGTGTCCCAAGCCCCGCCCATTCCCACTTCGAGCACGGCAACATCCACCGGCGCGTCGGCGAAGGCGGCGAGCCCCATGCCGGTCAGCACCTCGAAGTAGGACAGCGCTAACTCCTGGGCAGCATCGACGAGGGCGACGAACGGAGCGATCTCGTCGTAGACCTCGACAAAGCGTTCCGCACTGATCGGATCGCCGTCGATCACGATCCGCTCGGTCACCGACGTCAGATGCGGACTGGTGAACCGCCCGACCCGCAGGCCGAAGGAGCGCAACAGTGAGTCGATCATGCGGGCGGTCGACGTCTTGCCGTTCGTACCCGTGATCTGGATGACCGGGAACGCGCGCTGCGGTGATCCCAGCGCGTCGGCCAGCGCAGCCATCCGGACTAAGGTTGGCGACAGGCGCGACTCGGGCCAGCGGGTCCGGAGTTCGGCCTCCACTCGGGCCAACCCGGTAATCGTTTCCCCGTCCGGGGCAGCCCTCTGCACACTTCCTAGGATGCCAGCCATGTCCGCGAACCCCAGCGCCGCCCACGGCCGGTCAGGTACGTCCACCGTTCCTGACAAGCCAACCCTCGACGGGATCGAGGAGCGCTGGGCGAAGGCATGGGCCGAACAGGGCACCTACGACTTCGATCCCGACACCACCCGGGACCAGGTCTTCTCCATCGACACTCCCCCGCTGACCGCCAGCGGCGCGATGCATGTCGGGCATGCCTTCTCCTTCACCCATACCGATCTGATCGCTCGCTACCAGCGCATGCGGGGCAAGAACGTCTTCTATCCGATGGGCTGGGACGACAACGGACTGCCGACCGAGCGCCGGGTGCAGAATTTCTACGGAGTCCGCTGCGACCCGTCGCTCCCGTACGACCCGGACTTCACCCCGCCGGAGGCGCCCGGCAGGGACCAGATCCCGATCTCGCGGCCGAACTTCATCGAGCTCTGCCACGACCTGACCCTTGAGGACGAGAAGGTCTACGAAGCGGTGTGGCGCCGGATCGGGCTGTCAGTGGACTGGTCCACCACTTACCGCACCATCGACGATGACTGCCGGGCGATCTCGCAGCGGGGCTTCCTGCGCAACCTCGCTCGCGGCGAGGCCTACCAGGCCGAAGCCCCCACCCTGTGGGACGTCACCTTCCGTACAGCCGTTGCCCAGGCCGAGCTCGAGGACCGCGAGCGGCCGGGCGCTCACCACCGAATTGCCTTCCATCGCAACGATCACGGCGGGCCGGTCTACATCGAGACGACACGGCCCGAGCTCATCCCGGCCTGTGTCGCGCTGGTCGCCCACCCAGGGGACGAGCGGTACGCCGCGTTGGTCGGGACGACGGTCCGTACACCGATCTTCGAGGTCGAGGTACCGGTCTTGGCCCACCACCTGGCCGAGCCCGACAAGGGTTCGGGCATCGCGATGATCTGCACCTTCGGTGATCTGAACGACGTGACCTGGTGGCGCGAGTTGTCGCTGCCCACACGCCCGATCGTCGGCTGGGACGGCCGGATCATCGCCGATCCCCCAACGGGATTGGACAGCAGCGAAGGGCAGCTGGCCTACGAACAGCTGGCCGGCGCGACGATGTTCTCCGCACGGGAGCGAGTCGTGGTCATGCTGCGCGAATCGGGAGACCTCGACGGCGAGCCCAAGGCCATCACGCACCCGGTGAAGTTCTACGAGAAGGGCGATCGTCCGCTCGAGATCGTCACCACCCGGCAGTGGTACATACGCAACGGCGGCCGCGATGATGACCTACTGGCCGACCTCGTCGCCCGAGGCAAGGAGATCGACTTCCACCCGGGGTTCATGCGGCACCGGTACGAGAACTGGGTCGGTGGCCTCAATGGCGACTGGCTGATCAGTCGGCAGCGTTTCTTCGGCGTTGCCTTCCCGGTCTGGTACGAGCTGAACGGCGATGGCGAACCCGATTACGAGCGGATCATCATGGCCGAGGAGGCGAGTCTGCCGGTGGATCCGAGTTCGGACATCCCGCCGGGCTACACCGAGGACCAGCGGGGCAAGCCGGGTGGCTTTCTCGGTGATCCTGACGTTATGGACACCTGGGCGACCTCATCGCTCAGCCCGCAGATCGCGTGTGGCTGGGGCCGCGACGAGGACCTCTTCGCAAAGACCTTCCCCATGGATCTGCGTCCGCAGGGCCACGACATCATCCGCACCTGGCTGTTCGCCACAGTGGTCCGCGCGCACTTCGAGCACGACGGCGTGCCGTGGCGCACGGCGGCGATCTCCGGTTTCATCCTCGACCCCGATCGCAAGAAGATGAGCAAGTCCAAGGGCAACGTGACCACACCGATGGACCTGCTGGTCGAGCACGGGTCGGACTCCGTGCGGTACTGGGCAGCCAGCGGGCGGCTCGGCATCGACACCGCTCTGGATCCTGGTCAGATGAAGGTCGGTCGTCGGCTGGCGATCAAACTTCTCAACGCGAGCAAGTTCGCCCTCGGTCATGACATCCGAACCGACGCCGATGCCGTCACCGAACGGCTGGACAGAGCGATGCTCGCGGCCCTGGCAGATGTTGTGGCCCAAGCGAGTTCGGCCATGGATGGCTACGAACACCAGCGCGCCCTGGAAGTGACCGAGGCGTTCTTCTGGACGTTCTGCGACGACTATCTCGAGCTGGTGAAAGCACGTGCGTACGGTGATGTGACGCCCAATGACCCAGCCGCTGCCTCCGCTCACGCCGCACTGGGCATCGCCTTGTCGGTACTGCAACGACTGTTCGCGCCGATCCTGCCGTTCGCGACCGAGGAGGTCTGGTCCTGGTGGCAGCAGGGTTCGGTGCACCGGGCGAGTTGGCCGACGGCCGAACCACTGCGCGCGGTCGCCGGCGACGCGGTTCCGACCACTCTGGCGGTGGTGGGTCAAGTGCTCTCCGCCGTGCGCAAGGCCAAGTCCGAGGCCAAGCTGTCCATGCGAGCCGAGGTCGCGACGGTCGTGGTCAGCGGGACTCCAGGACAGCTCGCCCTGCTGGAGGCCGGTCGCGACGACCTCTGCAACGCGGGACGCATCCAGTCCTTGGAGTTAAGCGAATCCGACGGCGCGATCATGGCTCAGGTCACACTCGCCGAATCCGCCCGTACGACCCCGTGAACCCTGCTGCATCTGCTGAGCCCGGCAGGTGTATGCAGGCTGCCCCCTGCCTGGTCCAGGTCCTGGCGAACACTGGGCAGGATGCCCCCTGCAGTTGCGTGGGCACTGTGGATGCCTGACCGCGGCTGTCCACACCCGCACTGACCTCATTGCTCCGGCATCGGGGTAGCTGGATCGTGGCGACATGGTTGGCACAGCCCGGGCGACGATTCTCGGCGAGGTTCTCCGGGCAGGAGACGGGGTCGCGACACGGCACCAGCTGTTGTCCGCCGTTCCGCGCACCTATCTCGACTTCGCCGTTCGGCGCGGAGAGCTGGTCCGACTGCTGCCCTGCGTCTACACCTGGGCCGGCCGGGAATCCGCCCCCGAGATCAGGGTGCGCGGTGCCATCGCATTTGCCGGCCCGGGCGCGGCGTTGAGCCACACAAGCGCCGCCCGCCGTTGGGACTTCCCGTTGTCTCAGGTCGTCGATGACCGTGTGCACATCCTGACGGCCCGCAGCGTGCATCATCGCAGCGCTGAGTTCGTGGTGGTACACCGTCCCCGAGGCGATGTGCTGGCCGAAGGGCTGGTCGTTGCGCGGCGGGGTATTCCAGTGGTCACCGCTGTCCATGCCCTGATCCAGACCTGGTCGATACTCGGACGCGACCATCGTCGGGCGGTGGTCATCGATACGGTGCGCGACGGGCATGTCCGCCCCCGGGACGTACTCGCCGCGACAGCGGAGTGGTCGCAGTTGTGCGGGCGCCGCGAACTGCGCGAGCTATCGCAGGATCTGCAAGCCGGGGCGCACAGCGAGCTGGAGATCTACGGGTTGCACCGCATATTTCGAGCTCCAGGTCTGCCGCCAGCGCGGCACCAATGGGAACTCCTGGTCAACGGACGGCGGCGGGTGCTCGACGTTGCATGGCCCGACCTCAAGTTGGCCGTCGAATTGGACGGCGCGGCCTACCACGGGTCTCAGGCAGCACGTGAACGTGACGTTGCCTCGGATGCGGCGCTGGCTGCTCTGGGCTGGCAGGTCATCCGGGTCACCTACCGTCGGTTGCGCGAGGACCCTGATGGTGTCCTTCGCGAACTTCTGAGAATCATTGCCACTCGACGCGCCCAGCTGAGCGCCTGACCGACGCGACGGTCGCTGCCCACAACCGCGCCACCACTCGGGCGGTTGATCCTGCCGAGCCACACTGCAGGCTGCCCCCTGCCCCCGCGCGAGGAGCAATCAGGGCAAGCAGGATGCCCCCTGCATAGTTGGAAACAGCGCGGCTCCCGAGAGAACCCGTTCGGGTGGGCGGAACCTGGTCTCGGGCGGATATGCGCGGGGTCGGATGGCCGGGTGGCGGTTAGGCGGATTTCTCGCGGCGCTCACGCTTGGGAGCGGCGCGCGGAACGATCGTCGGGTTCACGTGGTCCAGGACCACCTCACGGGTGATCTTGACCGTTGCGACATCGGTGCGGGAGGGCACCTCGTACATTACCGAGAGCAGCACCTCTTCCATGATGGCCCGCAGCCCTCGGGCACCGGTGCCGCGCAGGATCGCCTGGTCGGCGATGGCCTCCAGCGCGTCCTCGGTGAATTCCAGCTCGACGCCGTCGAGTTCGAACAGCCGGCGGTACTGCTTGACCAGCGCGTTGCGCGGCTCGGTAAGAATTCTGATCAGGGCTTCGCGGTCTAGTTTTTGCACACTGGCAATGACCGGGAGCCGACCGACGAACTCCGGGATCATGCCGAATTTCAACAGGTCCTCGGGCATCACTTCGGCAAAGACGTTGCGGGAGTCGATCTCGGCCTTGCCGCGAATGACGGCACCGAACCCGATCCCCTTGGCGCCGGTGCGGTCCTCGATCACCTTGTCCAACCCGGCGAAGGCCCCCCCGACGATGAACAGCACGTTCGTGGTGTCGATCTGGATGAACTCCTGGTGCGGGTGCTTGCGGCCACCCTGGGGCGGTACGGAGGCGGTGGTGCCTTCGAGGATCTTCAGCAGGGCCTGTTGTACGCCCTCACCGGAGACGTCCCTAGTGATGGACGGGTTCTCAGATTTGCGGGCGATCTTGTCGATCTCGTCGATGTAGATGATCCCGGTCTCGGCGCGCTTGACGTCGTAGTCCGCGGCCTGGATCAACTTGAGCAGAATGATCTCGACGTCCTCGCCGACGTATCCCGCCTCGGTGAGTGCGGTGGCATCGGCGATCGCGAAGGGCACGTTGAGCAGCCGAGCCAACGTCTGGGCAAGGTGGGTCTTGCCGCACCCGGTGGGACCGATCATCAGGATGTTGGACTTGGAAAGCTCGACCCCGTCGTCACGCCCAGGCTTGTCCCCGCCGGCCTGGATGCGCTTGTAGTGGTTGTAGACGGCGACGGCCAGGCTCTTCTTGGCGCTGTCCTGGCCGATGACGTACTGCTCGAGGAATTCGAAGATCTCGGTGGGCTTGGGCAGCTCGTCGAATTTGAGATCCGCGGTCTCGGAGAGTTCCTCTTCGATGATCTCGTTGCACAGATCGATGCATTCGTCGCAGATGTAGACCCCGGGGCCGGCGATCAGCCGCTTGACCTGCTTCTGTGACTTCCCGCA
>Ga0136630_1000361_pt1 | contig 17156 bp, 17 predicted proteins | sample AntDrymUQ5682106_2_FD_105496 | JGI IMG/M metagenome (GOLD analysis project Ga0136630, IMG submission 105496) | Polar desert sand microbial communities from Dry Valleys, Antarctica - metaG UQ568 (21.06) | ecosystem: Environmental > Terrestrial > Soil > Desert | place: Antarctica: Dry Valley...
CAGGCCGCGCTCGCGCAGCCGCGCAAGCCAGCGATCGGCGCCCGGGATGGCGTGCTCCTCCTGAACCAGGACACCGTCCATGTCCATCAGCCATGAGTGGATGTCGCGCTCGGTCACTGCGCTCTTGTCTCGCGCGCGGGCACGCCGCCATCGTACGGCGTCGCCTCGCACGCGCTTACGATGATCGTGTGATCGATCATGCCGAGCTCCCCGGAGCGGATCTGTTCGACGCCGGCGTCGGCGATCTGAACGCCGGGATCGAGAGCCCGGCGGCGCTGCTCGTGTCGATCGCTCGCGTGCGGCTCATCGCCGCTGGGCTCCCGGTCCCGCCGGTTGCGGCGGAGCGGCCGGCGCACCGGCTCTACGACCTGCTCGCAGCCGATGACCCCGACGACGCGCACGGTCGCTACAACGCGCTGCTGAGGCGCATCGTGAGCTTTGCCCGAGCCGCCGAGCATGCGGCCGCGCGCTGACGCCGAGCGCATCAACGCGTTCGTTCGTGGGCTCGGCCACGGTACACGGACGCCGGTCCGGCTCTACCTCACCGGCGGCGCAACCGCCGTCCTGGAAGGCTGGCGAGCCAGCACCGTCGACATCGATGTCCATTTCGAGCCCGACCTCGACGAGTTGCTGCGGCGCATCCCGGCGCTCAAGGAGCGGCTCGGGGTCAACGTCGAGCTGGCTTCGCCCGCTCAATTCATCCCCGAGCTGCCCGGCTGGCGTGAGCGGAGCCGATTCGTCTTGAGGGCCGGCCGCCTGGACGTCTTTCACTTCGACGCGTACTCGCAAGCCCTCGCCAAGCTGGAGCGAGCGTTCGACCAGGATTTCGAGGACGTGCGCGCGATGGTTGCGCGAGGCCTCGTCGAGCCTCGCCGCGCCCGAGAGCTGTTCAGTCGGATCGAACCCGAGCTCTTCCGGTTCCCGGCGATCGATCCGCCATCGTTTCGCGCACGTGTGGAGCGAGAGCTCGGATAGCCTCCGGATCGCACGCGCGAGCTTGCAGAGTGCAGGTTCCTGGCTCCGTGCTTCGCGCCGGCCACTACTGTCTGCGCGCGATGGCGTCCACACGCGGTTCGGGGGACACCCTGCGGCGCAGGCTGATCGCGTGCTCGCTCGGCAATCTCTCGGGCTGGCGGAACTTCGGCACCGGCGGGACCCTCGCCTACAGCGCCTGCTCTCGGTCGAGCCGGCGGCCGGCGGCCGGCTCACGAGCGGCCGCGTGACCTCGCTGCTGCTCGACCGCATCGGAATTCCGCACCTCGATCCGGCGCGGGGCGCCGAACGGCTGATGCGGCGCCTGAGCCGGACCGACTTCGGCGACGCGGGCGTCTGGTTCGCGCTCCTGGGAGCGCTGCAGCCACAGTCGGAGAGCGGCCTCGGCGGCTGAGCGGGGCTACGTCACCTCGGCGTGGCGCACCGCGATCGCCTTGGCGACCGTCTCGTGGACAGCGGGCTGGGACCGATTCAACGTGCGAAAGCTCGCACGCGTCATGACGATCAGCGACATCGGCGACGTGGCGGTGACCGTGGCGTTGCGGCGATCGGCGTCCAGCAGCGCCATCTCCCCGAAGAACTCGTCGCCGAGGTCGCCCTCGCGCGCCAGGACCTTCCCGGCCGGCACGTCGACCTCGTCGGTCTGCTGCGCCACGATGCCCAGCTCCTTCTTCGAGATGGAGCTGAAGAACGGGATGTCCTTCAATCGCGCCTGGATCATCGGGTCCCCTTCGTCCGCGGAAAGCTCGGGAGACCGTAAACCCTCACCGCAGCGAGCGCAACGGGACGCCGATCACCTGCGGCGCGCACGGCGAGAGCGGAACCAGTCGAAGACCTGCTTGAGCAGGAACAGCCGTGAGAGCAATCTGAACATCAGGCTCGCGTACCCGGCGCGCGGCGCGTACAGGCGTCCGATGCCGGACGCGGCGAGCGTCTGCCATGGTGCAAGACGGTGCGACGCTCTCCCGTCCACGCGCGCGCCCGCGTCGTCGTGCTCGCGGGCGGTCTGGCCCTGGTCGCCGTCCTCTCCGCCCTCGCGCTCCGCGGCGACGGGCCGGCACCGGGCGTCCCGCTCGTGCCGGCCCCACCCGCCGGCGCGGACGAGAGCACGCCGGTGCCCGACCCATTCGCCTACGACTCCGAGCAGGAAAGCGAGCTCGTGCGCCGGGCCGCCGCCGGCACGAGTCACGTGCTCTACGCCCGCTCGCCAGGCGGCGCGATCGCGACGGCGCAGCGCGTCGAGCGCTGGCGCCCCCAGGTGGAGGCGGCGGCGGAGCAGGCAGGCGTCGCGCCCGACCTGCTGGAAGGACTCGTGTTCCTGGAGAGCGCCGGCCGCGAGGACGCGATGGCGGGCGACACGAAGGGGGCCGTCGGGCTCACCCAGATCTTGGCCGAGACGGCCACGAACCTGCTTGGAATGCGGGTCGAGGTGAAGCGCAGCGCCCGCTTGACCCGCCGGATCGACCGGGCGTCCCGGCGCGCGCGCTACGGCGAGGTCCTCGAGCTGCGGCGCCTGCGCCGGCTCGTCGACGAGCGCTTCGACCCGGTCAGGGCGCTCGCCGGCAGCGCCCGCTACCTCACCATCGCGCGGGAGTCGCTGGGGCGTGAGGATCTCGCGCTCGTCTCGTATCACATGGGCATCGGCAACCTGCAGGGGGTGCTGCGCGCCTACGGGGAGGAGCGGCCCTCGTACGCACAGGTCTACTTCGACTCCACGCCGAACCGCCATGTGGCGGCGCAGCAGCGGCTGGCGGCGTTCGGCGACGACTCCTCGAACTACCTGTGGAAGCTGCACGCAGCGCGAGAGATCATGCGGCTGCACCGCGAGGACCCCGGGGTGCTCGCCCGCACTGAGGCGCTCCAGACCGCCAAGAACTCAGCCGAGGAAGTGCTGCACCCCCCCGATGAGACGCCCCGCTTCGCGTCACCCGGAGCGCTTCGTGCGGCATGGGACGACGACGCCATCCGGGCGTTCCCCGACGACCGCGTGCGCACCGGCCTCGCCCGCGACACGCGGATGGGAGAGCTGGCCGCGCGCCTGGACGTGCCCCCGGGCCTCTATCGCGGTCTGCGGCCGGAAGCGCTCGCCGTCGCGCTCTACATCGGCGCCCAGACGCGCGAATACGCGGGCGGGCAAGGGCCGCTGATCGTCACCTCCACCGTGCGTGACGAGGCGTATCAGCGCCTGCTCGTCCGGCACAACGGGGAGGCGACCCGCAACTACTCGCTGCACACGACGGGCTGGTCGTTCGACATCGCCCGCATGTATCGCTCCGAGCGCCACGCGCTCGCGTTCCAGTTCGTGCTCGACCGGCTCCAGGTGATGAACGTCATCGCCTGGGTTCGCGAGCCGGGCGCCATCCACATCACCGCGGCGGGTGACACCGACGGGCTCCTGCCGCTGCTCGAGCGGATCGAGTAGTCCGCCTCAGGCCGCGGCCGACTCGCGCGCCTCGGGCTCGGCCGCGCTCTCGGCGATGACCGCCTCGGCGGCCGGCGCGCTGGCGGCGGCGCGTGCCTCGTAGGCGACCCGCTGGCTCCGGTCGGCATCGCGCAGCGCGCGGTCCAGCTTGAGCGCGCGGCCGAAAGCCTCGCGAGCGCGCCGCGGGAGGAGGTTCGTGAGCGCCCAGGTCGGACCGATGGATCTCGGCACGAAGACGTCGAAGCGGGGAAACCTCAGGGCGTCGAGCACCGCCTCCGCGACGTCCTGCGTCGTGGACGGCTTGAAGACCCGCGTCTCCACGAGCCCGGCCGAGAGCTCGGTCCTGACGATGCCGGGCATCACCACCGAGATCTCGAGCCCGGTGCCGCGCAGCTCGGCTCGCACCGACTCCGACAGCCCGACCACGCCGTGCTTGGTCGCGCAGTAGGTGGCCAGGTTCGAGAAGCCGGACTTCCCGGCGCTCGAAGCCACGTTGACGATGTGGCCGGTGCCGCGGGGCTTCATCCGCCGCATCGCCTCCTTGGTCCCGTGGATGACGGCATGGAGGTTGATCTCGAGCAACCGGATGGCAGTCGCGTCGTCCTCGTCGTCCAACGGGCCCACGGGCATGATGCCGGCGTTGTTGACGAGCACGTCGATAGGCCCGAGCCGGTGCTCGATGGCGTCGAGGAAGGCCGTGAAGGCGGGTCGGTCGGTGACGTCGAGCGGCAACCCGAGCGTACCTCCGCCCAGCTCGGCGGCGGCGGCCTGCGCGGAGGCGGCGTCCACGTCGCCGATCGCGACGCGACAACCCTCGCTCGTCAGCGCGAGCGCGAGCGCCTTGCCGATCCCCCGTCCGCCGCCGGTGACGACGGCGACCTTGCCGTGCAGCGAGCGCGGCTGCTTGGCCATGGCCCAGCTCCTCCTCTTCCGACGCGATGTCAGTGAGACACTACCGGAGCGGTTGGGCGCGCTGGTTCAGAGGTAGGCGCCGCCGGGCAGGTAGGGCCGGAACGGCCCGGTGTCGCCGCGCAGGAAGACAGCGCCCCCGGGCCGCAGCCGCAGCCTCGCGTCGACCGCCACGTCGATCGCCCAGTCCTGAGCGCTCGTCAGCCACTCCACTTCGGCTCCGGCGCGGGCCGGCATCCGCGCCAACACGGTGCGCAGAAGCGCCGCGGAGGCGCGCAGCGCGCGCGAATCGGGCGACGCGAGGATGATCCCGCCGCGCGCGTCCACGCCGTACGCGAGCGACCGGCGCAGCAGCGCGCTGCCGAGACCGCCGGACTGGACCCCGGGATCCACGACGAGCAGCGAGAGACCCCAGACGCCCTCGCGCACGATGGCCACCGCGACGCCGGCCAGGGAGCCGTCCTCGGCCTCCGCCACCCAGCACCCGGCCGGATCGATGGCCAGGAGATGCCGGAGCCGCAGGTGGGCGGCGGCGCCGCCCATGTGCGGCGGCGGCGAGTCGTGCAGCCGCCGCGCGAGATCCTCGAAGACGGCGACGGACAGGTCGTGGACCGGCACGACGTCGTCCTCGCGCATCGCAGCTCAGGCACGCCACGCACGATAGGGCCGCCGGATGACGCTCCGCTAGCCTCTGGGTCGTAGTGGCCAGTCGTCAAGAGGAAAAGGAAGCGCGGCGCCAGGAGCGACTCGAGCGGGAGCGCAAGGAGGCGTCCGCCGCGGGGCGGCGCAAGCGAATGCAGCTCGTCGGCGGCGCCCTGCTCGGCGTCGCGGCCGTCGCGGCCGTCGTGGTGGCGATCGTCGTGGGACTGGGCGGCGGCGACGCCGAGACCGAGGCGCAGCCGCCCCGGTCGGGCGACCAGGCGTCCGTCACGCTGCCACCACAGGAGACGACGGACTACGAGGCCGCCGCCAAGGCCGCCGGCTGCACGCTCGAGAACCCCGCGTTCGAGGACGTGAGACACGAGGACAGGAAGTTCGTTCCCTCCGACTACAAGACCAACCCGCCGACCTCCGGGTCGCATACCCCGGACTGGTACGACGACGGCATCTACGCGCCCGGCACCACGGAGGAGCTGGGCAAGCTCGTGCACGCGCTCGAGCACGGCCGCATCAACGTCCAGTACAAGAAGGGCACCCCGGCGAAAGTCGTGACACAGCTCGAGGCGCTGCTCGCGGAGCAGAATGAGGGCTACCACATGCTCCTGTACGAGAACACGACGGGCATGGAGCCCCAGATCGCCGCGACGGCCTGGACGCACTCGCTGTCCTGTCCGGAGATGAACGACAAGGTGTTCGACGCCATCCGCACCTTCCGCGCCCGCTACATCGACAAGGGCCCGGAGACCGTTCCCTAGGAGCGCGGGGGCTCGCGCCAGCCTCCGGTCTCGCCCCGGTACAGGCCCTCGCCGCCCAGCACCATGCGGACGGTGCGCCAGAGGATCCGCAGGTCCAGCCCCAGCGACGCGTGCTCGACGTACCAGAGGTCGAGCTCGATGCGCTCGTGCCACGGCAGGGAAGCGCGGCCCTGGATCTGCGCCCAGCCGGTCAACCCCGGCCGGACGCTCAGCCGGCCGCGCTGGCGATCGGTGTAGCGGTCGACCTGCACCTGGACGGTGGGCCGGGGTCCGACGATCGCCATCTCGCCGCGCAGGACGTTGACGAGGTTCGGCAGCTCGTCCATCGACGTGCGCCGGAGCACCGCCCCCAGGCGAGTGATGCGCGAGTCGCCCGAGTCCACGGTCAGGCCCGCGCCCATCGTCTCGGCGCCGCTCACCATGGTGCGCAGCTTGTAGAGGTCGAACGGCTCGCCGTCACGGCCGACGCGACGCTGGCGGTAGATCGGATGGCCGTGCGTCTCGAGCCGGACCAGCAGCGCCGCCGCCGCCAGCGCGGGCGCGGTGAGCGCGAGCGCCGCGACGGCGACGGTGACGTCCAGCGCGCGCTTGCCGGGGTAGCTCACCGCGTGCCCTCCGGGGCCTCCCAGCCCGCGGGAGTGCCGTGGCGCAGGTGGTCGTAGAGCCCGGCGGCGAGCGCAGCCGTGGTGGCGACGTAGTAGCGGGCGACGAGCGCCGGACGCAGCGGCACACGACCGGCAACGGCCGCGGCCGCGAGCATCCCGGCCTGGGCCAGCGCCACGGCGCGGTACGTCCGCCCGCGGCGCAACAGGGTCAGGGTCGCACCCGCCGCCGCCAGGTGCAGCAGCGGCGACGCGTAGCGCAGCATGCGGTGCGACACGATCATCAGGGCGTACAGAGGCGGATAGCCACGGAAGGAGAGCATCCCGCCGCGCAGGACGATCGGCCAGGCATGGCTCATCATGCGGCGCTTGCGCGCCCACTCCCCCGCGATCGAGGGCACCATCTTCTCCGTCGCCCGCGCATCGGGAGCAAAGACCGCGCGGCCTCCGCGCTTCACCACGTTGAACGGGAACGAGAGGTCGTGGCCCATCACCGCATCCACGTGCATGTAGGCAGTGCGGCGCAGGGCGTAGATCGCCCCGTTGCCGGCGGTCACGGACGCCAGGGCGGACTCGCTCGCGCGCAGCCACATCTCGTAGCGCCAGTAGAGCCCTTCCTGGTTGGCTCCCGTCGCGTTGACGAAGCGGACCAGTCCGCACGCGTAGCCGACGACGGGATCCGCGAACGGTGCCAGCAGCGCTCGCAACGCGCCGGGCTCCCAGGCGGCGTTGGCGTCCGAGAACGCCAGCAGCTCCCCGCGCGAGGCCTCCACCGCCGCGTCCTGCGCGCGCACCTTGCCGCCACGGGGCAGCACGAGCACCAGATCGGCGCCCGCGGAGCGCGCACGCTCGGCGGTCGCATCGGCGCCCGGATCAGCGCCCCCGTCGACGGCGACCACGATCTCCAGCTTGTCGCGGGGCCAGTCGAGCGCGAGCGCGTCGGTCATCTTGGCGGCGATCACGTCCTCCTCGGCGTAAGCGGCGACGACGAGCGTCACGCTCGGCGTGCCGACGTCCCCCGCCGGCGTGACCGGGGGGTTGCCGAGAGCCCGCCGCAGCGTCGCGAGAAAGACGCCGTATCCCGCTTGCGTCCAGACAAGGCCGGCGACGGCCCCCCAGAAGATGACGCGCGCGAGCGGTTGGTCCATCGCGGCGCATCCTGGCACGAGCGCATTGGGGGCGTCGCCGCGGTGAGACATTCTCCGGCTTCGCCGCACCCGCTCACCTCGCGCGGCGATGCGCCTGCGCCACACTGGTGCGATGCCGGCCATCCGCGCGCCGAGGCTCTTCGACGGTGACGTCGGGCTGCGCGGCCTGGTGGCCTCCGACATCCCCGCCATGGTGACCGCGTGCCAGGACCCGGAGATCCCGCGCTGGACGCGCGTCCCGTCGCCGTACCTGCGCGAGGACGCCGAGCGCTTCCTCGCCGTCGCCGCGGCAGAGGCGGCCGCCGGAGTGGGCGTCGCGCTCGCCGTCACGATCGCGGCGCAGGACCGGCTGATCGGCACGGTCGGCCTCATGGACCTGAACGGCGGAGGCGGCGAGATCGGCTATTGGATCGCGGCGCCGGTCCGCGGGCGTGGCGTGGCGTCGCGCGCCGTCAGGCTGCTGCGCGGGTGGGCGCACGCGGAGCTGGGACTCGATGCGCTCGAGATCTTCGCCCATCGCGACAACCGGCCTTCCCAGCGCGTGGCTGAGTCCGCCGGCTTCGCGAGCACCGGCGAGATCCGGTCGGTGCCGCGCATGCCGCCGGGGAGGCGAGATGGCTACAAGGTCTACGCCTGGCGCGCGGCGGAGCGTGGACGGCCCTAGGGGCCTGTCCGGTCGGCGACCCAGGCAGCGAGCTCCGGCAGCACGCGCGGATCGAGCGAGTGCGGGATCGGCGTCTCGCGATAGAGGACGTCGGCGCCGGCCGCCTGTGCCCGATCGCGCGCGACATGGGCGAACTCGATGCCGATGATCGGGTCCTGCGAGCCGTGCGCGATCGCCACCGGAAGGCCTGCCAGACGCTCGTCGGAGAGCCGGAAGCCGTCGACCGTGGGCATGAAGCCGCTCATCGCCAGCACGCCGGCCGGGCGCGGGCGCTCCGGCCCGAGTGCCAGCGCCCACGCCATCACGCAACCCTGCGAGAAGCCGCCCAGCACCGTCTGCTCCGGCGCGCTGCCGGTTCGCGCGCAAAGCGCGTCCAGCCACGCCGTGAGCCGGTCGAACGACGCGAGGAACGTGTCGCGGTCGGGATAGCCGACGCGCGGCACGACGTACCAGTGAAACCCGCCCGGCGGCAGCTGCAACGGGCCCCGCGGCGCGGCGCAGGCGCGCCGGCCGTCGGGATCCAGCACGTCGAAGAGGCCGGCCATGTCGTGCTCAGACGCGCCGCGACCGTGGAAGAGGACGAGGGCGCCCGTCGCTTCACCGCGCGCGGGGCGCTCCACGTGTCGGAGGTCGTCGGATGCGGGCACGCCGGAGGCAGGCTAACGTGACGCGGAGCGCCTGGCCCCGTTCAGGCTGCGACCAACTCGGCGTGGCGGCTGCGGGGCCTGCGCGCCAGGACCGCGCCGACTGCCAGCAGCGTCCAGCTGACTGGGTCCTCGAGGAAGGACGCGTACAGCCAGGTATGGACGATCAGGGCGACGAAGCCGGCGACCACGACGGCTCGATAGGGATCGCCGCGCGCCCCCCGTAGCAGCCGTTCGAGCGCCACGGCGAGCAGCGCCAGGTAGACGGCGAGCCCGATCACTCCCTGCTCCGCGGCAACCGTGATCGGGATCGTGTGCGACGCCGAGACCGCGTCGCTGCGGGCACCGTAGCCCTGTGCAAGGTACTCCTCGGCGAACGCGCCAGAGCCCCACCCCCATACCGGCCGGTCGCCGGCCAGCTCGACGCCGCCGCGCATCAGCTCGTAGCGGCCGGACGTCGCGTCGTCGAGCGAATCCCTGTCTCCGAGGTCGAGTCGCAGCTCCGAGGGGAAGGCCAGGACGATGAGGAGCCCTGCCGCCAGTCCCGCGACCACGACCGGAAGCACCTTGTGCAGTGGGAAGCGCAGCGCGGCCAGCACGAGCAGCCCGGCGAGCAGCGCCGCGAAGCTCGACTGCGACAGGGTCAGCAGCAGCCCCCCCCAGAGCACGACGAGCGCCGCCGCGGCCAGCCCGGCCGTTCGCGGCCGGCGCTCCCAGAGCAGCACCCCGGCGAGGCCGAGCATCACGAGCGCAAGGAAGCGCCCGTAGATGTTGGGATCGAAGAACAGCGAGTTGACCCGGAAGTACTCCTCGAGCTCGTTGGAGGCGATCACCTTCGGGTTGAGAAGCAGCTCGCGGGTCGCGTACTCCACGAAGCCGACGGCGACGAACGCCAGCGCGAGCGCGATCAGCACGGAGAAGCCGGCGCGCAGCCGGCGCGGCGACCACTCCAGATCGCGCAGGACGGCGAACAGCAGCGCGAAGGGAACGTAGAAGAAGACGGTCTGCTCGAGCGCCTTGTCGAGCGAGGTCGAGTAGGCGGCCTGCACTGCGTAGAGGACCATCGCGCCCGCGAGCAGCCACTCCAGCGCGCCGTTGGCCCGCGGCGGATCGAAGCGATCGCCGGCGCGAACGCGCGGCACAGCCCACGCCAGCGTGCCCGCCGCGACGACGAGGTAGAGCGGGACGAGCAGGTTGGCCGTCGACCCGCCCGCCTCCACCGGCACACGAAAGGGCAGCGCCGCCAGCGTCGCGATCGCCAGCCAGCCGCGACGGCGGGCGAAGAGGACCGCGAGTGGGAGGACCACGATCGCCGCGGCGGCCGCGCCTCCGCCCAGCGCGGCGAGCGGGTGCTCGCGGACCGTCGCGAGCTGCGGCGTCTCCCAGATCGAGATGACGAGCAGGACGGGCGTCAGGGCGAGCGCTCCCAGCATCGCCCACGCGCGGCCGGTCGAGCTGCGTCCGAGGATCGCCGCGGCGGCAAGGACCGCGGCGACGACGATCCCGCCGGCCCGCACGGCTTCTGGCCCCGCGGCGGTGTCAGCGGCGAGCAGCAGCCAGCGCATTCAGTGCCCCGTCACCTGAAGGTCCTGATCTCCGGCTCCGCACCGCGCAGGATGTCGGCGATGTTGTGCGTGAGCTGCTGAACCGGCACGGACGCCTCCCTCAGCCGCACGCCCCACTCCGGCAGCCCGACGCGGATGACGATTCCCTCGCCTAGCTGCGTGAGGGCGAGCGCGGGGTACGTCTGCGGCAGCGGCTCCTCCGCCGTCTCCGCGGCCTCCAGGGCCTCGAGGTCGACCACCGCCAGCGCGACTCGCACGCGATCGGACGGCTCGGACTCCTCGACCATCGAGAAGCCCCGCAGCTCCTGCACCCCCGTGAGCAGCCCGGTCACACCGGCATCGGCGATCGGCTGCAGCGGCTCGGGACCACCGGGCAGCTCGCGCACAGGTCGCAGGCGAGTGCCGAACGGGTCGCTGTCGCTGGGCGGAAGTGGCCGCAGCAGGCGATCGCGCGCGACGGAGACGCCGCGCCGCAGCGACTCGCCGCCGAACGTCGCCACGCGACCGCCGTCGCTCGCGTAGCGGCGCAGGCGCCGCGCCAGCTCCGTGGTGATCCAGCGCATGGGGCCCGCGAGCAGCACGCCCTCACGTTCCCCCGCCAGGCCGGAGCGCGAAGCGGCCAGTGTCAGGTCGGTGGTGACGTCGTAGCGGATCCTCTGGCGGTCCAGGAACGCCAGGAGCGGCGCCGCCTGGGCCGAGAAGCCCCCCGGCAGGCCGTCGGCCAGCAGGCGCGGGTAGTCGGCGGAGCTGCCGTTCTCCAGCGTGTTGGGGAACCCGTCGCGATCGTCGTCCAGGGTGTCGCCGCCGAACCACGTGATCGCGGGCAGCACGACCAGGATCGGCGCGGGCCGGTCTCCCTGCACGGCGAACGGCACGGTGGTCGAGTCTGTGCCCGCGCGCACGTTGAGCAGGTACACGCCCGAGTCCCCACGGGGCGCGCGCACCTCCAGCTCGCCGCCGGAGGGCTTGGCGCCCTTGCGCAGCGGCTTGGCCTGCCCCACTCGCGAGAGCCGCCAGCGGTACGGGCGCCCGCGCGAGTCGACGGCGAAGGGCACCGGCGCGCCGGCGCGGACGGGATCGGCCGGCGGCCGGGCCAGGAGCGCCCGCACGCTGACGCCGGGTGCCCCGCGGACGGCCCCGGGCTCCTCCGGCGCGGAGCGTCCGACGTTGCCCGCCTCGTCGCGGACCGCAGCGACGATCTGGTAGGTGCCAGGCGGCGCGGGCGACCCGCCCGTGGATCCGTCCCACTCCCCGTTGCGCTCACCGGGCGGGAGGACGGCGCGGGCGACCTCGCGCGGTTCCGGCAGGTCGGTCCGCAACACGCTGACTCGCGTCGGGCGACGCTCGGAGACGACGAGCACGCGAAACGGGACCGGGCCGGCGACCGGGCCGGTGATCCACGCGCGGTCGTCGGGTCCGCCCGCGAACACGGTGGGGCGTGGCGCGGTGGTGTCGAGCCGGATCCCGGGCTCGAGCGTGACGGCGCGCCCGCCGCGGCGCAGGCTGACCCGCACCCGGTAGATCCCCTCGGGCGCGCTGCCGCCCATTTCGGTCCTGCCGTCCCAGCGGGCGCGGACCGAGCGCCGCGCGCGCGCCGGCACGCCTGACACAAGCCGCCTGACCTCGTCGTCGAGCCCGTCGACGATCGAGACGGTCACGTCGTCGTCCTTGCGCACCCGGATGCGGATGCGGGCGACATCGCGCCGGCCGTCGCCATTCGGGGAGAAGTGCAACGTCGTCCCGCTCCGCTTGATCACCGCCACCAGCGGTGCGCTCTTGAGCCGCTGGGCGGCGAAGAAGGCCCCGAACGTCGCGGCCACGAGGACCAGGAAGCCGACGCGCGCGAAGCGGCTCACCGGCGACTACTAGGCCCTAGGGCGCTTGGTCGGCGCCCGCGAGGACGACGACGTCGGCGTCCGGTGCCAGCGCGGCGGTCTCGTCGTCGAGCGGCTGCACGTCGTCGATCGACAGCATCCGGGCGACCGCGCGCGCCGAGCCGCGGAACCCGTCGCCGAAGTAGACGGTGGACGCCTGCAGCGTCTGATCACGTGTGTTGGTCTCCGTGATCCCGCGCTGGTAGCCACCCTCCTCGGCGACGCGGTCGGCGATCTGTCCGGCCAGGCCCGTGAAGTTGGTGGCGTTGAGCACGGCGACGGTCGTCTCCGCCGGCGGGCTCGGATCAGACGCCTCGTCCGGGCCGTTCTCGGTCTGGGTGGACGGCGGTGCGGCCTGGTTCGGCGGCGCCGGGTCATCGTCGCCGCCGAGCAGTTGGGAGGCGAGGAACGTGCCGCCGCCGAGCAGCAGCACGGCGAGGCCGACGAGCAGTGCGACGGTGCCCGCGGAGCGCCCCTCGCGCGCCGGCGCGGCGGGCGCCGGGGCACTCGGGCGCCGGGCGCCGCGTTGAGAGGGCGGGACGGCCGACGGCTTGGCCTGGCGCAGCGGCAGCGGCGTCGGGCGCGGAGTGACGCCGACCCGCTGGGCGGGGGTCGCGCGCGGCACCGTGGAGGCGGGTGGGCGCTCGCCGGACACAGGCGACGGCACCGCTTCGGACGGGTGCGGTGCGTCCTCGGCTTCGGCGTCGGCCGGTGCGGACTCATCGGCGCGCGCGGCGGCCGTGTCGTCGGGCGACGGGCCCGGAGCCGTGGACGCCTCGCCCTCCGGTGTGGCGGTCCCGTCGTCCGCAGGCGCCGGGGCCGGAAGGGCGCCGCCGTTGCCCGAAGCCGGATCAGCCGCCGTCCCCGCGGGGACGCTGCCGCCCGGCCCCGCCGAGGGCGGGGGGGCCTTGCCGTTCGTCGCCGGCTCCTCCGGCACGGCGTCGGCGAGCTCGGTGGCCTGCGAGCCCTCGGCCGGCCGGGCGTCCCTGGGCGGTGCGGGCATCTCCGCCAGGCGGCGCGGTGGGGCGACCGCGCCCGCGGCCGCCGCCGCCGGCATCGCCGGGCCCCGGCGCGCGGCGCTCGCCTGCGCCACCACCCGCTGCTCGAGCTCCTGCGCACGCTCCGGCGCGCGGCCGGCCCACTCGCGCAACCGCTTGAGCTCGCGGGCCTGCGAGAAATACAGCAGCGAGAGGACGGCCAGACCGAAGAAGGCGGCGATGCCGACGTAGGCGCCGTACTTCTCGACCTGGTCCTGAAAGGAGAGCGCGAACCAGACCATGGAGACCGGACGTGATTCTAGGCGTCGGTCCGGCCGCCGCGCGGATCCCCCGCCATGGCGGCGCTGGGATCCAGCGCCGGCGGCACCTGGCGCACGGCCGCCAGCTCGCCCACCTTGTCGGCAAGCCCCGCGGCGTCGCCGTCCAGCACCAGCCAGTTGATCTGGTCGAAGGTCTCCTGCTCCCAGGCCGGATCGAGGCGCGGATGCTCGGCACGCAGGATCTTCGGCGATGGTGTCGGCTGCGGGCGCTCATACGGGTTGAACAGCTCCTCGTGCAGCTTCTCGCCGGGCCGCGGGCCGATCACCTCGATCGCGATGTCGCGCTCGGGCTCCAGGCCCGAAAGGCGGATCATGTCGCGCGCCAGGTCGATGATCTTCACGGGCTCGCCCATCTCGAGCACGAACACCTCGCCGCCGCTCACCAGCGAGCCGGAGCGGATCACCAGCTGGACCGCCTCGGGAATCGTCATGAAGTAGCGCGTCATGTCGCGATGGGTCACCGTCACCGGGCCGCCCGCGGCGATCTGGCGGCGGAAGATCGGCACGACGGATCCGGAGGAGCCGAGCACGTTGCCGAAGCGCACGGCGCAGAACGCCGTACCCGGGTAGCGCTGGGCGGCCGCTTCGATCGCCCATTCGGCGAGCGCCTTGGAAGCGCCCATAACGGTCGCGGGCGCGACGGCCTTGTCGGTGGAGATGAGCGCGAACGCCTTGACGCCGGCCTCCCCGGCGACCTGGCACATCAACCTCGTCGCGAGCGCGTTGTTGCGCACCGCCTCGACCGGGTTCTCCTCCATCAGGTGGACGTGTTTGTAGGCCGCGGCGTGGAAGACGACCGCCGGGCGGTGCTCGGCGAACACCTCGCGCATCCGCTCGCCCTCCTTGCAGTCGGCCAGCACGGCGATCGTGTTGAGCACGTGCCGGTCCTCGACGAGCTCGCGACGGATCTGGAAGAGGTTGTCCTCGGCGTGGTCGAGCAGCACGAGCTTGCTCGGGCCCACGCGGGCGATCTGGCGGCACAGCTCGGAGCCGATCGACCCCCCGGCGCCCGTGACGAGCACGACACGACCGGTGAGGTAGCCGCCGGCGCGGTCGAGGTCCATCCGCACCGGCTCACGCCCCAGCACGTCCTCCACCCTGACCTGGCGGACCTGCCGCAGCAGGCGGCCCCCGGTCTGCAACAGCTCGAACACGGTCGGCATGGTGCGCACGGGCACGCCGCGAGCGCGGCAGGCGACCACGACGCGGGCGCGCATCGTGCCCGGCGCCGACGGGACCGCGATCAGGACCTCGTCGGGCTCGACGTCCTCGAGCACCCGGGGCAGCTCGGCGGTGGTCCCGAGCACGGACAGCCCGCGATCGATGCGAGCGTGCTGCTTGCGCGGATCGTCGTCGACGAAGCCGACGGGCCGGTAGCCCAGGTCGGGGTTGCGCAGTATCTCGCGCAGCAGCAGCCGGCCGCCGTCGCCGGCGCCCACGATGAGCACCGAGCGCGCGTCGCGACGGGCCCGGAAGCCGCGCAGCGGGCGCTCGTAGAGCAGATGCACGACGAAGCGCGATCCACCGATGAAGACGAGCATGAGCAGCCCGTAGAGCACGACCACGCTCGCCGGGATGTTCACGGACGTGAAGCGGGTGCCGTTGAACTCGAGTCGGGGCTGGACGATCGCGACGTAGGCCACGAGCGCCAGCGCCGCGACGATCGCGGCCTGTGCGATCTGCAGGTAGTCGCGCTGGGTCGCGTACCGCATCCAGTGCCGGTAGAGGCCGAAAAGCGCGAAGACGACGACGCTGCCGACGATGACGAATCCGATCGTGCGCTCGAACAGGTCTGAGTAGAGCCCGGGAACGTCCCCGTCGAAGCGCAGCAGGTACGCGAGGTGATAGGCGAGCGCGACCAGCCCGGCATCCACCGCCACCTGCGGCAGGCTGTGGCGATGGAACGGGCGGGCGGCCGCCGAGCGGATCCGCCGGCGCATCCGGAGCATCCTACCGGTGAACGAGGCGTTCAAACCGCTGGGCGAGGCCGTCGACCAACAGGTCCGTGAAGAGCTCGGGATCGCGGCGCACCCGAGCCGGGCCGGGTCCGACGGTGCGCTTGACCACGTCGACGTCGTCCGGGCGCGTCAGACGGCGCAGCCGTCCCTCGGCGATCAACCGCTCGTCGACCGCTCCCAGCCGGCCCTCGAACGTCGTCCACACGGGCGTCCCCAGCGCCACCGCCTCGCGGTTCATCGTGCCCCCGGCGGAGACGACGAGATCGGCGAAGGCGACCAGCGATTGGGAGTCCACCACCCGCTCGGGCACCACGTAGCCGCCCGCAGCGGCGAGCTCGGTGCGCTGTTCGGCGGTGCGCGGGAGCACGACCACCTGCGCTTGCTCGCGCAGGCGCGCGAGCAGCGGCGCGAAGACCGGGTTCTCGAAGCGGTGATACAGCGACACGGCGGGCGGCGGGCGGACGACGGCGAGCGGCGCCGCCGCTTCCAGGCCCAGCTCGTCGAGCACGGCGGCGTCCGGCGTGAAGCCCGAGAGGTAGTACTCCTCCTTCAAGCCGGGATAGCGACGCAGCTTGCCTGCGCTCGCGCCGTAGCGCGCGAGGCGCTCGGGCGGGATCGCGTCCGGCACCAACACGCGCCGCGCCAGCCGGCAGTTCAGGGTGTGCTGGACCGTCGCCCACTCGTAGTCGAACGTCGTCGCGCTGGGGACACCGAGCAGCTTCGCGGCGACCGTGACGTCGTTGGAGCCGTGGCCGAGCGCGGCATCGAAGCGCCGGCCCTTCGCCCAGTTCGCCAGCGCGAGCGAACGCGAGGCCAGCCCGAGGCCCTTGGCGCCCAGGCGCCCGCCGCGATGGCGGCCGATCGCCGCGTGCGCGATCCCGAAGCGGTCGAGGAGGCCGAGCGTCTGCGCGAAGTCGCGGGCGGTGACGTGCACCTCGTTCCCGCGCCGCTCGAGCACGCGGATGACCGGGCCCATGACGAGCACGTGGGGAGAGTTGGTCAAGTCGACCCAGATCCGCATCGGCGGCTGACCCTAGCCAGCCGGCTGCGGTCGCGCATCGGTGCCGCGGCCTTCTACCCTGAAGCGCCAGCCGTGCCGGTGCTCGCCTCCCTCACCGACCCGATCGTCGAGTTCGCGGTCGACGTCATCGACGCCCTGGGGCTGCCCGGAATCTTCCTCCTGATGGTGGCCGAGAGCGCGTGCATCCCGATCCCGTCCGAGACGACGTTCCTGTTCGCGGGCTTCAACGTCGCGCGCGGGGAGTACTCGCTGCTGGCGGTCGTCGCCGTCGGCACGTTCGCGAACGTGGTCGGCTCCTGGATCGCCTACGCGGTCGGCTACTACGGCCGCGTCGACATCCTCGAGAAGCACGGGCGCAAGCTGCACATCAAGCCGTCGCACCTGCGTCAGGCGGACGACTGGTTCGCCAGGTACGGGTCGGCGACCGTGTTCTTCACGCGCATGCTGCCGATCGTGCGGACGTTCATCTCGCTGCCCGCCGGCGTCGCGCGGATGCCGTTCTGGCGGTTCACGATCCTGACCACGCTCGGCTGCATCCCGTGGATCCTCATGCTCACGCTCATCGGGCGGGAGGTCGGCGACAACTGGGAGAGCTGGAAGGACAGCCTGCACTACGTCGACTA
>Ga0136630_1000366_pt1 | contig 17054 bp, 17 predicted proteins | sample AntDrymUQ5682106_2_FD_105496 | JGI IMG/M metagenome (GOLD analysis project Ga0136630, IMG submission 105496) | Polar desert sand microbial communities from Dry Valleys, Antarctica - metaG UQ568 (21.06) | ecosystem: Environmental > Terrestrial > Soil > Desert | place: Antarctica: Dry Valley...
GCCGCACGCGTAGCGACGGGCCCGTCGGCAGCGCGCATTGCGACGGGCCCGTCAGCCGCAGGCGTTGCATCGGGTCCGTCGGCTCGCTCGGTACGTCGGCCCGGAAAGGCGCGGAACTCCGTACCTGCTCGGAGTTGTCCCGGACTGATCACGATCACTGAGACGTCACAGACCGAGCAGTACGGCAGCAGCGTTGCCATCGCCTGCCAGACATGCTCGACCGGATAGGCCACCTCGCGGACTGCCGAGGCACGCTGCGGGTGGCTCGCTGTGTCTCGCATGGCCGGTCGAGCCTAATCCGAGCACCAGCACATGCGGTCGACCAGCTCGGGCAGACTGCCGACATGGCCCGCCGATTTTCCCAGGTCGATGTCTTCACAACCACCCCCTATCACGGCAATCCGGTCGCCGTCGTACTCGACGCGGACGGACTGAGCGCCGAACAGATGCAGCGCTTCGCGAACTGGACGAACCTTTCCGAAACGACGTTCGCCCTGCCGCCCACCGAGCCAGGCGCCGACTACCGGGTACGGATCTTCACCCCCGCTGCCGAGTTGCCGTTCGCCGGGCACCCGACGCTGGGCACCTGCCATGCATGGCTGGCCGCCGATCAAGCTGTCGCCACTGGTGGCGGCCCGAGAGGCGGAGACATCGTGCAACAGTGCGCTGCCGGGCTGGTCCGGATCCGCCGTACCGCCGATGGGCTGGCCTTCGCCGCGCCGCCGTTGCTGCGCGACGGGCCGGTCGAGGCAGCGCTGCTGGAGCGGATCGCCTCCATGCTCGGCATCGCGCGAGCCGACATCGTCGACGCTCAATGGGCCAACAACGGACCGGGATGGGTGGCGGTCCTGCTCGAGAGCGCCGACGCAGTGCTTGCCCTGCAGCCGGGTTTCGTCGATCTCGACCTGGGCGTTGTGGGCCCGTACCCGCCAGGTTCGCCGCACGCCTTCGAGGTCCGCGCGTTCCTTCCCAAGAACGGCTCGACGGACGAGGATCCGGTCACCGGCAGCTTGAACGCCTCCCTCGCGTCATGGCTGCTGCGGACCGGTCGGGCCACGGCGCCGTACGTCGTCAGCCAGGGAACTGCATTGGGCCGCGCGGGACGCGTGCACGTCTCGCGCGACGACGACGGAGTGATCTGGGTCGGCGGCGGCACAGTGACCTGCATCGAGGGACAACTCGAGCTCTGACCGCCCGTGCCGACTCCGGGCCCCTGCGGCGTTAGGTTCGTAAGAATCTTCACCTGATCCCCGCGCCCCTTGCAAGATTGTTCCGGTTGGGTAAGGTTTGCCTTCCCTAATCGATCGTCGGAAGGTGCTCGGTGGATCAGGCATTCCTCGCCAGCTACCTGATCGGGCTCCGGGAAGGCCTGGAGGCCACCTTGGTGGTCAGCATCTTGATTGCCTACCTGGTCAAGTCCGATCGCCACCGGCAGCTGGCCCCCGTCTGGCTCGGCGTCATCCTGGCGGTCGTGCTGAGCGTTGGTTTCGGGGCCCTGCTGACCTATACCAAGACCAGCCTGCTGTCGGACTTCCGCTCCCGTGAGCTGTTCGAGGCGATCACCTCGGTCATCGCCGTCGCGCTGGTGACCTGGATGATCTTCTGGATGCGCCGCACCGCTCGCGCGCTCAAAGGGCAGCTGCAGGGCAAACTCGAGCAGGCGGTCGGACTGGGTACGGCGGCGGTGGCCGGGCTGGCGTTCGTCTCCGTGGTACGCGAGGGCCTGGAAACCGCACTGTTGTTCTTCTCCGCCGTACAGGGCGCGACGACGTCGACCGCTCCACTGCTGGCCATCGGGGCCGGCCTGCTGACCGCCATCGCGATCGGGTTCGGGCTGTATGCCGGCGCCGTTCGGATCAACCTCGGCACGTTCTTCACCTGGAGCGGGATCGCGCTGATCCTCGTGGCCGCGGGCATCTTCAAGTACGGCATCCACGACTTCCAGGAGGCCGGCGTTCTGCCCGGCTTGAACACGCTGGCCTTCGACATCTCCGGGACCTTGGACCCGAATTCCTGGTACGGCGCCGCGTTGGCCGGGATGTTCAACATCACGGCGGCACCGTCGGTCCTGGAGATGCTCGCCTACCTCGGGTACCTCGTACCGGTGCTGACGCTGTTCCTCTGGCCGGGGCCTGCCGCCAAACCTGTGCCGGCCGGACCGGCCATCGCTGAGCCCACTGCATCACGCGCCGCTGAGTCGGTACGCGCCGCTGAGCCTGTACCGACCGCTGAGCCCATCCGAACCGCGGACTCCGTACCAGCCGCCAGTCGGACCTGACCGCCCGCTAACCCGCAGCCCATTCTCACCTGGAGATTCGTTGATGCACCGAGGCTTGTTCGTACGGCTCGGCCTGATGGCCACGACCGGTGCAGTGGTGCTCGCCGGATGCAGCGATGGCGGTTCCGCAGGTGGCGGTGCGGCCGGAGCCGACGAGGCACCGATCGCGGTCGCCGCGGACGACGACTCCTGCGAGGTCGACGTGACCGAACTGCCGGCCGGTACGCACACCTTTTCGGTGACCAACAACGGTAGCCAGGTGACCGAGTTCTACGTCTACGCCGCAGGTGACCGGGTCATGGGCGAGGTCGAGAACATCGCGCCCGGACTGACCCGTGAGCTGATCGTCGAGCTGGCCGCGGGCGACTACGAGACCGCCTGCAAGCCAGGAATGATCGGCGATGGCATCCGCAACGACCTGGCCGTCACCGGCGAGGCGGAACGGCTCACCAAGGACGAGTTGCTCGCCCAGGCCACGCAGGACTACTCCCGGTACGTACAGAGCCAGACCGCCGCGCTGACCGAGAAGAACGACGAGTTCGCCGCCGCTGTCCTGGCCGGCGATATCCCGGGCGCCAAGGCGCTGTTCCCGATCGCGCGTACGTACTGGGAGCGGATCGAACCGGTCGCGGAGATCTTCGGCGACCTCGATCCGGCCATCGACGGCCGCGAGGGCGACCAGGCCGAGGGCGAGGAGTTCACCGGCTGGCACCGGCTGGAGTACGACCTGTGGGTGCTGGGTGACGTGTCGCAGTCCGGGCCGATCGCGGAGAAGTTGCAGGTCGACGTGGCCGAAGTCGTGGAACTGGCCAACACCACCGAGCTGTCGCCGATCCAGCTGGCCAACGGAGCCAAGGAACTGCTCGACGAGATCGCCACCGGCAAGATCACCGGCGAAGAGGACCGCTATTCACACACCGACCTGTGGGACTTCGCGGCCAACCTGGAAGGCAGCGAGGCTGCCGTACAGGCGCTGCGTCCGGCTCTCGAGGAACGTGACCCGGAGTTGGTTGCGGCGTTGGACACCGAGTTCGCCGCTGCCACGGCCGCGCTCGAAGTGCACCGATCCGGTGACGGCTGGCAGCTGCACGATGAACTCACCCAGGATCAGCTGCGGGTGCTCTCTGACGCGATCAACGCATTGGCCGAACAGGTCAGCCAGGTCGCCGGAGTGATCGCCGGCTGACCAAACCTCTTGCACGTTATGCGCATAACGTGCGGTCTGGGCCACGGTTTCCGGGACGTTATGCGCATAACGTCCCGAAGTGGCGCTGTCCTGAGTGGGTGTTGGTGATGAGCGAGGAAACGCGGACTGCACCGGGCTCGGAGTCCGGTCCTGGGCTGACTCGGCGGCGGTGGCTCGGATTGGCCGGGACCGGAACGGCGGGCGTGCTGGCCGGCGGCGGAGTCGGTTTCCTGCTCGGCGATGCCGTAGCCGAAGCCGGTGGTCCGGCCGGGTCGGGGGACCGTACGGACCCTGAGTACGGCGGACTCGCCGCGGCGACCGAGTTCGAAGGCGCACACCAAGCCGGGATAGTCACCCCGGCTCAGGACCGGCTGCACTTCGCCGCCTTCGACATCGTCACCGACGACCGCGCGGAACTCGAGGCGATGCTCCAGGAGTGGACCGCGGCGGCCCGCCGGATGACTCGGGGTCAGGCGGCCGGCGCGGGCGGCGCCATTCCCGACGTACCCGAATCGCCACCGGAGGACACCGGCGAGGCACTTGACCTCCCGGCCAGCGGACTGACGATCACCGTGGGCTTCGGTCCGGGCATGTTCGTCGGCCCGGATGGCACCGACCGCTTCGGCCTGGCTCTGCAGAAACCCGAAGCCCTCGAGGATCTGCCGTCCTTTCCCGGCGACACCCTGCGGCCGGAGATCAGCGCTGGTGATCTCTGCATCCAAGCCTGCGCTCACGACCCGCAGGTCGCCGTACACGCGGTGCGCAATCTGGCCCGAATCGGCTTTGGCGTCGTCTCGGTTCGGTGGTCCCAGCTCGGATTCGGTCGTACGTCGTCCACGTCGGTCGAGCAGCAGACGCCGCGCAACCTGTTCGGGTTCAAGGACGGCACGAACAACCTCAAGGCGCAGGCCGGTGCGGCCCTCGAGGACAACGTCTGGGTTCAGTCCGGCGACGGCCCCGAGTGGCTGACCGGCGGCTCATACGTCGTGAGCCGCCGGATCGCGATGACGATCGAGACCTGGGACCGCACCTCGCTGGTCGAGCAGGAGCAGATCATCGGTCGAAACAAGCGCGACGGCGCCCCGCTGGGCACCGGCAAGGAGTTCGACCCGGTCGACCTGACCGCGACATCGATTCCGGAGAACTCGCATATCCGGCTGGCGAACCCGAACTCCAACGACGGTGCGGCCCTGCTCCGGCGGGGGTACAGCTTCGTCGACGGGACCACCGAGTTGGGCCGACTGGACGCTGGGCTGTTCTTTCTCGCCTACCAGCGGGATCCGCGGACCGGGTTCATCCGGGTGCAGCGAAATCTTCGTACGGATCTGATGAACGAGTACATCCGGCACACCTCGAGCGCGATCTTCGCCTGCCCACCCGGCGTCGACGGCCCCGACGACTACTGGGGCCGCGCCCTGTTCGAGTGAGCTCCGGGGCCGAGTAACGGCCTGGAACTACCGGACGTTATGCGCATAACGTGCGCCGCCATCCCCGCTTTCCGGGACGTCATGCGCATAACGTCCCGGATTGGGGGTGCGGTGAACGGCCGTGTCCGCCATCGCGCGGAGTACTTCCGAGCAGCCACCGTCGATTCCCAGCGTGGCGAACTCGTCTCCGCGGGTCGGCCCACGGTTGATGATCACCACCGGGATGTCCCGCCGCAGTCGCGCCCGTCGTACGAACCGCAGCCCGGACATCACGGTCAGCGAAGAGCCGGCGACCAGCAACAGATCCGCACCGTCGACCAGATCGAAGGCGGCCTTGCCTCGCCAGCGCGGGATGCGGCTTCGCACCATCGCAGGCGATGCTTATCCTCATGCGGCTGCTGCAGGGCTTTGCTGGCGGACTAGTCACACCACAGATCTCGGGACTCATCCAGCAGCTCTTCGGCAAGGACGAGAGCGCCCAGCTTGAACACGAAGCGTCGCCCTTGCATGTCACCGAATCGGCCGGCGGGCACAAGCATCAAACCGAGGGTCAGCGCATAGCCCGAGACGATCCATTGCAGCATCTCACCGTTGCCGTGCAGGTCCTGCCCTATGCCTGGGAGCGCAACGTTGACCACAGAGACGTCGAGCAGGATCATCGAACCTGCAACCAAGCAAACCGCGAGAGCCTTCCACCGGCGCGGGTCGGCGCTTTCTGGGCTGTCGCCGCCCACGACAGAGTAAGTCGGCAGCCGTGTGGGTGCCATCGGCCTAGGGGCGGCCAGCGTGCGCCGCGGGCTGGCCGGGCGCGGCGAGCAGCTGGCCCGATACGCCGGGGCCCTCACGCATCAGGCGCTCCATTCCCTGCCACTCGGCCGCCGCGATGTACAGGGTGCGGCCGTCGGGTCCGCCGAGCATGCAAGCGAAGCCAGCGCGATCGAGCTCTACGATGTCAAGGACCTCGCCGCCCTCGCGGACGCGCACGCAGTGCTGACCCGGGACACTGGCTACCCAAACGGCGCCATCGGCGTCGGCGCAGATGCCGTCGGGAGCGTTAGGAAGTGGTGCCCACACCCGTCGGCCCGACAGCGCGCCATCGGCGGCCACGTCGAAGCCCACGAGCTGCCGGGGCGCCGGGGCGCCGGAATCGGCTATCACAAGTGTCCGGCCGTCGTCCAGCAGCGCCATGCCGTTGGGCCACTCGAGCCCATCTGCGAGTTGGCGCACGATCCCACCAGGTGACACGTGCACCACCAGCCCGTCTCCGCCGTTGACGTAAGCGTTGCCTTCGGCGTCGACCACGAGCTCGTTAAATGGTGACGAGCCGAGGGCGGTCAGGTCCGCGAATCGTTGCAACGCCCCGTCGCTATCTTGCAGCAGCAGTCGCCGCTGAGGGCCGTCGATCACCAGGAGCCTCCCGTCGGGCAGCCAGTCGATGCTGAATGGCAGCGTCTGCGGAGCTACGCGCGCCATTACCACGCTCCGGCCGTCGGGGGTGACGGCGAGGACCTCGCCAGCTCCCCAGTTGCAGAGCCAGATTCGTCCCTTGTGCCAACGGGTGGATTCAGGTAAGCCGAGGCCTTCAATCAGTACCTCGGCTGTGCGAACAGTGCTCACCGCGCGCCTCCCGGTTAGTGGACTGGACCGCCTAGTCCACCGTACTGGACAGTCCAGTACAATGCAAGGCATGGGTGATCGCACGATTCCAGGTACTTCGGCGATTGAGACATCTTCTCGATCAACCCGCAAACATGCCGCCATCCTCGAGGCGGCCACCGATGCGTTCCTGCGACGTGGATACACAGGCGCAAGCATGGAAGAGGTTGCGGCCGGTGCCGGCGTGTCAAAGCAGACCGTCTACAACCACTTCGCGGATAAGGAGAAGCTCTTCGCCGAGGTAGTTGCACAGACGGTGGATGCGGCCAGTGAGCTGGTCCACGCTGAGGTGCGCGACCTGAACGACTCGGGAGACATCGAGGCTGACCTGTGCGACCTCGCTCGCCGGCTGCTGGCCGCCGTGCTCAATCCGCCCCTGCTGCAACTGCGCCGCCTGGTTATCGCCGAGGCAGCCCGCTTCCCCCGCATCGGCCTTGCCTTTTACGCGCGCGGACCAGCCCGCAACCAAGACACTCTCGCCGCCGTCTTCCAACACTTGAGTGAGCGCAGCATCCTCACGATCGAGGATTCAAGGCTCGCGGCCCGGCATTTCAACTGGCTCGTCATGGCCGAACCCCTCAACCAAGCGATGCTCCTAGGTGATGCCGCGCCCGCCGGACCGCCTCAGCTCGACGAGCATGCCATCACCGGCGTGCGGGCGTTTCTGGGCATCTATGTCCCAGTGGGCGATGCCGCCGCCTCCTGAGTGCACGGGCGACTTCCCAGGCCTAAGCGTTAAGCTGAGACCCCGGCAACGAGGCTCTCGGCGAGCGCCAACACCCATCATCTTCGGTGGCGGTGATCGCCTACGCCTCATAGAACGAGGGCGCGGCACACAGAGCGGAGAACCCGCCTCGCCGGAAAGCATCCAGAGCCCATGGTGCCGTCGCCGGAAGCGCTGAAGCGTAAGTACTCGACGATGTGAACCGCCCCGGGATGTCCGGAGACTCTGATGGACCCCGGCTTTCCCGGAGTCGTTGTGTTGGAATCGGATGACTCGATCCTTGGAGGATCGTCATGCCGAAGGCCTATCCACCTGAGTTCCGGCGCAGAGCACTGGACCTGATCCAGGCCGGCCGAAGCGTCGTCCAGGTCGCTGCCGACCTCGGGATCTCGCAGGGTTGTCTGTATTCGTGGCGCAAACAGGAGTTGATCGACATCGGGGAGCTGCCGGGCTTGTCGAGCGTTCAGTCGGCCGAGTTGACCGCGGCCCGGCGGCGGATCCGCGAGCTCGAGGCGGAGAACGAGATCCTGCGCCGCGCCTCGCCGGCGTTCAAGGACGTGGTGCCCCCAAAGACCGCTTCTGCCTGGTCGCTGACCTGGCCGGTGAGGGGTTCAGCGTTCAGCAGTGCTGCCGGGTGCTCGCGCTGTCCGAGGCGGGCTACTACGAGTGGCGCCACCAAGGCATCGTCAGAGTGAGCCATCCGCCACGCGTGGCTCACTGATCAGATCACCGAGATCCACGTGGCCTCACGCGGCGTCTACGGAGCGTTGCGGGTACGCGCCGAACTCGTGTACGGGCGCGGCATCCTCGTCGGGCACAACGCGGTCGCCGCGCTCATGCAGCGCGCCGGGCTTCAGGGCATTCCCAACCGGCGGGTGCGGTTCCGGCCGCCGGGCATTGCGACCGCGGCCGACCTCGTGGACCGCCGCTTCCCCTGCTCGTCGGGTCTGGCACGTCGGCGCGTCATTCTGAAACTGCGCGTTCTGTGATACGGGTGAGTTGTTCGAGATTGCTGGGTAGTGTGCCGAATTCTGTCGCGCCGCTACGGTCCAGGCGAGCTGCGCTGAAGTTATCGGCGACCTCGACGGGTGCACTGCGGTTGAGCAGGCTGGCCTGAAGTCCGAGGGCGGCCTTGCTCATGAGTCGGCGCGCGTGGGGTTCGAGGTCGTCGCGGCAAGCGGTGATGTCGTCGTCGAGGTCGGCCGCGAAGGCGGTGAGGCGGTAATCATTGCTGGCGCCAGCACGGATCTCCGTGAGAAGCGCCTCTCTGGTTTCGGGGTGGCACCGAAGTGCGCGGACGAAATCGAGGCCCATCATCGCCGCGGTGCCTTCCCAGATGGAGTTCAGCGGTGCTTCGCGGAGGAGTCGAGCGATGGGTTGCTCTTCGATGTAGCCCATGCCGCCGTGGCATTCGAGCGCTTCGAGGACGACGTGGTTGACGCGTCGGCAGTTCCAGTATTTGGCGACGGGGACGCCGACGCGCAGCAGCTGTTTGTCGTGCGGCGAGGAGTCCTGGGCGTCCAGTGCTGAGGCCATCCGCATGCCGAGCGCGAGGGCGGCCTCGGACTCGAGGGCGATGTCGGCCAGGGCGTTGGTCATTTGTGGTAGGTCGGCGATGCGGTGCCCAAACGCGTCGCGGTGTCGCGTGTGGTGGTAGGCGAGGGTTAGCGCGCGGCGCATGATGCCGGCTGAGGCGATGCTGAAGTCAAGGCGGATGTAGTGGGTCATATATTGGATGAACTCGCGGATGCCGTGGCCTTCTTCGCCGAGCAGGTAGCCGAGGGTCCCGTCGATCTCGATTTCGGAGGAGGCGTTGGAGCGGTTGCCCAGCTTGTCTTTGAGTCGCTGGATGAAGATGCCGTTGTGGCTTCCGTCGGGAAGCAGGCGTGGGGCGAGGAACAGCGACATGCCGGTTTCGGTGCGCGCGGTGAGCAGAATGACGTCACCCATGGGGGCCGAGCAGAAGAATTTGTGCCCGGTGAGCAGGTACTCGCCCGGCACGTCAGCGCGGATGGCGCGGGTGTCGTTGTTGCGGAGGTCGGATCCGCCATGTTTCTCGGTCATCGACATCGCGACGGTCAGCCCGTCCTTGGTCGCTGCCGGCAGGTGTCGAGGGTCGTAGCGCGAGGACAGGATCCCGGGCTCATACTCTTGCCCGAGCTCGGGGTTGGCCCGCAAGAGGGGCACGACTGAGTAGGACATCGAGTTCGGGCAGCCGATGCCGTTCTCGCCCTGGTTCCACAGGTAGGAGATGGCGGCCCGAGCCAGTTGGACGCCCGGCCGCGCGTCGGTCCAGGGCAGCGAGTGGACCTTGGACGCGTAGGACAGGCGCATAAGTTCGTGGTACGCGGGGTCGTACTCGACGCGGTCGATGCGGCGGCCGAACCGGTCATGGGTGTGTAGCACCGGCTTGTGCTCGTTTGCCGCGCGGGCTAACTCCTGCAGGCCAGCACTGCCGATCAGCGCACCGAGGCTTGTGAGCTGCTCGCCGACCCAGGACGCGTCCGACGAGGCGACGAGATCGGCCAGCGCGGGATCGCATCCGTAGGCGTTGTAGTCGGGTGGGTCGACGGGCATGTTGCGCACGGCGTGCGTGCTGGACCTGGCCGCATTCGGCGACGGGGCGGGAGCAGGAGCGCTCAACACATCGGCGCCGATCGGCATCTGCAGCCACGCAGCCCGGACCTCGACTGTTGCCCTTTCGTCTTCCGCGCCCTCCGGCGGACTCGCATGGAGCTCTGTCGGGTCGTTCTGCAATGTCGCACTCATGTCGAGCTTCTCCTAGGGGTCGGGGTTGACCTAGGGTACTCATCGGTATAGACTATACGCAAGAGTAGAGACATGACCGCAGAGGATGTGTCAGGTTGGCTGCATCGGCGGCGACACGATCGAATTCGCCGTGGCCCAAGCGAGAGCAGCGCTTGCGGGAGCGGGAACTCAAGCGCGAGGCGGTGTTGCGGACGGCTGCGGGGATGTTCAACGAGCGGGGGTTTCACGCCACCTCGATTGACGACGTGGCCGAGGCGCTCGACGTCACCAAGCCGACGATCTATCACTACTTCGCCACCAAGGACGAAATTCTGTTCGAGTGCGTGCGTCGCGGCGTCGAAAGCATCGGTGACGCCGACGTCACCGATGAGCAGCCGGGCCGCCTCGGCCTGGAACGGTTGGCGGTGCACATGCGCAACTACGCCTTCGTGATGAGCGATGTTTTCGGCATGTGCGTGACCCGCACGGTCGACTCCGACCTTTCCGAGGCGAGTCGGGCCAAGTTCCGGGCGCTCAAACGCGAGACCGACCAGACCTTGCGGCGAGTGGTCGAGGAAGGCATGCGTGACGGCTCCATCGCGCCGGGCGATGCGCGCCTGGTTACCTTCACGCTGGCCGGCGCTCTGAACTGGATCGCTCGCTGGTACGACCCGCACGGCACGGCCACCCGCGACGACATCGCCGACGGGGTCGTCGCGACGCTGGTGCGGGGCCTCGCTCCCCGCGGCGGCGCGGAGGTGTAGGCGTGGCGATACCTGAGGTACTCGAAGGGCGGCTGCGGGCACCGGCGATCGTGGCTCCGATGTTTCTGATCTCTGGGCCGGACTTGGTGGTCGAGGTCTGCCGAGCCGGCTTGGTCGGCACCTTCCCCGCACTCAATCAGCGCACCAGCGCGGGCCTGGCCGAGTGGCTGGACGAAATCAGAGATCGGCTAGCTGCAGCACCGGCCGCGGCACCGTTCGGGGTGAACTTGATCGTGCATCGGTCCAACCCGCGAATGGCAGCGGATTTGGACATCGTCGTTGGTCGCCGCGCGCCGGTCGTGATCACCTCGTTGGGTGCGGTCAGTGAGGTCGTTGACGCCGTCCACGGCTACGGAGGCGTGGTCTTCCACGATGTGATCAGCCGTCGGCACGCCGAGAAGGCCGCAGCCGCCGGGGTAGACGGCATCATCGCCGTCTGCGCGGGCGCCGGCGGCCACGGAGGGACGCTGAACCCGTTCGCGTTGGTCACTGAAATCGCCTCGTTCTTCTCCGGTGCGATCGTGCTAGGGGGCTCGATCAGCACCGGCCGGCAGGTGGCGGCGGCCAGGATGCTCGGTGCCGATCTGGCCTACCTGGGAACCCGGTTCATCGCGACCCGCGAATCGCTGGCTGCCGCGGCGTACAAGGAGATGATCGTAGCTGCACGGGCCGACGACATCGTGTACACACCAAAGCTGTCCGGGGTGCATGCCAACTTCCTCCGCCCGAGCATCACCGCTGCCGGCCTCGACCCCGACGATCTGCCCGAGCGCGACGGGCTGTTCGAGACCAGCGAGGCCCAAGTCTGGAAGAACTTCTGGTCGGCCGGCCACGGCGTCGACGCGGTCAACGATGTCCCGCTAGCGGCGAAGCTGTGCCACCAGATCGCCGCTGACTACCGCGAAGCGATCACCGATGTGGCAGCCGATCCGTTCGCACACGCGACAGCGTCCGCCTAACACCCGCTAACCCAGGAGACGAGACGATGAGCAGCGCCGAACCCGTGGTCATGTACAGCGCCGAACAGGGTGTAGCGAACTTGCGGTTCAACCGGCCCCGGCAGCTCAACGCCTTGAACCTAGAGGTCGCAGAACAACTCAGCGCAGCGCTCGACACGGCTCTGAACGAACCGTCGACCCGAGTCATTGTGTTGTCCGGCGAGGGTGCGGCGTTCATGGCCGGTGGCGACCTCGCGCTGTTTCGCGAAGCGACCGACAGGCCGCTCGCCGCGCGCGGATTGATCGACGCGATCCACGCCAGCGTCGAGCGGCTCGCGGAGGTGCCGCAGATTGTGATCGCGAGCCTGCACGGCGCCGTGGCGGGCGCGGGCATGAGCATCGCCCTTGGCTGCGATCTCGTCATTGCCGCCGAGGACACGCGATTCAGCTCGTCCTACGTCAAGGTCGCCGTCTCGCCAGACTGCGGCGCAACCTGGGCCCTGCCCCGCCAGGTCGGGTTACGGCGAGCATTGGAAATCGCCCTGCTGTCCGACTCTTTCGACGTGCAGCAGGCGCACGATCTCGGCCTGGTCAACCGAGTTGTACCAGCCGACCGGCTGGCGGCCGAGACCGCCAAGCTCGCCCACAGACTCGCCACCGGGCCGGTCATCGCGCACGCGTGGATCAAGAAGCTGATGCGGCGCAGCGTCGACCACACCCTGACCGAGCAGCTCCAGGCAGAACGCGACGCATTCACCGCGTGCGCCGCAACCGGCGACTTCGCCGACGCCCTGGACGCCTTCTTCGACCGTCGCGCGCCGGTCTTCCGCGGACATTGACCACCGCAGCCGACCGAAGGGATCTTCCCATGGGCGCCAACGATCCGTCCGTAGCGATGCTGTTTCCTATCGTGTCCACCGTCGGACATCCGGATGAGGGCGCGGTTCGCCGTTTCCGGCGCTGGAGCGTGGCCGACGTCCGGGCACGCTATCTATCCCAAACGGTCGGCGAGATCACGACCTTGCTCGACGTGCCGGTCCTGCCCGCCGAGGACGACGCCGCACGCGCGAGGATGGTCCCTAGCGCGATAGCGGTGCTGGAGCGATTGTCGCGGACGCGGATCGAAAACGCGGGCGATCGGCTCGACCTGGCCGCAGACGATGTGCTCGAAGACGTGGCGCGTGCGAGCGACGCCTCGCCCTTTCCCAAGCACATCCTCGCCGCGCAACGGGTAGCGATCGGCGGATCGCGCGGGGCGTTGGTTAGCTTTCGGCGCACCGACGGGCGCGGCGAGATCGAGGTGTTCACCACCCGGCCGGACACTTTGTTCGGCGCGACCTTCCTCGCCGTCGCACCCGGCCACCCGACCGCTCGAGAGGCCGACCCGGAATCGCTGGCGGCCTTTCGCGCCGAGTGCGCACGTGCCGACGAGGGGGGGACCGCGAAGATCGGGGTGCCGCTCGGCATCGCCGTCGAGCACCCCTTCGTCGCCGGGCAGACGCTGCCGGTGTGGCTGGGCAACTTCGTCGTCGAGGGATACGGCACCGGCGCGGCCGGCGGCTGCCCCGCCATCGATCAACGCGACCTCGACTTCGCCCGCCGCTACCAACTCCCTGCAATCCCGATCATCTGCCCCCCAGGGCAGAACCCGGACACCTATCGGATCGGTGCCGCGGCACACCCGGGCGACGGCACGATGATCAACTCCGCGTTTCTCGATGGAATGCCCGTGGCTCAGGCCATTGACACCGCCATCGAACGTCTAAGCATGACCGGCCGAGGACGGCCGGCCACCCAATACCGGCGCTCACCGCTGCCCATCGCCGACGCAAGCATCCCCGAGCGTGCCGACGTCGAGCGCGATGGCCGGCCGTGGCGCTTCACCGACGCCTTGTTGACCGCCGCCTGGTTCTGCGCCCCGAACGCGTTCGGACAACGCACCCCACAGGCGCTACACGTGACCACGCCCGAGACTGCGACGGGGCACCTGCTCGACGCTCGCATCTTGTGGCGCGCCCTCGCCTACGACGCCGAGCCGTTTGCGTCGCCGGAGCCGTGGGACCGGATCGCACTGGTCGGCGACGTCTTGGACCCGCCGACCTCTTTCGTACCTGCCGAGCATGCGTGGGAAAACGGTGACGCGATGCGCATCGCCGTGCTCGCCGACACGCCACCGGAGCGAGATCTCACCTGGAGCGAGGAACGACACACCGCCGCTGCGAAACTTCTCGAGCGTGCCGCCGCGATGCTCGCATCCCCGGACGCCACCGCCGGTCTCGACTCGGCGCAGCTTGCGCCGCAGATCGCACCTGTTGCTGCGCGACTGGAAGCCGCGCTGCGGTTTGGCAAGATCAACGCCGCGGTCGCCGCAGCCCACCAGCTCATCACCGAATCCGCGGCGCACGCGCAGCAGGGCCTGGACGCCTCCGCACAGCGGTTGGTCGGTGCACTTCTCTACGCGCTTCTGCCCGACACCGCACTCCGCGGACTGGCCGCGGGATGGCAGCCCACGATCGCGGCGCCATCATGGCCACAGCTTGCAGCGCAGCATGCCGACACCATGACCGTCGAGGTGTTAGTGCAGATCAACGGCAAGAAGCGCGGAGTCGTGCACGTCGCCCGCGACGCCGGCGAACTCGACGTGCTCAGCGCCGTCCGCGCCGACAACACCCTCGCCGCACAGCTGGCCGAAACGCCGGTCCGCAAGACAGTCCTGGTTCCCAATCGGCTCGTCAATCTTGTCGTCTGACCTAAGCGGACAGCAGACGTGATCACCGTGCTCTACGAGAGGAATCCGATCCGGGCCCCCACCTCGATCGTCCGTTACCAAAGACGACCGCCCGGCGCCCCACGGTCCAGCGCGTAGCAGATGACGCGCGGCCGATGCAATCGGGCAACTGTCGGAACCGTCGGATTCGCCGCCAGCAGTAGAACGAAGTCGCCGAAAGCACACGCAAGACGAGCGCGCACAACAAGCGCGCAAAAGAAGGACGATAAGAACAATGTCGAGTCTCGCCGATGCCCCCGCCATGGCGGCAAGCCATGGCGTGGGACCGGCCGCCGCCGACGCCCCGAGAAATCGCGTCACCGTCGATGCCGCCGCACTAGGTCTGGGCGGGTTCGCGCTGTCCGCGTTCCTGCTTAGTGTGATCAACACGGGCTTGGTGGACATCGCTGGCGAACCGATCGTGTTCGGTGTCACGCTCACATACGGAGGCATCGCCCAACTGCTCGCCGACAGGTGGGAGTTCCGCACCGGCAACACCTTCGGCGGAGTTGTTTTCAGCTCCTATGAGCCGGGCGCGGCGCTAGCGCCTGCTCAGCCTCATCGTGCCGGGACCTTCTTCGTACGGGCTATCGGCCGCGCAGGAGCCCACTCGGTGCTGATCAAGACTGGCGGTTGGCTGGGGTTGTGCGGTGCTGGCGGCGCGTGGTACCTGGTCCTCGCTCACATGGTGCAGGCGGCGTTCGGCCGCACCGTGCTACCCACGGGTCGGCTCGGCCCGCGCACATCTGTGAGGGAAAGGGAGTACGACTCGTGATCGTCCCGCTGACCACCGCGGACTTTCTCGCCCGCGGCGCCAGAACTTATCCCGATCGCATCGGGGTCGTCGATGAGCCCAACCAGCCCGCCGCGCCGCTGGGGGCGGTGACGTTCGGCCAGATGCAGGCACGTGCGCAAGCTGTTGCCGCAGGGCTCGACACGCTCGGCATCGGGCCGGGCGAACGCGTCGCCGCGATTGGCCCGAACAGCGCACGCATGCTCGACCTGCTCTATGGCGTGACCGCGTCTGGCCGAATCCTGGTGCCAATCAACTTTCGCCTCAAGCCTGCCGAAGTGGCCTACATCGTCGGCGACGCGGAGATCGCCCTGCTGCTTGTCGATCCAGAACTGGACGCACCGCTGGCGGGCGTGAACAGTCCGCGCCGTATGGTGCTGGGAGAGCCCTCCGACGCCGAACTGCTGCGCTTCGATCGCCAGCCTGCTAACTGGGGCGAGTGCGATGAATCCGCGACCGCGACGATCAACTACACCAGTGGCACGACTGCCCGGCCCAAGGGCGTAGAGCTAACCCACCGAAACCTGTGGATCAGCTCCGTCGTGCTGGCGTTACACCTCGGCGTGACCGACCGAGACGTATACCTGCACACCGTCCCCATGTTTCACGTCAACGGCTGGAACCTGCCGTTCCCGCTGGCTGCCCTCGGCGTCCCACAGATCATTCTGCGCAAGGTTGACGGGCCGACGCTGCTTGAGCGCATCGAGAATCACCAAGTGACCTTGTGCGGGGGAGCGCCTACCGTGCTCGACATCGCGCTCGACGCCGCTGCTAGCACTGCGGGCCACGAGTCGAAGCAGCGCGTCCGGGTGCTCTGCGGCGGCGCTCCGCCGCCTCCCCGCACGATCGCGCGACTCGAGGATCGCCTCGGCTGGGAATTCATGCAGATCTACGGCCTGACCGAAGCTTCGCCGGTGCTCGTCACCAACCGCGCCCGCGCTGAAGACGACACCCTTGACCCCGACGAGCGTCTACGGCGACTCACCCGCGCCGGTACACCCGTGCTCGGCCTCGACATGCACATCGGGACAGATGGCGAGGTACTCGCCCGCGGCAACCAGATCTTCGCGCGATACTGGCGCGCGCCCGAGGCGACCCGCGACGCGCTTGCTGATGGCTGGCTGCACACCGGCGACGGAGGTCGACTCGAGGACGGCTACCTCACCGTCACCGACCGAAAGAAGGACGTGATCATCACCGGTGGGGAGAACGTCGCTTCAATCGAGGTCGAAAATGCCCTTTACAGTCATCCCGCTGTCGCCGACGTGGCTGTCATCGGCGTACCGCACCCCCGATGGGGTGAGACCGTGACAGCGCTGGTCGTACTGGCCGACGGGCAGTCAGCCACGCCAGCCGACATCATCGCGCACGCTCGATCCCACCTGGCCCACTACAAGTGCCCGACCAGCGTCGAGTTCGTGGATGCGCTGCCGCGCACCGCCACCGGTAAGATCCAGAAGTTTCGGCTACGCGAGCGCTACAGAACAGCCCCGGACGCGGCGCCAATGTGACGGACACACGCCCTGCCCTACGATGCGACCCGGCGACACATTTGCGCACGTCGGCTGCTCGTCCCGGGCGCCGACTCCACCGGGTGCCGACGGGGCCATCGCTCGTTAGGTCGGGCGCCGTCTTTGCGCCTCCGCAACCAGCGGCGCAATACGATGTGCTACCCGCTCGTTGAGCGCGAGTTCAGTGCGCGTGCGCACTACGCCCGGCAACGCCAGCATGCGCTGAACCACGTGCTCCAATGCGAGGTTGTCGGCGGCGACC
>Ga0136630_1000367_pt1 | contig 17042 bp, 19 predicted proteins | sample AntDrymUQ5682106_2_FD_105496 | JGI IMG/M metagenome (GOLD analysis project Ga0136630, IMG submission 105496) | Polar desert sand microbial communities from Dry Valleys, Antarctica - metaG UQ568 (21.06) | ecosystem: Environmental > Terrestrial > Soil > Desert | place: Antarctica: Dry Valley...
GGAGGCCGCTTCTACCGCGCCGACGAGTTCAACCCGAGCTGGATGCCGACACTCAAGGCGATGCGGGGGCCGAGGGGCCGGCGGGCCATGACCCCGACGCCCGCCCAGCCGAAGAAGCGATACGGCATCGGAGCGGTCGACTGCCATACCGGCGAGACGGTGGTCCTGTTCCGCCGCCGAAAACGCAGGCGTGAGGTCGCCGAACTGCTCGAAGCCCTCCCGCGGAAGCATCCGACAGGCAAAGTCTATGTCGCCCGGGACAATCCAAGCGCCCACGGGGACGGCGAGGTGGAGGCGGTTCTGCGCGGGGCGGCGGGCAGGCTGGTCCTGCCCTGCCTTCCGGCCTGCAGCCCCTGGCCCAGCCCCGCCGAGATGCTCTGGCGGCACTTCCGGAGGGAGGCGACCCATTGCGAGCTGCTCCCGAACGTGGAGGCGCCCGCCGCGGCGGCCTACGGCTTCTTCGAGCGATGCAACCGATCGCCGTGGCGGATCCTCTCGGCCATCGGCTCGAAGAGCCCCGCGGAAATTACATGAATGTACTTAGAGGAAGCCGTCCCCGTCCACGGGGCGCTCCTCCACGACTTCACTGGCGCGCTCGTATTTGTCGCGGTCTTCTTCGTCCACGGCGTAAACCGGGACGTTCGTGTCCGGGAAGGTCGGCACGTGCCGCTACGGGCCAGTCCCGCGGTTACGCATGATCTTCCGGTCGTATAGCTCTTCGCGCTTGGGGAGCCCCTTCCCCTCGCTGCTCATGCCGGACCTCGCCGCGATGTCCCGTATCCCCGCCCACGCCTCCCTCCGCTCTTGGCGGACCTCCGAGCAGTGCTCGAGATATTCCCGCAGCACAGAGTTCACGGACGTGTCTTCCTCGAGCGCCCGCATCCGCGCCCTCTTCAACGTTTGTTCATCCACCGTTATCGTCAGATCGGTCATGCTCGTCTCCAGTAAAGCGCGAAATCAGCGTAGCACGGGGACATTCACCCCCGACCTCGCCAGACCTCATTCCTCCAACTCCCACCCGACTCGTTCGAGCCACTCTCGGAGAAGCATCTCGACGACGTCGCTGTAAAGTGGCTTGCCCGGCTGATGGAGAACCCCCCGCTCCGTGAGATCCACGAGCGCATCCTGTTTGACATCGCCGCTGAGAAGAGCTTGCCTCACCCTCTCGTACACGTCCTTCCTCACGAGTGCGCTGGCGAGCATATAGTCGGGATTGCTCCGCTTGCCGACTTTTTTGCGGCTCCTTTTTCCGGGGGTCGTCCGCCTTTCGGTCGGCTCCGAAGCCCCTCCCCCGTCGCGCCTCCGGGTTCGGAGGGCGTTCGCCATGCTTCCCTCTCCCCTGTTTCTCGACTCGCTCATCGGAACTTCACCACCTGTCTCCCGATCTTTTCGTAATCCTCCCATCCCTGCCGCGCCCGACGCTCGTTCACTTCGTAGATCGGTATTCCCTGGAGCGCGGCGGTCTGGAACGCCTCGCGGCGTCGGATCTCACCTTTGAGCATCGGCACGCCCGCGTCCTCCAATGCCTTCCTCGCGTTCGCCCCCGACCTGTTCCACCACGGAACCATCGTGAGGAGAACCCGGTACTCCGCTTTCCCGCCGAGGTTTTCGAGTTCGTCCACGAGGAGCATGAGCGCGTTGAGCGACAACGCCTCCGGGGTCGTCGGAACGACGAGGAGGTCGCTGTCCTCGGCGGCGGCTTCGAGATCCTCGCCCCCGAGCCGCCCCTGCGAATCCAAAATAATATGCTCCTCGTCCTCCGGCTCCGCGTCCGGGCCGACCACCGGGAACGGGAGCCGCCCCCTCTCCGACCACTCGAGCGCGCTCGCGTTGGGATCCGTGTCAATGAGCGCCGTCGAACCTTCCCCAAACTTCCCCACAAAATACGCGGCGAGATGCACCGCCGTTATCGTCTTCCCAACCCCTCCCTTGTGAGATGTCACCGTTACTATGATCCCCGACCCCCTCGGCTCGCCCACTTTTGCCGGCATGCCGAACAGCTTACAAGTGTATAAACAAATAATCAAATAATCGAACTACCGAATAATCATTTATACAAAAAAACGTTTTGACAAAACGGTGAGATGATACTTCGACGCTCGATGCCCGATCTCCTTCACGCCGGAGCTTTCGAGTCGGCGTGGAGGTCTCCGCATCCCACAGAAACGAGAAGCGTGGCGAGAGTTTCGCCGCATCCTCGACCTTTCATAGTGGCTTCGAATGGATTTTCGGGGCATATGAGCGCGTCTCGAAGGGTGTTTCCCGCATATTCGGGAGGGGGAGCATCGTTTTCCCGGCTCCGGCCACGCTCGGCTCGGAAGACACCACAGCCGATCCCATGTGAGGCCGATGCCGAAATGAACGTTCCGATAAATGAATAATCGAATAATCGTATCATCGAATAATTGTTTATACATATAAATAAAGAAACGATTATTCGGAAGCATCACTGAAGGCGCGGCGGGGATGCTTCCACGATCCGGGTTCCGTCCCTCCGAAGCCGTCGCCGCGGCGAGGCCGACGCGGCGGAACCATCTTTGTTTTTCGCATCTCGCTTTCGAGGAGAGATGCGATGAGGTCTCCCGAGTATGGGCGGGGGTTTTCGAGGAGGCGGCGGAGGCCGGACTCGGGTTCGTGTTTTGGGTTCCGGTCGTTGGGGTGGGGGATGGCTTCGTTTGAGGTCGTCGCCTCGCTCGCATCCTTTCCCGATGGAGTGGAAGCATCCTTCGAGTTCGAGTGGGAGGTGCCCGATCGCGTGTCCGAGGGCGCGGCATGAAATATAGCCTCGCTTCGTCCCGGATTCGGCGTGGGTTTCGAGCCGGGGTGGGGTGCGCCTGTATTTCGTCTTCGGTGCGGCTATGCTTATGGGGCTTGTTTCCAGAAGATCGAAAGGGGCGGAATCTGTGAACCTTGCCGAGGCGAAGAGTTTTTTGAAGGAGAACGGCGTGCGCTATGTTCTCGCGCAGTTCGTGAACATACACGGCGTTTCGAAAACGAAGTCGGTTCCCGTCGAGCATTTCGAGACTGTCGTCACCGAGGGGGCGGGCTTCGCGGCGTTCGCGGTCGGCGGCCTCGGACTCGGGCCGGAGACCCCGGATTATATGGCGGTCGGCGACCTCTCGACGCTCTCGCTCGTCCCGTGGATGAACGGATACGCCCGAATAGTTTGCGAAGGCCATATGGCCGGGGAGCCGTGGCCGTATGATCCCCGAGTCGTCCTCCGAAAACAGGCCGACCGCCTCACCGAGCGAGGATGGACGCTGAATACCGGAATCGAACCCGAGTTTTATCTCCTCGACCGAGGTGGGAATGGGCATCTCGGACCCGCCGACCCGACCGACATCCTCAAAAAACCTTGCTACGACTACAAAGGGCTTTCGCGGAACCGGAACTTTTTGGAGACGGTCGTCGAGACGCTTCAGGAAGTCGGTTTGAACGTTTATCAGATAGACCACGAGGACGCGAACGGTCAGTTCGAGATCAACTTCTTCCACAAAGACTGCGTCGCCTCCGCCGACAGCATCGTATTCTTTCGCATGGCCGCCGTGGAGATCGCCCGCGAAGCCGGGATGCTTTGCTCTTTCATGCCGAAACCCTTCGACGACCGGACCGGAAACAGCATGCACATTCACCATTCGATGGCCGACGGAGCCGGAGACAACCTCTTCGCCGACGAGAACGACCCGCGCGGCATGGGCCTCTCCGACCTCGCATACAATTTCCTCGGCGGCGTGATGGCCCACGCGCCCGCCCTCGCCGCCCTCGCCGCACCCTCCGTGAACTCGTACAAACGGCTCGTCGTCGGGCGCTCGATGTCCGGGGCGACGTGGGCGCCCGCCCACATAACGTACGGCCCGGACAACCGCTCGGCGATGGTTCGGGTTCCCCGGGGGAGGCTCGAGCTTCGCCTCCCGGACTCGGGTGCGAACCCATATCTCGTCACGGCGACCCTCATCGCCGCCGGACTCGACGGCGTCGAAAGAAACCTCGACCCCGGCGAGCCGCGGCGGGAGAATTTGTACGCCCTCTCCGGCGAGGAGCTCACGGAGAAAGGCATCGGGCTTCTCCCGAACACCCTCGGCGAGGCGTGCGACGCCCTCGAAGCGGACGACATCATACGAAAGGCTCTCGGCACGGACTTCGTGGACGAGTTCATCGAGATAAAACGGCGGGAATGGGACGACTATAATCGCCACGTCTCGGACTGGGAAGTCGAGCAATATCTGGAATTCTGGAGTTAGGGGAGCGCATGTGCGGAATAGTCGGTTTGCTTATGAAAGACCCCGAGAAATACGACCTCCTCGGCGAGTACGCGGCGAAGATGCTCGAGGGCATGGCGACCCGGGGCTGCGACTCGGCGGGACTCGCCGCATACACCGACCCGGCCGAAGGAAACGGCGCGCGCAAATTCAGCCTCTTCGACCCGTCGGGAAACCTCGACTGGAACGAACTCGCCGACGGAATGCGAGAGCATGCCGAATGCGAAGTGGACGTGTCCGCGAAGGGGAACCATGCGGTCATAATCCCTCGCGGCGCGGCGGACGAGGCGTTCCGGTGGATGGTCGAGAACCGCCCCGAGGCGCATGTGCTTTCGGTGGGGGAGTCGGTCGAGGTTTATAAAGACGCCGGGCATCCCTTCGACATCGCCGAGCGGTATGGTTTCTCGGAACTCTCCGGGAGCCACGTCGTGGCCCACACGCGGATGGCGACGGAGTCGGCGGTTACGTGGGCGCACGCGCACCCGTTCACGGTCGGCGAGGATTTTTGCCTCGTCCACAACGGCTCGCTCTCGAACCCGCACAGTCTCCGGCGGATGCTCGAGAGGCACGGGATGCGCTTCGACACGGACAACGACACCGAGGCGGCGGCCCGCTTCCTCGAATGGCGCCTCCGCGAAGGCGACACGATGGAGGAGGCGATACGGGCCGGGTTCCGGGAGCTCGACGGTTTTTACACGTTCCTCATCGGGACGAAGGAGCATCTCGCGCTTGTGCGCGACCCGTTCGCGTGCAAACCCGCCGTCGCGGCGGAGACGGAGGAGTACGTCGCCATCGCGTCGGAGTTCCGGTCGCTGGCGCATTTGCCGGGGGTTTCCGACGCCGACGTGTTCGAGCCGATGCCGGAGGAGATATACGTATGGAGCAAAGATTCAGCGGTGGTGGCATCGTAGACTTCGTGGATTTCGACCTCGAAAAACAAACCGTCCGCGAACTAAACCAGTTTTTGCACAAAGAGTTCGACGGGGCGGCGGAGGTTCGCATCCACAACCCCGACGGGGCGCACCACATCGCATGTGGGATGAATGTTCCGGCGAAAATAGACATCATGGGGAACGCCGGGTATTTCGTCGCGGGCATGAACAAGCACGCCGAGGTGACGGTGCATGGGAGTGTCGGATGGAGCGTCGCCGAGAATATTATGAGCGGGACGGTTCGGGTGAACGGGTATGCTTCGGAGTGCGCCGGGGCGTCGGGGCATGGGGGGCTTCTCGTCGTTGAGAAGGATGCTTCTTCGCGGTGCGGCATTTCGATGAAGGGGAATGACATTGTGGTGGGGGGGAGTGTCGGCCATTTCTCGGCGTTCATGGCGCAGGCGGGGAGGCTCGTCGTTTGCGGCGACGCGGGGGACGGTCTCGGCGACTCGCTTTACGAGGCGGTCATATATGTTCGCGGGGAGATAAAAGGACTCGGGGCGGACGCGCGTGAGGAGGCGATGGGGGAGGGGGATCTCACCTCGCTCTCCGAGCTTCTCGGACGGGCGGGCTTCGAATATCGGCCCGAGGAATTCAAGCGCATCGCATCGGCGCGGACGCTTTATCATTGGAACGCGGAAGATGGGGGATCTCATGAGCATGGACGGGGCGGGACTCGAAGAAAGCAGTTTGTACGACCGTAATGTTCAAAAATGGATACGCTCCGCCGCCGAACGGGGCCGATATGACATCCGCGGCCTCGGGGCGAAACGAAGAGTTCCGCACTTCGACGACCTCACGTTTTTGACGGGTTCCGCCTCGCGGTATCCGCTCGAAGGGTATCGGGAGCGGTGCGACACGGAGACGGTTCTCGGGAGCCGGTATGCCAAAAACCCGGTGCGCCTCGACATCCCCATAACCTTCGCCGGGATGAGCTTCGGTTCTCTTTCGGCGAACGTGAAGGAGGCACTCGGTCGCGCCGCCACCGAACTCGGGACTTCGACGACGACGGGGGATGGGGGGATGACGGACGAGGAGCGGGGTTCGTCGGAGACGCTTGTTTATCAGTGTTTGCCGTCTCGGTATGGCTTCGATCCGGACGACCTTCGGCGGGCGGATGCGGTGGAGATCGTCATCGGGCAGGGGGCGAAGCCCGGTGGGGGAGGGATGCTCCTCGGCCAGAAAATAAGCGAGAGGGTGGCGGAGATGCGGACGCTCCCGGCGGGCATTGACCAGCGTTCGGCGAGTCGGCATCCGGACTGGACGGGGCCGGATGACCTGACGATAAAAATAGAGGAGCTTCGGGAGATCACGGACTGGGAGATCCCGGTATACGTCAAAGTCGGGGCGACCCGCGTCGAGAATGACGTGAAGCTCGCCGTGAAGGCCGGGGCCGATGTCGTGGTCGTTGACGGCATGGAAGGTGGCACGGCGGCCACGCAGGACGTGTTCATCGAGCACGCCGGAATACCGACGCTCGCCGCCGTTTCGCAGGCCGCCGAGGCTCTCGAAGAAATGAAGATGACGGGCGAGGTTCAGTTGATAATTTCGGGTGGGATACGGACTGGGGCGGATGTGGCGAAGGCCATCGCGCTCGGGGCGGACGCGGTGTCCATCGGGCAGGGGGCGATGTTCGCGCTCGGATGCAACAGCGAAGTCTGGCACGACGCGAACGGCGAGCCGGTGAGCGCGGTGGAAGATTACGAGAAGCTCGGGACGAAGCCCGGTTTTTGCCATCACATGCACACGGGGATGTGTCCCGTCGGGATCGCCACGCAGGATCCCGACCTCGAAAAAAGGCTCGATCCGGAGTGGGGGGCGCGCCGCCTCCGGAACTATTTCCAGACGTTGAGCATGGAGCTCACGACGCTCGCGCGGGCGTGCGGGAAATCGAATGTTCATCATCTCGAAAAAGAGGATCTCGTGGCGCTCACGATTGAGGCGGCGGCGATGGCGAAGGTGCCGCTCGCGGGGACGGATTGGGTTCCCGGCATCTCCAAGTTTTAGCCACTGCGGCGCGCGAGGAGGCCGGGTTCGTAGCCGCTCATCTCTGGATCGCCCGAGTCTCGCCGATTGCGAAGAGCGTGATCGGTGTCGGCGGCGGCACGCGAGCCTCGCGGGGAATCCACCCACCGATTCCGTCGCTCGCTTCGGGGGCGACGTCCGTCCTTCCCGCCTCCCAAACCCGCCGAATATGGAACTATTCGCCCGGATTTCCTATCATACGGTGATGACGACTTTCCCTCGGGCGTGTCCCTCTTCGAGATACCGGATGGCCTCGGGGACCTCACTTAATGGGTAACTTCTATCTATGACGGGTTTGACTTTGCCCGCTTCGAGAAGGTCTTTCAGAAAAACCAGATCCGTTTGGTTTGGTTTCGCCAACAAGTTGCCCATCTTCTTGCTCCCGGCCATTGATACGAGCGGCCCCAGGAGCATGGCTTGGTACATTTGCGCCGTGGAGCCTCCGAGCATTACATAGATTCCGTTGGGACTCAAGGCACGCTTGTACCCTGAAATCGAATGGTATCCGTTGGCGGCGAGGATCAGGTCATAACGCTGCCCGTTCTTGGTGAAATCTTGTTGCGTGTAATCAATGACGTGGTCCGCGCCGATCGAGCGCGCCATGTCCAACTTGTCCGTGCTGCACACGCCGGTCACCTCGGCCCCGAACGATTTGGCTATCTGCACGGCAAAGGTTCCCACACCCCCGGACGCGCCATTGACCAAAACCTTTTGCCCCGGCTGAACCTGCCCCTTGCCGCGAAGACCCTGCAAGGAGGCGGCCGCCGCCAGGGGCGCGGCGGCCGCCTCCTCGAACGACATGTTGGCCGGCTTCAACGCCAATGCATCTTCACTCGCGCATACGTACTCGGCGAAGCCGCCGAAGCCGCACCCGGACAAGTCGCCGAACACCTCGTCGCCGGGCTGAAACCGCGTCGCGTTTGCGCCGACCGCTTCGACCCTCCCCGCTATGTCGGCTCCGAGTATCTCGTGTTTCGGTTTCAGAAGCCCCATGGCCAGGCGGACCAAGAACGGATCGGCTCTCAGGATGTGCCAGTCGGCGGCATTCACGGACGCCGCATGAACTTTCACCAAGACTTCGTCTTCCTCGGGGGTCGGGTCCCGGACCTCTTCGAGGTTCAGAACATCCGGTGATCCGTATTCCGTGCATACGATCGCTTTCATGAGTATTCCTTCCTTTTCGAGCGGCTCGCCTGAATCTCGTCGCCGCGAGGCTCGGACACGTCGTCCGCCGGGGAATAACGGCGCGAAGTCGAAGTGCGAGCGCGCTTTTCCCACTTCTCGACGTTCACGCCCCGGATCAAAAGCCACAAGAGAAGCGCCACCTCTCCCACGAACGTGAACTCGCTGACTCTCACGTCCACGCCCGGGAAAAGGAAGAACAAGATGAAATCCGCCAGATAGCCGGAACCTGCGATTATCAGCAAAACACCCAGAAACCTCGGCAGGAATCCCGACTTGAAAATCAAGTACCCCATGGGAAACAGCCAAAGGCCGAAGAATATATGGGCGATGATGAATCCATGCTCGTACAGATCAAGAAACAGAGGCACGGTGAAAGCCGCCGAATAATCGGCGCCGCTCGAAAGCAGGACGGCCACCTGATTGAGTTCATTGAGCATCGCGATTGCGATCCCCACCAGAATGAATATGACCATGAGCGAGGCCATGCCTTCGTTAACCGGTTTGAGCAGCTTGTACAAAAACACCACCACGAATATGTTGACCGTGAAGGCGAGCAGGTTGCTCACGACGCCGAGACGGAACAGCGACTCATTCGCCACGATATTGCCGACCGTCGCCGCGGAGTCTCCGGATACGATGAGCATGGAGGGAACATATACCAGGCCGAAGTAGCTCACTGCCGCGAGGATCAGATACAGCAATCCCGCGAGTCTCGCGGTGTTCTTGATCGAGTTCATCTTTCTCTCCTTTGTCCGACATTGCCCTGTAACTTTCGTGGCCGGTCACCACAGTAATGACCGGCCACCCATCCGTTTGGTTGTTTCATGCTTTCGACAGACTCCTTTTTTCTCTCTCCTCGCCGCTTCCGTTCAGGTCTGTTTTGACAGGCTCGGAAATGATCGCGGCAGATGGGTTGAATCCCTTGACGATGAGCCAGATGCCAAGCGACAACTCCCAGATGAACTCCGGGATGGCCGCGATGTTCTTCAGCGCGGAGTTTGGCTCGATGACGCCGAACAGCACGGCGATTCCCGCAGCGCAGAGCACAGGGCCTGCGATGAGCCCGAGCACGGCCATGCGCCGTGGCACCAAGCCAGACCGATACATCAAGTAGCCCAGCAAAAGCCCGTTCCCGATGCCGACGACGAAGCCGGGTCCGAGCAGGAACGTCCAACCATGGAGCGCGACGAGCGCATTGCCGACCGCGACGAGCGAACCGGCGTCCGCGCCCGCGGCCTCCTGCCGCAACGTCACGACCGTAAGGATGCTGAGGATGCCGACGGCGATGAAGACGCATTCAACGACACGAGCCGTGACAAAGCCGAGAGCGACGCTTTCGTTCACCCGCTTGAGGATCGGGAACAGCACGATAGCGGTGCCGATGTTCGCGATGATGAGGAGCAGCTCCAAGAACGCGCCCAAGGACACGCGCATGTCGGCGCCGGCACCGACGATGTAGCGGGGATCTTCCACCACAGGGACGTAGAGAAAAACAAATGGGGGGATCGCGGTGATGAACGTGATCAGGAACAATACGCCCGTAACTCTTGCGATCTTTTGAGGATTCATCCGGACTCCTTTCATTAATGAGGTCAACGGTCACGCTGTGCTTTGGTTCCGCGTCCTTCCTTTTTTCGTTTCGTGAACACGGTTGCGTCTCCTTCCTTTCACCCGGAGACAGACAGTGGGTGCTTGGAGGTAGCGATCCGTGGTTTAGAAGGAGGGTAGGTAGCGATCCCACTCTGTCGCGCGGCGGCCTCTCGGCCACGTAACAAAGACACCGTACTCCTCGACGGGGACAAGCACATCCCACAAATGAACTACTTTGCGAGGTTCTCGGCGAGTCTGATTCGGCGCGGCCCATGTGCCTCGCGGAGCCGCGCCGAATTTGGTTGTTTCATGCTCTCGACAAACGCATCTTTTCTCTTTCCTCGCCCCTCTCGCTTATGACTGGTTCATCGGGGGCGAATGCGGATGGATTGAATCCTTTGGCGATGAGCCACACTCCGATGAACATCTCCCAAAGGCCGCCCGGAATCGCGTGGATCGAAAGCAGGTTGAAGCCCATGACTTCCACCACGGACCCGCAAAGAATGACCGCATACCCGACGAGTCCCCAGACGGCCAAAGGACGGGGTATCAAATTCGCTTTGTTCAGCGTGTAGCAAAGCATCAAGCCAGCCACCCCGAGAAAGGCCATGCCGAAGTTATAGGCGTAAAGCTGCCCCTCCATGAACATGTTGCTCAGGGACTGGAGGTACGCCGTGTCGGCTCCCGCTTTCAGGTACTCGGCGCCGAGCGGAATTTGAACCAGTATGAAGATCGCCATGACGGCGATGAAGGCTGCGTCGAGGATCCTGAAGCCGAGGTACCCGACGGCTATGCGCTCGTTGCGCGGTTTGAGAACCGGGAACATAAGGACGCCGTGGGCGGCATCCCAAATGACCGCCATGAACCAGAGAACCGCGCCGAACGCCAGCAGCGTGCTGTTCGCGGAAAGCGTGGAAAGGTGGTCCGGCGCAGACAGGATGGACAGGATGAGCACATTCCCGCCAATGCCCACAACGAACCCCGCGAGGTACATCGCACCCACGATCTTCGCGGTCGTTCTGTACGTATTCATTTTCGATCTCCTTTTGAGTAGTTTGTCTCGATTAACGTCGAGGACTCACGCGGCGGCGGTGTGCGCGAGAGCCGAAGGCGCCCGGCAGCCGACGATCGCCGGGGCTTCGTGGACAAGCGCGTCGTTCTCGATGGCCGCGACCATGAACAGGGCGAAGTCCACGCGGCGCGTGATGTTGCTTTCGAGGATGGGGTCGCCCACGTGTCGGCTCCACACAGGCAGACCCTGGCTCTCGCCCTCTTCGAGATCGCTCCCGCGCACGACGGTCCACCGCGTGTCGCTGGCGAACACCCGTCGGCAAGCCTCGACCTGGTCGTCGAGGTCCGCGAAGCGAACGAGGCGGGCGATCCCGCCTCCGACCTTCACGAGGGCTTTGAGCTTCCACGAGTACACATCACGCCCGTCGAGCGTGATGTGCCACCCGCACGAGAACACGAGGCGCGCCCCCGAAGGCGCGTGGTCGAGTACCGCCTGAACCGTTCCCGATGAGTACCCGTGAACCCCTCGCGGAACAAGCACGACGAGAACCCCGTCGCACCCCGCGACCGCACGCTCGATGACCCCGGCGTCGTCCGTCGCGCCTGGAAAGACGGTGATGCGCCCCTCGAACTCGTCGAGCTTCCCCACGCTCTCCTCCCGGCACACGCCAACGACTTCGTAGCCCCGTTCCAGCGCATGCCGCACCATGTACCGCCCGAGCTTCCCGGAAGCCCCGACGATGCAAACCTTCTTCGCTCCCGAAGGTTTCCGCGTATGTCCGTCGCCGCCAACCGACTGCCGTTCTTCGTTTGTGTTCATGTTTCCTTCCGTGGTCATCTTTCGTTCTCCTCTCTCGATTTTCTGTTTGCCGTCGGAAGCATTCGGCTACCCGGGTTTCACGCGGATGGCTGAAATCAATGGCATTCCGAGATCACGCACTTTCTTCAGCAAGCCATGCAGCGCGGCTTGATCCACAACCGGCCCCGTCAAAAGCGTGTCGCCGTTGTCCTCCAGAGTGATCGCCATCCCCCCGAACCAGTCCGTCCATTGAGAGCCGAGATGGCCCTTGACCCGGATCTGGTAAACCATCGGTTGATTGAGTTTGTCCGCCATCGCCCCGCGCCTTTCGTAGCCGTTGTTCCATGCACGAGAGGATAGTTGCGGCACGGTGTCGCCGAACAGACACTTCGGTGTTGGATGGGGGTGTTGTTTTTAGTTTTGGCGGGGGAGGATATTCAGGGATCTGGCTTTAGCCACAGCCTCGGTGCGCCTTTGAACGGACAGTTTGCCGAAGATTCTGCGGTTGTGTCCCTTGACCGTGTCGAGGGCGAGGAAGAGACGCTCGCCGATCTCACGGTTCGAGAGTCCCTGTGCGATGAGTCGCAGCACTTCCAACTCGCGCTGGCTCAATGGCTCGACAAGGGGCTGGGCAGATGAGGCAGGCGGCAAATGAGATTCGCCTTCACGCTTGTGCGCCTCGGCCTCGAATACAGCCAGCAACTTCGCCGTATAGTCCGGCATGATCCCATGCGACGCCGCTTCGGATAATAGTCGTGCCATCGGAATGCCTTCATCCACGAAGATACGGATGAAGCCGCCCGGCTCCGCCATCGCCAGCGCGTCGCCGAGAACTCGGAGAGCCTCGTCCTTTTCGCCATGCGCGTGGCGGGCGAGTGCTTGGAGAACCATAACCCGGAGCCGTTCATCCTCCCAGTTACTCGCCTCCATTTGCTGGCGCAATGGATCGAGCGCCGCCAATGCCGCGGACGGGTCGTCCTCTGCCAGATGTATTCGCGCCTGGCTGACGGGGATTTCGTGGGTCTCGGCGATCTTTCGGGCGGCATCCGAAACGTTGCCCCGGTGGAGCAAGGTGAGTACCTGCGCGGCGGCTATATCGGGCAGCCGATGCTCGAAGCCGTGTTCGCGCACGAATGCTTCGGTTTCATCCAAAACGGCGGTCGCGGCGGGCGCGTCTCTCTGGGCGAGTTTCAGGCGGGCGAGGAATACCGCGTATGAGGCGATGGTGTCGGTGCTTTCCATATGCTGTGTCAGGTGGAGGCATTGCTGGCCGTGATGCTCGGCGGTATCGAGGTCGTTCCATTGGTAGTGGATGCGGGCGAGGCCGATGTGCGCTTCCGAGGCGATTGCCCATGGGGGATCCCCTGCCAGTCGCACGACGCGCTCGTATGTCCTCGCAGCCTGAGACAGTTCGTTGTCCATTTCCTGTATCTGGCCCAGGCTGAGTGTGGCCGCTATGGTGTACATGGGATCCGAGTCGCCGAAAGACAAGACTTCGGTATACGCCCGTCTCGCGGCGGCGCGGCCCCCCCGAAGCTGATATGCATACCCAAGCGTGAAAGTAGTGGCGGTCCGGACGGGCAGGTTGTCGGGGCGCAGATATTCAAGGGCGCGGCGCGACTGGGCGATGATGGCCTCCACATCGTGCGGAATGATAGCCAACGTGGCCCGCATGGCGGCGATGCGCCCGATGATGTCCCGGTTCTCGTCGTCCGGCTCGGCGTTTTTCAGAGCCGCCTCGGCGGCTTTTAGTTTCAGTTCGACACCCATAATTTGGCCGTCGAAGAATAACGACGTGGCGTATGTCATCCACAACGAGGGCATCGCATCCATTGCCGCCGTCGGCAGCGACTCCAGCCAGTCGAGTACGGGCGCCGCCGCGCCGCGGAAGATCAAGGGCGTCCCCCCGCCTTCGACGAGGCGCGCCGCCCGCTCGACATCATCAGCGGCGGCCGCATGGCGGAACGCCTCGACCACGAGACCGTTCTCCTCGTGCCAAATGCTGGCTCGCTTGTGCAACTCGGCCACGCTGTTTTCATCGTTCTCTGTGGACGCGGCGACACTTTGTCGCTGGCGGAGCAAATCGGCGAAGAGGTGGTGGTAGCGGTACCAATGCCGCTCTTCGTCCAATGGGACGATGAAAAGGTTGGCGTGTTCGAGATGTTCGAGGGTTTCCTGCCCGGAGGCGGAGAGATCGGGCAGAACCGCGTCGCAAAGGGAGCCGCACAGGCTGTCGAGGATGGACGTGCGAAGGAGGAAAGTCTGGATGTATTCGGGCTGCTGGTCGAGGACTTCCTCGAGCAGGTAGTCGAGTACGAAATGGTGGCCGCCGGTGAAGGACTCGATGAAGGCTGTGGTGTCTTCGTGGCCTCGCATCGAGATCGCGGCGAGTTGGAGGCCGGCGATCCAGCCTTCGGTCCGTGCCTCCAGCGCGGCGACGTCCTCCTCCGAGAGGTCGAGGCCCATCACCCGGTTGAGGAATTCGGCGGCCTCGGAGGGGGTGAAACGAAGGTCGGCGGCCCGCAGTTCGGTCAATTGGCCCCGGACGCGCAGCCGGGCGAGGGGCAGATTTGGGTCTTCGCGCGTGGCGGCGACGAGGTGCATCTGCGGCGGCAGATGCTCAAGCAGGAAGGCGAGGGCGTCGCCGACCGATTTGGAATCAATGACGTGGTAGTCGTCGAGGACGAGGATGAAATCGTCCTCGACGGTGATGATTTCATTGAGCAATGCCGTCATGATCGCTTCGGTCGGCGGTGGCCGGGGGGATCGGAGCGCGACCAGAATCCCTTCCCCGACGCCCGCTTCGATTGTCTGCAAGGCGGCGACGAGGTATGTCAGGAACCGTGCGGGGTCGCTGTCGCCCCGGTCCAAAGACAGCCACGCTGCCGGATGGTCGCAGTCGGCTAGCCACTCGCCCACCAGCGTGGTTTTGCCGAAGCCGGCGGGGGCGCATACGAGGGTCAGCCTGCGGTTTGAACCCTCGTCCAGACGCTCGGTCAGGCGGGGGCGGGGGACGGCTTCGGGCCGCGGCGGGGGGATGTAGAGTTTGGTTGCCAAAATCGGCGCGGGCATGGGTGGATTATAAAAGCCGCGGCGCCCCGGCGCGTGTGTCGTCCGGGGGCGGCTCCGGGGAACCTCGTCGCCACCGCCACCGGCCTCGAGGCGGCCGAGGTGTGCGCCGATCTCACGTCATTCGTCCCCGGAAGGCGCCTCGACGACGACGCGAACATGCTCGTCCGGTATGCGAACGGCGCGAGGGGCGTTCTCGTGGTGCCGCAGATATTCGCCGGGGAAGAGAACGCCCTCACGCTGAAAGTCTACGGGGGGAGGGCGGCGTCGAGTGGCGCAAGGAGGAGCCGAACGAACTTTTGCACAAGCCGTCCGAGACTCCGGCGCAAATATATAAGCGCGGCAACGAGTATTTGTGCGAGGAGGCGAATGGGGCGGCGAGGATACCCGCCCGGACATCCGGAGGCTTTCATCGAGGCGTTCGCCAACATATATGGTGCCTTCGCGGAGGCTGTGCGCTCCGGCGGTTCTTCCGACGAGCCCCCCGGCTTCCCGACGGTGCATGACGGGGGGCGGGGGGTTCATTTCATCGAGAGGGTGGTGGAGGGCGCGGGCAGCGGGAGGAAGTGGACGGATGCGCGGTGGCATGCGGCTGGAGGGGGCGGGGGTGAGCTTGACCCGAAATATAGACCCCCGGAACCCGCGGGGGGTCTGGCTCGAGCCTTCGCCGGGTATCTTTGTCTCATGCTTAGAGATGTAACCGCTATTATAATTATGATATGACTACTGATGAAAAAGAATGCGAGCGGAGATGGTTCATACTAGTTTACAAGCTGCCTTCGGAGCCTAGCCGCTACCGGGCGAGCGTTTGGAGGAAGCTGAAGGCTGCCGGGGCGGTCTATTTGCAGAATGGGGTGGCGGCTCTGCCGGACGATCCCGGCGGGGAGCGGACGATGCGCGGCGTGGAGCGTGAGATCCGGGAGTTTGGCGGCACGGCGCACCTTTTCCGGAGTGATTCGGTGGGGGATCGGGGGGAGCTGGAGAAGATTTTCGACGAGGCGCGCGACGCCGAGTACTCGGAGGTTTTGGAGCGTTGCCGCGATTTCCACGCCGAGTTGGAAAAGGAGCGCGGCGCCGACAATCTCACCTTCGCCGAGTTGGAGGAGAACGAGGAGGATCTCGCCAAGCTGGAGGCGTGGGCGGGCAAGATCCGGGCCCGCGACCGTTTCGGCGCGCCGCTCTTCGGGGAAGTCGAGCGGGAACTCGCGGCGTGCAGGGAGGGCTTGCAGGCGTTCGCGGCCTCCGTATACGAGGCCGCCGACCACGGCTCGGCCGGTTCGTCATGAGCACAGAGGCCGTGGTCGAAGTGAACCTGGGAGAGTGGAAGCGGTGGGCCGAGCGGCTCGAGTCCGAGACCTTCGCGCTATACCTGGCGTACAGAGATCCTCGGACGCCCCTCCACGCCAAGCTGTTCGCCGCCCTCGTGGTCGGCTTAGCCTTCAGCCCCATAGACTTCATCCCGGACTCCATACCGGTTCTCGGCTACTTGGACGACCTCATCGTGGTTTTAATCGGCGTTCCCCTCGCGGCGCTCGCCATCCTCATCGCAGCGCGGATGATCCGGGGTTGAACGTATAGCGGTTTGCAAAGGGCGCCATCCTTTTGCAAACCACGTATTTCAGCGTTTCAGCGCTTTGTTTTTTGCTGACGCGCTGATACGGAATCCGGACAACCACTCCCCGAAAGCCGTATTCTTCGTTCGGCGGCTCCCGAACCCGCCGCCGAACGAGTTCGGAACCATTCACCCGGATTCCGTATGGCGCGCTGACAAGCGAAGCGGGCTGACGAGCGCGGAGCTTCGCTGCGCGCGGGCGCGGTTCTCGGCTACGTCGAAAACCGCGCTATACGGTTGACTCGGCCTTTTCCGGGAGTCGCTTGGCGGCGTTCGCGCCGATGATGCGTCCGAAGGTGCTCGCCCGCAGCACCGACGTCGCCGGCGGATGCTTGTGGTGGAAATGGCCTGTGATTTCACCGGCGGCGAACAGGCCGGGGATCGGCGCCTCGTTCGCGCTCAGCACGCGCCCGTCCGCGTCCACCTTCAGCCCGCCGAAAGTGAACGAGACGTGCGCCGTCATCGGGAACCCCGAGAACGGCGCCTCGGCGATCGGGTTCGCCCAGTTGGATTTCGGGGGCGTGATCCCCGATGTCTTTTTGCCGTCCATCTTCACGGGA
>Ga0136630_1000368_pt1 | contig 17022 bp, 19 predicted proteins | sample AntDrymUQ5682106_2_FD_105496 | JGI IMG/M metagenome (GOLD analysis project Ga0136630, IMG submission 105496) | Polar desert sand microbial communities from Dry Valleys, Antarctica - metaG UQ568 (21.06) | ecosystem: Environmental > Terrestrial > Soil > Desert | place: Antarctica: Dry Valley...
AACGGGGCGAACATGGCCCCGTGAGCGATGAAAAACGGGCTTAACGGCCGCGTCTCCGTCTGCAATCGATTCGTATACACGCTGTACAACCATTTTTGATACTTGTTCAGAGGTTCCCTAACACTTTGGAACAGTTCTTGGCAATACTCGCGTCCAAGTTCCGAAGGGATGATTTGGGAATGCAGTCTGTCTTGGTGCAAAGCTTCAATGAAATCACCGACACGACAATCGATTCGCCTAATAATGGGGGCCGAATAATCGCATGCGTTCCAACTACGTCCTCGGCCTCGATTCTCAGAGTTTCCATCGGATGCACTATACCGACTGGGGCGATCCCGCGAACCCACGCGTTGTGATCTGTGTGCATGGCTTAACGCGCAACGCGCGCGATTTCGACTGGCTCGCGCAAGCGCTTTGCGATACCTATCGCGTAATTTGCCCGGACATGCCCGGTCGGGGTCTCAGCGACTGGCTGAACGATTACAACGATTACGCGTATTCCGTGTACCTTAACGATATCGCCGTACTCCTCGGGTACCTCCACGTCACCGCGATCGACTGGGTAGGCACCTCCATGGGAGGATTAATGGGGATGTTCCTCGCTGCTCGCGAGCACGGTCCAATCCGCAAAATGGTCTTAAACGATATCGGGCCCGAGATCCCCGGGCCCGCCTTGGAACGGATGGCGACCTATGTGGGTCGGGACCCACACTTCCCCGACCTCGATGGCGTTAAAAACTATTTCAAGGCGATCCATGCGCCCTTCGGGCTTTTGAGCGAGGACGTGTGGGCGCATATGGCGCAGCACGGTGCAAAACGGATCGCAGAGGGCGAGTATCGGCTGCATTACGATCCGCGCATCGGTGAGGGCTTGCGGCAAAAGCTCCAAGGTCCGGCAGATCTCTGGCCCGTCTGGGACGCGGTGCGCTGTGCCGTTCGCGTCCTACGCGGCACGGAATCCGATGTCCTGACCCACGCGGCGGCATTGCAAATGGCTCGCCGGGGGCCGCGGGCCAACCTCGTCGAGTTCAGCGGTATCGGCCACGTGCCCGCGCTCACGACGCCGGACCAAATCGCCGCCATACGGGAATGGTTACTCGCGGATTAGGGTGCGAGCGGGCCATCGGATCCGGAGGCCTTAATCCTCGGCTAATTCGGGAATATGTTCGAATGCCTCCAGCGCCTCGGGATTCGCCAGCGCCTCGAGATTTTCTATTGGCCGGTGGTGGATGAGATCGCGTACCGCGAGCTCGACGATCTTACCGCTGCGGGTACGGGGGATGTCACGGATCGGGATCACCTTGGCGGGTACATGACGCGGAGAAGCGTGTTCGCGGATGAGTTTCTTGATGCGAGTGATGAGTTCCTGATCGAGCGTCAGGCCCTCGCGCAGCTTCACGAACAGAATGATGCGCACGTCGTTATTCCATTCTTGGCCCACCGCCAGGCATTCGAGGATTTCGGGCATGGCCTCGATGGGGCGGTAGATCTCGGCGGTGCCGATGCGCACGCCGCTTGGATTGAGCGTCGTATCGGAGCGGCCGTATATAATCACAGTCTCGCGTTGGGTGATCTCGGCGTAATCCCCGTGGGCCCAGACATTCGGAAAGCGCTCAAAGTAGGCGCGGCGGTAAGCATTCCCATCGGGGTCATTCCAAAATCCTATCGGCATTGAGGGAAACGGGGCGGTGCATACAAGCTCGCCTTGCGCACCGGCGACGGATCGTCCGGCCTGGTCGTAGACCTCGACCTTCAAACCCAGTCCGCGACACTGTAGCTCACCGCGATAGACCGGCAGGCAGGGATGGCCCAAGGCGAAGCACGAGATGATGTCGGTCCCTCCGGAAATGGAAGCGAGCTGGACATCCTCTTTGATATCCCGATAGACGTAATCGAAGGACGCCGGGGCGAGCGGTGAACCGGTGGACAGGATCGTCTTGAGCGCGTCCAACCGGTGCGTCGCACGCGGCTTGACGCCGGCCTTCTCGAGGCTTGCGAGGTACTTGGCGCTGGCGCCGAAGACCGTCACCCGTTCCTGTTCAGCCAGGTCGAATAAACTTTGGGCTTGGGGATGAAAAGGCGAGCCATCGTAGAGCACCACGGTGGCGCCGAGCGCGAGGCTCGACACGAGCCAATGCCACATCATCCATCCGCAGGTGGTGAAATAAAAGATCCGGTCCTCGGGCGTAACGTCCGTATGCAGCGCCAATTCCTTCAGGTGCTGGATGAGCGTGCCGCCGGCACCGTGGACGATGCACTTGGGCTTCCCGGTCGTGCCCGACGAGTACAGGATATACAGCGGGTGGTCGAAGGGCAGCGCCGTGAACGGCGCGTCGGGTGCTGGCTCAGGCGCTAGAAAATCCGCATAAAGAACACCCTGCGGCAGTGAGCGGCGGGCGGTTTCCCCCGTATCGACATAGGGTACAGTGACCACGCGTTGCACCTCGGGCAGGTGCGGGAGCGCTTGCCGGATGCGGTCCAATGAATCGATGCGCTTGCCGCCGTAAAGATAACCATCGGCCGTGAACAACAGCTTGGGTTTGATTTGGCCGAAGCGATCCAAGAAGCCCGTGAGTCCAAAATCCGGCGAACAGGACGACCAGATGGCGCCTAAGCTGGCACTCGCCAGCGTGGCCGTGACGGCCTCCGGGATATTGGGTAAAAAACCGGCGATCCGGTCCCCGGCGACGACGCCCGCCGCCTGTAAGGAACGCGCTAGCCGTGCCACCTCGGAACGAAGCTCGGCGTAAGAGACGACGCGGCAGCGGCCGTGCTCGTTCCAGGCGATGAGGGCCGGATGCTCGTCGCGCCGCCGCAATAGATTTTCGGCGAAGTTGAGCCGCGCGCCGCTAAACCACCGCGCACCGGGCATGCGTGCGGGATGCTCCAGTACTGCATCCCAAGCGCGGGAATGCTTGATCTCGCAGAAGCGCCAAACCGCGGGCCAAAATGCTTCCGGTGCGTCTATCGACCAGCGATACAAAGACGCATAGTCCGTGACACTCGGTGCATACTCCTGCTGCACCATAGCCAGGAAACGGGTCATGTTGGCCGCGTTGACCCGCAGTGAGCTGGGAGTCCACATCGGCATCGCCATTATGGAAGCTCTGCAAAAGTTACTGCGCAGCCCATCTGCTTTGTCGCGTGCTCGCGCGTCGCTCGCCTATCTAACTGATATGTCTTGCGACTCGCTCCGCGGCTTCGCGCATCTAGGCTTGCTCGCGACACTTTTGCAGAGCTTCCTTATTTCTGCGGCATGCGCAGCGCACCGTCCAAGCGTATGACCTCGCCGTTCAGCATCGGGTTCTCGTAGATATGGCAAACGAGCGCGGCGAATTCACGGGGATTGCCCAAGCGCTTAGGAAAAGGGACGTGCAGAGCCAAGCCAGCGCGCGCCTTTTCGGGTAAGCCAGCGAACATCGGGGTATCGAAGAGACCGGGCGCAATCGCCATGACGCGGATGCCGAGCGCGGCGAATTCGCGGGCGAGCGGCAGCGTGAGGCTGACCACACCGCCTTTGGAGGCGGCGTAGGCGGCTTGGCCGATCTGGCCCTCGTAGGCGGCGATCGAGGCCGTGTTGATGATGAGCCCGCGTTCACCTTCGGCGTTCGGCTCGTTGTGTTGCATGCGGTTGGCGGCGGCGCGACAGACGGTGAAGGCGCCGATGAGATTGACGGCGACGATCCGCGCGAAATCCGCTTGGCTGAGCAGGCGCTCGGCGCCGAGCACGCGCTGGGCCTGCACGATGCCGGCGCAGTTGACGGCCAAGGTGATCCCGCCGAGCCGCTCGCTGGCGATCTCGAAAGCCCGGTCCACCGCGATTTCCGAGGTCACGTCGGTTTCGAGAAAAAGAGAGCCATCCTCGGGGGGCAGTTCGGCAGGAGCAGGCTGAACGTCCAGGATCGCTACGCGCGCACCGGCCTCGAGCAAGCGCGTTGCCGCCGCCAGACCGAGGCCGGAGGCGCCGCCGGTGACGATCGCTTTCGCGTCACGAAGGTTCATCAGGCGATATTATGAATCATCAAACTGGGGATGTTAGCCTAACGCGCTGAAGTAGGCCATCCGCGCTATCGTGGAGCAAAAGATTTCCCGCATTTGCGCTACCCTCCATTGCGGGCTACGCTTACGTTTGAAGATACCCAGGGCGCGCGAGGTGAATACAGTGAGCATCCCCAACCCTCATATCCGGTTCAGCTACGAGGACTATCGGTCGCTCGTCGCCACGAGCGACAAGCGCTACGAGCTCTTCGATGGAGATATCGTCATGGTCCCCTCACCCACGACCGTACACCAGCAGATCTCGCGCAACCTGGGGTTCCTGCTCCTCGCCCATGTGCGGGCGCGCAAGCTCGGGACGGTCTTCCATGCCCCGATGGATGTCGTGTTTGGAGCAGGCGCCGATCGCGAGGTGGCTCAGCCGGACCTCCTCTTCGTGCGCGCCGAGCGGCGCGGGATCATCGGCCATGACGCCATCGGGGGCCCTCCCGATCTGGTGGTCGAGATCCTCTCACCGGGCACGGAAGCACGCGACTGCGGCTATAAGAAATCTCTCTATGCCCGTTTTGGCGTCGCCGAGTACTGGATCGTGGATCCGAAGGCGCAGGCCATCGAAGTGCATGCCCTCGGCACCGATGGATATGAGATGAAGGGGCGTTATCGGAAGGGCGATCGTTTCGCCTCGCCGCTCTTTCCCGGCCTCACGCTGCCATTGGACGAGGTCTTCGAAGCCGAATAACCGCACGCCGATCCGATCGGTTCGCGCATAAAAATTTGCACGCGAACGCCGGCCGGCTGTTTGATCGAGGACTGGCGTCTTTGACAACTCACGAGCCGCTCCGTATGCTTCCTCGTGGCAAAAAAGGGCGTTTCTCGTTGTTACTATTCTCATGCCGATGCCGATGGATGACCAACGTCACACATTTGTCCTTCTCCGGCAGCATTTCGCAGAACGATTTTCCGACGAGTTGTTTCCTTGGGGTTATCGATCAGGCGGCAAAAGGCAGGATTGACGTAGCGCACGATGTGGCCGGCCCCCTCGACCGTGGCCATCGGCAGGGGCGCGTGCTCGAGGCAGAGGCTCGACAGGTCGGGGGGCTGGTTCCCTGTGCCCGGTGTCGGTTTCGCCCCATGAATTTCCCTCTACTTCGCCTTCGGTTCCGGCGCGACCTCTTCCCGTTGGCCGATTCGCTCCGGTACCCCGGTGGTCAACCGGGTATAGTCGGTATCCCGCGGGTGGATGATCACCACGCCTTTGTCCGTGATGACATATTCGCGGATGTCTTTGCTGTGATTGCCGCCGCGCATTTTGATGACAACCATCACCTTCCGAAGCTGGCCATCGATCTCCACATAACGCATCCGGATAATGTCATCGGTGAGAAACGAAATCGTGTAATGACTAAACGGCAGCGCGGTAAATGTGTCCTCCACTTCGACCGTGCTGAGAATCGTGACGCCGGCTCCGGTCAACGCCCCGATCATCCGGTAGAGCGACTCGCGATAGTCAGCGCGGAAACCGGGCGCCAGCGCCATCTCAAAACCGACCAGCGAATCGATCACCAACCGTTTTGCGCCGATCCTTTCGATGGCATCGAGAATCTCTTGCATCGTTTCATCCACCGAAAGGTCGAGCGGACGAAGATAAAGGGTTTCGAGTTTTCCTTCTCGTTGCGGTGTTTTTAAATTCAAACCGAAAGTGCCCGCCCGGTGCGTGTATCCTTGCGGGCGCTCTTCGAAGATCGCCATAATTCCCGGTTCCCCATTGCGAAGTCCTTCGGCGATAAATTGCGTCGCCAAAGCCGATTTGCCCGTCCCCGAAGGGCCGGCCACCAAGAGACTATCGCCTTCGAGAATGCCGCCGCCGAGCATCGTGTCCAACTCGGGAATGCCGATGGAAAGGCGCCGATACGGGTTCAGTTTCGTTCTGGGTTCGACCAATCCCAGCGTGCGCGAGAAGGCTTGCACCCCGTCGCCGCTAATGCGGATGGTGTGCAATCCCGGCACTGATGCCTGCCCGCGCAGTTTCATGATTTGCATTTTCCGCACCACGGAATTTCTCTCCGTCACCTGCCAGAGCCACAAGATGCCATCGGCGATGGTGAACAGCGGATTGTCGCGGATCTCCGCCTCGGCATATTCGCCGACCAGAAACGTCGTGGCTTGCCAACTGGTAAGAAACTGGGCGAGCCGATGGATGAACGATTGCGTTTCCATTTCGCCGGAAGTGGCCACCGCTTTGCGCACCACGGTGCGAAAGGAATCCACCACCACGACGCTCGGATCGATCGCCGTGACTTGTTTGATTATCTCATCGAGGACCGCGTTCGAATCCTGCTCCAACAGCACGTCGGCCAGGTTGATAAGGCGGATGTCCTTGCCCAACCTGGATTCGTCGAAGAAAGAAAATTGTTGCTGATAGCGCAGCATTTTTATGGCGGGTTCGCCGAGGACGGTGAAATAGATCGCGGGTTTTTGCGCCGTGGCATTGGCGAAAACGATTTGATGCGCCAGCGTGGTTTTGCCGCAACCGGGCGTGCCTGCGATGATGTTGAAAGAAAACTCCGGAATGCCGCCGCCCAGGATGTCGTCAAGGCCGCGCACGCCGGTCGGCAATTTATGGATCATGACTTTAGCTGGTTTGCTCGCGACTTTTTTCGGCAATGTGAGTTTGGCCGCCTTAGTTTGTTTCTTCATTTGTACCTCCGTTACCGAAATCCAAATTGTCGAGTGGAACGTTCGGCCAGACCTCGCGCACCAGGCGTAACGTTAAATTTTCGCCGATGAAGGCCACCAGCAATCCGAGCAACTGGGTCAACAGAACAATTCTGCCCTCGAAAAATTCGTCCAGGTCGAGTTGCACGTGAAGTTCCTCCAACCCTTCCAAAGACCCATCCGCTTTCACATGCACCGCCCGCAGCCAGGGAACTTCCGCGTCGGCCAGCGCGCGCGAAAGGAGCGCCCGAAAACCGCCGTCTCCCATCAGTGTCGCCAGATGCGGGCGCAGCTTCTCACAACAGTGAAAGGCCACCGGGGTTTTTGTCCCGGAAGATTTATTTCCACCCGTCTCATAAGCCATGAGACGCTTGGCCAGATTTCGCATTTGTGGAGTGGCTGGGCTCATTTGGAAACACGCTCGCATGGGTGCTCTTCAGAGAGACGGCGCAATCCGCCCAATGGGTAATATGTACGCCTACTCCCGAGCATAAGTAACACGTTGGCAAGAGATTTTTGGAAAACCCTTTTGAAACTCCGACAATTTTGAAGCAAGCTCATACCCTCAATCGGATTGCGACACGTCCTGCGCGGAACGGCCGTTGATGACCGCCAGTTCAACCGCACGCTCCGCACCATCTTCCGGGTTGCGGCCCGACCGAACCAGCTCGACCATCTGACGCCGGAACTCCGGCGGATATGCAGTTCTTCGTTTCGACATCGTGGACTCCTCCTTCCCAAAAGATGAAGTGTCCACGGAACGGGGTCAAGTCCAGGGTCACCGTGTCGATGCCAGCGGAATTTTCGGTCGAGGCACCTTCCTTCAGTGGATTTATTTTCATTGGCTAATAATTAGCGGACAACCACGCGAGCTTCAACCGCAAGTCCGTGTAACATTTTTTGCTTTCGGCTGATGCCCTTGAAACTGAAGAGCATGTTGTCCAGCGGACAATCGTAATGATATTCGCCCAGCGTTCCCGCCAGGCTTGCGCGGCATTTGTCAACGGCGCGGCTGGCGATCGCGAATCCGGCGCTGCGTTTGCGCGGGCGTTTGGTCAGGTCTCGGGTGATGATGGAGACGTTCATAATTTTATTATTTTCCTGGTTTGGTTTGTGTGGTGGAATTTGTGTTTTTTATTTTCGTGACCTGGGAATGGGCTTCGATGAACCAAAACCATTGATCACGGCCGCGCGAAATCTCGGTGAACAGATCCGCCGATTCTATGTCCATGTTGCCATGATCAGTTCTCGGGTGTCTTTACCTCATCGGAGATGTTCGTGAATCCAAATGTTTTCTGCGCGGGGTCCGGATTTTTCGGAGCGCTCGGTTGATGCAGCATTTCAGGCAATTTGTGCGCCAGCGCGGACGGTGGAAGGCTGATGGTGGGCAGTGCGTTATGTCCGCTGCTGTTGCGTCCGGGTTCGCAGCCAACCAAGCCACCGCGTCACCCCTTGGGCGGAAGGCCGAGCGCAACAACGTCAATAACACGCACCGTGCAGCCCAGCGCCCGCAGCGCATCCGCTACCGCTTCCGCGTACCGTTGCCCCGCTTCGTCGTTGTCAGGCCAGACGTCATGGATCGCCCCACCAGCGGTCGCCAGTCGGTTTTCCCGGAAGAATCGGCCGCGCCGCTGGTGGTCGCCAGCGCCCCGACCTTCACCAGCGCATCGGCGCACCATTCGCCTTCCACCACGATCACCGGATCAGCGGTCCGAGGTGCCAAGTCGTGCAGGCGATACAGCGGCTTGCCTTCCGGGTATTCCGGTTCGCCCAGCGTGTAGCCTTCGCCGTTCAGCGTCATGGGCCGAATCCACTTGTCCCCCGTGTCGGGGTGTTTCGCCCTGATGCGCCAGTGCAGGGGGTTCCCTTTCGCGTCGGGTCCGATAGAGCGTGAAACTGGGCCGGCCGGAAATTCTAAGCACCACGAAAAGATACCACGAACCCTGCGATATTTCACCGGAAATACTACGTGATAGTGGATCTGCCACGCGCAATGGTGCCCCTTCCTAACCTCATCTTCATCCATCCCACCATTCTACGATCGGTGTCCCCGTGGCAAGACCACGGGGAATCGCAAGTTGACGGCGATGACCCGCGCGAACTCCGCTTGGGCGAGCAGGCGCTCGGCGCCGAGCACGCGTTGGGCCTGCACGATACCGGTGCAGTTGACGGCTACGGTGATCCCGCCGAGTTGCTCGGTAGCGATCTCGAAAGCCCGGGCCACCGCGATTTCCGAGGTGTCGTCGGTTTCGAGAAAAAGAGGGCCATCCGAGCTGGGCTCGGCGAGCGGTTCGACAGGAGCAGGCTGAATGTCCAGGATCGCTACGCGCGCGCCAGCTTCGATAAAGCGCCTTGCCACCGCCCAGCCGAGGCCCGAGCCGCCGCCCGCGACGATAGCCTTCGCGTCACAAAGTCTCATCAGGCGAGATTATAAAACATCAAACTGCAACCGAGATCTGGATTTTCGGTGTGAAGCTAAGCGGCGTTGCTAATGGCGACCGAGATGCGTTTGCCTAAAACATCAAGCGCGCGGAGAAGGTGATCGATCCGGGTGTTGTGGTCGAGATCGAGGATACGGCGGACTTGGCGACCATCGATGCCCATCTGCTCGCCGAGCGTCGCTTGCGTGACCTGCTGTTCGAGCATCGCCTGGTAGATGGCAAGCTTCATCGCTTGCAGGGGCGGGACTTCCACCACTGGCTCGCCGCGCTTTGGTTTGGTCGGCGGGGGGATCGGGCGGCGATCGTCCATGTAGCCCGATAAGGCCACGAGCAGCGCATCGCGCGCCCAAGTGAGGGCGTTTTCTTCATCGGCGCCATGGGTCAAGGCCTCCGGAACATCGCGGAGTTCCGCCATGACGGAGCCGTTGTCGAGCTTGGTAAGCTGGGCAGGGTATTGGTAATCCATAGGGCTCTCCATCACAGGATGTCGTTGGGATCGATGCCAAGCTGCTTGCAGACTGTACGCAGAAACGCGGGGTCGAAATCGGCATCTCCGTGCACGGGGATGGTAGTCTGATGACCCTTGTGTTTCACGAGCACATGGCCGCCTTTACCGCGGCCTTTGATGATTTCGACTCCGTGTTGTTGTAGCCGCTTGATAACTTGCTTCCCTTTCACGGCTTCTACTATAGGACATTAACGTCCTCTTGTTAAGCTTCACACGGTATCGCGCATCGACTCTAAATTTGCACGCGAACGCCGGCCGGCTGTTAGACCGAGGACTGGCGTCTTTGACAACTCACGAGCCACTCCGTATGCTTCCTGGTGGCAAAAAAGGGCGTTTCTCGTTGTTACTATACTCATGCCGATGCCGATGGATGAGCCAGCCGAACCCAACGCGACGTTCGATGCGCCTGACGAGCACGGGACGGAAAGCCCCTTTCCCATCGTCGGGATCGGCGCTTCCGCCGGGGGCCTCGAGGCCTTCACCCAGCTCCTCGCCCATCTGCCGGCCAGCACCGGGATGGCCTTCGTGCTCGTGCAGCACCTCGATCCCCGCCATGAGAGCCGGCTGACGGATATCCTCGCCCGCGCCACCCGCATGCCGGTCATCGAGGGGAGCCAGGGACTTCCGGTCGCGCCCAATCACGTCTACATCATCCCGCCCAACACCTGCATGGCGCTCGCCCAGGGTGCGCTTCAGCTCACCCCGCGCGGGGACGTGAGCGGTCCCAACCTGCCGGTCGATCACTTCCTGCGCGCGCTCGCCCAGACCCAGCAGGCTCAGGCCATCGGCGTCGTGCTTTCGGGCACGGGCTCGGACGGGACGCTCGGGCTCTTGGAGATCAAGGCGGTGGGGGGGATCACCTTCGCCCAGGAGCCGGGCACGGCGGGGCATGGCGGCATGCCGCAACGCGCTATCGGCAGCGGCGCGGTGGACTTCGTGTTGCCGCCCAAGGGGATCGCCCGGCGGCTGGCCGAGGTCGGCGCCCACCCCTACCTCGCGCTGGGCCCGGTCGAGGCGCCGCCGGCGGAGGCCGATCACCACTTCAGGCGCGTGCTCGGCGCGGTCAGGGCCGCCACCAAAGTCGATTTCAGCCAGTACCGCGACACCACGATCCGCCGGCGCATTATGCGCCGCATGGCTCTGCACGGCGAGTCCTCGCTCGCGACCTACGCCGAGCGGCTGGAGCGGGAGGGTCCCGAGGCCGAGGCGCTGTATCGCGACCTCCTCGTCAATGTGACGAGCTTCTTTCGCGACCCCGCGCTCTTCGAGGCCCTGAAAACCAGCGTCTTCCCGGAGATCTTGAAGGCCAAGCCCCCGGACGCGCCGCTGCGCTTGTGGGTACCGGGGTGCTCCACCGGCCAGGAGCCCTATTCGCTCGCCATCGCGCTCTGGGAGTTCTTCGACGACCAGCCCGTGCGCCGCCCGTTCCAGGTCTTCGCCACCGATCTCAGCGATCCCGGCCCGCTCGATCGGGCCCGCGCCGGGCTCTATCCCGAGAGCATCGAGGCCGAGGTTTCACCCGAGCGGCTGCACCGCTTCTTCAAGAAGGACGACCGCCTCTACCGCATCGACAAGTCGATCCGGGACAGCTGCGTTTTCGCCCGCCAGAACCTGACGGCCGATCCGCCCTTCTCGCATGTGGATCTCATCAGTTGCCGCAATGTGTTGATCTACATGGCCACGGCGCTGCAACGGCGGGTTCTGCTAACCTTCCATTACGCGCTCAACGTGCCGGGGTTTCTCATCTTGGGGTCTTCCGAGACGGCGGGGGAGATCAACGGGCTGTTCGAGGTCACGGACCGGGCGCATAAGATCTACCTGAAGCAGGTCACGGCCGGCCGGCCGCTGGTCCCATTCGCGGCCGAGAACTACAAGCCGCTCGGCGCGGCCGGCATGCGGGCGCGCCTGCCCGATTCGACCCCGGTGGACTTCCAGAAGGAAGCCGATCGGCTGCTCCTCGGCCGTTACGCCCCGCCCGAGGTGCTCGTCAACGAGCACCTCGACATCTTGCAGTTCCGCGGGCGCACCGGTCCCTACCTCGAGGCCCCGGCCGGGGAGCCGACCATGAACCTGTTGAAGCTGGCCCGCCCGGGGCTGTTCATGGAGCTGCGGAGCGCCGTGAACGAGGCCCGGGCGCGCGGGGAGGCCGTGCGCCGGGAAGCTTTGCATTTGCGCGACGAGCAAGGGGTGCGTGAGGTCGCGATCGAGGTCCTGCCGGTGCGGCCGCGCGACGCGGCGGAGAGTTGCTGCCTGGTGCTCTTCGAGGAGGGCAAGGCACCCAAGTCGGCCGCCGAGCCCAAGCCGCCCTCCGGCTGGCGCGCGCGCCTCTCTACCGGTGGCTCCCTGCGACGGCTCATCGGGCCGGAGATGTGGCGGCCCTAGCGGGGCGCGATGGGCTCACTGAGCTGGAGGGCGAGACTGCGGGACTCCGCCAGGAGCTATCCTCCACCCGCGAGTACCTGCAATCGCTGGTCGAGCAACAGGGCGCCGCCAACGAGGAGCTGCGCTCGGCCAACCAGGAGGTCCTGTCCGCGAACGAGGAGCTACAGAGCACCAACGAGGAGCTCGAGACCGCCAAGGAGGAGTTGCAGTCGACCAACGAGGAGCTGTCCACGGTCAACGACCAGCTCCAGCACCGCAACCTGGAGCTGAACCAGACCACCAACGACCTCCAGAACCTGCTGGCCAGCACCGCCATCCCGGTGGTCATGGTGGGGCTGGATCTCAAGATCCGGCGGATCACGCCGCCGGCGCGCAAGATCATGAACCTCCTGCCCGCCGACCTCGGCCGGCCCATCGGGGACCTCAAGGCCAACGTGGACGTGCCCGACCTCGAAGCGCTGATCGCCGAGGTGATCGACCTCGTCCAGGTCCGGGAGCGCGAAGTGCAGGATCGCGACGGCCGCTGGTACCTGCTCCGCATCCAGGCCTACCGCACGGTCGACAACAAGATCGACGGGGCCGTGGTGGTGCTCCTCGACATCGACGAGATCAAGCGCTACCAGGAGGAGGTGCGCGAGGAGCGCGACTACGCCCAGGCCATCGTGGAGACGGTACGCGAGCCGCTCATCATCCTCGACGGGGAGCTGCGGGTGGTGACGGCGAATGCGGCCTTCTACCGGACCTTCGGAGGCCAACCGGAGGAAACGCAAGAGCGCCTGGTCTATGACCTGGGCAAGCAGCAGTGGGACATTCCCGCCCTGCGCAGACTGCTGGAAGAGGTCCTACCCCGAGAGCAGGCCTTCGAGGGCTTGGAGGTTCAGCATCACTTCCCCCAGATCGGTCGGAAAACCATGATCCTCAACGCCTGCGGGCTGTACCGCGCAGACCGCCCGTCGTTGATCCTGCTCGCCATTGAGGACGTCACAGCTAGCCGGCAGGAGGCCGAGAAGCTGAGCTATCAGGCCACCCATGACCCCCTCACCGGGCTCATCAACCGCGGCGAGTTCGAACGCCGCTTCCAGCGCGTGCTCGGCACCGCCGAGGTCCAGGACCCGCATGCCCTGCTGTATCTGGATCTGGACCAGTTCAAGCTCGTCAACGACACCGCCGGTCACAGGGCCGGCGATGAGCTATTGCGCCAGCTCGCCGCCGTGCTCGAGGCGAAGACGCGCAAACGCGATACCTTAGCGCGGCTCGGTGGCGATGAATTCGGCGTGCTGCTCGAGCATTGCGCGCCGGAGCAGGCGCTGCGGATCGCGCGGGGGCTGGTGCAAGCGGTGCAGGAGTTCGACTTCGTCTGGGAGACCAAGCGCTTTACCGTCGGTGTCAGCATCTGCTTGGTCTCGATCCCCGAAGGCGGGGAGACCCTTCCCGAGGTGCTGAGCGCGGCGGACCGCGCCTGCTACGCCGCCAAGGATAGGGGCCGTAACCGCGTGCATGTCTATGCGGCGAGCGATGAGGAGCTGGCGCAGCGCAAAGGCGAGATGCAATGGATCCCGCGCCTCCATCAAGCCCTCGCCCAAGACCGTTTCCGTCTCTACGCCCAGCCGATTGTCGCCCTGGGCGATCACGGCGCCGACGTCGAGTATCAGGAGGTGTTGCTGCGCCTCGCCGATGATGAGAAGGGCGTGCTGCTGCCGGGGGCCTTTATCCCCGCCGCCGAGCGCTACCAGCAGATGCAGGCGCTGGACCGGTGGGTGGTCCAAACGGCCTTGGCGAACCTAGGCGCCCACGGCGACTCGGCGCGGCTCGGCATCAATGTCTCCGGGCAATCCCTGGGCGATGCGGGCTTCCTCGACTATGTGATCGAGCAACTGGAGCACAGTCGGGTGGTGGGCGGGCGGATCTGCTTCGAGATCACGGAGACCGCGGCGATCACCGATCTCAAGCATGCGCTCAATTTCATGCACGCCCTCAAGCAGCGCGGTTGCCGTTTCGCGCTCGATGACTTCGGCAGCGGGTTGTCCTCCTTCGGTTATCTCAAGACTCTGCCGGTGGACTACTTGAAGATCGATGGCCGCTTCGTGCAGGACCTCATCGAGGACCCCTTCGATTGCGCCATCGTGCAGGCCGTGCAGCAGATCGGGCGGGTGCTGGCGATCAAGACCATCGCGGAGTCCGCAGAGACCGAGCCGATCCTGGAGCGGCTCCGGGCGATCGGCGTCGATTACGCCCAAGGCTACGCGATCGCCAGGCCCGCGCCGCTCCCGGCTTGAACCCGTGCGCTCCGGGCCGCGCTTGCACATGCCTGGGCAATGCGGCGTTGCGGGTCGCGTCGGCGCGATTTTTAGCCGCTCCATCCCTACCCTCGGGATGCGTACCATGGCCGGTTCCTCCCAAATTGCGTTAAGATGAGCATGAGCGCGACCCCTCGGAGGACTTGCGTTGCAGTTTGAGCCGGTCAGCCACATGCCCGAGAAGGAAAAGCGCATCGTGAACGCGCTTCTCGAGGGCATGATCGTGAAAAACCAAACCCGCCAGTTGGCCGGTAACCTAAATAGCTAAAAGGAGACTGCCGATGGACGTACAGCTTGACCGTGATACTGCCCGCCGCCTGGCCGAGCTCGCCCAAGCCACCCACCGCCCCCAAGGGGAGGTGGCCGCGCAGTTGCTCAAAACCTACTTGAGAGACTTGCAGGACTGGAAGACCGAAGCGATCAGGTTGGGTCTCAAGGAAGCCGACGCCGATCAGCTCATCGACATCGAGCAGGTGCGTCAACGCTGGGAAGACAAACGTGCGCGTCAGGCTGACCCCCAGCGCTGAGCGCGATCTGGACGAGATCGAGGCCTACATCGCCGCCGACAACGTAAGTGCCGCCATCGACACAGTGCTACGAGTCATCGATTCGATCCGGCACTTGGGCGATAATCCCGACATGGGGCGCGAGGGCCGCGTCGGCGGCACGCGGGAGTGGGTGGTGCCAGAAACGCCATTCATCGTGCCTTACCGCATCCGCGATAACACCGTCGAGGTACTGCGCGTGCTGCATGGTGCAAGGAAGTGGCCGCGACGGTTGTAGCGCGGCCGATCACCACGCTTGATAAATTGCTTCCCTTTCACGGCTTCTACTATAGGACATTAACGTCCTCTTGTTAAGCTTCACACTTATCGCGCATCGACCCTCGCCGATCCGATCGGTGCGCGCGTAAAAGTTTGCACGCGACCGCCGGCCGGCTGTTTGATCGAGGACTGGCGTCTTTGACAACTCACGAGCCACTCCGTATGCTTCCTCGTGGCAACAAAGGGCGTTTCTCGTTCTTACTATACTCATGCCGATGCCGATGGATGAGCCAGCCGAACTCAACAATGCGCCTGAGGAGCCACGGGCGGAAAGCTCTTTTCCCATTGTCGGGATCGGCGCTTCCGCCGGGGGCATCGAGGCCTTCACCCAGTTCCTCATCCAGCTGCCGGCGCAGACCGGCATGGCCTTCGTGCTGGTGCAGCACCTCGATCCCCGGCATGAGAGCTGGCTGACCGGAACTCCTGGCCCGCGCCTCCCAGTCGTCGAGGCGAGCCAGGGGCTTCCGGTCGCGCCCGATCACGTCTATCCCGCCCGGCACCACCATGGCGATCGCCCGAGGCGCGCTGGCGCTCCCGGTAACGCTCGTCAGCATCCGCGTCATCGTGGCCTCCAATCGTGTGGACGTCGTCCTGATACTTTACCCTTTTTGGTTCCGGCTGTGCCGGCTTAGGGTATGACTCAAGACGACACGACCAGGCTATTATTGGTCAACGACAATCAGAGCGAACTGTTTGCACTGCATACCATTTTGTCGGATCTGGAAGCGACGACGTTGACAGCGCGATCGGGGCGCGAAGCGCTCGCGTTGCTTCTGCAGCAGGACTTCGCCTTGATTATCCTGGATATCAAAATGCCGGGCATGGATGGATTTGAGGCTGCCGGACTGATCCGGCAGCGACCAAGCTCGAAACATACGCCGATTATTTTTCTCACCTCGCACCGGGCGACCGATCTGGATCGTGCCAGGGGTTACGAGCTTGGCGCCGTTGATTATCTGTTTATGCCGGTTGCGCCTGAGGTGGTGAAGTCCAAGGTCAAGGCGTTTATCGAGCTGGATAAGAACCACCGGTACATGAGGCAAAAGGATGTCGAGCTCACGCAACTGAACTGCCAGCTAAAACAGCAGCTTGAGCACATTACCCGCTTGAACGAGGTGTTGCGGGCGGAGATCACCGCCCGCGAGCAGGCTGAAGCTATCGCCCTCCAAAGCGAAACAGCACATTTGATAGTCCAAAACACGGGCGATTATGTCGCCTTGCTCGAAGCCGAAGGGCGCTGGCTTTACGCCAGCCCGTCCTATCATGCCGGGTTCGGCACGAATACCACTCTGCCGGGCGCCGATTTCTTCGATCTCGTCCATGCCGATGACCGTGAGCGCGTGCGCAAGGCGTTTTGTCGGCTGGTGGCAAGCGGGGAAGCCGCGCGTATGCAGTATCGCGTGCTGTTACCCACCAGCGCTGAGCGTGTTCTGGAATCCGAAGCCAGTCTGGTCCATGACACATCCGGCAAAGTCGCGCAGGTGGTGATGGTCTCGCGCGACATCACCGAGCGCAAGGAAATGGAAGCCTATGTCCTGCATCTTTCCTATCACGATCCGCTGACCGCGCTGCCTAACCGCGCGCTGCTCGAGGATCGCATGAAGCAGGTGACGGCGTATGAGGACCGGCGGCATTCACACGCGGCCGTGCTGTTTATCGATCTGGACCGCTTCAAGGATATCAACGACAGCCTCGGCCATGCGGCGGGAGATCGCCTGCTGCAGGAGGTGGCCGAACGGCTGAGAGGCTGTGAATCAATTGTCATTTGACGGTAGTTCAGACACTGATATGACCCTGGGTCGACGCGTTGAGGTAGGTTTCGCATCAGAGCGGTATGTGTCGGAGGCGGCAACGATAGG
>Ga0136630_1000369_pt1 | contig 17021 bp, 17 predicted proteins | sample AntDrymUQ5682106_2_FD_105496 | JGI IMG/M metagenome (GOLD analysis project Ga0136630, IMG submission 105496) | Polar desert sand microbial communities from Dry Valleys, Antarctica - metaG UQ568 (21.06) | ecosystem: Environmental > Terrestrial > Soil > Desert | place: Antarctica: Dry Valley...
GGGGTCCGAGCCGTTGGCCGCGCTGTTCGAGCGGGTCGCCAGGCCGATCGGTGCCGAGCACACGCCCGGGGTGTGGCTGGCGGGTCGTCGTCTGGTCGCGATCGACGGGACCTGCCTCGACGTTGCCGACACGACGCAGAATGCTGCGCACTTCGGACGTCCCGGGGTGAACAAGTGCGAGCAGGCGGCATTCCCACAGGCCCGGGTCGTGGCGTTGGCCGAGTGCGGCACGCACGCGGTCTTCGCCGCCGAGATCGGCAAGTACTCCCAGTCCGAGGCCACCTTGACCGGCCCGCTGCTGGACCGGCTGGAGGCGGGCATGCTGCTCACCGCCGACCGCGGCTTCTTCTCCTACGCCGTGTGGCGCAAGGCGACCGGCACCGGAGCCGACCTGCTGTGGCGGGTCCGCACCGACAAGGCAGGCCCCAAACCGATCCACGTCGAAGACCTTCCCGACGGCTCCTGGCTGGCCCACCTGCGCCGGTCGACCCCCGCCGCGGCCCGCCGTGAGGAGCCGATGCTGGTCCGGGTCGTCGACTACACGATCGACGACGGACGCGAGAACTCAGGTGATCCGCCCGAGGGTGACCTGGCAGCGGGTGCGCTCCTGACGGACGCGTGTACCCCCGACGACTGACGGAGGTGCTCGAAGACTAGTGCTCGAGCCGGATGACGCCGTAGTCGTAGCCGCGGCGTCGGTAGACGACGCTGGGTGCGGAACTGTCCCGGTCCACGAACAGGAAGAAGTCGTGCCCGACGAGCTCCATCTCGTACATCGCCTGCTCGAGGGTCATCGGGTCGGTCTTGAACGTCTTCTCCCGCATCACCAGCGGCCCGTCGCCCATGACCTCCAACGGCCCGACGTGGCGGACGAGCGGTTCCTCCTCGTCCAGCGTCACGACGCCGTTGCTGGGTTCCACGGGCGGTTGCGCGGCCGCCTGCGCCAGGGACATGGGTGCGTGCTTGCCGTGGTGGATCCGGCGGCGATCCGCCTGGCGCCGCAGCCGCGACTCCAGCTTGACGAGCGCCGCGTCCAGTGCGGTCAGCTTGTCGTGCGCGGACGCCTCGGCGCGTACGACCGGACCTCGGGAGTGCAGGGTCAACTCCAACTTGGCCGCATGATCGGCCTGCCGCGGGTTGCGCTCGATGGTCACCTCGACGTCGACCCGCTGGCTACGGTGGTCGTACCTCTCCAGCCGGACGAGCTTGTCGCTCACATGCTCACGGAACCGGTCAGACACCTCGCAGTGCCGACCCTTGACCACGATCTCCATGGAGCCTCCTCGAAAGGGTGGGTGTTGCTGGTCATCGCGCCACGACACGAGCGAGGGTGCCGATGGCCAACGCTAGTGCGCCGGACCCGGAAACGACAGCGGTAGGCACGTCCGGTCCCACATCAGCAACGCATTGGCCGGTGGCGCGCGGTCGCGGCCACGGTTGCCACCGCCACCGGGGTCGACACCCCGGCGAGCACCCGGACCGCCTCGGCGGCCGAGGAACCTGTCGTGACGACGTCGTCGACCACCACGATCCTGCGCCGCAGCAGCGGATCAGCTGCAGCACACCGGCTTAGGGTCAGACGGCCGGCCAGGTTGTCGGCGCGCTGTCCGGCGCTCAGCCCTGCCTGGTCGAGCACCCCTCGCGCCGATCGCAGCGCGGGTGACACGCGCACGTCGGCGCCTGCGCTGCCCAGCAGTCCAGCCGCCCGGCGCGCCAGGGTGGCGACGGCATCATGACCACGGCTCCGCACGGCGGCACGCGTCGACGGCATCGGGACCAAGGTCACCGGGGCCGCCACCAGGTCGAGCCCGACCAGGACAGTTGCCACGGAGGCTGCCAGCAGGCGGCCCAGCGGCCGAGCGGCGGCGAAGCGGCGGTGCTCCTTGAGGCCGACGACCAACTCGCGCACCGGGCCGTCGTACGCCGCGGCCGCCACGACGAGGACCGACGACGAGATCAGGCCGGCTGGTGGCGGGTCGGGCATCGCCACGAACGGATCGGCACGGCAGTGCCGTGCGCACGAGGAGCACAGCCGACGACCCGGCCGGTCGCAGCCGGCGCACCGACCGCCCAGCAGCAGGTCGCTTGCCCCGTCACGCCACCCGGTGCGCGACTCGCTGAGTCGGTCCACACCACCACGGTGGCGCGGATGCCCTGCTGATGGGGGTGCCGACGTCGAGCGTGTGGACGACCTCCGGCCCCGCCGCCGACCCGCCAACCCGCATCCCGCCACTCGCGGCGCTTCCCGGGGTCACCGAGCGAACGCCGGAGAGATGACCGGCTCGGCGTCGACCTGGGACCACCCGTCCTCGTCGTTGGACCACAGCGTGCCGTCCGCGGACAGTGCGTACAACGCGGCACCGGGAGTGCCGGCGACGACGAGCCCGACCGGGTCCAACAGCTCGGGCAGTGGCTCGGTGGGCACCTCACCCTCGATCAGCACGGCACCGTCGACGCTCACCGCGACCAGCTCCACCTCTGGCCCGCCGGTCCGGGCCAGCACCGCCATGGTCGCCGCGTCGACCCACCCCGCGTCGCGGATGTCACGCAGCTGCGCAGAAGCCACCGTCACCGGCCGGACCCCGCTCACCCCGACGACGTCGACACCGTCGGCGGAGTACCTCAACCACCCGGTGAACAGCTGCGAGGGCCTCGGCGACCGGGCTTCGTCGACGGCAGCGACGGCCAGGAAGCGTTGCCCGTCCGGCGCGACCGCGAAGCGCACCACCTGTGAGGCCCCGATCTGGCCCAGCGAGACGGTTCGGGGGTCACTGTCGGCCTCGTCGATCACGACGAGGCCGGAGCCGCCGTCGTGCCGGTCGACGCTGAGCACTGTCCCACCGCGGGTGATCACCGGCTGCGTGAGGTCCGAGCCGCGATAACGCTCGACCAGCTGGCCTTCCTCCCCGATACCGGTGGGAGCACTCAGCAGCCGGGTGCCGTCGCCGCTCACGCCCCACAGCTGCTGGACCGTGTCGTCGACGATCACTGACCGCAGGTCCTGGTCGCGCTCGCCGAGGTTGCCCGGCACCGGTTCGAGGTCGCCGTCGAGGACCGCGTGCAGCCGCGAGCCCCGCAACGCGTACAGCGAGTCACGCCCCGTGGTGCTGGGTCCGTACGCGTCCCACTGTCCCAACAACTGCACTTCACCGGCGCCCCCGACGTCCAGCGGCTCGTCGTCGACGAGGATCCGCACCCCCCGCAGGTCGGGGACCTGACGCAGCGTCCACACCAGCTGCGCTGACATCATCTCCGCCTGGATGGCCGGGATGGCCGCCTCCACACCGGTCAGCCGTACCTCGGCCACCGCCTCTGCAGCCACCGGCACGGCGACCTCCAGGCTCGAGCCCGTGGGGAGCGCCGTGCGCAGCTGCTGGAACGTCGACGCCGTCGGTCCCTGGAGCAGCGACCGGACCAACCGGGTTCCGAGCTGCTCGCCGTCGGGCAGGTGGACGGGGTCGGCGACCAGTGTCTCCCCACTGCGGTCGAAGAAGAACAGCGAGTACGAGCTGTAGTTGGTGCGAAAGTACGACGAGTCGATGTACAGGGCGTCCGGCAGGTCGGCGATGCGCCACTGACCACCCTCCTGCTCGAGCCGCCAGAGCACCGACTGCCGTTCCTCGGCGTCGGCCCGCGGATCGTAGGACCCTTGGTCGTCCAACCGGGCAACCTCGACGAGCTCGGTCTCGACCAGTCCCGGGGCCTGCTCGAGAGCGATCGCTGACTCGTACACGACCGTGGCCCGTGACGGGTCCCAGGAGTCCGCGGCGTCGCGGGTGAGGTACTGGCGGGCGACGTCGGTGCCGACCGGGATCGGCTGCATGGCCTCCAGGAAGTCGTCCACCACGTTCGCCGCGGTGTCACCGTCGGTGGGTGCCGCGGGGACGTAGCGGCCCTGCAGGGACCCCTCGGCCGGGCCCTGCTCGACCACCACGACCGGACCGGAGTCAGGGATCTCGCTGCAGGCGCCGACCAGGAAGGTCACGGTGAGCGCCAGGACGCCTGCCACCAGCGCGCGGGACCGACCCGGGACACCGCTCGGTGGTCGGGTCACCGGTCCATCACCACCGGGCCGGGTGGCGGCTCCACCCGGGCATACGGTCCACCCACCGACGTCATCGGGCCGTCATCGGGCAGCAGCGGCAGCGGTGACTTCTCGATCTCGTCACCGAGTGTTCGGGCCAAGGTGAGGCGGAACTGCGTTCCTTGGCCGGGCGCACCCCACGCCTGCAGCCAGCCGCCGTGCAGCATCGCATCCTCACGAGCGATGGCCAGGCCGAGGCCGGTCCCGCCCCCGGCCCGTGCACGTGCCGGGTCGGCTCGCCAGAAGCGGTTGAAGACCAGGGTCGACTCGCCTGCGTGCAGCCCGACCCCCCAGTCGCGGACCGCAAGGGCAACGGCGTGGTCGTCGCCGGCCACCCGCACCTCGACACGCTCGGAGTGGGAGTACCGGATCGCGTTTCCGATCAGGTTGCGCACGATGCGCTCGATCCGGCGGACGTCGGCGTCCACAAGCACCGGGTCGTGGGCGACGACCACGAGCGTGACCTGCGCGCGGGCGGCCAGGGACTCGTGCGAGTCGACGACCTGCTGGGCCACGGTCACCAGGTCGACCGTCTCCACCTCCAGCTCGGCCGCGCCGGCGTCGAAGCGGCTGATCTCCAGCAAGTCGGTCAGCAGGTCCTGGAACCGGTCGAGCTCGGCCTGCAGCAGCTCCGCGCTGCGCGCCGAGACCGGGTCGAAGCTCGGCCGCGCGTCGTGCAGCACGTCGGCCGCCATGCGTACCGTCGTCAGCGGGGTGCGCAGCTCGTGCGAGACGTCGGACACGAAGCGCTGCTGTACCCGGGAGAGCTCTTCGAGCTGGCGGATCTGGCGTTGCAGACTCTCGGCCATCTTGTTGAACGACGTGCCCAGACGGGCGAGGTCGTCCTCACCTCGGATGTGCATGCGCTCCTCGAGCCGGCCCGCTGCGAGCCGCTCCGCGATCCGACGGGCCAACCCGACCGGCGTCACCACCTGACGGGTCACCAGCCACGCGACGCCGGCGATCAGAGCCATCAGGGCGACCCCTGCCGAGATCAGTCCCCGACGGACCAGGGACAGCGCCTGCTGCTCGTCGTCCATCGGGAACAGGTAGTACAGGCCGAACACGTCACCGGTGCTGGGCACACGTACCTGCGATCCGACGACCACCGCTGGTACCGCCTGCGCGCCATCGGCCGAGCCGGGCATGCGGGTGTAGGTGGAGGCCAACCCGGGGCCGTCGGCGACCTTGTCCTGCAGGGCCAACGGGATCACGTCCAGCGACAGGTCGTCATCGCTGTAGCGGGCCCCGACCGGGCTGGAGGACTGGATCGGTCCGACGAGCACGATCTCGTACGAACGCTCGGCGCCACCGCGTGACACCAGAGCGCTCTGCAGCGGATTGAGCAGCAGGGACTGCGTCCCCTGCGTGCTGGACGGCGGTTCCGCGTCCAGCGAACCCTGGGCGAACTGGACACCCGCGGCGCCCTCGGACACCGCCTGGTCCGCCTTGGACTGGGTGAGTCCTTCGGCGATCTGGCGGGTCAGCAACACACCGACCAACGTGATGACGATGGCGGAGAGCAACAGGATGGAGATGACCACCCGAGCTTGGATGGAGCGGACGTACACCCGCCTCGCCAGTTGCACCGGAGCGACCACAGCCCTGGCGGCGCGACCCAGAAAGCTGCTCACCCCTGATCGTGACGCCTGCTGCGCCCGATCGGGAACCGGCGACGACACGGACTCAGACCGAGCCGGCCTTGTAGCCGACGCCACGCACCGTGAGTACGACCTCGGGCCGCTCGGCGTCGTGCTCGATCTTGGAGCGCAGACGCTGCACGTGCACGTTGACCAGGCGAGTGTCGGCGGCGTGCCGGTAGCCCCAGACCTGCTCGAGCAGGATCTCCCGGGTGAACACCTGCCACGGCTTGCGGGCCAGGCACAGCAGCAGGTCGAACTCCAGCGGCGTCAGTGCGATGGCCACGCCCGCACGCGTGACACTGTGACCGGCGACGTCGATCACCAGGTCACCGACGTTGATGACCTCGGGCACCTCGTCGTCGAAGCGGCGCAGCCGGGCCCGGATGCGGGCGACGAGCTCTTTGGGCTTGAAGGGCTTGACCATGTAGTCGTCGGCGCCGGACTCCAGCCCGACGACGACGTCCACCGTGTCGGTCTTGGCCGTCAGCATGACGATGGGCACGCCCGACTCGGCCCGGAGGGCGCGGCAGACGTCGATGCCGTCGATGCCCGGCAGCATGAGGTCGAGCAGGACGATGTCGGGACGACTGCTCCGGAACGCCGCGAGCGCACCGTCCCCCGTCGGGCACACGACGGTCGTGAACCCCTCGTTGCCGAGCACGATGGTGAGCATCTCGGCGAGCGCTGCGTCGTCGTCGACGATCAGCACGGTCCCCTTGGTGCCGCTCTGTGATCCGGGCTGGCTCACGGCGCGCTGCTCCATGTCCATACCGGGCCCCTCTCGTGTCGTGACGGGTTCTCGAACAGTACGACGTGTCAGTAACGGTAGTGGTCGGACTTGTAGGGCCCGTCGACGTGCAGACCCAGGTAGGCGGCCTGCTCCTTCGTCAGCTCAGTCAGCCGGACGCCGAGCGCACCGAGGTGCAACCGGGCGACCTCCTCGTCGAGGTGTTTGGGCAGCACGTAGACACCGGTGGGGTACTCGTCGATCTTCGTCCACAGCTCGATCTGGGCGAGCACCTGGTTGGTGAAGGAGTTGGACATGACGAACGACGGGTGTCCGGTCGCGTTGCCGAGGTTCATCAGCCGGCCCTCGGACAACACGATGATCGTGTGGCCGTCCTCGAAGGTCCACACATCGACCTGGGGCTTGACGGTAGTACGCCTGACGCCGGGGGTCCGCTGCAGGCCGAGCATGTCGATCTCGTTGTCAAAGTGGCCAATGTTGCCCAGGATCGCCTGGTGCTTCATGCGACCCATCTGCTCTGCAGTGACGACCCCGAGATTGCCGGTGGCGGTGATGATCAGGTCGGCTGACTCGATCACGTCGTCCAGCCGGGCGACCTGGTAGCCGTCCATGGCCGCCTGCAGCGCGCAGATCGGATCGATCTCGGTGACGATGACGCGGGCGCCTTGACCGCGCAACGACTCTGCGCACCCCTTGCCGACGTCGCCGTAGCCGCAGACGACGGCGACCTTGCCGCCGATTAGCACGTCGGTGGCGCGGTTGATGCCGTCGATCAGCGAGTGCCGGCAGCCGTACTTGTTGTCGAACTTCGACTTGGTGACCGAGTCGTTGACGTTGATCGCGGGGAACAGCAGCGTGCCGTCGCGGAACCGCTCGTACAGGCGCATGACACCGGTCGTGGTCTCCTCGGTGACGCCCTGGATCCCTTGGCCGATGGTGGTCCAGCGTCGGTCGTCCTCCGGAAGCGAGGCGGTCAGCAGGGAGAGGACCTCCCCGAGCTCGGCGTTGTCGGTACCCTCCGGCGAGGGCACCTGGCCGGCGGCTTCGTACTCGGTGCCGAGGTGGACGAGCATGGTGGCGTCGCCGCCGTCGTCGAGGATCATGTTCGGCGTCGCCCCGGGCCAGCGCAGGATCTGACTCGTGCACCACCAGTACTCTGCGAGCGTCTCGCCCTTCCAGGCGAACACCGGGACGCCCTGCGGGTTCTCGACGGTGCCGTCCCGCCCGACCACCGCCGCAGCTGCGGCGTGGTCCTGGGTGGAGAAGATGTTGCAGGAGGCCCAGCGCACGTCGGCACCGAGGTCGACCAGCGTCTCGATGAGCACGGCGGTCTGCACGGTCATGTGCAACGACCCGGCGATGCGGGCGCCGGTCAGCGGCTTGGCGTCGGCGTACCGCTGACGCATGGCCATCAGGCCAGGCATCTCGTGCTCGGCAAGGGTAATCTCCATGCGGCCGTAGCCGGCCAGGGCGAGGTCGGCAACCTTGAAATCCATGCTCAGTCCTTCTGTCGTGTCGGGTCTCGTGTCGTGGCGGGGTGCGAGTGCAGGCGACACAGCGGTGTCGAGGCATGCGGAGCCGGTCACTGCGCCGCGGTGCCGACGCTGCGCTGCGTCCTCGTGGCCGGTGGCTGACACCCGGCCCGAGCCATCTGGCCCCGGACGGGAGGACTGGCCGCTAGTCTACGGCACCGCGGTCACGTCGACGTTTCGGCGCGTAGTCCGACGCCGAGGTAGACAGCCGCATAGCTGCCGCGCGCGTACAGCGAGGCATAACGCGCCATCGGTGACCCGTGCGCAGCCACGAGCGTCCCCGTGCGGACGCCGTGCGTGGAGGCCGCACTCAGCAGCCGACCCCGCTGCTCCCGGATGAGTGCGTCGTCGGTTCCGTCGTCGAGTACCACCAGTGCCGGAGGCATCGCGGCCGCACCGTCGTCATACGGATCGGCGAACACGTCACGCGGTGCCGCATGGGCCACGACGGGGAGCAGCTGATCGGCGTCGCCAGCCATGCATGAGCGGCCGGTGGCCCGGCGCAGCGCCTCGGCCACCCGTCGTGCTGCCCGTGCCGACAGGACGGTGCCGCCCCACAGCACCGGGTTGGCATCGGCGAGCAGCAGGGCCAGCTCCTTGGCCGGGTTGTGCACCATGTCCAGGAACGGTGAGGACTCGACTGCGACGTCGTCCAGGGCGGTGGCCACCGACTCGGCGTCGATGTCGGGTCCGAGTCCCAGTGCGTGTGCCGCCTGCAACATGACCACCGCGGCAGCCAACGGGTCTTCGCTGCTCAGGGGTAGCAGCGTCGTGTGCCGTCCGGCCGCGAGCTCGGCGATGACGGAGTGCGGGGCTGCAGCGATCAGCAGTCCGCACCCTCGTCGTACCGCCTCCATCACGGCGGAGATCGCCCCTTCGTCGGTGCTCGTGGCTGCTGCGGACCCAGCCGTGACCACCACCGTGTCCAGGCTCCCCGCCCATCCGGGCAGCCCTGGTCCCGGCCAGGCGACGAACGGGACGGGGCAGGAATGCTCCAGCACCGCGCGCAGCAGACGCGAGTCAGCACCAGCGGCGACCACCGCGCGCGGAGCGTCATCGCTGCGGAGCTGTCCCACCACGGCTGCGCAGGCACCGACCTCGCGGCGGACCCTGGCACCGGACTCGGCGAGACGCCGCAACGGGACGTCAGCAGCAGCGAGTGCCTGCTGGTCGTCGAGCCGGGCGTCGTCGAACACGCTGGGATCAGCCCGACGTGCTGTCGTCACCGCTGGAGGGCTCGGCCGGTGCCGGCGACCGTGCCTCGTCGACCAGCATCACCGGGATGTCGTCGCGCACCGGGTAGGCGAGGCCGCAGCCATTGCAGACCAGCTCGCTGGCCGCTACATCGGCGGTGAGCGTGGCGCGGCACGCGGGACAGACCAGGATCTGGAGCAGCTGGGTGTCGAGGTTCATCGGTGGCTCCCTGTCGCTGCGGTCGGACTGTCGGCGAGCGGTTCACGGTCGCGTTCGGGCCCATCATGGCGTGCGCGGGCCACCAGGGCCTCCACCCACGCTGCGGTCTGCTGCCAGCTTCTCACCTCGATGCAGATGACCTCCTGGAGCGACCGCACCGGCTCGTCGTTGCCGCCCGTGCCCAGGCGGTCGCCGACGTACGTGACCGTGCTCAACGGCAGCTCCAGCGACCGCGCCAACTCCCGCACGCCGTAGGCCTTGTCGACGCCCGGCCTCGTCACGTCCACCGACGTCGAACGGCCCGAGCGTACCGCCATGTCCGGGAGTCGCTCCTGCACCAGCTGACGCAGGGCCTCCTTGCTCGAGCCGTCGGGATCCCAGGCCTCCTTGACGGCCAGTGGCGCGCGCTGGCCGAGCACCGAGTACGTAACCTGCCCGCCGCGGTCCTCGATGAGCTCGCCCCACGGATCCGCGACGAGGATCTCCAGCTCGGCAGCCACTGACAGCAACGTGTCGACGATCCTGACCTTCTGCTCGGCGCTCAGGTCCCGAGAGTACTGACGCAGCCAGACGCCGTCGACGCGGTGATAGGCACAGGTTCCCGACGCGGGCAGCAGGTACAGCCGTCCCAGCAGCGGCTCCGGCGCATCGAGGTGCCGGAGCACCTGAGCATCCATGAGCTCCCACGTTCCCCCGGTGGTGATCGCGACCGGCCGCAGCTCGAGCAGGTCGCGCAGTCCAGCGGCCATCCGGGGTGCCAGCGGTTGCTTGCTATCGGTGAGGGTGCCGTCCAGATCGAACACGACGCAGCGTGGGGCCTGTGGGGACCCGGTCATTGATCGAGCGAACGCAGCACCCGCAGGTGCCCACGGCGACCGACCTCGACAGCCTGGCCGTCGGACTCCTGACGCGGCACCGGCCGGGCGGCCTCGCGCACGGCGTCGGCGAGGGCGAGCAGGTCGTCGCTGCTGGGGGCGGTCGAGTGTGGATCCGGGGCCAGCCGCAGCACCTCCCACCCGCGGGGCGCCGACATCCGCTGGGCATGCTCCTCGCACAGGTCGTAGGAGTGCGGTTCGGCGAACGTGGCCAGGGGACCCAGTACCGCCGTCTGATCGGCGTACACGTACGTCAGCGTCGCCACGGCAGCACGCAGGCAGGCTGTTCGGGAGCAGCGACGACGGGGGGCCACAGGGGTGACGCTACCCAACCAGACGAGATGCTCACCGTATTGGCTCCCTCACCCGGTTCCGTGTCGGACCGAGGTCGGTAGGGTCGTGCGCGGACCACCGGGGAGGCCGCAATGACCGATAAGCAGGGGCCGTCCGCACGCCCCGGTCACCGCCGTGACCGTCGCGGTCGCGGACTGCGTGGACCGTGGGTCCTCCCCGGCCGACACTCACCCGACGGCGTTCCGAGGTCGGTGCCGCGCAGCTCGCAGTTCGATGCAGTCGTGACCGAGATGGTCGGCCGTCTGGAGCGGCGGTGGCCCGACGAGCTGGCCCAGGTGGAATTCGGGGTCGAGGAGACGCCGTGGCTGGACGACGACTGGCACCCCGACCAGGTGCCGTTGGCCACCTTGGCACGTGCCCGCGCTGGGTCACCCACCCGGATCGTGGTCTACCGGTGGCCGGTGCGGCGTCGCGCTGGCGGCCCGCAGGAAGAGCGCCGACTGGTCCTCGATGCGCTTGTCGAGCAGGTCGCCGAGCTGTTGGGGCGCAGTCCGGAGGAGATCGATCCACGGATCAGCGAAGAATGAGCCCCCGCGGCAGCACGGTGGCAGCGACCACAGTGGACGGGGTGGACTCCAACGGCAGGATCGACAAGCCGGCGGCGCCGGGTGCGTACACCAGCGTCCCGCCGACGTCACCGGGCGGACGTACGACCACCTGTGTGACCTCGACCGCCGGTCCGAGGGTCAGGTCGAGATCGCCGTGTCCCGACAGGTCCACGACAGTCGCCGCTCCCGTCGGCACCTCGACGCTCCGCGTCACCATCTCGTGTCCGGTGGGGTCGCGCGCCATGATCCGCACGGCCGCGTCCCGCCTTCCAGTGGCCACGAGGGCGACCCTCCCAGCGCGAGGAACAGCGAGTACGGTGCCGCGGCCGTCTCGCTGCCGATGCTCACCGGGTGCCAGGAGTGGACGACCAATCGCCACCAGTCGCCGATGTCGTCGGGAGCAGCGACGAGGGTCGTGGGTACCGTCATGGACCGGTCCCGACTCCACGACCGCACGCCGGCCGCCGGCTCGCTTCCGTCCGCTGCCCAGCAGCCCGACGGCGATCTCACCCACCGCGTCGAGGCCGTGCCGGTACGGCAGCAAGGCGCTCGGCAGCAACCGGCGCATCTCGCGGGCCGGTCGAGTCGCTGTCCCGACACGTCGGCGACGTGCCGCGAGGATCCGGTGAGGCCGGACATACACGTGCAGCAGCGCCCGGAGCTCGTCCAGCGCCTCCCCGGGGGCCTTGACGAGCAGCAGTCGAGCACCCGCAGCACCCGGACGCGGACTCGCTGGGCGGGCTGGAGGTCTCGTCATGCTGTCCCTGGTCGGGCTCACCGCGCTCGAGGCCGGTCTCGCGGACTCCCTCGAGCAGTTGCTCGAGGGCGTCGGGCGCCGGTGCACAGTCGTCGTGCAGCAGCCAGACCCACGCCTGCGCAGTTCCCGGGCCGGGGGGCCGCCCGGAGCCATCGGTCGAGCCGGTGTCGACGGCGATCAGGTCGTCAGGCATCCGGCGCTGGCCGGCCAGGCTGTCGAGCACGTGGGGGAGCCAGCGGAACCCGTCGTGACTCACCAAGATCGCGGTGACGTGATGAGCGCTCTCGACGAGTCGGCCCGGTGGACGATGGTCCGGGCCAGTCACGACAGAAGTCATCGGGCAGCGGCCTTGGCGGTCGGCAGAGCGAATCACCCGACGGCTCGAGGTCGACGTCCACAGACGTCTGACCCGCACACGGGCGGACGGGGGTCACGACGGGGCAGGCGGCCCACTGTAGCCAGTGGGCCGTCCACGCCTGCAACCTGTGCTCAGACGGCCTGCTTCTTCAGCTTTCGCCGCTCACGCTCGGACAGCCCGCCCCAGATGCCGAACCGCTCGTCGTGGGCCAGTGCGTACTCTAGACACTCGCCTCGGACGTCGCACGTGAGGCAGACCTTCTTGGCCTCGCGGGTGGACCCGCCCTTCTCCGGGAAGAAGGCCTCCGGATCCGTTTGGGCGCACAGCGCCCGCTCCTGCCAACTCTGTTCCTCGTTTTCCATGTCGAGCACTTCGAACTCGTCCACGTGCTCGCCTCCTCGACCCTCGTCCCTCCGGTGACCCCGTCGTGCATCGCTCGGTCAACAGGTTCGCAGCCTGCGAACGAACAACACGGATGAAATTACATGCCTGAAATGCTGAATAGTCAAGCCGTGCGATGTTATTGGGGACGGAGAGAATCACGCAGCGAACCCGTTACGGTCGGTGATGCGCCCGCTGCGATCCGTGAACCCGGTTCAGGAGCCCGGTGCCCACCATCCGGGGCGCTGGTCATCGGTCCGGTCATCCGTCCCGGTGTCCGAGGATCGGGAGGGCTGTGCCTCGGGTGCAGCGGTGCCCTCCGTTGTCGGCTCCGGCGCGCTGCCGTAGTACTGCGTCGCCTCCGGGTCGGCAGCCGGCTGCTGTGGTTGTCCCCAGGGCTGGCCTGCTTCTGCGGTGGGCGGCACGTCGTCCTGCTGCTCAGGCTGTCCCCACTGCTGCTGCTCAGGCTGACCCCATGCCGTGGCCCCTGCGACCCCACCCGCGGCGGTACCGGCGGCCGGAGCACCCCACTGACCATGTTGTTGTCCGGCCTGCTGTCCGAGCTGCTGTCCGGACTGGGAGCCCCACTGTTGCGGCTGCTGGCCCCACTGCTGCTGCGGATCGTGCCCGCCCCACTGTTGTTGCTGCTGGCGTACCGGCGCCGGCAGGCTGCGGAGGACGTGAGCGACGACCAGGGCCGCGATCGCCAGCACGGCCAGCGACGCCAGGGCGATGAAGGAGCCGGTCACCTTGCCGACGCCGATCTCACCACCGAAGAGGTCGCTGAAGCCATTGCCGCCACCGGAGTCGGCGCCCAGGCCCACCAGCCAGGTCACGACACCGAGCGCCAGCTGAACGCCCAGGACCGCCAGAGCGACCATCGTGACCAGACGTGCCTGGGCAGAGGCTTCGCCGGCCGTGACGAGCGCGACGGCGCCGACCACGACGAGACCCCAGACCGGGTCGAGGAAGTGGCCGCTGAACAGGGCCGCCTTGTCGGTGAACTCGGCATCCGACTTGAACAGCAGCGCAAGCGAGGCGACGAGATAGAGCGCCGTGGCTGCGAGCAACCCGAACGCGAGCGGGTCGCGCACCTTCTTCGTGGACTGCGTGAGCACCAAAACTCCCCTGCAGAGACGTGCCAGAACGTGAGGCGGGCTCAGCCTGCCACAACCCGGGGTCGGCGTGCCGCAAGGCTTTGCGAGACTTCCGGGGTGCGCATCACAGCTCTGTCCGGCGGTATCGGCGGTGCCCGCTTCCTTCGCGGCTTGTTGCAGGCGGTCTCTCCCGACGACGAGGTGACGGTCATCGGCAACACGGCCGACGACATCTGGCTGTTCGGCCTCAAGATCAGCCCCGACCTCGACACCATCATGTACACGCTCGGCGGCGGCATCGACGACGAGCGAGGTTGGGGCCGTGACGACGAGGGCTGGCGGGCTCGCGAGGAGCTGGCCGCGTACGGGGCACAGCCCACCTGGTTCGGGCTCGGCGATCGGGACCTCGCCACCCACGTGGTACGGACTCAGCTGCTCACCGCGGGCCAGTCCCTCTCGGAGGTCACCCAGGCGTTGTGCCGCCGGTGGGACGTCGGCGTGCGCCTGCTGCCGATGTCGGACGACCCGATCGAGACGCACATCGTCATCGACGACCCCGAGGTTGCGTCCGGACAGCGTGTCGTCCACTTCCAGGAGTACTGGGTGGGCATGCGCGCCTCGGTGCCGGTGCGCGGCGTCGTCGTGGTGGGACAGGCGCAGGCGACTCCTGCGCCCGGTGTGGTCGAGGCACTGCTCGACGCCGACGTGGTGCTCGTGCCGCCGTCCAACCCGATCGTGTCCATCGGCACCATCACCGGGGTCGAGGGCATCGGCGCAGCCCTGCGCACAACCCAAGCGCCCGTCGTCGGCGTGTCCCCGATCATCGGTCGGCACGCGGTGCGCGGCATGGCCGAGCAGCTGTTGGCCGGGCTCGGGATCGAGATCTCCGCCGCCGGGGTCGCGGCTCACCACGGGGCTCGACCCGCCGGGATACTGGACGGCTGGCTGGTCGAGGAGTCCGACGCCGACCAGGTGCCGCTGATCGCCGAGCTGGGGATCCGTGCTCGAGCGGTGCCGCTGCTCATGACCGACGAGACCACCACCTGCGCAATGGCGTGCGCAGCACTCGACCTGGCTGCCGGGCTGCGCGCGTGAGCGTCCCCGTACCGGTGCGGCTGGAGGTGCTGGGCGTCCACGGGCTGGACGAGATCACCGCGGGTGCCGACCTCGCCGCCCTGGTCAGCTCGCGACTGGACCTGGTGGCGGGAGACGTCGTGGTGATCACCAGCAAGGTGGTGAGCAAGGCTGCTGGGCAGGTGGTACGAGGGGACCGGAGCGCCCTGGTGGCGCAACACGCAACCCGGGACGTGGCGCGCAGGGGTCGGACCCGCATCGTACGGACCGTGCACGGGTTGACGCTCGCCGCAGGCGGGCTCGACAGCTCCAACACCGAGCCCGGCACCGTGGTGCTGCTGCCCCAAGACCCCGACACCGACGCCGTCCGGTTGCGGCTGCGTGTGCAGGAGCTCACCGGGCTGAACGTCGCTGTCATCGTCACCGACACCGCCGGTCGCGCCTGGCGGCACGGGCAGACAGATATCGCGATCGGCGTCGCCGGGCTCCCGCCGTACGTGGACCTCGCCGGCAGTCCTGACTCGCACGGGGTCCTACTGGCCGTCACCGCGCCGGCCGTTGCCGACGAGGTCGCTGCTGCCGCGGATCTCGTGCAGGGCAAGACCGCCGGAGTCCCCGCTGCTGTCGTCCGAGGCCTTGCCCATCTGGTGCTCCCCCGCGACGATCACGGCCCAGGAGCACGGGCGCTCGTCCGGCCTGCCGCGGAGGACCTGTTCGGTCTCGGCGCCGCGGACGCGGTCAGGGCCGCGACCCGTCGCGACGACCCTGCGGCCACGGCCGGCTTCCCGAGGCCCGACACCGCAGTCGCTGACCTGGTCTCCGACGCCCTGGTCGCCTGCCCAGCGGGCATGCTCGACGTCCGGGGTCTACCGGGGGACGTGTGGGAACTGAGTGGTAGCGCGGGCGCGGACCCAGCGATGGTCGTCTGGGAGCTCGGCGCTCTGGTCGAGCGGCTACGGGCCCTTGCCGTGTCCACCCGGCGCGCCCTGTCGCTGCAGCGGGCCGGTGACGCCCACTGGCAGGTCGCGCTGCACGACGACTCGTAGGCTGACCGGGTGAGTTCGCCACCGATGCTGTCCGGCGTAGACGGCACGATCCCCGCACTTCTGGACGTCCAGGTGACCGCCGACCCTTCCCGCCCCTTCGTGACTTGGTACGACCAGGCCGATGGCGGTCGCGTCGAGCTCTCGGTGCTGACGACGGCCAACTGGGTGGCCAAGACCGCGGGACTCCTGCGCGACGTGCTGGACGCCGCACCCGGGTCGAGGGTCAGCATCGACCTGCCCACGCACTGGCAGGGTGTGGTCTGGGTGCTCGCGAGCTGGACGGTGGGAGCGGTCCTGGTGCCGCCCGGTAGCCCCTGGATCGATGTCGCGGTGGTCGGTCCGGCAGTGTTGAGCGGCGAGGTCCCGGACGCGCAGGAGGTCGTCGGCACCGCTCTGCACCCGCTGGGCGCGAGGTTCACCGAGCCGCTCCCGGTCGGTGTCACCGACTTCGGTGCCGAGGTGCTCGCCATGCCGGACGCCTTCGGCTCGATCTCGCCGGTGCAGCCGGACGCAGCGGCTTGGCGCGACCCGTCCGGCGAGCTCCAGCAGGCAGAGCTGCTTTCCTTGGGAGCGGCTCGTGCGCACTCGCTCGGGCTGGGCGGCGCGGGCCGGCTGCTCAGCACCGCCAACCCCAGCACACGGGACGGCGCCCTGACCAGCCTCCTCGCACCGTTGTCCGTCAGCGGCTCCGTGATCTTGGTGAGCAACCCCAAGCCGGACCGGCTGGCGGCGCTCGGCGCCCAGGAACGGGCCGACGTCGTCGCCGGCTGACTCACGGGCCGGGTGTTGCACGTCGCTGACCTGCACTTTCGACCTCTCACACGTCCGGGGAAGTCCAAACGGCGTCCGTTCCCGGAATGGGCCCAGTACACCCCGGACTCGATCTGGATCTACGACACGACCCACTTCACCCGAGCGGGCATGGCGGTGCTGATCATTGAGGACCTGGTCTCAGGCAAGTGGCTCACCGAGATCGTCTCGGTGGAGGACAGCGACCAGCCGACCGCGCAAGCCGACATCACCCACCGCCGCCACGCGATCATCGAGACCGTGCTCGCCGACCTGATCGACGGACCGCTGGCCCACCTGCCCTCCGGCCGCTTTGCCGCCA
>Ga0136630_1000370_pt1 | contig 17016 bp, 15 predicted proteins | sample AntDrymUQ5682106_2_FD_105496 | JGI IMG/M metagenome (GOLD analysis project Ga0136630, IMG submission 105496) | Polar desert sand microbial communities from Dry Valleys, Antarctica - metaG UQ568 (21.06) | ecosystem: Environmental > Terrestrial > Soil > Desert | place: Antarctica: Dry Valley...
ACCCGAAGGACCGTAGTCACCGACTGGTGACCTACCGGTATCGGCTGACCGCAGAAGCCGCTCGGTCGGCCGGGGCGGCGGATCACCTTCAGTCCAAGGTCCGCATCGGCCTCAAGTTCCTCGCGACTCATCCTGACTGGGGAGCCTGTACTGGAATACGTCGTGCAAGCCCCAGGGGATACGGTGCTTCGCGGCAGGGACCGCACTCGTCGGCTGCTACTGGCCTGGGACCCTGGAAGCGCTCGGCGCGGTCGGTTCTGGCAGTTCACGTTCCCACAGCTGAGTGAGGAGCCGGATTGTCGTGGCTGGGTCTTCCAGGGGGATCAGATAGGCGGTGTCGGCAACGACTGCGACCTGGCCGTGGGTCAGGAGTCGGCTCGCAGCCTCAGCCCTTTGTGGCGTCCAGGTCGCGTGGGCGCTGCCCGTGACCAGTAGCGTGGGGCTTGCGATCGAAGGCAGCCGTGACGCAAGGTCCCGACGTCGCAGCATGACCGAGATCATCGCGTTGACCAGTGGCCTGCGGGCAGCGGCGCTGAGTTGATCCTCGATCAGCGCGACCGCCTCCGCATCGCGGCGGCGGGTGCGCGGTGACATCAGCACCTTGACAACGCCTCGGCGCAGGAACGGGGCAGGACCGAGTACACGGAAGGCGGCGACCAGCACGGTGCTCGTCGCCCGTTCCAGCGGTGCCAGCGCCTGCACGGGCGTGCCGAACGTCGCCAACGTCCGGCACCGATGCGGCCACCGGGCTGCGAACACGATGCCGACGTGACCACCCCAGGCGTTACCCACCCAATCCACTGGCGCGCCGGTCAGAAGTGCCCCGTCGGCCTCCAGGCTGTCCAGCACGGCGCCGGCCGCGCTGGCGCAATCATCGAGGCTGTAGCGCCGCCCCGGGTCGCCGCTGCGACCGTGCCCCGGCCCGGTGATGACGACCAGTCGCCGCTGCTGCGCGAGCTCGTCCTCGACCCTGATCCACGACCGATCGTCGACGAACAGGCTGTGCCACAGCACGGCCGTCGGGCCCTCGCCGCGCACGCGCACGGCCAGACGGCCCACCGCCGTCTCCACGTCATGACGCCGCTCCGCCATCTTCATAACCGTCGCCCCCGTGAGTTGACAGTGTCAATCGGTAGTCTGAGGCACAAGGGTTGACACTGTCAATAGGAGACGTCATGGCGTCCGACGAGCGCGACACGGGCACAGACGCCGCACTCGAGGACCGCCTGCTGGAGGCGGCTCTCGCCTCACTGCAGCAGCACTCCCCGGCACGGCTGAGCCTGCGATCCGTCGCTCAGCGGCTGGGCGTGAGCCACCAGGCCCCGTATGTGCACTTCCGAGACAAGCGCACGTTCCTCGCCGCCGTGGCCGGTGTCGGCCTCCAGCGGGCCGCGGACCGCGCCGCCGCCGCTGTGGCCGCCGCCCGTGATGATCCATCCCGGCAACTACACGCGTTGGTCGACGCCTATGTCGAGTTCATCCGCGACGAGCCACATGTGCACGACCTCGCGTACGGCCCGCTCGTGACCAAAGCCGATCATCCACGCCTCCAGCAGGCCGCGATCGCCTACTGGGAACTCGTGCACCACACCGTCATGGCGTGTCAACCGCCTGGTACAACCGAACCGCAGGTGCTGCGCCGCTGCGTGATGGTATGGGGAACCGTGCAGGGCATCGCGCGGCTGGCCGCCCATCGCCAGATCCCAGCGTCGGTGCCAGGAGACATCGACGGTCTACTCCATGAGGCCGTCGAAACCCTCCTCCAAGGCTGGCAAGATCGCCAGCGGCTATGACCATGAACAGCCTGACCGACCACATCACGCCGCGTGTCACGACACACATCCCTAAGGACCTCGTCACGACGAAATGACCGGTTCTCGCAACGCGGGTCCTTGGCCCGAAGGACGGCAGCCTTCTGATATCGAAGCCTCTCTGTGTCAAGGGGTGTTCTTTTGGGTCGGGATCGACGCAGCGCTGATTGCCTCGGGACTGAAATGCGCCGAGGTTGGTGCCGGGCGTAGGGTGATCGGCGGTCCGGGGTGTGACTTGTCTCAGGAGCCGGTGAAGGGGTGGAAGCCGGTGACGCGGACTTCGGTCTTGTCCCGCTTGTCCACCCTGGGCCGCTTGGCGCCGCCGCTGGTCGGCGAGCAGCCGGCGGTAGACGACGGCGGACGGCTGGCGCTCTACGGCGATCAGACGGTGCCGCAGATCGCCGTCATCGACCTGCCAGCCTGAGCTGAGCTGTACAGCGTGTTCGGATGGCCGCTGCTGTGGGGGTTCACGAGGAGGTCGTGTACCTCGGCTACCTCCTTCCACGCCTCGCAAAGCTCACCGGGCGCACGTGGCTGTCGGTCCTGATCGTGGTGGCCGCGTGGGCCCCTGCAGCACATCGCCGCGCCGTTCATCCCTGACGCCACCTACCTCGTGTCGCGGGTGCTCGGCGCCGGGGTCGTGGTCGGCGGGCTCACGGCCCTCTACCTGCTGTGGCGCCGCAACCTCGTCGCAGCGATCGTCGTCCACGTCGTTGCCAACGCCTTCGCCGCAGCCACGGCGGTCTGGCTGCTGACCACCTGACAGGGTGGCGCCGGCGCAAGGACGTACCCGGGTGCCCAGCGCCCGTCATCGACCGCCCGGCCGAGGTTGGCGACCAGCACGTGGGTGTGCAGCAGCGGGGTCGCCGGCGCGGGAGGTGCGGTGGCGGAACGCCGCCGCGACGAACCCGCCCACCGCCACCCGCTCGGCGCCGCCGTGCCTGCGGCGGCAGAACCCCGCGTGGGTCTCCAGATAGCCGACCGCGGCCGCGACCGCCGCGAGCATCACCGGGGTGTGGTCCGCCGGCCGCTCGCGCGGCCTCGCTGTCCGTTGGTCGAGCTCGGGCAGGGATGTCCCGGTTACGGTCTCGTGCGGGTCGATCGCCTCGCCAGCCAGCCCTGGGACGGACGTGACCGGGACCCGGAGGGTGCGTTGCGCCCCCTGCAGCTCACGGAAGAACCTCGCGAGGTCGGGCTGCCGCCGCGCCGGGTCCTTCGACATGGCGCGCTCGATCACCGCCCACACGGCGTCCGGAACGCCCGGGCAGCGCAGCGACGACGCCGGCTCGGTGACGATCCGCACCATCAGCGGCGCCATCGACTCGTCGGTGTCTCGCAGGAACGGCGGACGACCCGACAGCGCGGTGACGATCGTCGCGGCCAGGGAGTACAGGTCCGAGGACGGGCTCGGTGGCCGTCCTTCCAAGACCTCGGGCGCGGCGTACAGAATCGTCGCGGTGATGTCCCCGCTGACCGTCGGCGCCGCCCCCACCACCCGCGCGATGCCGAAGTCGCCGAGCTGGGGCTCCCCGAAGCTGGTGAACAGGATGTTGTCCGGCTTGACGTCGCGATGGACCATGCCGGCGCCGTGCGCGGCGGACAACGCGCCGCCGACCTTGACCGCGATCGGCACGGCCTCCGACCAGCCCAGGCGACCGGTGCGCTCCACGCGATCCCCCAGCGAGCCCGAGGCGAGGAACGGCATCACCAGATACGGATGCCCCTCGACGGTGAAGCCCGCCGCGTGGACATCGACGATGTTGGGGTGGCCCGACAGCCTGCCCATCGCGCTCGCCTCGCGCCGGAATCGCTCCCCGGCCACAGCACCCACCGTGCCGGCGAGGACCACCTTGATGACGACGGTGCGATCGAACTCCGGCTGCCGGGCCCGGTACACCACACCGAACCCGCCCTGGCCGACCTCGACCAACTCCTTGAAGCCCTCGATCCGCACGCCGTCCCTTCCCCCAGTCCGCCAACGGACCGGCCACACCCATTGTGCGTGCCGCATCCCCCTTCGCGACCGAGGGACCACCCAGCGTCACGGCATGTCCCCCCCGATTGGTGTGGGGGCGGCGAAACACCCTCTTGACCGGCACCCGCCGCGGACCCCAGACTGTTGCGTCTGGGGCAGCATGTTTCGGATGAAGCAACGAGATGCCGGAGGAGGTGACCATGGAGGCCACGGCGAAGGTCGTGATCATCGGAGCCGGCATCGTCGGCTGCAGCACCGCCTACCACCTCGGGGCGCTCGGCTGGACCGACGTCGTCGTCATCGACCAGGGGCCGCTGTTCGAGACCGGCGGGTCGAGCTCGCACGCCCCAGGGCTGGTGTTCCAGACCAACCCCTCGAAGACGATGACCGAGCTGGCCTCCTACACGGTCCAGCGCTACGGGGAGGCGAGCCTTGACGGGCAGCCGTGCTTCCACCCGGTGGGCGGCATCGAGGTGGCGGCGACGCCCGAGCGGTGGACGGACCTGAAGCGCAAGCACGGGCTCGCCCGGTCCTGGGGCGTGGAGGCGCACCTGATCGACCCCGCCGAGGTCGCCGACCGGATCCCGCTCGTCGACCCGGAACGAATCCTCGGCGGCTTCTGGGTGCCGTCCGACGGGATCGCGAAGCCCGTGCGCGCGTGCGCGTCGATGGCCGGCGACGCCGAGGCGCGGGGGGTGCGCTTCCACGGCGATACCGAAGTCACCGGCTTCCGGATCGCCGGAGGCCGGGTCCGCGCCGTCGAGACGACCCGGGGCGTGATCGCCGCCGAGACGGTCCTGTGCTGCGCCGGGATCTGGGGGCCCAGGATCGGCCGCATGGCCGGCGTGTCGATCCCCGTGCAGCCCATGGCGCACCAGTACGCCTGGACGACCCCGGTCGCCCGGCTCGCGGGCGCGACCGAGGAGGTCACGCACCCGATCCTGCGCCACCAGGACCGGTCGATGTACTTCCGCCAGCAGGGCGACAGCTACGGCATCGGGTCCTACCAGCACCGCGCCATGCCGATCGGCGCCGACGAGATCCGCTCGAGGCGGGACGCCGGCGTGATGCCGTCGGTGCTGTCCTTCACCGAGGACGACTTCAAGCAGCCGTGGCAGGACGCCCAGGACCTGCTGCCGGCGCTCGGCGAGACCGGGATCGCCAGGGGCATCAACGGGCTGTTCCTGTTCACCTCCGACGGCATGCCCGTGCTCGGCGAGTCCCGTGCCGTCCGCGGGTTCTGGGTCGCCGAAGCCGTGTGGATCACCCACGCCGGCGGCGTCGGCAGGGCGATGGCCGAGTGGGTCGCCACCGGCAAGCCGAGCATCGACCTGCGGGAGGCGGACCTCCACCGCTTCGAGGAATTCGCCCACAGCCCCACGTACGTGCGCGCCCGCAGCTCGCAGAATTTCCGGGAGGTCTACGACATCATCCACCCGCTGCAGCCGATGGAGGAACCACGACCGCTGCGGGTCAGCCCCTTCCACCAGCGGCAGCGCGAGCTGAACGCCACATTCCTCGAAGGCTCCGGCTGGGAGCGCCCACAGTGGTACGGGGCGAACGCCGCCCTCACCCACGGGCGCCACGTGCCATCGAGGGAGCGTTGGGCGGCCCGCTACTGGTCGCCGATCGTCGGAGCCGAGCACCTCGCGACCCGCGAGCGCGTCGCCATGTTCGACATGACGCCCCTGAAGAAGGCGGAGGTCTGGGGTCCCGGCGCACTGGGCTTCCTCCAGCACCTGTCGTCCAACCAGCTCGACAAGCCCATCGGCAGCGTCACCTACACCCTGCTGCTCGACGAGCACGGCGGCGTCCGCAGCGACCTGACCGTCGCCCGCGTCGGGGACGCGCGCTTCCAGGTCGGCTGCAACGGTCCCCTCGACCTCGACTGGATGCAGCGGCACGCCCCCCGCGACGGCTCGGTGCAGGTGCGCGACATCACCGCAGCGACCTGCTGCGTCGGCCTGTGGGGACCGCAGGCGCGGAGCGTGCTGGAACAGCTGACCGACGACGACGTCTCCCACGCAGGCTTCGGCTTCTTCAAGGCCCGCCGGATCCACGTCCGCGAGCTGCCGGTCCTCGCGCTGCGGCTGTCCTACGTCGGCGAGCTCGGCTGGGAGCTGTACACCTCGGCCGACCTCGGCCTGCGGCTGTGGGACCTGCTGTGGCGGGCTGGCCGGCCGCACGGCGTCGTCGCCGCCGGCCGCGGCGCCTTCGACTCGCTGCGCCTGGAGAAGGGCTACCGCTCCTGGGGCAAGGACATGTGGGCCGAGCACGACCCCTACGAGGCGGGGCTCGAGTTCGCCGTGCGCATGGACAAGGGCGACTTCGTCGGCCGGGCGGCGCTCGAGCGCCGCGGCGACGCGCCCGGGCGGCGCCTGACCTGCCTGGTGCTGGACGACCCCGCCAAGGTGGTCATGGGCAAGGAGCCGGTCTTTGCCCGGACGGGTGGACTCCGTCCCCCCGGCACCCACCGGTCCGACGCCGCGGACGCAGCGGTCGGGTTCGTCACCAGCGCCGCTCACGGCTACTCCGTGGGCGCCTCGATCGTCTACGCCTGGCTGCCCGCCGAACTGTCCGAGCCCGGCACCCGCCTGGAGGTGGAGTACTTCGGCGAGCGCTACCCCGCCAGCACCGCGGCCGACCCGCTGTTCGACCCGCGGATGGAGCGGATGCGCCGATGACCGCCGTGCAGCAGGCCGCGCGCACCGGCACGGTGCTCGACGGCATCGGCAACACGCCGCTCATCCTCGTCGACGACGTCTGGGCCAAGCTCGAGTTCCTCAACCCGTCCGGCTCGATCAAGGCTCGCATCGCGGCCTACATCGTCGAACGCGCCGAGGCGGAGGGGATGCTGTCCCCCGGCGACACGATCGTCGAGGCGTCGAGCGGCAACACCGGGAACGCGTTCAGCATGGTCGCCGCGGTGAAGGGCTACCGCATGCTCGTGGTCATGCCGAACGGCATGAGCAGCGAGCGGCTCGCCATCTCCAGGGCGTTCGGCGCCGAGGTCGAGCTGGTGGGCGACTTCCACGTCAACGAGGCCCTCGCCAGGGCGCGGGAGCTCGGGGACCGGCCGGGCCACTTCGCCCCGGCGCAGTTCACGTCCGAGTGGAACATCGAGGAGAACAGGACCTGGCTCGGCCCCGAGATCCTCGACCAGCTTCCGCCCGGGACTCTGCCCGACGCGCTCGTCATGGGCATCGGGACCGGCGGCACCCTCATCGGGGTGGGGCAGGCGTTCCGCGCCGTCAACCCCGACGTCCGGCTGATCGGCGTCGAGCCCGACGAGTCCTGCACGATCCTGTGCGGTGAGACCGGCAAGCACCGGATCGAGGGCATCGCCGACGGGTTCGTCCCCGGCATCGTCGCGCGCAACCGCGACCTCATCGACGAGCTCGTCCCAGTGGCCGGCGACGAGAGCCTCGAGGCCATGCGGAACCTCGCCCGCGAGCACGGCATCTTCGCTGGCCCGAGCTCCGGCGCCCACCTCGTCGCGGCGCAGCGGGTGCGCGCCGCGCACCCCGAGTGGACCTGCGTCGTCACGGCCTTCTGCGACGAGGGCGAGAAGTACCTCAGCGAGCACTTCCGCGCGAAGGGGGGCAACTGACCCACCAGCAGCTCGCCGACGATCATCACCGAACCGAAGGAGGAACCGCCTTGACCGTCATCTCCGACCCCGGGATCCTGCTGTACCCGCGGATCCGCAAGTCGCCGTACTTCTACGCCTCCCGCAAGCACGGCGTGGCTCTCTACAGCGTCTACAACCACACCTATCACCCGCGCCACTACGGCGACCCGGTGGAGGAGTACTGGCACCTGCTCAACCACGTGACCATGTGGGACGTCGGCGTCGAGAAGCAGGTGGAGATCACCGGACCGGACGCGTTCGACTTCACGAACATGCTCGTGCCCAGGGACTTGAGCAAGTGCAAGATCGGCCAGTGCAAGTACGTGTTCGTCACCAATGCCGACGGCGGGATCATCAACGACCCCGTGCTGCTGCGGCTGGGCGAGAACCACTTCTGGCTGTCGCTCGCCGACAGCGACGTCCTGCTCTGGGCCCAGGGCCTCGCCCACAACGCCGGCATGGACGTGCAGATCACCGAACCAGACGTCGGGCCGGTGCAGATCCAGGGGCCGAAGTCGAAGGACGTCATGGTCGACCTGTTCGGCGACAGCATCCTGGAGGTGCCCTACTACTACGCGGTCGAACGTGAGCTGAACGGCATGGACGTCGTCGTCTCGCGGACCGGCTACACCGCCGAACTCGGGTACGAGATCTACCTGCGCAACGCCTCGCGCGACGGCGCCAAGCTCTGGGACACCGTTCTCGAAGCGGGTGAGCCGCATCAACTCCGGGTCATCGGGCCCTGTCACATCCGCCGCATCGAGGGCGGCATTCTCGCCCTGGGTGACGACATGTGGTACGACACAAACCCCTTCGAGGTCGGCTACGGGTTCGAGTCGACGTGGATGGTCGACCTCGACCAGGAGGCCGACTTCGTCGGCAAGGACGCCCTCCGCAGGATCAAAGAGCAGGGCATCAGCCGCAAGCTCGTCGGTGTCGAGATCGGCGGGCCGAGCGTCGGCTCCTACAACGACGGCGCGATGATCGACGTCTTCCCGACCTACGACGGCGACCGGCGGATCGGTCAGGTGACCTCGGCCTGCTACTCACCGCGGCTGGAGCGCAACATCGGCTACGCGATGGTGCCGATCGCCCACGAGCAACTCGGCACCGAACTCGTCGTAGAGACCCAGCACGGGCGGCAGGACGCGGTCGTGGTGGAAAAGCCGTTCATCGACCCGGAGAAGAACAAGCCCAAGCAGCTCGACCAGAACCCGGTCAGCGCCTGAGGGCGCCGCCGAGGTCCGCGGGGAGGGGTTGGTGGAGCGGATGACCGACATCGCGACCGCCAAGCTGGTCGCGTCCCTGGAGCATCCCCGCTTCGAGGTCATCCCGGCCAAGGGGGTCGAGGAGCAGATCGCCCATCTCCCCGCCGGCGCGACGGTGACGGTCACGTCGTCGCCCGGCAAGGGCATCGACGCGACGCTCGACCTGGCGGCGCGGCTGGCCGCGGAGGGCTTCGCCGTCGTCCCGCACATCGCGGCGCGCCTGGTCGCCGGCGTCGGCCACCTCGAGGCCGTCCTGCGCCGGTTCGACGAGCTGCGCCTGCGCGACATGTTCGTCGTCGCAGGCGACGCGGCCCAGCCGGCCGGCCCGTTCGAGGGCGCTGCGGCCCTGCTCGCCGAGATGGCGCGGCTCGGCCACGGCCTCGACGACGTCGGCATCACCGGCTACCCCGAGAGCCACGCGTTCATCAGCGACGAGACCACGATCCAGACGATGTTCGACAAGGCCCCGCACGCCACCTACATCGTCTCGCAGATCTGCTACGACCCGGCGGTGACCGCGGCGTGGGTCGGTGCGGTGCGCGACCGGGGCGTCGATCTGCCGATCCACATCGGCATCCCCGGCGTGGTGGACCGGGCCCGGCTGGCGCGGATCTCGTTCAAGGTGGGCCTCGGCGACTCCGCCCGGTTCCTGCGCAAGCAGGGCGGCGTCGTCACCAAGCTGCTGGCCGGCTACACGCCGGACGACCTCGTCGAGCGGCTCGGCCCGATGGTCGCCGACGAGACGCAGCGGATCAGCGGGTGGCACCTGTTCACCTTCAACGAGGTCGAGCGCACCGAGCGCTGGCGCCGGCAGCTGCTCGACCGGCTCGCGTCGTGACGTCCCAACCGGGCGACGCCGTTTACGAGGCGGCGGTGGGGGCGCTGTTCGCCCGCCGCCCGGAGGTCATGCTGCCCGGCCTCGACCGCATCCGCGCACTGTCCGCGCGCCTCGGCGACCCCCAGCGCGCCTATCCGGCGGTCCACATCACCGGGACGAACGGGAAGACCAGCATCGCCCGCATGGTCACCGGCGTGCTCGAGGCGCTTGGCCTGCTCACCGGGACCTACACCTCCCCGCACCTGCACGACGTCCGCGAGCGGATCCGCGTCGGCGGCCGGCCGGTCAGCCCCACCGCATTCGTGGGCCGGCTGGACGCGCTGGCGCCGCACATCGCGGCGGTCGAGGCCGAGCGCGGCGAGATGGTGACGTTCTTCGAGACGCTCACCGCACTGGCCTCGGCCTGCTTCGCCGGCGCCGGCGTCGACGTCGGCGTCGTCGAGGTCGGCATGGGCGGTCGCTGGGACGCGACCAACCTCGTCGACGGGCGGGTCGCGGTGCTCGGCCGCGTGGGGCTCGACCACGCCGAGCTCGGGTCCACGGTCGCCGAGGTCGCCGCCGAGAAGGCCGGGATCATCAAGGACGGCGCGGCCGTAGTGTCCGCCGTCCAGGAGCCCGCCGCCGCCAGGGTCATCGCGCGCGCGGCCGCGGCGCATGGCGCCAGCATCCTCTGGGAGGGACGCGACTTCGGGCTGCGGTCACGGCGCCCGACCCCTGACGGCCAGGACCTCGTCCTGTGGGCCGGGGAGGGGGCCGAGGCCACGGTCCACCTGCCGCTGCACGGCGCGCACCAGGCGGCCAACGCGGCATGCGCCTTCGCGGCGGTCGTCGCCCACGTGCCTCGGGCGGCCCGCGACGCCGAGGCCGTGCGGACCGGCTTCGCCGCGGCGCGCTCGCCTGGCCGCCTGGAGCTGTTCCACCGGCCGGGGCGGGCGCCGGTCCTGCTCGACGGCGCGCACAACCCCGACGGCGCGCGGGCGCTGGCGGCCGCCCTGCGCGGCGAGTTCCCGTTCCGCCGGCGCGTCGTGGTGCTCGGCGTGATGGGCGACAAGGACGTCGACGGCATCGTCGGCGAGGTCCTTGGTGCGGCCGACGCGGTCGTCGTCACCCAGCCGGCGTCCAACCGCGCCGCGCCGGCCGACCGCCTCGCGAAGGCGGTCCGGCTGGCCGGGAGGACCGCCCTGACCGCCGTGGACGTCCCGGCGGCGCTCGCGCTGGCCTCCGAACTGGCCGGAGAGGACGACGCCGTCGTGGTGGTGACCGGTTCGCTGTACACCGTCGGCGAGGCCCGCGAGCTCGTAGGCCGCGACGCCGCGCCGCCCGCCGGCGCCGCGCGCGACCGCGGCGCCGGGAGCCGGACATGACGGCCGCCCCCGACGGTGCGCCGCAGGAGCACCCGTCCTGGTTGTGGCGCAATCCCGACCCGAAGCCCTCCTACGACGTCGTGATCATCGGGGCCGGCGGGCACGGACTCGCGACGGCCTACTACCTGGCGGCCGAGCACGGCATCACGAACGTCGCGGTGGTCGAGCGCGGATGGCTCGCGGGCGGCAACATGGCGCGGAACACGACCATCATCCGGTCGAACTACCTGTGGGACGCGAGCGCGGGGATCTACGAGCACTCCCTCAAGCGGTGGGAGGGACTGGCCGAGGCGCTCGACTACGACATCCTGTTCAGCCAGCGAGGCGTGCTGAACCTCGCGCACACCCTCCAGGACGTGCGCGAGGGGATCCGCAGGGTGAACGCCAACCGGCTCAACGGCATCGACGCCGAGTGGCTCGACCCGCAGCAGGTCGCCGACGTCTGCCCGATCGTCGACATCTCGCCCGACACCCGCTACCCGGTGCTGGGCGCGACCTACCAGCCGCGCGGCGGGATCGCCAAGCACGACCACGTCGCGTGGGCGTTCGCCCGCGCCGCCGACGCCATGGGCGTCGACCTCGTCCAGAACTGCGAGGTGACCGGCATCGACGTCGACCGCGGCCGGGTCGCCGGTCTACGGACGAGCCGCGGCCCGATCACCGCCGGCAAGGTCGCGCTGTGCGCCGCCGGGCATTCGAGCGTCCTGGCCGGGATGGCCGGGCTGCGCCTGCCGATCCAGAGCCACCCGCTCCAGGCGCTCGTGTCGGAGCTGCTGGAGCCGGTGCACCCCTGCGTGGTGATGTCGAACGCCGTCCACGTCTACGTCAGCCAGGCGCACAAGGGCGAGCTGGTCATGGGGGCCGGCGTCGACGCGTACATCTCCTACGCGCAGCGCGGGTCCGTGCACACCATCGAGCGCCAGATGTCGGCCGCCCTCGAGCTGTTCCCGATCTTCGCCCGCGCCCACGTGCTGCGCACCTGGGCCGGGATCGTCGACGTGTCCCCGGATGCGTCACCGATCCTCGGGCTGACCCCGGTCGAGCACCTGTACGTCAACTGCGGCTGGGGGACCGGCGGGTTCAAGGCCACCCCGGGAGCCGGCTCGGTCTACGCCCACACCATCGCGTCCGACGCCCCGCACCCGCTCAACGCGCCGTTCAGCCTGGAGCGGTTCACGACGGGCGCGCTGGTCGACGAGCACGGCGCCGCCGCGGTCGCCCATTGAGAGTGAATCGCCGACGCTCGTCGGAGGCGATTCTCCGTATTGTGGATCGTGGCGCTCCCGGAGGGAGCGCGCTGAAACACTGGAGGAGGTCCACCCGATGCTGTCAGTCCCGTGCCCGTGGTGCGGACCGCGCGACGAGACCGAGTTCAGCTACGGCGGTCAGGCGCACGTGGCCCATCCGGCCGAGCCCGATGCCCTGAGCGACCACGAGTGGAGCGACTACCTCTTCGTCCGCGACAACCCGCGAGGCCCCTTCGCGGAGCGGTGGTGCCACTCCGCCGGCTGCCGCCGGTGGTTCAACGCCGTGCGGGACACGGTCACCCACTCCTTCCTGGCGGTCTACAGGATCGGCGACCCGGTGCCGGAGATCTCGTGAGCACCGGATGGCGTCTGCCGTCGGGCGGCCGGATCCGCCGCGAGGAAGCCCTGCGCTTCACTTTCGACGGGGACGACCACCGCGGGTGCGGCGGCGACACGCTCGCCTCGGCGCTGCTCGCGAACGGCGTCCACCGGGTGTCGACCAGCATCTCGCACCACCGACCCCGTGGGATCTTCGCCGCCGGCGTCGACGAGCCGAACGCGCTCGTCCAGCTGGAGCACCCCTTCCCGGAGCCGATGCTGACCGCGACGACCGTCGAGCTCTTCGACGGGCTCGTCGCCCGCGGGTTGAGCGGCAGGGGCCGGCTGCCACGCGAGCCGGACCCGGCGCGCTACGACGCGATGCACGCGCACTGTGACGTGCTCGTCGTCGGGGCGGGAGCCGCCGGACTCCCCGCCGCGCTGGCCGCCGCGGATACCGGCGCCCGCGTGATCGTCGCGGACGAGCAGAGCGAGTTCGGCGGGACCCTCCTCGGCATCCGCGACCCGCTGGACGGCGCGCCCGCGGCGGAGTGGGTCGGCGCGGCCGTCGAGCGGCTCGCCGGCCGGCCGGAGGTCCGGCTGCTGCCGCGCACCACCGTCTTCGGCTGCTACGACGGCAACTACCTGCTCGCCCTCGAGCGCCGCACCGACCATCTCGGCGCGGCCGCTCCACCCGCGGTATCGCGCCAGCGGATCTGGCGCATCAGGGCCGGCGAGGTCGTCCTCGCGACCGGCGCGCACGAGCGGCCCCTGGTCTTCGCGGACAACGACCGGCCCGGCACGATGCTCGCGGGGGCCGCCCGCACCTACGCCAACCGCTACGCCGTGGTCCCGGGCCGCCGGGCGGTGGTGTTCACGACCAACGACAGCGCCTACGCCGCGGCCCACGACCTGACCCACGCCGGCGTCGAGGTCGTCGCGATCGTGGACAGCCGGCCGCAGGCGGCCGGTGCATGGGCGCGCCGGTGCGCCGACCACGGCATCGAGGTCCTGCAGGGCCACGCGGTGGTCGGCACCAGCGGCACGGACCGGGTCACGGCCGCGCACGTCGCCGAGCTGTCCGACGCCGCGGCAGGCGCGGGCAGCCGCAGCGTCGACTGCGACCTGCTGCTCGTGTCGGGCGGTTGGAACCCGGCGGTGCACCTGTTCAGCCAGGCGCAGGGACGGCTGCGCTTCGACGACCGGCTCGGCGCGTTCGTCCCGGACCAGGAGCAGCCCGGCCAGCGGGTCGCGGGCGCCGCGCGCGGCGTGCTGTCACTGGCCGAGTGCCTTCGCGACGGCGCCGCCGCGGGCGCCGCCGCCGCCGCGCGGACCGGGCACGAGGCGCCGTCGCCGCTGCCGCTGCCCTCCGTCGCGGAGCTACCCGAGTCGCCGTCGCGTCCCCTGTGGATGGTCGGTGACCCCGGCGGCGACCCGCCGTGGCACCGGCACTTCGTCGACCTGCAGCGTGACGGCACCGCCGCCGACGTCTTCCGCGCGACCGGAGCCGGCATGCGCTCGGTCGAGCACGTCAAGCGCTACACGACGATCGGGACGTCGCACGAGCAGGGCAAGACCTCGGGCGTGGCCGCCGCCGGGGTCGTCGCCGAGGCGCTGCGCGTCGCCGTCGCCGACCTGGGCACCACGACGTTCCGACCGCCGTACACGCCGGTGGCGTTCGCGGCGCTCGCCGGCCGCGACCGCGGCGTCCTGCACGATCCCGTGAGGGTCACGCCGATCCACGGCTGGCACGTCCGGCACGGCGCCGCGTTCGAGAACGTCGGCCAGTGGCAACGGCCCCGGTACTATCCGCGTCGCGGCGAGGACATGGCGGCGGCGGTGCTGCGCGAGTGCCGGGCGGCGCGCGAGTCGGTCGCGCTCATGGATGTCTCGACCCTCGGCAAGATCGAGCTGCAGGGGCCGGACGCCGGCGAGTTCCTCGACCGCGTCTACACCAACGTCATGAGCACCGTCGCGGTCGGCTCCATCCGCTACGGCGTGCTGTGCACCGCCGACGGGATGGTGTTCGACGACGGCACCGTGTTCCGCCTGGCCGACGACCGCTTCCTCGCGACCACGACCACCGGCAACGCGGCCGCAGTCCTCGACTGGTTCGAGGAGTGGCTGCAGACCGAATGGCCCGAACTGGCGGTGCACTGCACGTCGGTGACCGAGCAGTGGGCCACGGTCGCGCTCGTGGGACCGCGGTCACGCGACGTCCTGGCGGGCGTGGCCCCGTCGCTCGCCGCGGACCGCGAGAGCTTCCCCTTCATGACCTGGCGCGACGCGACCGTGGCGGGGATCGCCGCCCGGGTGGCGCGGATCAGCTTCTCCGGTGAGCTCGCCTACGAGATCAACGTCGCGGGGTGGGACGGCCTCGCGCTGTGGGAGGCGCTGGTCGCGGCGGGCGCGCGGTCCGGGGTCGCGCCCTACGGCACCGAGGCGATGCACGTCCTGCGCGCGGAGAAGGCGTACCCCATCGTCGGCCAGGACACCGACGGCACCGTCACACCGCACGACCTCGGCATGGGCTGGATCGTGTCGAAGAAGAAACGCGACTTCATCGGCAAGCGCTCCTTCGGTCGGCCGGACAACCGGCGCGCCGACCGCAAAGTGCTGGTCGGTCTGCTGCCGGTGGACGGCGACGAGCTCCTCCCCGAGGGCGCACAGCTCGTCGAGGTGGCAGACCCGCCGCGGCCCCCGGTGCCCATGATCGGGCACGTCACCTCCAGCTACCGCAGCGCCGCCCTCGGCAGGACCTTCGCGCTGGCCCTCGTCCAGCGGGGGCGCGAGCGGCTCGGGCAGACCGTCTACGCGCCGCTGCCGGGCCGGATCGTGGCGGCAACCGTCACCGACCCGGTCCTCTACGACCCCGACGGGGCGCGGCGCGATGGCTGAGGCCGCCACCCCGGTGAGCCCGCTGGCCCACCTCGCCCGGCGCCTGGCCACCGCCGCCGGAGCGGTCCGGCTCCGCGAGGTGACGTTCCTGGCGCAGGTGAACCTGCGGGTCGACGCCGACGGGCCGGCGGCGCCGAACATCACCCGCGCGCTCGGCGCGGCGCTGCCGGTGGCGCCGAACACCGTGGCGCGGCATCGCGACACCTCCGTCCTGTGGCTCGGTCCGGACGAGTGGCTCGTCGTCGGGCCGCCGGGCTCCCAGGGCCGGCTGTCCGGGGAGCTGCGCGTCGCGCTGGTGCCGGAAGCCGGCTCCGTGGTCGACGTCTCGGCGCACCGCACGGTCGTCGAGATCGCCGGGCCCGCGGCGCGGGCGGTGCTGGCGAAGGGCTGCCCCCTCGACCTGCACCAGCAGCGGTTCCCGGTCGGGCGGTGCGCTCAGACCATGCTGGCGCGCGCCCAGGTCGTGCTGGTCCCGCGCACCGCCGAGGAGCCCGCCTACTGGGTGTTCGTCCGCGCCTCGTTCGCCGACTACCTCGCCGAATGGCTGCTGGACGCCGCGATCGAGTACGGGCCGGGTGCCGCGCGATGACGGTGGCGGTCCACGTCACCGCCGGCCCAATGGGCGACGCCGAGCGCGGGGAGGCGGTCTTCGGCGGCGCCCTGGTCGTCTTCCGCGACGTCGCGCCGCTGCGCGACTTCGTCGCACTGGCCGACGGCCTCATCCGCGCGGCGCTGGGCGCGGACCCCGTGCGCTCCCCGGCCGATCCAGCCGCGGTCGCCGACCTGCAGCGGCGGGCCCGCCACCACCCCGAGCTGGAGGCGGCATTCTCCGCCGTGCTCGGCGCCGCGGGCGCGGCGGTGGAGCGCTGCTGCTGGGACTGGCTGTACCTGCGCGTCCAGCCGCCGGAGGACCCCGCCGCGCGCGGGACACTCGGCATCCACCGCGACACCTGGTCGTCGAACGTGTACGCGCAGACGAACTGGTGGACGCCGATCTACCCGATCAGCCGCGACCGCACGGTCGCGTTCCACCCGGCCTACTGGTCCCGGCCGGTCGCGAACACCAGCGCGGCGTGGGACCTGGACCGGGTGCGCGAGCAGCCGCCGGTGCCTGAGCCCACCGAACCGGTCGACCCCGCAGGCGAGCTGCGGGTCGTGATCGAGCCCGGTGACCTGCTGTGCTTCTCCGGGGCGCACCTGCACGCCAGCGTCGCGAACACCTCGGCGGTCACGCGCTTCAGCGTCGAGGTGCGGACGGTCAACCGCGACGATGTCGCCGCCGGTCGCGGCGCCCCCAACGTCGACGGCGCCGCCCCGCACACCGCCTGGAGATGGTTCCGCGGCGTCACCGACGGCGCCGCGCTCGGCGCGTAGCCCGGCCGATCCGCTGCGATAACAGACGAGCGGCCTACGACAATCGATAACACTCTTGACGAACGCCGGTCCACCCGGCATGGTGTTGCGTCAGAAGCATTTGTTCCACCATGCGCAACCCGCGAGGGCGAAGCGGGTTGTGCAGACAAGGCGAGGCGACCGCACTCGGACGGCGGTCGCGGGACGGACGAAGTGCTCAATGGACGAGGTCGACGGGCAGTACGGCGCGGCACTGGAGGAGCTGTTCGCCCCGATCTCGGAGGCGCTGACCCAGGACGTGATGACCGAGCTG
>Ga0136630_1000371_pt1 | contig 16959 bp, 12 predicted proteins | sample AntDrymUQ5682106_2_FD_105496 | JGI IMG/M metagenome (GOLD analysis project Ga0136630, IMG submission 105496) | Polar desert sand microbial communities from Dry Valleys, Antarctica - metaG UQ568 (21.06) | ecosystem: Environmental > Terrestrial > Soil > Desert | place: Antarctica: Dry Valley...
GAGCCCGCGCGCCACCGGCGGCGGACCTGGCATGGTGGGGGCAGGATTCGAACCTGCGAAGGCTGAGCCAACGCGTGTACAGGGCGCCCTCAAGACGAAAATCTTCGCGTCAGCCGACGCGATAGGCGTCGGCTCCCGTCGCTATGCGTTGCTCTCAAGGCCGGTTGAAGATGCACCCCTTTTGCGCCGGTTGAAAATGCACCCCCCCCCCTTTTTTGTTCTTGTTGGGATGGGTGGGCGAGCCGGCGTAGCCGGCGAGGCTCGGCCCGTCGGTCATGAGAGTGCTTGTGGTCGGGTGGATCGCCGGGCCGGTCGCCGAGCGGCTGCCCGACGCGGTTCGCTGCGTCGACCCGTTTCATGTCGTGATGCTGGCCACCGATGCGCTGGACGAGAAGCACGGCCTGTCCAACGCCCGATTCGAAGCGATCAACACCCAGATCCGACTGATCACCCGCCGCGCGTTCGGCTTTCACAGCGCCGACGCGCTGATCGCCCTGACGATGCTCACGCTCGCCGACCTCTGCCCGCCGCTACCACAGTGAACGACCACGGAAACGTCAGGAGACCCCATTTTCCCTACAGCGATAGTGCGAGCATCCCTCCCATCCGGGATTCGGCGCGGGTTCCGGACGCGGTCGCGCTTCCTGGGCGGCGGGATCGCCTGACATGGGGTGAAAGTACGCTGCGCGGATGGACGATGCCCCAGCGGCCGTCGCGCCGTTATCGCACTGCTCGTACTGCGGCCATCGGTTTTCGGCGGGCGCCGGGTGGCCGCGCACGTGTGCCTCGTGCGCGCTTGTCTCGATACCGCAACCCGGTGCCGGTCGCGGTGCTGGCGGTCCCGGTCGACGATGCCGGCGTCCTGATGGTGCGGCGGGTCCATCCCCCGGCGGGATTGGCGCTGCCGAGCGGCTACATCGAGTACGGCGAGCGCTGGCCGACGCGGCGGTGCGCGAGCTCGCGGAAGAGACTGGCATCCGGATGGACGCTGCGGAGATTCGTGAGCTGACGGTCCGCACGGGCGAGGACGGCACGCTGTTGGTGTTCGCGACCGCGCCTGCCATCCCGCACGCCGCCCTCAGGGTCTTTATGCCGTCCGCGGAGGTGTCCGAGCTCGTGGTCGCCGCCCCGCGCGACGATGTCGTCTTCCCCTTGGACGCGGAGGTGATCGCGGCCTTGCGACCGTCGACCGACCGGGATGCTGCCGGCTACTGCTGGTCGTCCCGCTCGAGGCTGCCGTCGACGGGCATGGCCGCGGAGAGGAGCGGCGACGGCGTCTTCGGGTCGTCCTGGTCACAGACGAAGAGGAAGTCGACCACGCCGGTGTCGATCGAGGCGTGCACGCCCTCAACCTTGTACCGGCGGTCGATGGTTCGCAACCGCTGGACCTCGCCGCTGCGGTCAAGCGTGCCGACGACCGACCCCAGGATCCCGCCCGTGTCGGCCTCTGCCGAGGCCGTGAAGACGAGCAGCTCGTCGGCCAGCGGCGTGGCGTCGCTGAAGGTCAACGCGACGCCCCCGAGCGTGCCGAGGTCGTACGCGCGCATGGCCGTGAGCTCGTGGGCGTCGAGGCGCAGGTCATTCTTCAACGAGTCCATCACGTGTCCGAGCGACAGCTCCGCGACGATCCCGGCGGCCCCCTCTTCCCCGCCGCCCCGCTGCAGCAGCCACAGCCGGTCCCGGATGACCGACGCACCCTCGATGTTCAGCTTCGGGAGGCGGTCAGACAGCCGCCGGTAAAGCGGCGCGAGGTCCACCAGCCGGGCCGTGCCGCGCAGCGATCCGTCGCTTTCCAGCGCCCAGACGAAGCCGCGGTCCCGGCCGGGCCCGGACCCGGACCCCAGGCCGAACAGGGCGCCGTAGGGATGGCCGCCGAACGGCGGCAGAACCGTCAGCGCCTCGAGGTCGGGCTTGGCGTCGGCGCGGGAGTCGGCATCGAGCGGTAGGTCGCCGTCCAGCGCCCGCCGCAGCGTGCCGGGTTCGTTCCCCGCCGACACGCGGAACACGGCCAGGAACAACTCGTCGTCACCGATCACGTAGACGAAGTCGCCGCGGCGCACGACGCCGCTGGCGGCCGCCACGTGCGCCGGCCGTCCTTCCGTCGACGGCTCGGCGAGCCGGAGCTCGCGGAGCATGCTCAGCTCGAGCGGCGGCAGATCCTCGGATGTGGCCCGGCGTCGTTGCACCGCAACGCGCTCAGCTGCCGCGTTCCATGGCGCCGATGCACACGGTGATGGCGATCGCGAACACCGCGTCCTGCTCAGGCGCCACGGACACTCCGTACGCGTCGCGCACGGAGAACCACCTCTTGCTCACCTCGGCCATCTGCAGGCCGTTCTCCCATTCAATCGTGAACTCGTGGTCAAGGAGATCGCCCCTGACCTCGAGTCGCGCGCCGTGCGCCAGCTCGACGGTGAACTTATCGCGCAGAGGCGTGATCAAGGCCTTCTGCACCGTCGCCATCTCCTCGCCCTGCCGTTCGATCACCATCGTGTCGCGCAGCCGCAGCTTGCGCTCCTTGACCGTGACGAGCTCCTCGCCGTCCGGTGTCTCGATCACGAAGGTCTTGCGCAGGCGCATCGCCTTCCCGTCGACGTGAAAGACGTGGTCGCCTTGCTCGTCCTCGACCCAGAAGTCCTCGCCAAACGCGATCAGCTTCTTGCGAATCAGGTACTCGGGCACGACACGGTGTTGTCCTGTACGCCGCGTCCACAAACGCGATGTCGACCTGCCAAGTCGTCCGCCTCGATGTAGCGCAGCCAGGCACGTCGAACGATCCGTCGGCCCCACTTCTCGGCGCTGTGCCCGTCGTCGGCTCAGAGGCGGGGAGGAGCCCGCCGCGTCGCTTTCGCGTGGAGGCGGCAGCCAGCGCTCGCGGTGACGCGCACGACGCGGTGCTCGGCGGGCTCGCGGCGCACTCGTCCAGCGTGATGGTCTCGCCGCGCGAGATCTCGACGACAGCGGCTTCGATTGCGGCGATCGCATCGGAGTCGGAGAGGATCTCGGCGGTCTCTTCGAGGGCCTCGTACTCGGGGATGTCAGCCGCACTGCGCCGCTCGACGAGATCCCGTCTCCTGCGCGAGGCCGCCGCCCGCCCCTCGCGCTCGGTTCTGCGAGCCGCTCAGCGCCGCAACACGATCCTCGTCGTCGCCGTCTGGCGGCCGCCGCCGCGCGGCCTGACCGTCACCCGCAGCGTCGCCGTCACACGCTGCGCGCGGCGGAGGGCGCGGCGCGCGGGGCGGGAGGGCCGCAGGCGCATCCGCAGATCGCCGGCCGGGGCGCGGCGCACCTTGGCGCGGGCGAGCAGGCCGCGGCGCACCCCGCGCAGCCGTGCGCGCAGCTCGGCGGTCACCGTGCTGCGGTCGGCGGCGACGGCGACGGTGATTCCCACGCCGCGCAGGGCGCGCGCGATGCGCAACGAGCGCGGCGCCCGGCGCAGCAGGACGCTGCTGTCCATCGGGGAGGGCGTCGCGCCTGCGCCCGGGGCGACGGTGAGGGCGTTGTAGGGGACGAGCCACGGGCTGCCCTGGCCGTCGATGACCTGCGAGGCGACCTGGAGGCTGTCGCCCGCCTGCTCGGGTCGGCAGGGGAAGGCGCCGCGCTGGCGCCCGCAGCTCGGCGTGCCCCCGCCCAGGCCGGCCAGCGGGCGCGACGAGCGCAGCGGGATCTTGAGGGCCAGTGACACGCCGAGAGGCAACTCCCACAGCCCGTCGGCCCGGGTCGTGCGGTTCAGGGCGGCGCCGAACTGGCCGGTGGCAGCGGCCTGCGGGCAGCCCTCGGCCGCCGGCACCGTCGTCGTCGTCGTCCCGTCGCCGTACTCGCAGACGATCGGCGTCTGCGCGGAGATCGCCAGCTCGACGCCGACCGGCGGGATCACCTCGACATGGGCGAGCTGGCCGACGCAGGAGTCGGCCACGGCACCGATCAGCGCGATCGCGTAGAAGACCTCGCCGACCTTCGGCGGTTCGGGAAGGACGGGCAGCAGCACCAGCCCCTTCGCGCCCTCGACGGTGATTCCCGACCCGCCGAAGAAATCGGTCCCGCACAGCAGGACCTGCGAGCTCTCGCTCACGCCCGGGTCGACGGGGATGTCAGGGGAGGGCACTTGAGCGGCGGCGGAGGCGGGCAGCAGGGCGAGGGCCGCTAGGGCGGCGGCCAGGAGGAGGCGCGCAGGAGGCATGGCGCCAACTCTCTCACGTTTCCCGCCCCGTTATCCAGGAGAAGGAGGGAACGGGGCGTCGACCACGCAACGCCCACGCCAGGACCCAAGCCGCTCTGGGCACCTGATCGATCAGGGGTTGCTGGTCGGCCCGACGAGGGACGTGTCGAACGCACGCTCGACGTCGAGCGGCCCGCTGAGGATGCCGAAGCGCTCGTCCCAGCGCGCCCAGGCGCGCAGCACCCCGGGCCGCAGCTCCCCAAACGTGCGCGCGCCGGCCGTGAACGCCTCGTCGACGGCGTCGAGCTGGCCCGCGAGCGCGGCCTGGTCCAGCCGCGGCTCGGCCGCCAGCATCGCGGCGACGGCGCTCTCCGGATCGCGCTGCGCCTCCCCGTAGCCGCGCTGCAGCGCGCGGATCGTGGCGCGCACGACCGGCTCGTCGTCTTCCAGCGTCGCGCGGGTCACGCACAGCACCAGCTCGGGGTACGGCGGCGCGCCGAAGTCGTCGACGCGGAACTCCCGAATGCCGGGCCGCCGCTCGCGCAGCGCGACGCCCTCGACGCTCCAGAACGCCGTCGCGGCGGCGACGCGTCGCGCGAGCAGCGCCTTGACCGCCTGGAAGCCGATCGTCGTGGTGCGCACCTTCGCGGGATCACCGCCGCCGCCGGCCACCACGGAGCGCAGCACCGCCGCGTCGGAGGGCAGGCCGCTCACGCCCGCGCGCTCGCCCTCCAGGTCCGCGGGCGAGCGGATCGACGGCTGGGCGAGCACCGCCGCCAGCGGCCGCTGCACGAACGCCATCACGCCGACGATGTCGCGGCCCCGCTCGCGGGCGAGGCCGAGGTCGTGGATGTCGAGGATCGCCATGTCGGCCCGCCCGGCCTGCAGCAGCTTGAGGGCATCGGTGGAGGCGCCCGGCTTGCGGATCTCGAGCTCGACTCCCTCGGCCTCGTCGAAGGCCCGCTCCGTCGCGAGATAGAGCCCGGCGTGGACGGCGTTGGGCGTGAAGTCGAGCAGCAGCGTCGCCTCCGCCCCCGGCCGATCCTGGCCCGTGGTGGAGCCGCAGCCGGTGGCCAGGAACGTCAGCCCGGCGGCGAGCGCGGCGGTGAGGAGGGCGAGGAAGCAGCGCACCGGAGCCCAAGCAGGCTAGCCGCCTAGACTCCGGCTCTCATGCGCCGCCGGGTCACCTTCTCGCGCAACGTCACGCTGTCGCTCTCGCGGACCTGCGTGTCGCATTGCAAGTACTGCGCGTTTGCCACGCACCAGCCGCACCTGCACGAGCCCGAAGAGGTCGACCGGCTGCTCGACGGGGCCGTCCGGCGCAACGTCAAGGAGCTGCTCGTGCTCACGGGCGACGAGCCCGGCCACCATCCCGGGGTCCGCGAGCGGCTCGCGCAGCTCGGCTTCGCCGACTTCGTCGCCTACGTGTCGTGGTGCTGTGAGCGTGCGCTCGAGCGCGGGCTGCTGCCCCACACGAACCTCGGCGCGCTGGGCGGCCCCGACCTCGCCCGCTTGCGCGAGGTGACCGCCAGCCAGGGGCTGATGCTCGAGTCGCTGCGCCCGGACCTCGTCGCCCACCAGGCCTCGCCGACCAAGGACCCGGCGCTGCGGCTGCGCACGCTGCGCGCAGCGGACGCGCTGAAGATCCCGTTCACCAGCGGCATCCTGGTCGGGATCGGGGAGACCGAGGCCGACCGGATGGCGGCGTTGGAGGCGCTCGCCGGGTTCGGGAACCTCCAGGAGATCATCCTGCAGAACTTCGTCCCGCACCGTCGCTACTTCGGCGAGGAGCCGGCGGAGATCGCCACGAAGTCGGCCGAGGCCTACTGGCGCACGGGGCTTCACGACGGACCTGACGTACCCGCGCCCGCGTGGTCGTCTCCCGTGACCGTGCAGGACATGGAGCGCCTCGTCGCCGAGGCGCGGAGGGTGATGCCGGGAGTTGGCATCCAGATCCCGCCCAACCTCGCCGACTCGTGGCCGCGCCTCGTGGCGGCGGGCGCGACCGACCTCGGCGGGCTGAGCGCCAACGGCGACCACATCTCGCCCGAGCACCCGTTCCCGTCGCCCCACCAGGTGCGCAAGCGGCTTGCCGCCGACGGCGTCGCCCTGACCGAGCGGCTGTGCGTGTATCCGCAGTTCATCGACCCCGAGTGGCTCGCGCAGGGCGTGCTGGACGTGATCAAGGCGCGCTTCTGGAGCTTCATCCCCCGGCGCGGCTCCGGTCGCATCGACGGCCCGAAGGGCGCGCTGGCGCCCGACACGATCACCCGCGCCGTCGCCGGCGCGGCGCTGGACGGCGGCGAGGTGACCGCCCTGTTCGCCGAGTCGCGCCCCGAGGCGATCGAGGACATGCGCCAGGCGGCCGACGAGCTGCGCGCCGATCTGGCCGGGGACGACGTCACCTTCGTAGTCAATCGGAACATCAACGTCTCCAACGTCTGCATCGTGGGCTGTGCCTTCTGCGGCTTTGGCCAGGGCCGGCGCTCGCCTGATGCCTACACGCACGCGCGCGAGGACTTCGTGGCGCGCATCGCCGGCGCCGTCGCTTACGGGGCGACGGAGCTGTGCATCCAGTCGGGCATCCACCCCGACTGGACGCTGGAGGACTACGAGGGCTGGCTGCGGCTGGCCAGGGAGACCGCGCCGCAACTGCACCTGCACGCCTACAGCCCGATGGAGGTCGCGCACATGTGCGATCAGTCCGGGCTGACGCCCCGCACGGTGTTCGCCCGCCTGCGGGAGGCCGGCCTGGGCTCGGTGCCCGGAACGGCGGCCGAGGTGCTCGATGACGGCGTCCGCCAGCGCATCAGCCCGAACAAGCTGCCGGTCGCGCGCTGGGTGCAGATCATCGAAGCCGCCCACGCGAGCGGGCTGCGCTCCACGGTGACGGTCATGTTCGGCCACATCGAGGAGCCGCACGAGCTGGCGGAGCACATGCGCGTCGTGCGAACGCTGCAGGAGCGCACGGGCGGCTTCACGGAGTTCGTCCCGCTCTCGTTCATCCCGTTCCACACGCTGCTGGGCCGCACGCACGGGATCGAGGAGATCACGCGCGAGGAGAACCTCAAGCACACCGCCGCGTTCCGGCTGGCGCTCGGGCGAACGATCCCGAGCCTGCAGGCGAGCTGGGTGAAGATGGGCCTCGACGCCGCCACCGAGGCGCTGCGCTGGGGCGTCAACGATCTCGGCGGCACCCTGATGGAAGAGAGCATCTCCCGGCTGGCCGGCTCGTACCACGGCGTCAAGCTCGATCCCGAGGACCTCGTCGCCGCCGCGCATCGCGCCGGGCGCCCGGCGGCGGAGCGCACGACGCTCTACGAGCTGCGCCGCAGCTACCCCGTGGTCGCCGCGGTGGCGTGACCCAGCAGCAGGTGGCTGTCGCCGAACTCGTGCCAGCGATAGCCCGCGACGAGGGCCGCCGCGTAGGAGCGCTCCACCAGCTCCCGGCCGGCCACGGCCTCGAGCAGCAGGAGGTGGCTCGCATCGGGTTCGTGCCAACCGGTGAGCAAACCGTCGATCGTGCGAGCACCGTTCTCGGGGGTGATTGTCAGCGAGGTCCAGCCGGAGGCCGCAGACACCGTCCCGTCCGGTGCCGCGACGGTCTCGAGCGCACGGGTTACGGTGGTGCCGACGGCGATGACCCGTCCGCCGGAGGCATGTGCCGCGTTCACGCGCGCGGCGGTCCTGTCCGAGACAACGACGCGCTCGGGGTAGGGCCGCTCGCCGCGTTCCTGCGAGCTGACGCCGGTGTGGAGCACGAGCGGGGCGATCCCGACGTCGCGCGCGGCGAGGCTCGCGAGCACCGGCGCGGTGAACGGCCGGCCGGCGCTCGGCATCTCCGCGCTGCCGGGCACGCGCGCGAGGAAGGTCTGGTGGTCGGCGAGCGGGCGCGGATGCGGCTGGTGGGTGTAGCGGACGGGCCGCCCGTGTGCCGCGAGGAACGCGAGCAGCGGCACCGGCAGCGCCAGCGCCGTGATCCACAGCCGGCTCGCGGAGAGATACGGGGCGACCAGCACGGCCACGCCGCCGCTCGGCAGGGCGAGCCGCTCGCCGCAGCGTGCGCCGCGGAAGCGCTCGCCGTTCCGGCGCAGCTCGACGATCCAGCGCCCGTCGTCGCCGGTGGACGGGTCCGGGGTCGAGAGGTGCAGCTCCAGCGTGGTGCCGTCGGCGCGGGTCGCCGTCAGCGCGGCGGGCAGCGTCGCCGACTCGTTGACGACGAGGAGGTCACCCCGTCGCAGGTGGTCGGCGAGATGACGAAACCGGGCGTGCGCGAGCGGCGCGCGGTCGCGCGCGACCATCAGCCGCACCGCGTCGCGCGCGCGGCCGCTCGCCTCGGGCGGCTCGGCCGCTTCGAGCGCGGGCGGCAACGTAAAGGCGAGCGCGCTGTTCACGCGGGCGTTTCCGCGAGCGAGCGGGCGGCGTAGCGTCCACTGGGCAGGTCGCCCTCGATCAGTGCGAGCAGGCCGGGCACGCTCCCGACGGGATCCGGGCGGTCGGAGATGTCCTCGCCCGGAAACGCCTGCTGCTGCATCTGCGTGTTCATGTCGCCCGGATCGACCGCGTAGATCCGCAGCGCCGGGTGCTCCGCCGCGAGCACGGCGGTGATCTGCTCCAGCGCGGCCTTGGAGGACCCGTAGCCGCCCCAGCCCGGGTACGGCTCGACGGCGGCGTCCGACGTCACGTTCACGATCCGCGCCCCCTCGGCGAGCTGCGACAGCGCCGCCTGCGCGAGCGCCAGGGGAGCGAAGGCGTTCGCGCGGAAGACGTGCTCGAGCTCGTCGAGGGGGTAGCCGGACAGCTGGGGCTGGGGAGAGGGGCCGAGGATCGAGGCGTTGTTGACGAGCAGGTCGATGCTGCCTGGTAGGTCGCCGCGCGCCCGCTTCCCATCGGGAATTGGACCTAGGACCTTGCGTGGGTCCACGTCAACGTCAACGGCCGCATCGAGGGGATGGGTTCGATGCGTGTGGGGTGTCGATTACGAGTTGGCGTCGCCTACCGACGCGAAGTCGTAATCGAGTCCTTTCCGACCTCGAACCCGCTCCCTCAACGCGGCCGTTGACCTGAACCCTCCACCAACCCCTCGCGCACCGCATACAACGCCGCCTGCGTCCGATCGTCCAACCCCAGCTTGGCCAGCACATGCCCCACGTGCGTCTTGACCGTCTTCTCCGCCACTCCGAGCTCCATGGCGATCCGCTTGTTCGACCGTCCGCGTGCGATCAGCCGCAGGACCTCGAGCTCACGCGGCGTGAGCAGGTCGCTCGCCCGCACTCGCGCGCCATGGGGGAGCTCGTCCACCACGCGTGTGGCCACCGCCGGAGACAGAGGCGACTGGCCGTCCTGCGCCGTGCGGATCGCGCGGACCAGATCGGCGGGCTCGGTGTCCTTGAGCAGGAAGCCGGCCGCACCGGCGCGCAGCGCGGCGAACAGCCGCTCGTCTTCCCCGAAGCTCGTGAGCACGATGACGCGCGCGCCGGGCGCACGCTCGCGCAGCCGTCCCAGCGCCGCCACGCCGTCGAGTCTCGGCATCGCGAGGTCGAGTAGGACGATGTCCGGGCCCAGGCGCGCCGCCTCCCGGACCACCGCCTCGCCGTCGGCCGCCTACGGCCACGACGGCGATGTCTGGTTGCAGCTCCAGGTAGGTCCGCAAGCCCTGCCGCACGACGGCGTGGTCGTCCGCGATCAGCACGCGGATCACGCGCGGACCTCCAGGCGCACCGTCGTGCCCTCGGTTCGGCGCGACTCGATCACGAGCTGCCCGCCCAGCTCGGTCGCGCTCCTGCAGGAGTTCAGGCCCAGCCGCCGCCCGCGCACGCCGGCTGCCCCGACGTCGAAGCCGGCGCCGTCGTCGGCCACGCTGAGCACGAGCCGCCCGCCGCCGTCCTCCAAGCGGACCTCGATCCGCTCCGCGCCCGCGTGGCGCAGCGCGTTCTGCAGCGCCTCCTGCGCGATCCGGAACACCTGGCCGGCGGCGGGGGCGCCCAGCGGCGGTGGGGCGCCGACGTGCAACTCGATCGCCTGCCCGGTCACCCGCCGCAGCACGTCGACGTGCTTGCGCAGCGCTGTCCGAGCCCCTCGTGCTCCAGCGACGCCGGCCGCAGCTCGAACACGACCGCCCGCAGCTCGTCCATCGCGGCGCGGGCGAGGGCCTGCACGCGCGCGAGCTGCTCGGTCGCGGCACGGTCCCCGTCGCCGCGGGTGAGCAGCTCGTCCGCCGACTCCGCCGCGAGCACGACGCCGAACAGGTGCTGCGTGACCGAGTCGTGCAGCTCGCGCGCGAGCCGGTTGCGCTCCTCGACGATGCTCAGCTCGCGGCTGCGCTCGTGCAGCCGGGCGTTCTCGATTGCGATCGCGGCATGGGCGGCGAGCAGCACGATCAGGCGCTCGTCCTCGTTCGAGAACGTCTCGGCGCTCTCCTTGCCGGTGAGGTAGAGCGCGCCGATGATCCCGCCCCGGGCGAGGATGGGGACGCCGAGGAAGGAGCGCATGTCCGGGTGTGCGGAGGGCCACCAGCCGCGAAAGCGCTCGTGCGATGGATGTCGGACGTGCGGTAGGGCTCGGGCGACTCGAGCATCGCGCCGAGCACCGGCTCCACCTCGCGCTCGGCGGCGATCGCGAGCACCACGCTCGAGAGCGCACGGAACGCGGTCGAGTCCCAGCTGCCCAGCATTCCGCCGCCTACGTCACGCGCCGCGCCACCGCGAGCAGCGCGCGCGCCACCGGTCCGGTCGGCTCGAGCTCACCGCGTGCGGAAACGCGCACGGGCGCCTTGGCCGGCCGCCGGCCGAGCTTCCAGCGCACGCGGTCCAGCGCCCGGAACGGCGCCAGCAGGGGCGGCTCGCGCAGCTCCCAGAGCTTGCAGCGCGGGGCGCGCGAGCCCGTCGCGTCGAGGATCCCGTTGACCGCTCGGCGGGCGGCCTCGTTGGCGCCCTCCATCGTCGCGAGGTCGGTGTGCGTGCGAACGAAGTCGGCGGCGAGGAGCAGATTGGGGATCCGGGTGACCGCGTCCGGCCGGTCGGGCCACGAGCCCGCCGTGTTGATCAGCAAGGGCTCGAGGTTGGTGGCCGCGGTGGGGTTCGGGAACTGGATCGCCGGGTCGAGGAACCAAGTCACGACGTTGGCCTCCCGCAGCGAGCCGTCGTCGATGTGATCGGTCAATTGGCCCCACACCTCGGCCCGGATCTCCTCCGGCGTGCAGGCCATCGCCACCTTGCCGGTGCGCCGGCCGGGCCGCTCCCACTCCGAGACGTCGACCGAGAGGATCCCCTCGACCCGCCCGTTCCCGCGCTGCTCGAGGTCGATGTCGGGCCAGAACTGGGCCTGGGAGATCGCGGTCAGCGCCCACTCGGAGTCGATGAAGATCGCGTGCCCGTGCTGCAGGGCCACGTCGCGGTCGAGGTAGAACATGACGCCGTTCATCCAGCGCACCACCAGGCGCGGCAGCGCGGAGAGGCGCGGCTCGGCGGCTCGCAGCGTGGGTGAGAGCAGCAGCACCAGCCGCTCGACCGGCAGCGCCGCGACGTAGAAGTCGGCGTGCACCGGCTCCACTCCGGCGGCGGTCTGCACCGTCACACGACGGATCCGCTGCCCGTCGCACTCGATCCCGGCCACCTCGCAGCCGCCGCGCAGCGTGACCCCGCGGCCACGCAGATGGATCAGCCACGGGTCGATCCACGCCTCGCTGGTCGGCGCGTCGAGCACCTGGTCGGCGCGCCCGCCGGCGCGCGTCAGGTCCAGCAGGAGCTGGCAGAGCACGAGCCCGCCGGTGCGGGCCGAGATCTCGCGCGCCCGCGCCGCCACCAGCGTGCGCGTGAGGCCGTCGGCGAGGAACTTCTGGAACGCCGGAGTCCGGCGGCTCGCGCCGACGTAGTCCCACCAGTTGGCGAGCTCCCACTGCTTGAGCCGGCGCTCCTCGCACGAGGTCAGCAGCGTCAGCAGGCGCTCGACGAACAGCGCCAGCTCCTGCGGCTGGATGCCCACCGCCGTGCCGAACTCCCACGCGAACCGGACGATGACGGCCAGGTCGTCGAGCGAGGCGGGCGCGCGGGCGGCGGCGACCAGCTCGTCGCGCCCGCCCGCCTGGGCCAGAAGGATCCGCGTGGCGGGCACGAGGTGGTCGGCGGCGCTGCGACCGTCGTGCGGGATGCGAGCCATCGTGTCCGGCAGGTGGCGGTAGAACCCGGGAAAGAAGCGGAAGCCGTGCTCGGCGGGCAGGTCCGCGCGCCCGCCGAGGCCGGAGCCGGGCACGGGCATCGAGCGCGCCTTGCCGCCGAACTCGCCCCGCGCCTCGTACACCGTCACCTCGAACCCGCGCTCGGCCAGCTCGTGCGCCGCGCTCAGCCCGCCGACCCCGCCCCCCAGGACCGCCACCGTGGTCACCCCCCGACCCTACCGTGGCATGATCACCTGGGTGGGAATCTCGACCGAGACAAGGGAGCACGCGATCGCGCCCGTGCGCGAGGGGCTGATGGAGCTGATCGCCGCGCGCCGGCCGCGGGACGCCCCCGCGCTGCGCGAGTTCGCCGCGGCGTATCTGCGTCGCCTGTCGGCCGACGCGGCCGAGCACGCGACGGTCGAGGAGATGTTCGGCGAGGTCACCGGCGTCTTCGACTTCGCCGCGGGCCGCGGCGACCGTCCGATCCTGGTGCGCGCCTTCAACCCGACGCGCGAGGCGCATGGCTACGAGCGCGCCGGCTCGGTGCTGGAGACCAGCACGGAGGACCTCCCGTTCCTGGTCGACTCGGTACGGGAGGCGCTGCTCGCCGAGGGCATGGTCATCCAGCGCGTGCTGCACCCGATCGTGGGACTCGAGCGCGACGACGAGGGCCGCATCGCCGCCGTGCTGCATCCGCGCGAGGCCAGCACACGCGAGTCGGTCATGCACTTCGACCTCGAGCAACGGCTGGAAGGGAACCAGCTCGAGGCGCTGGCCGCCGCGATGCGCTCCGTGCTCGGCGACGTCCGGCGGGCCGTGCAGGACTTCCCGGCGATGGCCGACCGGGGCCGTCGCATGGTGCAGCTCGCCGGCGCGGGCGCCGTGCGCTATCCGGACGACGAGGTCGACGAGACCGCCGCGTTCCTGGAGTGGCTGCTCGCGGGCCACTTCATCTTCCTCGGCTACCGCGAGTATCGGATCACCGAGGAGACGATCGGCGTGCTGGCGGGCTCGGGCCTCGGCATCCTGGCCGACGAGGCGTCATCCCGCTACGCCCGTCCGCAGTCGATCGCCGCGCTGCCCGACGACGTGCGCGAGCGCGCGCTCGAGGGAGACCTGCTGATCGTCTCCAAGACGAACCGGCTCTCGACCGTCCATCGCCGGGCGCGGATGGACTACGTCGGCGTGCGCAAGGTCTCCGCCGACGGGCACATCTCCGGCGAGGCGCGCATGCTCGGCTTGTTCACGACCAAGGCCTACGCCCAGCCGGCTTCCCAGACGCCGCTGCTGCACCGCAAGCTGCGCCAGATCCTGCGCCACGAGGATCTGATCGAGGGGTCGCACGACTACAAAGCGGCGGTCTCGCTGTTCGACTCGTTTCCCAAGGACGAGCTGTTCTCCGCACGAACCGATGACCTGCGCCGCGCGGTCGTGGCGCTGCTCGCGCTGGAGGGCGACCGCGTGCGGCTGCTCGGCCGCGTCGCCTCCGACGGGCGCTCGGCCTCGCTGATCGCCGCCTTGCCCGCCGCGCGCTACGACCCGGACCTGCTGGAGGCGTTCGCCGCGTTGCTGCGCGAGCGCTTCGGCACCGGCGCCGTGGACACCCAGACGGTGCTGGCCGAGGGGGAGCGGGTCCGCGTGCACGCGACCGTGCACGTCCCCGAGGGTGTGCCGGACGTGTCGCTCCGCGAGCTCGAGCAGGAGCTGGTCTCGCTCACCCGCACCTGGGACGACGCGCTGCGCGAGCGCCTGGTCGACCGCTTCGGGCCTACGAGGGGACGCGAGCTCGCCGCCCATTGGGGCCCGCGCTTTCCCGAGTACTACCGCGCCTCGGTCGAGCCGTCGCTCGCGGTCGGCGACGTGGAGTGCTTCGACCGGCTCGAGCGCGAGGGAGAGCCGTTCGTGGTCGGCCTGCAGAACCAGTCCCCGCCCGCCGCTCTCGTCGCCCGCACGCGCGTCGCGCTGTACAAGACGGGCGGGAAGGTGGAGCTGGGCGAGGCGATGCCGACGCTCGAGGACCTCGGGCTGCGCGTCGTCGAGGAGGTTCCGACGCGCCTGCTGGGCGGCGACGGGGACACCTGGGTCCAGGACTTCGGCGTGCTGGGCCCGGGCGACCGTCCGCTCGACCTGGCCGACGTCGGCGAGCGGGTGGCGGAGTGCATCGCGGCGGTGCGCCGCGGCCACGCCGAGTCGGACACGCTCAACCGGCTCGTGCTCGTCGCCGGGCTGGACTGGCGCCAGGTCAACGTGCTGCGTGCTTACCGCATGTACCGCCAGCGCATCGGCTCCCGCTTCACGCAGGGCTACCAGAACGACGTGCTCGCGGCCAACCCGGAGCTGACGGCGAAGCTCGTGCGGTACTTCGAGCTGCGCTTCGACCCCGCCCGCCCGCGCGACGAGGCCGCGGAGGCCGCCCTGCACGAGGAGATCCGGGCGGATCTCGACGCGGTCGTCTCACTCGACCACGACCGCATCCTGCGCAACCAGTTCGGCCTCGTCGATGCCACGCTGCGCACCAACGCGTTCAAGCCGGACCGGGAGGTGACCGCCTTCAAGCTGCGGTCCGCCGACGTGCCGGCCATCCCGCAGCCCGCTCCCGTCTTCGAGATCTACGTCTACTCGCCCGCGATGGAGGGGATCCACCTGCGCAGCGGCAAGGTGGCGCGCGGGGGGATCCGCTGGTCGGACCGCATGGACTACCGCACCGAGGTCTACGGCCTGATGCGCGCGCAGATGACCAAGAACGCGGTCATCGTCCCCGCCGGCGCCAAGGGCGGCTTCTACCTCAAGGCGCCGCCGGCCGACCCGGGCGAGCTCAAGGCCGAGGTGGCGCGCCAGTACGTGCGCTACGTCACCGGGCTGCTCGAGGTGACCGACAACCTCGTGGGGGGCGAAATCGCGCACCCCGAGCGCGTGCGCGTGCTCGACGAGGACGACGCCTATCTCGTGGTCGCCGCCGACAAGGGCACGGCGACGTTCTCGGACACCGCCAACCGCGTCAGCGAGGAGCGCGGCTTCTGGCTCGGCGACGCGTTCGCCTCCGGCGGCTCGTCGGGCTATGACCACAAGGCGCTCGGCATCACCGCGCGCGGCGCGTGGGAGTCCGTCAAGCGCCACTTCTCCGAGTTGGGCGTCGACGTCGCCGCGGACCCGTTCACCGTCGTCGGCATCGGCGACATGTCGGGCGACGTGTTCGGCAACGGGATGCTGCTTTCGGACCGCATCCGCCTCGTGGGCGCCTACGACCATCGGCACGTGTTCCTGGACCCCGAGCCCGACCCCGACACGGGCTTCGCCGAGCGCAAGCGGCTGTTCGCAGTGCCCGGCTCGTCGTGGGACGACTACGACCGGGCCGGCATCTCCGAGGGCGGCGGGGTGTGGCCGCGCACGGCGAAGTCGATTCCCCTCTCACCGCAGGTCCGCACGGCGTTGGACGTCCAAGCCGAGCGGATGGCGCCCGCCGACCTGATCCGCGCGATCCTCCGCGCGCCCGTCGACCTGCTGTGGAACGGCGGCATCGGCAGCGTGGTCAAGGCCTCGTCGGAGTCCGACGCCGACGCGCTGGACCGTGCGTCCGACGCCATCCGCGTCGATGCCCGGGACCTGCGCTGCCGCGTGGTGGGAGAGGGCGGCAACCTCGGCCTGACGCGTCGTGCGCGGGTGGAGTACGCCCGCGAGGGCGGGTTGATCAACGCGGACTTCATCGACAACTCGGGCGGGGTCGACTGCTCCGACCACGAGGTCAACCTCAAGATCCTGCTCGGGCTGGCCGAGCGGCGCGGCGAGGTCGACCGTGCGGCACGCGACACCCTGCTGCGCGACGTCACCGACGATGTCGTGGAGCACGTGCTCTACGACTCCTTCCTGCAGGCGCAGATCCTTTCGGAAGAGATCGTGGTCTCCAAGGGGCGGATGTACGCCTACGAGGACCTGATGGCCTCGCTGGAGTCCAGCGGCCTGCTCGACCGCGACGCCGAAGGACTGCCGGGAACCGAGGAGGTCGCCGAGCGCCGGCGTGCCGGCCGCGGCCTGGAGCGACCCGAGCTGGCCCTCTTGCTGGCCTACGCCAAGCGGGCGCTAAGACTGAGCCTGCTCACCTCGGACTTCTGCGAGAACCCGTGGCTCGAGCGCGACCTGCGCGAGTACTTCCCCGACCGGGTCGTCGAGCGCTTCGGGCACCTGCTGGCCGAGCACCCGCTGCGGCGTGAGCTGATCGCGACGGTCAACGCGAACCTCGTCGTCAACTCGCTCGGCCCGACCTTCGTCTCGCAGCTCGCCGCCGAGCGCGGCGCCGCCCCGGCCGATGTCGTGCGCGCCTACCGCATCGCCCACGAGGTCACCGGCGCACGCGCGCGCTGGGACGCCATCGAGTGCCTGCCACGCGGCACGGATCGCGCCGTGGTCAACGACCTGATGCTGGGCGTCGACCGCCTGGTCGAGGCGGCCACCCGCTGGTATCTCGCCCACGGCGGCGACGGCTCGCTGGATGACCAGATCGAGTCGGCCGCGGCGCCGTTCGCGCGGCTCGTCGCGGTTCTCCCGGACATCGGCGCCGACGAGTGGCGCGAGTCCCGGCGGGAGATCGTTGACAAGCTGGTCGAGCACGGCGTCCCGGACGGCGTCGCCTGGGGGCATGCGCTCA
>Ga0136630_1000372_pt1 | contig 16931 bp, 17 predicted proteins | sample AntDrymUQ5682106_2_FD_105496 | JGI IMG/M metagenome (GOLD analysis project Ga0136630, IMG submission 105496) | Polar desert sand microbial communities from Dry Valleys, Antarctica - metaG UQ568 (21.06) | ecosystem: Environmental > Terrestrial > Soil > Desert | place: Antarctica: Dry Valley...
ACCCGGCGGACCCGTACGCGGTCGGCGTCCAGGACGGCCGGGGCACCGGGGCACGCCGAAGACGTGCCGAGGGCCGCGAGCGTGGACGCTTCCGCCGACGCGTCCACCACCAGTTCCGGCGAGGCGCCCGCCGAGCCGGCACCGACGCGATCCCGTCGCACCCGTTCCAGGTCCGCAGCGGCCGCTGACCCGTCCACCGAGACCGCCGCCAGCACCTCCTCCCGTGATCGCGCGGTCGACGCCGTGGCCGAGGTCGACGTCGCGCCGGGGGATGATCGCGCCCAGACCACCGCCGAGGGCGACCTCGACGGAGCTGCCGAGCCATCCTCCAGCTCGCGTCGGCGTCGTCGGGGCAGCCGAGGCCGGGGCCGCAAGCCCGCGACGTCCGACGACGGCGACAGCGAGACCGCCGACACCACCGATGGCAGCGACGAGGTCGAGGAGCCGGATGACGACACCGTTGCGGTTGCCCCGACCAGCCGATCGAGTCGGTCGAGGTCCCGCTCTCGGTCGGGCGGCTCCAAGCCGGCCCCGGGGACCGAGCCCGACGCCGGGGCGGCCGATGACGACCGGTCCGAGCCTGGGCGCAGCGCCGCGGACGACGGGACCGACGACGACCAGCCGACCGACGAGACCGGCTCGGGCTCGAGCAGCAGCCGCCGCCGGCGTCGCCGTCGCCGCTCAGGTGACACCGCACCCACCCCCTCGCCCGACGACCCGCCGCAGACCGTGGTCAAGGTCCGGGATGCGCGCCCGTCCAGCGACGACGCGGTGGCCGGCGTCGCCGGGTCCACCCGGCTCGAGGCGAAGAAGCAGCGTCGCCGGGACGGCCGGGACCAGGCTCGTCGGCGTACTCCCGTCCTCACCGAGGCCGAGTTCTTGGCCCGCCGCGAGGCCGTCGACCGGGTCATGGTCGTCCGCCAGAACGCCACGCGGACCCAGATCGCCGTGCTCGAGGACGGCGTCCTGGTCGAGCACTACGTCACGCAGTCGAGCCAGACGTCCTACGTCGGCAACGTCTACCTCGGGCGGGTGCAGAACGTGCTGCCCGCGATGGAGGCGGCGTTCATCGACATCGGCAAGGGCCGCAACGGCGTGCTCTACGCCGGCGAGGTGGCCTGGTCGCGGCTCGGTCTCGAGGGCAAGCCCAAGCGGATCGAGAGCGTGCTGTCCAGCGGCACGCCGGTACTCGTTCAGGTGACCAAGGATCCTGTTGCGCACAAGGGTGCGCGGCTCACCGGCATGGTGAGCCTGCCTGGCCGCTTCCTGGTCTACGCGCCGGGCGGGTCCATGTCCGGGATCAGCCGCAAGCTGCCGGAGAACGAGCGCAACCGCCTGAAGTCGATCGTGAAGAAGGTGTTCCCCGACGAGGCGAGCGTGATCATCCGTACGGCCGCCGAGGGCGCCTCGGAAGAAGAGCTGACCTGCGACGTCAAGCAGCTCGAGTCGCAGTGGAACCAGATCGAGACGAATCTGGCCAAGGCCTCGGCGCCGAGCCAGCTCTACGCGGAGCCCGACCTCGCGATCAAGGTGGTCCGAGACATGTTCAACGAGGACGTCTCCGGCCTCGTGATCTCCGGTGCCGAGGCATGGGACACCCTGCACACGTACGTCGGCAGCGTCGCTCCCGACCTCCTCGGCCGGGTCACCCGGTGGGAGAGCGACCAGGACGTGTTCGCGGAGTACCGCGTCGACGAGCAGATCGCCAAGGCGCTCGACCGCAAGGTCTGGCTCCCCTCCGGCGGCTCGCTCGTCATCGACCGCACCGAGGCGATGACCGTCGTCGACGTCAACACGGGCAAGTTCACCGGCTCCGGTGGCTCGCTCGAGGAGACCGTGACGAAGAACAACCTCGAGGCGGCGGAGGAGATCGTCCGCCAGATCCGGCTGCGCGATGTCGGCGGCATCATCGTGATCGACTTCATCGACATGGTGCTTGAGCGCAACCGAGACCTCGTGCTGCGTCGCCTGGTCGAGTGCCTGGGCCGGGACCGCACTCGGCACCAGGTGGCCGAGGTCACCTCGCTCGGCCTCGTGCAGATGACCCGCAAGCGGGTCGGCGTCGGACTCTTCGAGGCGTTCAGCGAGACCTGTGAGCACTGCCAGGGCCGCGGCGTCCACGTGCACGGCGAGCCGATCGCACAGAAGGCGCAGCGTGACGACGAAGGACAGAACAATCGGCGCGACGAGCCGAGCGGGAAGAAGTCGAAGGGCTCAGGTGGCGCGGGCAAGAGCGGGAAGAAGGGCAAGTCCGCCGAGCCCGGCCCGGACCCGGCGAACGGTCGCAAGGCGACCGAGGTGATCAAGGCGATCGCCGCGGCGGCCAACCGCGCGCACCTGACGAACGGTGACCGGCCGGCGGACGAGGACGCCGCCGCCGCGGCTGACACCGACACCGAGATCGAGGTCCACCACCTCAGCGCCGACACCGACGCGACGCTCCTCACCGAGGACGTCTCGCCCACCGATCTGAGCCAGACCGACCCACCTTTGGAGCCGTCGACGACGAAGCCCAAGCGCCGCCGGGTCACCCGCCCGGCCGGGGCTCCGGCCTGATCAGCCGCTCTGCCCGGCCGCTGAGCTCCCTCCCCAGCGACCACGGTGCACGACCTGTTCCACGCCGCGTCGGCCGCGCAGCAGCGAGGGCGACGGCTTGTCCACAGCGCGGTAGCCGACGCTGACCACGCCGACCGGCCGGTAGCCGCTGGGGATGTCGAACGCGGACCGCAGGTCGTCGAGGCGGTCTGGCTCGACGCCGAAGAAGCACGCGCCGAGACCTTCGTCCACGGCTGTCAGCAGCATGAGCACTGCGGCCATCCCGGCGTCGACGTCCCAGTACGGGACCGGCCAGCGCGCCTCGTCGCGATCGGTCCAGCCCTTGTCGGGCTCGGCGTACCGGTCGAGATAGGCCTGCTTGTGCGACAGGACGACGACAAGCAGTGGTGCGGTCTGCATCCCGGTGAGCCAGGTGCCTGGTTCTCCTGGTCCCACGCCCGCTCGCCAGAAGCGCTCCCGATCGGCTGGTTCCTCGAGCACGAGGAAGGCCCAGCCCTGGCTGAAGCCGGCACTCGGGGCGTGCAGAGCGTTCTCCAGCAGCCGTTCCCGCGCCCGGTCGGGAACCGGCCGGTCAGGGTCGTACCGGCGGACCATCCGGCGGCGGTCGATCGCGTCCTGCAGCTCCATCCGGGCGAGCCTGCCACCTGCAGAGCCGGCACGGGGTTGGCTGGGCCAGACTGACCGGCACGGGCGGTTTGACCCGGCAGGCACGAGATCCGTACGCTGGTCAGTCGGTGCGTCTCGGATGCGCCGACCCCCGTACGCCCTCCCACCTGCAGCAGCAGCGTGCGCGGGTTCGGATCTCCAGACGAGCACCAGCCAGAAACAACGAGAGTGAGGGTCGCGGTGTACGCGATCGTGCGCAGTGGCGGTAGGCAGGAAAAGGTCGCGGTCGGCGACGTGTTCGAGCTCGATCGTGTCCCTGGCGAGCCCGGGTCCTCGTTCGTGCTCCCGGCGCTGCTTCTGGTCGACGGCGACGACGTCACCTCCGATGCGGACGCCCTGACCAAAGTGACGGTCACGGCCGAGGTCGTCGACCACACCAAGGGCCCGAAGATCGTGATCCAGAAGTACAAGAACAAGACGGGTTACAAGAAGCGTCAGGGCCACCGCCAGCGCCTCACCCAGGTGAAGATCACCGGCATCGAGACCGGTGGCTCCAAGTCCACGTCCAAGTCCTCCTGATCAGCAGCACGAGAAAGCAGGTCGGTCGAGATGGCCCACAAGAAGGGCGCGTCATCCACGCGCAACGGTCGTGACTCCAACGCGCAGCGCCTCGGCGTGAAGCGCTTCGGCGGCCAGCTCGTGAACGCGGGGGAGATCATCGTGCGTCAGCGCGGCACGCACTTCCACCCGGGCGAGAACGTCGGGCGAGGCGGGGACGACACTCTCTTCGCGCTCAGCGGCGGTGCGGTGGAGTTCGGTCGCCGGCGCGGGCGTCGGGTCGTGAACATCGTCCCCGGCGACGAGTAGCCGGACCTGAGTAGGCCAGCATCCCCGCACCGTTGATCACCTGCCCCACCTGTACGACCCGGCAACGGGACCGCTGATGGCGATCCCCACCTTCGTCGACCGCGTCGTCCTGCACCTGTTCGCCGGCAACGGCGGGAACGGCTGCGCATCCGTGCGGCGGGAGAAGTTCCGACCGCTCGGTGGCCCGGACGGAGGCAACGGCGGGCGCGGCGGCGATCTGATCCTCGTGGTCGACCCGAACGTCACGACGCTGCTCGACTACCACCGGTCGCCGCACCGCAGAGCCCAGTCCGGCGCACCGGGCCAGGGCGATCTGCGCACCGGCTCCATCGGCGGGGACATCGAGCTGTCCGTACCCGACGGCACGGTTGTGTCGACGCCTGACGGCGAGCTCCTCGCCGACCTGGTCGGCGCCGGGACCCGGTACGTCGCGGCCGCCGGTGGCAGGGGCGGGCTCGGCAACGCGGCCCTCTCGTCCTCGCGCCGCCGCGCTCCTGGCTTCGCGCTGCTCGGCCTCGACGGCGAGACCGTCGATGTGGTGCTCGAGCTCAAGACCGTGGCCGACGTCGGCCTGGTCGGCTTCCCGAGCGCGGGCAAGTCGTCGTTGGTCGCCGCCATGTCCGCGGCCCGACCGAAGATCGCCGACTACCCGTTCACCACGCTCGTGCCGAACCTGGGGGTGGTTCGCGCCGGCGAGGTCGTGTTCACGGCCGCGGACGTCCCTGGTCTGATCCCGGGTGCCTCCACCGGGAAGGGCCTGGGGCTGGACTTCCTGCGCCATGTCGAGCGGTGCACCGCGCTCGTCCACGTTCTCGACTGCGCCACGCTCGAGCCCGGCCGGGATCCGATCTCCGACCTCGACACCATCAGCGCAGAGCTTGCGGCCTACGACGCGGCGACCGGGAGCGATCTCGCCGAGCGACCGGCTCTCGTCGCGCTGAACAAGCTCGACGTGCCCGAGGCGCGCGAGCTCGCCGCGATGGTGCGCCCGATGCTCGAGGAGCGCGGGTACGCCGTCCACGAGATCTCCGCCGCGACGCACGAGGGCATGCGCGACCTGACGTACGCGATGGCCGCCCTCGTACGCCAAGCCCGCGACGACCGCGGCACGCCGGAGGACAGCCGGATCGTGCTACGACCCCCGGCGGTGGACGACGCCGGCTTCTCCGTGGTCCGGGAGCCAGACGTGTTCCGGGTGCTCGGCGGCAAGCCGGAGCGCTGGGTCCGGCAGACCGACTTCGCCAACGACGAGGCGGTGGGCTACCTCGCCGACCGACTGGCAAGGCTCGGCGTCGAGGCTGCGCTGGTTGCGGCCGGCGCGGAGGCCGGCGACGGCGTGGCGATCGGGCCGGGTGCTGACGCCGTCGTGTTCGACTGGGAGCCCACGCTCCAGGCCGGCGCGGAGCACCTGCTCGGCGCCCGGGGGCGCGATATCCGCCTGGACGAAGGCCCGGAGCGCAACAAGTCGTGACCGGTTCGAGGGTTCAGCCGCGCGCATCGTGGTGACGATGGTCGAATGCCAACGATGGACGTTGTGGAGCACTGGCTGGTCACCCTGACCCTGAGCGGAGAGGCGTGGGACGAGGACGCCGTACGGGCAGCGCTGCACCGGTTGCTCGACGAGCACCCGTTCCTGCAGTCGTGCAACTACACACCGGACACCGTCGAGGTCCGCTACTGGGAGCAGGCCGAGACGCTCCAGGACGCCGCCGCGATGGCGTTGCGGCTGTGGGGGGAGCATCGCCGCTCGGCCGGGCTGCCGCCGTGGGCCGTCGTCGGCCTCGAGGTGGTGGACCGGGCGACGATGCACAGGCGCGACGCGAGCCAGCCGGGGCGCCCGGTCGTGTCCTCGGTGGGCGAGGTACGGCCGCTGCGGGTGTGACCTCGCAGTAGGCTCCCGTCCATGACCGCTGCAGCGCTCACGCTCCTGGCCGTCGAGGCCGAGGAGCGGATCGATACCGGAGCGCCGCCCCTCGTCTGGGGGGTCGCGGCCTTCGCGATCCTCCTGCTCCTGCTCCTCGCCACGCTGGTGTTCGGAAAGGGCCGCAGCTGACCACGGCTGGACCGCTCGGTGTCGCGGCACCGACCGACGGGACGCGTCGTCGCCGGGTCGGTGTGATGGGCGGCACGTTCGACCCGATCCACCACGGCCACCTCGTGGCGGCCAGCGAGGTGCAGAGCTGGTTCGGCCTGGACGAAGTCGTGTTCGTGCCGACCGGTCAGCCGTGGCAGAAGAGCGGGCGGGCGGTCACAGCGGCCGAGGACCGCTACCTCATGACGGTGATCGCGACCGCGGCGAACCCGAGATTCTCGGTCAGCCGGATCGACGTCGACCGGCCGGGTCCGACCTACACCTACGACACCCTCAGCGATCTGCGTGCCGAGCACGGCGACGACGTCGATCTGTACTTCATCACCGGCGCGGACGCCCTGGCGCAGATCCTCTCGTGGCGCAACGTGGACGAGCTCTTCGCGCTCGCGCACTTCGTCGGCTGCACCCGCCCCGGGCACGTCCTGGACGACCCGGGGCTGCCACCCGAGGCGGTGACGCTCGTCGAGGTGCCCGCGCTCGCGATCTCCTCGACCGAGTGCCGCACCCGGGTCGCGGTGGGCGAGCCGGTCTGGTACCTCGTGCCGGACGGAGTCGTGCAGTACATCAGCAAGCGAGGTCTGTACGCGCGCTCCGCCGTCCGGAGTCCCGGCGTGGGAGGATGAGCGCACCGACCGGCAGCTCCGGCCGGTGCACCGTCCAGACCTCCGAAAGGCACCTGTGGCACTGACCGACCGAGCTCTGCGCCTCGTCGAGGCCGCCGCCGATGCAGCGGCAGACAAGCTCGCCACCGACATCATCGCGTTCGACGTGAGCGAGCAGCTCGCGATCACCGACGCCTTCTTGCTCTGCACAGCCAGCAACGACCGTCAGGTCAGGGCCGTCGTGGACGGTATCGAGGAGCGCCTGCGCGAGCTGGACGCCAGGCCAGCCCGACGCGAGGGACAGCGCGAGTCCCGCTGGGTCCTGCTCGACTACGTCGACATCGTCGTGCACGTCCAGCACACCGACGAGCGGCTCTACTACGCGCTCGAACGGCTGTGGCGTGACTGCCCCGTCGTCCCGTTGCCCGAATCGCTCACGGCCGGGTCGAACGCCCGGAGCAGTTCCTGACCCGAGGTCGCCGGGTCGTCCTCTGGCGGCACGGCCAGACCCTCTGGAACCTCGAGAACCGGTTCCAGGGCTCTACCGACGTCGCGCTCGACGCAGCCGGCATCGAGCAGGCTCAGCGTGCCGCCAGCCTGCTGGCCGGGCTCCAGCCGTCCAAGATCGTGAGTTCGCCCCTCCAGCGAGCTTCGGCCACCGCCGCTGCGTTGGCGAGGCTGACCAGCCTCGACGTCTCGTACGACGACCGGCTCCGGGAGCGGTACGGCGGCTCGTGGGAGGGCCTGACCGACCAGGAGATCTGGAACCGGTTCCCCGCGGAGGCCGGGGCGTGGCAACCCGCCGACGGCGAGCGGGAGCCGACCGTGGGCGACCGGGTGGCCGCGTCGTTCGCCGACGCCGTCGAGGCCACGCCGGCCGGTGAGACCCTCGTCCTGGTCAGCCACGGCGGCGCGATCCGCTGCGGTGTCGGGCGGGTGCTCGGGCTTCCGGAGGAGTTCTGGTGGCGCCTCGGTCCGCTGGGCAACTGCTCGTGGTCGATCCTCGGGCAGGCCAGCGGGGACGGCCGCGGCTGGCGGCTGCTGGAGCACAACGCCGGCACCCTGCCCGAGCCGGTGCTCTCCGACGACCGGTAGCCGATGCCGGGATCCGGTGACTCCATGATGACTCGGGGGCATCGCTGCGTCCGGCTAGACTCTCCCCTCGGTTCCAGGGGCTATGGCGCAGTTGGTAGCGCGTCTGCATGGCATGCAGAAGGTCAGGGGTTCGAGTCCCCTTAGCTCCACCCATGATCCACTGCTGGCCGGCGCTCCGTCTCGACGACGCTGCCGCCGCCCAAGGCCGGCAGGCAATGAACCATCGAGGAGCCGCATGACCCACCCCCGTCCCGATCTCAAGCCGCCGCCGGCCCTGGCCAAGAACGGGCTGCGCATCACCCCGCTCGGCGGGCTCGGCGAGATCGGCCGCAACATGACCGTGTTCGAGCACCAGGACAAGCTCCTGGTGGTCGACTGCGGCGTCCTGTTCCCCGAGGACCACCAACCTGGCGTCGATGTGATCCTCCCGGACTTCACGTCGATCCGGGACCGGCTCGACGACATCGTCGCGATCGTCCTGACCCACGGGCACGAGGACCACATCGGCGGCGTTCCCTACCTCCTCAAGGACCGCAAGGACATCCCGGTCGTCGGCTCGAGGCTGACGCTGGCGTTCGTCGACGCCAAGCTCAAGGAGCACCGCATCACTCCCAAGGCTCGGGAGGTGAAGGAGGGCGACCGGGAGCGGTTCGGCCCGTTCGAGGTCGAGTTCGTCGCGGTCAACCACTCGATCCCCGACAGCCTGGCAGTCGCGATCCGTACGAAGGCCGGCCTCGTCCTGCACACCGGCGACTTCAAGATGGACCAGTTCCCCCTCGACGGACGGATCACCGACCTGCGTGCGTTCGCGCGGCTCGGCGAGGAGGGTGTCGATCTCTTCCTCGTCGACTCGACCAATGCCGAAGTCCCTGGCTTCACCGTCGCCGAGCGCGAGCTCACCCCCGCCATCGAAGCGGTGTTCCGCACGGCGCCACGCCGGGTGATCGTCTCGAGCTTCGCCAGTCACGTCCACCGGATCCAGCAGGTGCTCGATGCTGCGCACGCGCACGGCCGCAAGGTGGCGTTCGTGGGTCGCTCCATGGTGCGCAACATGGGGATCGCGCGCGACCTGGGTTACCTGCGGGTGCCGAAGGGCCTCGTCGTGGAGCTTCGTCAGCTCGAGAAGCTGCCCGACGACAAGATCGCCTTGGTCTGCACCGGGTCGCAGGGCGAGCCGCTGGCCGCGCTGTCGAGGATGGCCAACCGTGACCACATGATCCGCATCGGCGAGGGCGACACCGTCCTGCTCGCCAGCTCGCTCATCCCGGGCAACGAGAGCGCGATCTACCGCGTGATCAACGGCCTCATGCGCTGGGGCGCTCACGTCGTGCACCGAGGCAACGCGAAGGTGCACGTGTCCGGCCACGCGAGCGCCGGCGAGCTCGTGTACTGCTACAACATCGTCAAGCCGCGAAACGTCCTGCCGGTGCACGGCGAGTGGCGGCACCTGCGGGCCAACGCCGACCTGGCGATCCGAACCGGGGTCCCCGCGGATCGCGTGGTTATCGCCGAGGACGGCGTCGTGATCGATCTGGTGGCCGGGCGCGCCACGATCACCGGCAAGGTCCCGGCGGGCTACGTCTACGTCGAGGGCGTGACCGTCGGCGGCACGACGGAAGCGTCGCTCAAGGACCGGCGGACCCTGGCCGAGGAGGGCGTGATCACGGTCGTGGCGCTCGTCGACGCAGACACCGGTCGGCTGACCGAACCGCCGGACTTCCTCGCGCGCGGGTTCGGCGAGGGCAAGGCGTCGTTCGCGGACGTGGTCCCCGTGATCGAGAAGGCCCTCGCGACGGCTGCGAACGAGGGCATCGGCGACCCCCGCCAGCTCGAGCAGCTCATCGTGCGCGCGGTCGAGGGGTGGGCGTTCAAGACCTACCGGCGCAACCCGATGATCATCCCGGTGGTCGTAGAGGCGTGACCAGGCCAGCGCTCTCCGCCCCAGCCGCCGTCCTGCTCGACCTCGACGGGACGCTCGTGCACACCGTGCCCACCCGCGTCGACGCGTGGATCACTGCGCTGACCGAGTTCGGCATCCCGACGGACCGGGAGTACGTCGCGTCGATGATCGGGTCGGACGGTTGCCAGCTGGCCCGCGACGCAGGGGAGCGGGTCGGGATTCCCATGCGACGCGACCGCGCTGGGCTGATCGATGCCAGGCACGGAAAGATCTACGCCGAGCTCAACACCGCACCCGTCGTGCTCCCGGGCGTCCACGAGCTCACCGAGGCGCTCGGAATGGCCGGGATCCCGTGGGCCATCGCGACGTCGAGCAGCGGCTCGAACCAGGTCCGAGCCTCGATCTCGGCCATCGGCTTCGCCGACCCGCCACTGGTGGTGGACGGCTCGCACGTCGAGCACGCCAAACCGGCGCCCGACCTCTTCCGGCTGGCCGCGGCAAAGCTCGAGGTGATCGACCTCAGCGGGTGCTGGTGCGTCGGTGACGCCACCTGGGACATGCTGGCCGCCGTCGCCGCCGGGATGGTGGCGATCGGGGTGACCGCCGGGTCGGCCGTGGACGCGCGGGCGCTCGCGGCGTCCGGCGCCCAACTCGTGGTCGCGACGCTGCTCGATCTAGTCCCGCTCGTCGCTTCCTGACGCCGAATCGGTCAGCCCAAGGGCGCGGCGTACGGCCATACGCGCGCCGGTCGGGGCGAGCGGCTGCGCTAGCCTGGCCCCATGCGAGCCGGCCTGCTGCTTATCCGGCCGCGCTGATCCTCGGCGGGTGCCCGCGTACGGCGCTGGAGCACCGCATCGGCGCGGCGGCCCCTTCGTGCTCGAGGGGGGTCTTCTCATGATCCGGACCCGGCGCACGCCTGACAGCGAGGCAGACCTATGACGCAGCAGACGAGCGGCACAGCGGTGGGGGGATCGACCGAGGCGCGTGTCTCGGACCCTCCCCGGCACCGCTACTCCGCCGCGATCGCCCACGAGATCGAGCCGCGCTGGCAGGCTCGCTGGGAGGCCGAGGGGACGTTCCACGCGGCGAACCCCACCGGACCGTTGGTTGATCCCGAGCGAGCCGCGCTCCCCAGGTGCGTCGTGCTCGACTTCTTCCCGTACCCCTCCGGCGCGGGGCTGCACGTCGGGCACCCGCTGGGCTACATCGGCACGGATGTGTTCTCCCGCTACCAGCGGATGACCGGTCACAACGTGCTGCACACGATCGGCTTCGACGCATTCGGCCTGCCCGCGGAGCAGTTCGCGGTGCAGACGGGCACCCATCCCCGCGTGACCACGCTGGCGAACATGGAGATCATCGCCCGGCAGCTGCGCCGGATGGGGATGGACCACGACCCGCGTCGCGCGGTCGCCACGATCGATCCTGCGTACTACCGGTGGACGCAGTGGATCTTCACAACGATCTACGAGTCCTGGTACGACGACCGGGTGGACGCAGCACGCCCGGTCGCCGAGCTGGTCGCGGCCTATCGGTCCGGCGCCGTGCCGACGCCGGACGGCCGGCCGTGGGCTGGGCTGTCGCCGGAGGAGCAGCGAGCGGCGGTGGACGGCCGCCGGCTGGCCTACCTCTCCGAGGCGCCGGTGAACTGGTGCCCTGGCCTGGGAACCGTGCTGGCGAACGAGGAGGTCACCGCCGAAGGCCGGAGCGAACGCGGCAACTTCCCCGTCTTCAAGCGCAAGCTCCGGCAGTGGATGCTGCGGATCACCGCGTACGCGGACCGTTTGCTCAGCGACCTGGACCGGCTGGACTGGCCCGAGCCGATCAAGCTGCAGCAGCGCAACTGGATCGGGCGGTCCGCCGGGGCGACCGTGCGCTTCCCGACCGTGTCCGGCGACGTCGAGGTGTTCACGACTCGTCCGGACACGCTGTTCGGCGCCACATTCATGGTCCTCGCGCCGGAGCACCCGCTGGTGACCGCGCTCACCGCCGCCACCTACCCGGACGACGTCCGCCGGAGATGGACCGGTGGCGCGGCGACGCCACGCGATGCGATCGACACCTACCGCGCCGAGGCGGCGCGCAAGTCCGAGGTCGAGAGGCAGACCGAGCACCGGGACAAGACCGGGGTGTGGACCGGCTCGAACGCAACGAACCCAGCGACCGGTGATGCGATCCCGATCTTCGTAGCCGACTACGTCCTCATGGGCTACGGCACCGGCGCGATCATGGCGGTCCCCGGGCAGGACGAGCGGGACTGGGAGTTCGCCGAGCGGTTCGGGCTGCCGATCGTCCGTACGGTGGCCCCACCACACGGCTGGGTGGGCGAGGCGTACCTCGGCGACGGTCCGGCGATCAACTCGAGGAACGACGAGATCGACCTGGACGGCCTGCCGGTCGCCGACGCCAGGGCGGGCATGATCACGTGGCTCGAGCGGACCGACCGGGGGACGGCGACCACGACGTACCGCCTGCGCGACTGGCTGTTCAGCCGTCAGCGGTACTGGGGCGAGCCGTTCCCGATCGTGTACGACGAGGCCGGGGTGACGCACGCGCTGCCCGCGTCGATGCTGCCGGTGGAGCTGCCCGACGTCGACGACTACTCGCCCCGCACGTACGCGCCCGATGACGCCACGTCGGACCCGGAGGCCCCGCTGGCCCGGGCTCGCGAGTGGGTCGAGGTCGAGCTGGACCTGGGTGACGGGCCGCGGCGCTACCGACGTGAGACGAACACCATGCCGAACTGGGCCGGGTCGTGCTGGTACGAGCTCCGGTACCTGGACCCGACGAACGACGAGCGGTTCGTCGATCCCGAGATCGAGCGGTACTGGCTCGGCCCGCAGGGTGGTGACCACCCGGGCGGCGTCGACCTCTACGTCGGCGGCGCCGAGCACGCGGTGCTGCACCTGTTGTACGCGCGGTTCTGGCACAAGGTCCTGCACGACCTCGGGCACGTCTCGAGCGAGGAGCCTTTCTACAAGCTCGTGAACCAGGGCATGATCCAGGCGCCCGCGTTCACGGACGAGCGCGGGGCCTACGTGGAGGCGCGCGAGGTGGTCGAGCGCGACGGCAGCTTTCTGCACAACGGGCGACCGGTCACCAGGGAGTTCGGCCGGATCGGCAAGAGCAAGCGGAACATGATCACCCCGGACGACATGTGCGACGAGTACGGCGCGGACACGTTCCGCGTCTACGAGATGAGCATGGGGCCGCTGGACGCGTCCCGGCCGTGGGAGACCCGTGCAGTGATCGGCTCGTACCGGTTCCTGCAGCGGGTGTGGCGCGTGATCATCGACGAGGCGACCGGCGAGCTGCGCTCGCTCTCGGAGCACTCGGACCCGCAGACGCAGCGCCTCGTCCACCGCACGATCGACGGCGTCCGTACCGACTTCACGCACCTGCGCTTCAACACGGCAGTGGCGAAGCTGATCGAGCTGACCAACACCTTGACCAGGATGCCGGTGGTGCCGCGCGAGGCGGCCGAAGCGCTCGTTCTGATGGTCGCACCCCTCGCACCACACATCGCCGAGGAGCTGTGGGCCCGGCTCGGTCATGACGAGTCGCTCGGACGCGGGCCGTTCCCGACCGCCGATCCCGCGCTGCTGGTCGAGGCCACCGTGACGTGCGTCGTCCAGGTGAGCGGCAAGGTCCGCGACCGGCTCGAGGTGCCACCCGACGTCGACCAGGACACGCTGCGCGAGCTCGCGCTGGCATCGTCGGGCGTGCAGCGCGCGCTCGACGGTCGAGCGATCCGTACGGTCGTCGTCCGCCCCCCGCGTCTCGTCAATGTCGTACCGGCCTGACCGGCCATGAGCCACCCCCCGACCGCGTCCGTCGCGGTGGTCACCGACTCCTCGGCCGACCTGTCGGCGGAGCTGGTCGGCGACCTCGAGATCGCCGTGGTCCCGCTGCGGGTCGTGATCGGCGGGGTGCAGTACCTCGAGGGGGAGGAGATCGGTGCCGAGGACGTCACCGAGGCGATGCGGACGAAGGTCGCAGTGACCACGTCTCGACCGAGCCCGCAGGCCTTCCTGGCTACGTACGCACGGCTCGTAGATGCCGGCTTCGACGCCGTGGTATCGGTCCACCTTTCGGCCGAGGTGTCCGGCACGTACGACTCGGCGGTGCTCGCTGCCGCGGAGTCCCCCGCGTCGGTGGAGGTGGTGGACACCCGGACGCTGGCACTCGGGCTCGGTTTCGCAGTCCGGGCGGCCGCGCGGACCGCCGCCATCGGCGGGTCCGTCGTCGAGGTCGCCGCCGCCGCCCGCGACGTGGCGGCCGCGAGCCGGTCGCTGTTCTACGTCGACACGCTGGAGTACCTGCGGCGCGGCGGGCGGCTGAGCGCCGCCCGGGCGTTGCTCGGATCGGCCCTCGCGGTGAAGCCGATCCTGCATGTCGCCGAGGGCCGCATCGAGCTGCTGGAGAAGGTCCGGACGTCCTCACGGGCCCGGGCGCGGCTGGCTGACCTGGCCGTGGAGACGGCCGGTGACCGCCCGGTCGACCTCGCGGTGCAGCATCTGGCCGCTGCGAGCCGAGCGGGCGAGCTGGCCGACCAGCTGAGCGCCCGGATCCCCGCGGCCGGCGAGGTGATCGTGCGGGAGGTCGGCGCCGCGGTCGGCGCGCACGTCGGCCCCGGCATGGTCGCCGTCGTCATCGCTCCTCGCCGCTGATTCGTCCGCTCACCGCTGCGACGCCGGCCGCCGTCGGAACCGGGTTGGCCGTGCCGGCTGGACAGCGCATGCTCGTCCGGTGGACGGCATCCGGGTCAGCACGCGCGTGACGATCCCCGACGACGAGCTGTCCTGGCGGTTCTCGCGCTCGTCCGGTCCGGGCGGGCAACACGTCAACACCACCGACTCGCAGGTCGAGCTGCGCTGGGACCTGGCGTCGTCGACGGCGCTGAGCGAGCACCTTCGCGCTCGGGCCCGGGAGCGGCTGGCCGGCCGGCTCGTCGGTGACACCGTGATCATCAGCGCCTCGGAGCACCGGTCGCAGCACCGCAACCGCGAGGCGGCGAAAGAGCGGCTCGGTGCCCTGATCCGGGACGCTATCGCGCCGCCGCCGCCGGCCCGCCGACCCACCAAACCCACGCGTGCAGCCAAGGAGCGCCGGCTCACGAGCAAGCGGCGGCGGAGCGACCTCAAGCAGTCCCGACGCGCCACCGACGACTGATCCGGACGGCTGGCGAGGACGGGACCGGGGTCGTCCCGCAGCGTCCACAGCACGTCCGGCTCGGTGCTCGTCCACAGCCTGGTTGCAGACCGCCGACGGCGGGGATGGCTCGCTTAGCGTCGGCCGAGTGGTGGAGAGGACGGTCACGTCGAGCGCAGGCGACCGCGGACGCGGCCCGAGAGCGTCTCGCACGCATCGCGGTACCGCGGGGCGCTGAACAGGTGCTTCCGACGGGAGGCGCCGACGCGCGGCACGCGTACGGAGGTGTCTCGGCGGCATCCGCCCGCCTGGGTGAGCCCGGCCGCCAGTCGGCCGATGCCGGCGATCCTGACGTCGCGTGGCGCCCCGGTGCCGCCGAGGCTGAGGCGGGACCAGAGGCCGTCGATCACCTCGACGAGCGAAGACGGCACAGGGCATCGCCCTGGGCGCGTGCCCTCGGAGCCCTGTCCGACCACGTCCCGCCGACGCTCCGCGGTGCGCGGGTGCACCTGACCGGGCGCGCCGTGGCTGGAGTCGTGGTCGCCCTTGCCGTGGCGGTCGGCTCGGCGGCTCTCGTGGCCGGACGGTCCGCGCCGGAGATGATCACGCCTGGCGCGATCACGGTCACGACCGCGCCCGTGGTCGAACCGGGCGTGCCCGCTCCGACCGAGCCGGGTTCGGTCCCGACCGTGATCACGGCGGGTGCGGTGGTCGTGCACGTCGCCGGCCTGGTCGCGACGCCGGGTGTGTTCGAGCTGCCGGTCGGCTCCCGCGTCGTCGACGCCCTGCAGGTGGCCGGCGGCGCGCTCCCTGGCGTCGACACGAGCACGCTCAACCTCGCCCGGGTCCTGGTGGACGGCGAGCAGATCGCTGTCGGCATCCCAGCTGCGCCGGATGCAGGAGGATTGTCCCCGGGTGGCGGCGCGACTCCCGGCCCCGGTTCGCCGCTGGACCTCAACACCGCCTCCGAGGCGCAGCTCGACGCGTTGCCCGGCGTCGGGCCGGTCCTGGCTGGTCGCATCGTCGCCTGGCGGGAGGAGCACGGCGCGTTCACCGCGATCGAGGAGCTGCTCGAGGTCAGTGGGATCGGCACCGCCACGCTGGCCGACCTGACCGCACTGGTGCGCGTATGAGTCGCGCCCGCGCGGAGCGGTGCCCGCACGAGCCGGCGATCGACCGGCCGGCTGACCTGCGGCTCGCGCCAGCCGCGGCCGGCGCGTGGGGGGCTGGCTTCGTGGCGCCCGTGCTCCCGCTCGGCGGCCGTTGGTGGTTGGTCGGCGCACTGACGGTCCTGGGTACGGCTGGTCTCCGGCTGCTTCCCGCCGGGGGCCGGTCGAGGCGCCACGCGTTCGCGGCGTCCTGCGCGTTGGGCCTGCTCGTCACGGCGGCGGTCGCCGCCGTCGCCACCATCGGGCTGGCCCGAGCGTCGACCGGCCCGATCCCCGGGCTGGCGTCGGAACGGGCAGTCGCCGACCTCGAGCTGCGGATCACCGGGGATGCGCGAGCCGTTCGCGCCACCGTCGGGTTGCCAGGGGCGGCCCCCATGCTCGTCCTGCCGGCCGTCGTCGAGGGAGTCCGGGCCCGGGGCGAGCGGTGGTCGACCAGCACGCCGGTCGTCGTGCTCGCGACGGCCTCCGGCTGGGCCGAGCTGTTGCCGTCCACGCGGGTGCAGGTGATCGGACGGCTCGGCCCGACCACGCGCATCACGCGCGAGATCGCCGTGGTGAGGGTCACGCAACCCCCGAGCGTCATGCTCGAACCTGATCTCGTCCAGCGCGTCGCTGGCGACATCCGAGCCGGTCTGCGGTCTGCCGTGAGTGACCTCGCTCCCGACCCGCGCGGGCTCGTCCCCGGTGTCGTCGTCGGCGACGAGCGCCTCATGCCGCCCGACCTCGTCACCGATGCCGAGACGAGCGGGCTCACGCACCTGACCGCGGTGAGCGGCGCGAACGTGACGATCCTGCTCGCCGTGGTGCTCACGGCCGCTCGGTGGCTGGGCGCTCGCGCGTACGCGATCCCGGCCCTCGGCCTCGTCGCCATCGTCGCGTTCGTGGTCCTGGCT
>Ga0136630_1000373_pt1 | contig 16872 bp, 13 predicted proteins | sample AntDrymUQ5682106_2_FD_105496 | JGI IMG/M metagenome (GOLD analysis project Ga0136630, IMG submission 105496) | Polar desert sand microbial communities from Dry Valleys, Antarctica - metaG UQ568 (21.06) | ecosystem: Environmental > Terrestrial > Soil > Desert | place: Antarctica: Dry Valley...
CGCAGTGGTTCCCGGAGGCGCAGTGGTTCCCGGAGGCGCAGTGGTTCCCGGAGGCGCAGTGGTTCCCGGAGGCGCAGTGGTTCCCGGAGGCGCGGGGATCGCGCCGGTGGATGGCCGCTGCACCGACCGTGGTGTCGCGCTACTACCTAGACTTGCCGACGCTGCGCGGACAGGTCCTCGAGGGAGCCCGACCGGCGGCGGAGCGGTGGAAAGCGTCACGGTCTCCGGCTCCGGCAGCTCGTCGGGCGGAGCGACCGGAGGGAGAGGCTTGGCCGTGGTGCCGCCGTAAGTACGCATCCACGCCATCGTGACCCGAACGAAGGATTCAGTACGCTGGTAACGAAACACCGCCCGCGCCTGCCCCTCGACGGTGCGTAGGTCGGCCCCGCCCTCGCACAGAAACCGCCCGGCGGCGAGTGCAGCGTCGTAGACGTTGTGCGGGTCCGCGGTGCCATCACCATCGCTGTCAGCCCCGACGCGCTGCCAGACGGGGGGGATCAGCTGCATAGGACCCGTGGCGCGGTCCCACGTGATGTCTCCGTCCAGCCGTCCGTCGTCGGTGTCCGCTAGCTCGGCGACGCCCGGCCGCCTGTCCAGCCGCGGACCTAGGATCGGACCGGTCGTGGTACCCCGGGGGTCGAGGTCGCCACCGAAGGCGTGCTCGGACACCACCTTCCCCACGCCGGCCAGCAGCGGCCACTTCAGCCCGCAAGCAGATGCCCGCTGGGCGAGCACAGACTCGGCCCGGACGTACGCGTCCTGAAGCACGACCGGGATGGTGGTTGGGCCGGCAACAGGCTGGAGGCCCGCACCAGCCAGGGAGGCGATGACCTCCGGATCGAGCGTCTCGCTTCGGGGCAGCACCCCCGATGCCCCCAGCTGCTCCAGCGTCACGACATCACCGGTGGCGGCGCGGTCCGCACCCGCTAGCAGCACCGTGGCGCCGACCACGCTACCCACGGCGAGAACGGTTAACCCTATGGTCCGGACCCGCGCAATCGACTCGATCATTCGGTGCCTACCTCGCCCCACGCGGACCGCTGGTGGCGACCGACCGGGTGCGCCCTGTTGGCCGCCCGTTCGAGCACGGGTCGCACTCGGAAGAGTGACATGCCACGAGAGTTTACGCTAAGCTCCCGCGGCGACGTGAAGCGCCAGCCCTGTGTGTGTGGCTCTAGCCATAGCGATGCCACTCACAGGAGGTGATTGCTACTGACTGTAACCAACTCGGGCTTCCCCGGGAGGGGTTGTGTCTGATGCCCGGTCACTACAGCGTCAGAGTTCAGGGTCGAGATGCCCACGTGGATGCCGCCCTCGTCCCGACACCCCCTCGGCGCGGTTCGTTTCAGCCGCAACGCCTCAGACGAACCGGCCGACGGATCGTGGGCCGGTTCGTCCGTGCCGCCGAGGTGGCGGCGGTAGCGCTGGGGACTGCGCTGGGAGCCTCTGGGGGCGGGGAATGGACGGCCACGGCCATCGGCGTTGCGGTGCTCATCACGCTCTCAGTCAGCCCTCGTTATCACCGAAGGCTCACCCTCTCGGTGCTCGACGGCCTTCCGCTCACCGTGGTCCTGGTCGGTGTGCCTACCATTATGACGGCGGCCGGGTGGTACATCGTGTGGGGACGCGAGGCCTACGCTCTCGGCGCCCTGCGCGCCGGCGTGATCATCTTGAGCACGTTGCTGATCGGCCAGGTGGTCGCCTTCGCCGTCGTGCAGCAGCTCCGGAGGCACGGCATTGGCCTGCTCAACACCATGATCGTGGGCTACGGTGAGATCGGGAACCGGTTGGGGTGGAGCCTTGTCGATGATTCCAGCCACGGTCTCCAACTCGCAGGATTCATCGATGAAGGGCTTGCACCGGTGGCCGATCCCGGCCCCCTGCTGGGTCCCGTCGACGAGCTGCGAGAGCTGATCCACCGACACGAGATCGACATCGTCGTGCTGGCCTTTGACTCGCGCCCGTGCCGCGCCGTGATCGACGCGATTCGGCAGATTGGCCGGCAGCGGTGCGAGATCTACCTGGTACCTCGTATGGTTGAACTCTACAACTACGCCCGCGACCGGGAGATGGTGCACGGGATACCGCTGGTGCGGCTCTGCAGGCCCGCGTTCCGGGCGGCATCGTGGCCCCTGAAGAGACTGCTTGATGTCACCGCGGTGACCTTCGCGCTGCTACCCTTGCTTCCCGTTTTTGCAGCGACGGCGCTGGCGGTGCGCTGGGAGACCGGCCCCGGGGTCATTTTCAGACAGCAGCGGATCGGGCTGGACGGTCGACCGTTCACTCTCTACAAGTTCCGGTCGCTTAAGCCCGTCAGCAACGAAGGCGATACCCAGTGGAACATCGACAGCGATCCCCGGCTAGGACCGGTCGGTAGATTCATCCGCGCAACAAGCCTCGACGAGCTACCGCAGCTGGTCAACGTACTCAAGGGCGACATGAGCCTCGTCGGCCCGCGACCCGAGCGGCCCTTCTATGTCGAGCAGTTCAACGAGACCGTGCCCGGCTACCGCTACCGGCACCGCATGCCAGCCGGCCTAACCGGCTTCGCCGTGGTGCATGGCCTGCACGGCGACACGTCGATCCTCGAACGGTCCCGCTTCGACAACATATACGCCGAATCGTGGTCGCTTTGGCTCGATATGAAGATCATAATCCGTACGGCAAGTCGGGTGTTCTCGGCTATTGGACGCCGCATGATCCGACGGGTCGGAACCGAAGGCGATGTAGCAAACGGCGACGTAGTCAACGGCAAGAAAGGGTAGCGCTCATGCATCCTGCCACTGTGGAGGCCGCCCGCGAGAGGGCGGACGACGCGGCCCTCGCCCGTGCCGCGGCCGATGCCACGGCACGGGCGCTGACGAAGCTGCGCGCCAGCGGATCGACCGAGCGCCTCGAGGCGCGGGGGGATGCGCTCGCGCAACGGACCCTCATCGACGTCCTGAGGACGGCGCGGCCCGATGATGCGGTGCTCAGCGAGGAGGCTCCCGACGACACCGCTCGACTGTCCGCACGCCGGGTGTGGATCATCGATCCGCTCGACGGGACCCGGGAGTTCGGCGAGCCGGGCAGGGCGGACTGGGCGGTGCACGTCGCACTGTGGGCCCGAGACGAACCGGACGCCCGAGGAGCCTTGGGGGCGTGCGGCGGGTTAGTGGCCGCCGCGGTGGCGCTGCCTGGTCGCGGCACCACACTGGGCACGGACGCCCCACCGGCGCTTCCACCGGCCGGTGTGCGGCGGCTGCGCATTGCGGTGAGTCGCACGCGCCCGCCCGCGTTCGTCGCAGACCTCGCCGACGCCCTCAATGCGCAACTCGTCCCGCTCGGTTCTGCGGGGTATAAGGTCAGCGCCGTGGTGCTCGGAGAGGTAGACGCTTATCTGCACGCCGGTGGGCAGTACGAATGGGACTCCGCGGCGCCGGTGGCCGTGGCGTGCTCCTCGGGCCTGCACGCCAGCCGATTGGACGGATCCCGGCTAACCTACAACTCGCCCGACCCTCTCTTGCCCGATCTGCTCGTCTGCCGTCCCGAGCTCGCGACCAGGCTACTGCGCAGCACGGCTGCTGTGCTGACGAACGGGCGGAGCGACCGGTGAGCCGGCCGCGGGACTACCAGATGTCCCAGCTGCAGGCGCTGGAAGCGGAGTCCATCCACATCTTCCGTGAGGTCGTCGCGGAGCTGGAGCGACCGGTGCTGCTCTTTTCCGGCGGCAAGGACTCGATCACGATGCTCCGCATCGCGGAGAAGGCATTCTGGCCGGGGCGGATCCCCTTCCCTGTGCTGCACGTCGACACCGGCCACAACTTCGCGGAGGTGCTCGAGTTCCGCGATCACCTGGTCGGCGAGCTCGGTGTGCAGTTGCTCGTCGCGAGCGTGCAGGACGCGGTCGACCGGGGCGTCGTGCAGGAGCTGCCGGACGGCACCCGCAACCGCATCCAGACCCCGGTCCTGCTCGACGCGCTGGAGAAGCACGGCTTCACCGCGATCTTCGGTGGAGCTCGTCGGGACGAGGACAGGGCACGGGCGAAGGAACGAGTCTATTCGTTCCGTGATGAGTTCGGGCAGTGGGACCCTAAGAACCAGCGCCCGGAACTGTGGAACATCTACAACGGGCGGATCCACCTCGGCGAGAGCATCCGCACCTTCCCGCTGTCGAACTGGACCGAACTCGACATCTGGCAGTATATCGCCGACGAAGACATCTCGCTGCCGTCCATCTACTTCGCGCACCAACGCGAAGTCTTCGAACGGGACGGGATGCTCTACGGGCTCCACGAGTTCTGCCGCCCGCGCCGTGGCGAGCAGCTGTTCGTCGAGCGAGTCAGGTACCGCACGGTCGGCGACGCCAGCCTCACGGCGGCGGTGCGTTCGGACGCCGACACGGTTGGGAAGGTCATCGAGGAGGTGGCCGGCAGCCGGCTGACCGAGCGCGGGGCCACGCGCGGTGATGACCGGTTCAGCGCCGCCGCCATGGAGGACCGCAAGCGAGAAGGGTACTTCTGAGCCGTGGACATGCTCCGGTTCGCCACAGCGGGCTCCGTCGACGACGGCAAGAGCACGCTCATCGGGCGCCTCCTGTACGACTCCAAGGCGATCTTCGAGGACCAGCTCGAATCGGTGGAACGAGCCAGCCGCGACAAAGGCGACGACTACGTCAACCTCGCGCTGCTGACCGATGGCCTGCGCGCGGAGCGTGAGCAGGGCATCACGATCGACGTCGCGTACCGCTACTTCGCGACGCCCCGGCGCAAGTTCATCATCGCTGACACCCCTGGCCACATTCAGTACACCCGCAACATGGTCACCGGGGCTTCCACGGCGGATCTGACGATCGTGCTGGTCGACGCGCGCAAGGGCATGGTTGAGCAGAGCCGAAGGCACGCCTTCCTCGTCACCCTGCTGCGCGTTCCGCATCTGGTGCTCGCGGTGAACAAGATGGACCTCGTGGACTACCGCCAGGACGTCTACGATGAGATCTACGCGGACTTCACGAACTTCGCGGCGAAACTCGATGTCGGCGATCTCTCGGTCATCCCCATCTCCGCGCTCGAGGGTGACAACATCGTTACCCGCTCGACCCGGATGCCCTGGTACGACGGACCTTCGTTGCTCCACCACCTGGAGAACGTGCACGTCGCGAGTGACCGCAACCTGATCGACGTGCGGTTCCCCGTGCAGTACGTGATCAGACCGCAGTCGTCGCAGTATCCCGACTACCGCGGCTACGCGGGACAAGTCGCCGGTGGGATCCTCAGGTCCGGTGACGAGGTGGTGGTGCTGCCCAGCGGGTTCAGCACGCGCATCGCCGGTATCGACACCGCCGGCGGCCCGGTATCCGAGGCCTACGCCCCGATGTCGGTCACCGTCCGATTGACGGACGACCTGGACGTCTCCCGGGGCGACATGATCTGCCGGCCGCACAACGCACCGGCAGCGACCCAGGACCTCGACGCCATGGTGTGCTGGATGTCCGAGACGCCGCTGCGCCCCGGGCAGAAACTGTCGATCAAACACACCACCCGCTCGGCCCGAGCCCTGGTGAAGGACCTCCAGTACCGGCTGGACGTCAACACGCTGCACCGTGAGCCCGAGGTGGACACGCTTGGCTTGAACGATATCGGCAGGGTGCGCCTGCGCACCACGGTGCCGCTGTTCTGCGACGAGTATCGCCGCAACCGAATCACCGGTGGATTCGTGCTCATGGACGAGGCCACCAACCGCACTGTCGGCGCCGGCATGATCAACTGATCGGGTCGCCCGTGCCGGACTGGTGTAGCTGATGACATGGATGCTCACCGGGGGTGCCGGCTACATCGGCGGGCACGTGGCCCGTGCTCTGCGGGCCGCAGGTCACGACCTCGTGGTCATCGACGATCTCTCGACTGGCATCGCCGAGCGGGTGCAGGGTCTACACCTGGTTGAGGCGAGCCTGCTGGACGGACCGTCTCGGCTCGCCGCGGTGCTCACCGAGCACGAGGTGAGCGGCATCGTCCACCTCGCTGCGAAGAAGGCCGTGCCCGAATCCGTCGACCGGCCGCTGTACTACTACGAGCAGAACGTCACCGGCACGATTGCTCTGCTGCGCGCTGCCGTGCAGGCCGGGGTACACCACATCCTCTACTCCTCCAGCGCCGCGGTCTATGGGGAGACCGCGGCGGGCAGGATCGACGAGGGCCACCCAACGTCGCCGACCAACCCCTACGGCGAAACGAAGCTCGCCGCGGAGTGGCTGGTTCGTCGGACCGCCGAGGCCCACGGAATGAGCTGGACGGCGCTGCGGTACTTCAACGTCGCGGGCGCGGCCGACGCCAGACTCGCTGACCGGGGCGTGTTCAACCTGTTGCCGATCGTGCTCCGCCGCGTGGACGAGGGGCGGCCGGTCAGCGTCTTCGGGGGCGACTGGCCGACACCGGACGGGTCGTGCGTCCGCGACTATGTCCATGTCGAGGACGTCGCCGACGCTCACCGGGCGGCGGTCGACGCCCTCGATGCCGAGCAGCTACGAGCCGGAATCTTCAATGTCGGCCGCGGCGAGGGCGTCAGCGTGCTGGAGTTGCTGTCCGTGGTCGAGCGAACGGTTGGCCGTCCGGTGGCCCGTCAGATCGTTGCCCGCCGTCGCGGCGACCCAGCCATCGTCGTGGCCGACGTATCGGCAATCGCGGCCGACCTGAGGTGGACGGCCGCGCGCGACATCCACGACATCGTGACCAGCGCCTGGCAGGCCCGGCGCAGCTCCCTCGATGGGTGATGCTCGGCACCGTGATCATCAGGCACTCAGCACGCACAGTGACGAGGCCGTGGGCACAAGTTCCGGAACGTGAATTCGACTGACGCCTTGCCCACGAATGGGTGGTTCTATAACCTTCCTTCAACCCTATGTATTCCAGGAGCGGTAGATGACGGTTCATGGCGAGGTGCCCGGGCCCCGAGCGGGTCCCTGATGGCTCTTTCGGTAGCGGGAGACGACGCAGCGGCAGTAGCGGCGACGCCACGCTGGCACGCCGCGCTGCGCTTCGGCGTGCTTTCCGTGCTCCTCGCCGCCGACGTGCTCGCGTTCGCCGCCGCGGTGGTGCTCCCTGGCGCGGCATCGGGCCTGGCGGTCGTTCTCGGTGTGCTGATCGTGTGCCTCTACGCCACCGGCGGGCTCTACCGCTCGAGGGCACACCTGTCCGTTCTCGACGATCTCCCCTCCCTGCTCGGTCGGGTGCTCCTAGCCGGCGCATGCCTCACCTTGGTAGACCTGCTCACGGACGGCTACGAGGGCCGCGAAACGGTAGTGATCACTGCACTGTTCGCGGTCCTCGTGGTGTGCGGGCGCTCGATCAGTTACACACTGGTGCGCCACGCGCGCCGGATCGGGGTCGGCAGGACCCGCACGCTCATCGTCGGCGGCGACGACACCGCTTACCAGCTCGCTGAGATACTGCTCAATCGACCGGAGTACGGCCTGCACCCCGTCGGGTTCCTCGACACTGAGTCGTCCGGTGCGCGCGACGGAACTCGGGTCCCACACTTGGGCAGTACGGACGAGCTGGCGCGTGTGGTCAGGGAAGCCGAGGCCCGCGCGGTGGTCATCGCCTTCGGCTCGACGCCCGACCGCCTGCTGGTCGACGCGCTGCGCCGGTGCGACGCGCTGTCCTGCCAGATCTTCTTCGTACCGCGGCTCTACGAGTTCGACGTGATGAGCTGTGACACGGAACTGGTGTGGGGTTTGCCCCTGATGCGGTTGCGGCGCCCTTTCCGCCGACGTTTCCTCATGAGAGTGATGGCGAAGGCGCTGCGCGGCGGTCGGGCTGCGCGCTCCGGAGGATTCCGCTGAAGGAACTGCCGCAGCACTGGCAATGTCGCGCATTGAGAGGAGTCCTGCGGCACGGCATCAGGGTGACCTCGGCTGTCAGCTGTCGGCTGGACCCGTGGCGCCGTCGTCGCGGCGGCGCCACGATCGCGAGATCGCCAGCTGCTCATAGTCCTCGTAGAGACCCTCGGCCTGCCGCAGTCGGGCTGCCGTCCTGGGGCGGTCCAGCAGGGCACGGAGTTCGTCCTTGCGCTGCGTCCGCTCCTGGGATGGCCGACCCACATGGGTTTCGACGACCACTCCCCCACATTCCAACCGGTTCATTTCCTCAACCCGAGCAAACGCCGCTTCCTCGTTCTCGGGGGTGGGCACATACCGCACGAAGGAGGTCCCAAATCGCTCGTTGACCTCATCGAGCACAGCGCCGAAGTCGGACACCACGCGACCGAAGAGCCCGATCACGAAGCCGTCGCGCGCCAGCCAGGCGGTACGGTAGAAGTCCAGGTACTCGAGCACCGCGTCGTCTGGCGTCAGCGCATCCCGGCGCACCAGGTAGGACAGTACCGCATCCCGAGGTGGACGAATCAGGACCACGGTGGGAAGCGCGAACCGTACCCCGCGAAGGATGTGCGCGGGGCCGTGCAGGTGTCGCCCGACGTGCGGGACGCGACCGTTGGCTACCTCGAACGCGGCGACGCTGAAGGTGTTGCCCGAGCGCGGGTAACCGTCGATGATGATGGCCGAGTCCGGTGTGGCAAGTGTCGCCCGCTTGCCCGGTCGGGCATACATCGCCAGGTCCCAGAGGTATGGCGTGCGCGCGAGCGGGCGACGCGCATGGACTTTGGCTCGAACCACGGCCTGGCGCAGACCCATAAGGATCAAGCTACCCGATATGTCCAGGTCGTGTCGACTTGCGGGTCGGCCGATCAGCCGGGTGGGTCGTATCCCGCCGGTAGGACGTCCAGTACTCCTTGCCCAGCGGGCAGCGCGCACAGCCGAGTCGGAGGCACGTTCCAGAGCTGTCCGAGCCCTTCGGCCAAGTATCATCGAGCTTGGGGACGGTGTAGTTTCCGGAGTCACCGATGTAGAATCAGTAGGTCTGCAGTGCCTACGGGTCTCAGGCACCCCGGATGGCGCGTTCCTCGTTCCGAACTGGGATGATCACAGTGACGAGCTCGACCGGGTCCGCCCGCACGACAGGAGCAGCCTCGAGCGACCTGCCCTTCGGGGCGCGGGAAATCGGCGGCATGGATCGAACCTCGAATTGGTACACTTTGCGGGTTTTTACGATCGGCTGCCCCTGTTACGCATCATCGGTGCCGTGAAGCGAGGAACTACGCATGACCCGTCGACGACCGAGTGAACGCCCTGGGTGCCGTGCGCACCGCGATCAAGCAGGCGTGCACGCACGCCGCCGGATGATGGTGCCTCCACTTCGACCCAACCCGGACGACGGTCGCGGTCGCGCAGCACGTGCCATCCGCGCTGAGACGCGTCGACGCTGGTCAAGGTGCGGCAATGCTGCTGGTCGTGGGCACGGGGACTACCTCGCGCGAAACCTCCTTGTCGCCCCGAACCGCCCGGGTGACCGTCATCGACCCGCTACCGCGCTGGCTGGTTCCGCTCTACGAGGCCCTCGGCCGGTTCATCATCAGCATGCGCCTGCTCGGCCTACGAGTGCCTCACACGGTCACGCGTTCGGTCCCGCCCAGCTCGAGCGCTACAAATCCGAGTTCCTGCGCGGCTACTTCGGCGAGGACGCTACGCCGATCGCAGGCGTGCGCACCTACCAGCTACTCATCCTGCTCGACAAGGGGGCGGCTGCGGCAAGTGCAGTGGATGCGGGATCCGGCCGCTGGTTCGACCGCTACTTCCACCGAGAAGCGACCCGCCTGCTCGTGCTGCTCGATCAGCTATCGGGGCCCTCGTCACGCAGCGCGCCAGGACGGTTGAGGTGACCAGCGGGAGCCGTTACCCGGGGGAGGCCGAGCCGGGCGGACGCCAGGACAATCCGACGGGGGAAGCCGCGGAGGAAGCCCTTGAGATGGGGCGGCAGCAGATCCGCGGGTCCGCAGTCCTGCTGGTCGGGCGGATCCTCTCGCTGTTGCTCACAACGGCCACCCAGATCCTGATCGTCCGGATCCTGACGAAGGCCGATTTTGGCGCCTTCGCTTACGCGCTCGTGCTCGGCTCGGCGGCCCGTACGTTGCTTAGCCTGGGCCAGGGGCGGCTGCTCAGCCGGTTCATGTCCATATACGACGAGCAACGCGACTACGACCGGATGTTCGGCGCGATGTTCCTCGCCGCCGGCACCATTGCAGTGACCAGTACAGTGACCCTACTGGCGCTGTTCCTCTTCCGTGACCCACTGATCGGCTCAGTCGTGGCTGATCCAGGCGACGTGCAGGTCGTGCTCATCCTAGCCTTCCTGGCGCCGCTGGAGGCCTTCGATCAGGTATTCGTTTCGTTGTTCGCGGTGTTCAGTCGGGCCAGGGCTATCTTCTTCCGGAAGTACCTCTTCGTCCCTGGCCTGCGACTGGTTGTCGTGCTGCTGCTGGCGTTGATCGGCGCGGATGTCGTCTTCCTCGCGATCGGCTATGTGGTGACGCAGGCGATCGGCATGGTCGTCTACGTCGCGATGCTCGGTCGGATGCTACGGGAACGAAATCTCCTGCAACACCTGCGGCTGCGTCAACTGGCGCTGCCGTACCGCGCCGTCTTCGCCTTCTCCTTCCCGCTGATCACCAACGAGCTGGTGTTCCTGTCGATGAACACAGGCGGCGTGTTGCTGCTCGGATACTTCCATTCGATCGAGGAGATCGCAAACTACCGGGCGGTGTACCCGGCCGCCCGCCTCAACCACGTCATTTGGATGGTCTTCGTAACGCTGTTCCTCCCGATGGCCGCTCGGATGTTTGCCCGGGACGACATTGAAGGCCTGCGCCGGAGCTACTGGCACACCGCGATTCTCGTCGCGGTGTTCACATTCCCGATCTTCGCGCTGACCGGGCCGCTGGCGCCCGACGTAATAGTGCTGCTGTTCGGCGAGCGCTACGCGGAGTCCGCGGTTGTGCTGGCACTGCTGTCCACCGGCTACTTCGTCAACGTCATGCTCGGCTTCAACGCCTACATACTGCAGGTGTGCGGGCGGATCCGGTTCCTGGTCGGCGTCAACGTGCTGGTCATTCTGCTCAACATCGGGTTGGGCTTCCTGCTCGTGCCGCAGCTGGCGGCAGGCGGGGTCGCCGTGGCCAACTGCACGACCTTGGTCGTGCAGAATCTCCTGAACCAGCACGCGCTCCGACGCAGCCTCGGCACCGCCTTCATCGAACGGCGCTACGTGCGTTCTTACTTGGTGATCGCGACCGCGGCGGCGGTGCTGTGGACATTCCAGCTCGCGCTCGACCCCGGGCTGGTGGTCAGTCTCATAGCGGCCACCATGGTCTCGATCGCAGTGCTACTGGCTAACTGGGGTGCCCTAGAGCTCGCCGAGACGTTCCCCGAACTGCGGCGCATGTCGGCACTCCACGACTGGTTCCGTAATCGGCGTGGGTGATCAGCCGCGGCTCTGTCATATTTGGTGTTTGTCGTTTTGACCGGCTTGGTGATCAGATCGACGCACCAGCTGATGCCTCCATAACGGTGTTGCGGATGATCACCATCGCCTGCGGTGCGGTGCCGGCGCGGAGGGCGGATTTATCTCGGCCGGATCCGCACTCGACGCGCGTGGTCATTGCCGCGGCGACGTCGTCACGGTCGGCTTGGCCACGAGCAGGTAGGACAGGCCCGGAGCGGCGGCGGCCAGCGCGGCCGGGTCACCGAACATGATCGTGTCCGGGAAGCCCGGCCGGCTGCCGCCGCTAGTGTCGGCAGCCGACTTGTCCACGAGCTTCGTGCCTGGCCGATCGAGCGCCGAGCAGCGCCGCGTCGCTGGCCGCAAGGACCGTGCTGTAGCGGCGGATCACCAGCTCCTGCCGGACAGCCACCAATACGCGGTCGCTCTGGGCCGAGGCACGGCCACGACATCAGCGCACGCTCGGCCGCGGCGGCCGCGGCACATCTTGATCACGTACGGTAGCCGCCAGCGGCGGCCGCGCGGACCGCGGTGACGGCCGAGCAGCTCCGCCCGTCGACATGATCGGTGACGAGCACCCACCGCTCGTGCCGCGAATGCTCAGGTGCCCGCTCGGTCGACGTACGTCTCGTGGTCTCCCTCCGGCCACCGCCGAATCGGCGGTTGTGCCTCGCGCCGATGGCCGGCGCCCCTGCACATGTTGTGCACCCACAGCCGCCGACCGTATCATCGAGATCCGGTGCCGCGCGTTACTCGATCACCCCGTCCTGGCCGCCGTTATCGGATCGGAAGGTTAAGGTGCATCTCGAACCGCGCCCAAAACGGTTCTCCCTGGCGGTCGTGGGATGTGCGGTGGTGCTGGTCGCCACGGGCTGCAGCGCGGAGGCTCCGGAGCCGACGCCCGTCCCCAACCAGCGGAGCGAGTGGTTCCTGCCCGCTAACCCACCGCGCGCATTCACCGCCGAATCGTGGTGGAACACGCCGGTGCCACGAGATGCGCCCAGCCACCCCCGGGCGAACGCGATCCTGGACTACATGCAGACCGGCCGCCAGGCCAGCGACGGCTGCGTACGGCTCGCGGGCGCGGGCAAGAACGAGTGGGGTCAACCGGTCTACTGGTCCCGGCCGACGGACAATGCCTATGACGTCGCCGTCGATATCCCCCAGCCACGACCACCCGAGCTGGGCGGCCTGCGTATCCCGGAAGGCGCTCGCGCGGCGGCGACCAGCGACGCGGAGATGACGATCTTCGACATGGATGGCGGCTACGTCGTGGCGCTCACCGGCGCCGACTTCGACCCTAGGACGGACACCTGGAGTGCGCGCGGCGCCACCATCACCTACCTGGACTCCAACGGCCTGCACGCCAGGACCGGTCGCTCGGACGTCGCACGCAACACGGGCAGCCACCGCGGCAACAACGGTGCCACGATGATGGTTCGCCACGACGAGGTCACCGAGGGGACAATTGAGCACGTCCTGAAGGTCGCGTCCGGGCCAGAGGCCTCCAAGCGCTTCGTCTTCCCCATGATCGGCAGCGACGGCGACTCCGAGAACCCCGACGCGCCGCCGCAGGGGCTGCGGTTCCGTATAAAGCCGACGGTCGACCTCAGCACCCCTGACCTGGCGCCGGAGGCGAGAGTGATCGCGCAGGCGCTTCAGACCTACGGCTTCTACGTCGGCGACTCTTCCGGCGTCACGGCGCTCAAACTGGAGAACACCCGGGCCGAGGGCCGAGGGCAGCTGTGGGAGCTGCCTTCGACGGCGCTGTGCTCCTTGCCGCTGCGCTCCGATCTGTGGGACGTGCTGCCCGAGGGCTACGAACCGTCCGGCTCCGTTGGGTAGCTTGACCACGGTGGACCTGCCTCGGGTCGCCGACCGCGTGTGATACCAGGTCCGGCGTGCACACCTACCTGTGAGCCTCGCGATGTGCGCCAGGTCGGGCAAGCGGGCAACGCTGGCGCTCGTCAGGACACGCCAATGCGCTGGAAGCGTTCCTGTGGTCCGGCACTTCCTTGACCCGCAGGTTGCCCGGTTCACAGGAAGCTGAGGAGTTCAAAAACAGAGTTTCTGAGCTGGCGCCCGTGACGAGTGATGGGCTATTCTGACTGGATGGATGGTGCGCTTGGACGTAGCAGATGCCCGGCGTGCGCGCGGCTCGACACAAGGACAACGGGCTTGACGACGGAAGGTCGTTACAATCTTCTTGACTGTGGGCATTGCCGCTCCCAGTTCTATGTCGACGTCTCTGGTGAACCGTCTGATAGTGATAGCCACTATAAGTGGGAATCATATAAGCTAGACGTCTACAGTGACGGAGCTGTGCGGCGGGGTTTCGAAAGCCGGTATCGATACATGATCGATCGCGCTCGATCGGAAGTTGGCACGCTTGAGTCCATCCTTGATATCGGTTGCGGCATCGGAAACTTTCTTGAGTTCGCGGTGAGCCAGGGGCTCGAGGCGGTAGGCAGCGACGTATCGGCGCGGGCTGTTGCCGAAGCCCGGCGGCGAGGACTTCGCGTACACTTGGCGGAAGAATTGGGAGTGTCTGTCTCCGACGACTCCTTTGACGCGTTGACGATGTGGGATGTCATCGAGCACGTCAGCTAGCCCAAAGAGATGTTGGCCTCGGTTGTTCCTAAAGTGCGTCGGGGAGGTGCTCTGCTGTTCGAGACGCCGGACGGCGGCTTTCCGATTCGCACATTGCTGCTTTGGCTCAACAAGCGAACACGGGGTCGAGTGAACCTGACGGGCCCGATGTATTATTGGGAACACAAGGTGTACCTCACAGAGGATGGCATCAGGGCTCTGCTCGACGCGGTTGGTGTCGATATCGTGCACGTGGAACGGCAGACGTCTGTTCGAGCAAAGATGCAGCGCGAGTTCGAAGTTATGCGTTCAAAAAAGGGTCGCGTACTCAAACGTGCTTGGCCTGCGCTAGAAGCGGCATTTCGCCGAGCAGGGCAGGGAAACAAGTTACTCGTTGTTGCTCGGCGACGATGACCTCTCAGTCTTGTTGCATAGCAGGGGGCGCTGCTGGCTAGTAGTGGCGTGTCCCGCTAGGTCCGGAAGCTTCTCGTCTGGCTTCCGTGGTTTTGTGGTGGCCGGCCGTGTACGGATCGTATCTAGTCGGGCTGATTTCTCCCGCTGTCATTGGCAACGACGTCAACGAAGCGCCGGAAGGGTAGAAGGCTTGGGCCCCGAGCTCCACGCTGGGATGGTTTCTTCTCGGCGACGGAGGCGCCGTCGGACGTGGTGCAGTTCTGGCACAGCGCAATGTAGGCCAGCACCAACCAGAAGAATTTGAACTCGAGGTTGGACAGGAAGAACGAGGATACGAATGTCCCGAGAAGCGCCGCCACCGGCGCAGCCCTGAGGGCGGCCGGCAGGTGGAGTGCGTGTGACATCGTGAGCCCGAGACCAACGACCACGAGGAGCAGCCCCAAGACCCCGGCTTCGACGCCGGCCAGCATCGCGATGTTGTGTGGTTGCCGCGCCACGTTCCCCAGCACCCGAGCCTCCGGGACAGAGGGCTGTTCCATCTTGTACACCACCGGAAACGTCCCCCACCCGGATCCGGTTAGACAGTACGTCGGGCACGCCGACAATCCCACCTCCCAGATTTCGGCACGACCGGAGGAGCTCTCTTGAGTCACCTGTCGTTCACCGAGCCCAGCGGGGTTCGACAGCAGCACGGCTGCCACCAGCGTCGCCGCAGCCGCGCCGAACCCGATGAGCGTTCCGCGGCCATGACCGCTATACAGCACCACCGCGGCGAGCACCACCACTGCGGCAATCAAACCGCCGCGGGAACCGGTCAGCAGAATGCCGGTCAGCAGAATGACCACCGTGATGACGTGCGCCAGGCGCCCACGGCCCGATCGAACCGCGATCCGGGCCATTGCGATTGCCAACGGCAGGAGCAGGGCGGCCGCTTGGTTGTTTGGGTCGAGCAGGTTGCTCCCGAAACGCGCAGATCCCCCTTCGGTGCTGGGCAGACCACCCAGGAAAAGCAACTGCGTGATGCCGTAACAAGCGGCCGCCAACCCGCCTATCAGTACCGCGTCCTCAACCCGCTTGAGCGCCTTCCGATTGATCCGGGCGAGAGCCAGCAACACGTACAGCAGCACGAGGCTGGCAAGGACCGCGAAGGAGTAAGCGGTCGTCCCGGGCGCCACACTCCAGAACACCGACGCGCCAGCCAGACCGAGAAAGGCCAGCCAGACCGGGACGGTGGCAGGTATCCGCGCGGTCCCCCGGCGGACGGTCAGGTGCTGGGCGAGGAGCGCCAGGGCAAGCAGGACCCCCAGAAGGGACGACAGCGACCCGAACGGACCTGGCAGTCCGATCGAGAGCCCGGAGCCGAACGGGACTAGAACGGCGTATGCCGGCAGAGCGACTCGGATCGGATCCCGGAAGCTCGCGACGACAAACGCGAGGACGACGGGGGCGAGCGCCAGGGCGATCAGGGTCGTCATGAGCCAGCGCACCCCCAGGAGATCGTTCCGATACTCGGACATCATCCCACATCGGGTCCTCGCTCTGTCCACATCCATGTCAACGTGAGCAGGAAGCATGCCCGTGCGAGGCCAGCCGACCCACCAGTGCTCGATGGTCGAAGAGCCCCCGTGAGCCGCCCCGCATGATTGGCCACGCCCGTCCTGCGGCGGATGTCAGACAGCCACTATGCTGTCATCAATGATTGTGACGACGAAATGACACGAGCGCCCACCAAGGTGCTGTCGATCGTGGGACCGGGTAGAAGCGGCACCACGATCTTGGCCAACATCCTGGGTGAGGTCCAGGGGATAGCCAACGCCGGCGAGTTGCGGTTGTTGTGGCAGCGTGGCCTCATCGAGCAGCGGCCATGTGGGTGCGGCCGGCCACTGGTCGGCTGCCCCGTTTGGTCCGCCGTCCTCAACCGGGTGGTCGCGGACGGAGCTAATCTGTGCACCGCCGACGAACTCGCGACTGCGATCAGCGGAATCATTCGAGACCAGCGGGAGGTTACCATCCGACGCAACCGGCTCCGCGCGATCCGCGGCGCGACCGGTGGCGAAACAGGCTGGGCCGCGATGGCACGCATGCGAGCCGTCACCGCGGACGTGTGCTCAGCGCTCGCCGAGGTCATTGGGTCGCCCATGATCGTCGACGCCTCCAAGGCCGCCCACGAAGCCGCTCTTCTCGCCGCAGTCGACCGAATCGACCACTACGTCCTGCACGTTGTGCGCGATCCGAGGGCAGTTGCCTACTCGTGGCGGCGTGCCAAACCTCTGCCCATATCCGGGGGAACCACGACGATGGCGACCCGGGGTCTGCTCGCCAGCGTCGGGCGTTGGACGGAAAACCGCCTCGGCGCTGAGCTGCTACGGCGGTACGTGCCGCACGATCGGTGGCTGTTCCTGCGGTACGAGGACTTCGCCGCTGCCCCGAGGATGAGTATCGATCGGGTGCTCGCCTTCGTGGGCATCGGCTCCGAGGGCCCGTTCGTCAGCGACGACAC
>Ga0136630_1000374_pt1 | contig 16864 bp, 16 predicted proteins | sample AntDrymUQ5682106_2_FD_105496 | JGI IMG/M metagenome (GOLD analysis project Ga0136630, IMG submission 105496) | Polar desert sand microbial communities from Dry Valleys, Antarctica - metaG UQ568 (21.06) | ecosystem: Environmental > Terrestrial > Soil > Desert | place: Antarctica: Dry Valley...
TCTCAGCTGAGATTATGGGATGCGCGGCGAGCCGTCGGGCGATCAGGTCGCTGGGTCCGGCGGCGTTTGAGTAGGCGAGGCTGACGTGCGGGCGGAAGCCGTCGGCGCTCTCCGGCACGTTGTCATCCCCCCACACCTTTGCGATGGCGCTGCGAATCGCGCCGCGCAGCCGGGCAACGGGTTCGGCGGGGCGAACGGGCAGCTTGAGCGCCTCCGCATCGACCCGCGCGGGGCCGAGGGTGACCGTGAACGGTGCCAGCACGGCGCAGCCGGCCCGTACGGCGCCTACGATCCTATCGGCATCAGCACGGCTGACCTCGTCGGTGAAGCCGACTCCCTGCATGGTCAGGTGCAGCCATAGCGGCGGAATCAGGTCCAGGGTGGGCACCCCGTCGAGGGCGGGAGCGTATCCGTCGGCGACCTGGTGCACGGCGGGCTGGTTGCCGAACGTGATGTGCCAGGTGTAGAAGGATCGCCCGACCCGCCAGCCGGGCCGCCACCACCAGTGATCACGCATCCGTTCCACTGTCTCACCGGTACTCATGGGCTCAACTCCTGCACCACAGTGTCATGACGGAACACGGTGAGCGCCTCCCGCATCCCCCGGATCGTGGGCTCGTCGGGGTACGCGCTGGTCTGTAGGTAAACCTCGGCACAGCGTTGCAGCAGCGGCCGCACGCGATGCTCGGGAGCGGTGTTCAGCACCGGAGTGATGGCTTCCTGTGCGCCGTCGAGCTGGCCGAGCGCCAGGTGCGCCCGTACCTGTTGCAGCCGGACCATGCGTTCGCTGCCGTGATTGCGGCGGGGCTCCGGCATTGCCTCAAAAGCGGCTACCGCCCGGTCGGCCTCGACCAGCGCGTCGGCTGGTGCGCCGAGAGCTAAGTGCACGTCAGACCAGAACCCGCCGGCACGGTCGGCCGAGCAGGTGAAGGGCCCGGTCAGCTCGTCACCGGCCTGATCGGTGGTCTCGACCGCGGTGCGCGCCCCGGTGAAGGCTGCGCGAGCCTCGTCTGCGCGGCCCGCTTTCGCGAGATCCAGCGCCCAAGCGCTCGCCAGCAACGCCTCGGCGCTGCCCGCGGTCGCGTAGTTCAGTCCATCCGCGGCATAGCCGGCCGCGTCGGCGTAGCGATGATCCCAGAACGCCATGGTGTGTTGGGTGGCTCGGACCCATGCCCGCAGTCCGTTGTGATCGGCGTTGTTCGCGCACAGCCACGCTGCGCGGGCATGCGTATCGGCTGCATCCGACTGGCCGAGGTCGGTGCTTATCCAGGCCAGCAGCGTCAACGACCACCCGGCCACCGCGTGGAGGTCGCGGCTCTGGCCAGGTCGCTGCCTTCCAGCCAGCAGTGCGAACGCTTGGTCACGGACCGCGCGCGCCCTGGCAAACAGGGGCAGCGTCGGCACTTTGAGATAGCTGTGCGCGATCTGCCGCACATCGGTATGCATCTGCTCCACCGTGAGATCACCGACGTTCGACACCTCGGCCCATCCCAGGAAACGAGCGGACTCGTCTGCGGTGGACACGAGCGCCAGTTCCGCATCCGCCCGCTGGAGAGATGGCGAGGAACTCCCAGCAGAGGCTGTTCGAGCAGGGCGCCCACCGATCTCGCCCATGGCCCAGCGGCCCAGCAGCGCCTTGTCTGCGCCGAGCGCGGCATCGAGGGCTCGGACCACGGGCCTGGACGGCCAGCGGCGGCCGTGCTCGACGTGGTGCAGGTAGCCGCGGGAGGTGTGGGCGGCGGTGGCCAGTTCGCCGTACGAGAGCCCGGCCTCGGCGCGGCGCCGGGCAAGCTCGGCAGCGAAGTCCGCTCGTTCGTTGTTGGCCATGCACAGTCTCCTTGGGTCACCTGTTACCAGCCTGCAGCCCATCACGTGAGAAGCCCGTGACAGTCTGCCCACCGTTCCATTCGAACGCCACGGTGGGTTCTCCGCCGTCTACGAGCCAACTCGACCAGCATCAGCCGCACCACGAACAATGAGTCGGTGCACATCCGCGCGGCCGGCGTCGAGGAACTGCCCGTCCTCCAGGACATCGAGCGGGCCGCTGGACGGTGCTTTCATGACGTGGGCATGTCGGAGATCGCCGATGACGAGCCGCTCACCCTGGACGAGCTGATCTGCTACCAGCGTACCGGCCGGATCTGGGTCGGGGTCGACGGGGCCGACCAGCCGGTGGCCTACCTGATTGCCGACCTGGTCGACGGCAACACCCACGTCGAACAGGTGTCGGTGCATCCGGACCGTGCGCGCCGCGGCGTGGGACGGTCGCTGCTCGAGCACGTCGCGGACCAGGCGACGGCCGAAAGCATCCCGGCCTTGACCCTGACCACGTTCATCCAGGTGCCATGGAACGCGCCGTACTACCTACGGTGCGGGTTTCGGTTCCTCGATGAGACCGAGTTGACGCCGGGGCTGCGGGCGATCTGCCGACGGGAGGCCGCACATGGCCTGGACCGGTGGCCGCGGGTGTGCATGCGTCGGGATCTGTGACCGCGGGGAGGTCCAGGCTCACAACAAGAGCTGACCGTCGGCTATGTGATGATCGAGACGTCGAGCACGACGAGGGACGGTCCGCGCGCGCCTGCGCCACCCAACCGGCTTCGCCGACCTGGAGAAGCGGCGTACGCTACGGCATTGCAGGGGTTCGTAATAGGACCGTTACCCGCTCAACTTGGGAGGGGCGGTTTCAAGTGGTGAGTGCATCACCGGCTTGACCTGGGACCCTCGCGAGGGCTCACGTCGGCCTAATAGCGGGCAGGCCAGGGGCCTACCCGACGCGCGCCCAGCTTACGAGCCCTCGCCCCAGGTCAAGCCGGTGATGCACTCACCGTCTGAGGCCAAGAGGACCTGCCGGATCAGTCCTCAGCAGCCGCTCGAATGAGCGAGTCCATGCGGTCCACGGCTCGCTCCCAGGTAAATTGTCGGGCTTCGGCGGCACCTGCGAGTCCCAACTGTCGCCGGTAATCGACATCGTCTACTAACTGGCGCAAAGCTGCGGCTATACTCTCCACGTTTCGCGGCTCAACTATATGGGCCGTATCGCCATGACGCGCATACTCCTCCGTACCACAGGCCGAGGTGATGGTCGCAACTCCGCATGCCATAGCTTCAAGTGGGAAGAGCGGAAAACTTTCGTACCAAGACGCCGACAGTAGCACGTCGGAAGCTCGATATGCGTCCCCTAGCTGACGCTGATCTAGGTAACCCAGGTCCTCGTAGTCAGCAACATTGTTTTTCGGCGGAACTAGGGCTCCTCCATATACCTTCCATTGCAGGTATACGTCAGGCCGCTCCCGACGCACCTGCGCAACAGTGTGCACCAGCTCGCGAAATCCTTTCCATTCCACGTCGCGACCTCCGTAGCTAATTACGGTGATGCGCTTACCACGGCCGACAGACGGGCGAGATGAACGGACTGTGTCAGAATAGAAGTCCTCTAATCTGATTGCGTTCGGGCACACCTCAACGTCGGCCCTGCCGGTCAAGCTCTCCACCATGCCCTTAAGCCAGGACGAATTAGCTACGAGCTTCATACCTAACTGATAGGGTGCGAGCGCATCAAACTCGGCAACTCGACCGCCGGCATTTACGGTAGCGAAGTACGGTCCAAAGTGCTGCATAAAATAAATTTTCGGGCCACTAGCATTGAGGGCCACTGGTAACGCAGTGTCGCAGGACGTCGCCAGTGTTACGTCGGCATCACCTATGACGCCCGAGAGAGTGCTTCGAGCCTTTGCCTCAGCCGCGTTGTCGACGCTTTTCAGTTGAGCTTGTTTCGAGAGTTCATGGTAATCAAATTGGATGTCCGCAAACCACTCAGGATAAGGCGACGGAATGGCCGGCACCACGCGGACATGGTGACCAGACTCCGACAGTCGCTGAGCATACTCAAAAATACAAAGAATACCGCCCGTGAACCGTTTCCGATCAACGCGCGGTACAACTATATCTATCCTAAGTTGGCGCATTCTATTTTCTCCAATTGTCCTAGTGCCCGCTCGATCGCCGCTCGCGATTCCACACATTCCGGCGGTCACTGAACAGGCAGCTGCGACGTGACTCGGTTCACGCTGCGACAACCCATGGTGCGCCCACCATACAATGCGATCGCCCTCATGCGGTTCGGGTGTCGTGGCGCAGGACGGGTCATCGCGGCGGCTGCCCGGGCGGCGGTGATAGCGGGTGCGGCCCGGCCAGACGCCTCCGACCGCTCCGGCGGTGTCCCTACCCTCCTGCCATGACCGCTGCGCTCGATGGCCTGTTCGTTCTCGCCGCGATGGCGGAGTTTTGCGCGTCTGGCTCGCTGCCCGGTCAGCCTCCGCCGACACGGCCGCGTCAGCCACCCTGCCGAGCCGCCGAACAGGGGTTGCGGCGCGCGTACGCCGTCGTCACACTGGTGGCCCGACGGAGAGTGGTGGCGATCATGACGATATCAAACGTCTCGGAGCGGGACTTCGACCGACAGGTCGTCCAGCACGATTCGCCCGTGATGGTGGCGTTTCGGGCCAGTTGGTGTGTGCCTAGCCAGCAGCTGGCCCCGATGATCGACGGGGTGGCGGCTCGCCACGACGGACAACTCAAGGTTGTCGCGGTCGATGTCGATGGGAGCCCGACGGACAACAAGATCTGCCGACGGTTTCAGGTCACCCGGCTACCGGTGGTACTGCTGTTCAGGGACGGCCGCGTAGTGGACGCCATCGGTGGTGTCGCATCGCAGGACAACATTGACGAGATGGCAGATCGGCAGTTGCGGCCGGTCATGGACGTCGATGAGTTCACGTTCGACACCGAGGTTCTGAAGTCGAAGATTCCAGTCCTGGTTCATGTCGATGCTGCCTGGTGCCAGGCCAGCCAGGCGCTGCTGCCAGTGGTGGAGTCGGCGGCCGAGCAATTCCGCGGGAGGGCCAAGGTGGTACGGCTGGGGTTCGGACCCGAGACTGCGCGGGTGTGCGCCGAGTTTGGGTTCCGACGGGTTCCCACGCTGGCCTTGTTCCAGCAGGGTCGAATCGAGGACCAGATCCTCGGCGGGATGGAGGGCGGCACGAAGACCGAAGCCGTGAGGACCTCCTGTGTCGGCCTCACCGGGGAGGACAATATCTTTCAGATGGTGGATCGGTTTGTACTCTGACCGCCTGCACTGTGCGTGACCACGGGTGGCAGGAGCAGCTCGCAGTCGTCGCAGCCGTGGGTATGCCCGCACCGTGTTCGCCAGCACGATACCGACCGGTATCGGCTTAGGAGAATGCGCTCGAGATGGTCCGCGGGACCTGAGCCCTTAAGGAGCACAAGATCACCTGCGCGCAGCTGGCCGTTCAGGAACGTACTGGCCGCCGCGACGGAGCCGAACACGTACATCTTCGCGCGCCGTCGCTCCTGGCCGAGCGACCCGCTGGGATGGGCGGTCAAGCCGATCTCGCGGCGCAGCCGATCTTGGTCGGCCGCGGAGCCGCTGCCGTGCTCGCCCCAGAGCTCAACCGCCCGCGGCCCAACGAACACGACCGTGTCGAGCATCGCCGTTGCGAGGTCGGCAAGCCGGGTGTAGGTCGGCCGGGACCGTCCTGCGTAGTCGGAGATGCATCCGAGAACAGCCAGTTTTCGCCTGGCCGCCGCCTCTCGCATGAACTCGAGCACCTCGGGCACGGAGTCCGCAGGCGCCTTGAAGTCGTCGCGCATGAACGCGACGCCGTCGGTGCCGAGTTCCGGCGTCATGCGACGCGGCGTCGGATCGGCCGACGCCAGTGCGGTCGCGCCCTGCTCGAGGGGCAGCCCGAAGACGAGGCCGACGGCGAGAGCGGCGAGTGCCGAGCCCACCAGGTGTGCGCCATAGAGCCGGGTCCGGACCTGCACGCGCTCCCGACCGTGGATAGCCGTGAACGACAAGGGCGCCGGCCAGGCGGACTTTACGTCCGTTGCGCGCAAACCGGCTCCGGGGTCCCGGCCGAAGGACAGAACGCGGGCCGACGTCCAACCGGCGAGCTCGCGGACGTAGGGGTCGTCCCAATTCAGCACCGCGGTACCGGCTGCGGGCAGCGTGGCGATGAGCTTCCCCTTCTCCGCCTGGGCGCCACGGGGCCCGCGGAACGCGCTGAAGTGGTCATGACGAAGGTTCGTGACGACGCCGACCCGAGGACGAACGAGTTCCAGTGCCGGGTCGAGGGTGCCCCGCCCCCACGCTCCCAGCTCCTGGACGAAGAAGTGGTCGTCGGAGGTCACCGCGAGCAGGCCAATGGCGACGTCGGTGCCGCAATTAGTCGACCCTGCGGACGTCGAGCCGCGCAACCGACTGGAGAGTAGCGCCCCGGTGAGGTCCTTTGTCGTGGTCTTCCCGCAGCTCCCGGTCACCGCGACGACAGTGACCCCGGTGAGCAACGTCCGGTGCCGCGCGGCCGCCGCGCGGAGATCGATCGTCACCGGGAGCCCATCAGCATGAAACGGTCGAGAATGGGAAGAGGTAGCATGCCCTCGAAAAGGAGGTCCGACATCGGCGTCTGCGCCTTCATCTCGCCCAGGTCGCGGACGTAGTTGACGTGGTCAGGGCAAGCGGCATAGTTGTTGCTCTGCAGAACGCAGAACTGCCCGGGCGGAATGCGCTGCCACCAACGCTGGACATCGACCAGGTGCTCGCAAATCGTATTGACCAACACACTGGATCGGTCCTGGAGCAGGACTGGGTAGTCGAGTTCCATCACGTCCGCCACCTCGTACTCGATGGCAGGATTCACCGACCCGACCACCTGCTCGCCGAGGGCGCAAGCCCGCGCATCGATGTCGATGCAGACCATCCGCCGTGGAGGCCGGCCCACCGTCAGGTCGATGAGCAGAGGAAGTATTCCGAACCACGCGCCGAGGATCACCAGCACCCGGCCGTCGAGGTCGCACCGTCTGCCGAGCTCGTCGATCAGCCAGAGCTTGGAACGGACCTGAACCTCGTCGACGGCCTCGACGAACATGCGCCGGTGCTCGGGCGTCAACCCCTGGATCCGCTCGACCAACGCCTCTAGCCGCAGCCTCCGTACGGGGTCCGGCCACCGCTCGATGAGCTGCCGAATGGTCGGCGACGAGCTCAGCGGGACGCCGTCGTTCTCCTGCACGTGGCGCCACATCTCCGACGTGATCTCGTGAACGAGCTCCGAGCGGTATTTGTCCACGCATCCCCTCCTGTTGGGCCGAAGGACGGATCAGGTCAGTACCCGGAACGAGCTCTCGCGCTCAGAAGCCAACGGCCAAATGCTGCGGCGGACATAGACGCGCTGCAGCCACCGGTCGCGTCCGTCGAACCGTGCCGGGAACGAGCTGCGCGAGTGTGCACACCGCCGGTTGTCGATCGCCAGTAGATCCCCGGTCCGCAGGTGTACGTCCTTCCTGATCGCCGGATCGTCGCACGCCTCGCTTAACGCGCCGAGTGCCTCGGCCGCGTCTGCGGACAGGACACGCACGCCGCACGCCGTATCGAAGGCCAGCGACGGCGCATCTACGGGCCCGCGCAGGAGGGCGGTCGGGGCTGACCACGGCCGGCTACCGTCCGCGTCGCGCGTGAACGAGTAGGGTGCCATCAGCCGGAAGCCGGGTGCGCGGAGCGCGCTGAGGTGACGTTCCTCGAGCTTCGAGCAGACCTCGCCCGCGTCGAGTACCGCGGTGATGGCCAGCCGGTCCTCCGGGCATCGCAGGCCTAGCAGGAGGACGAAGTCGGGGGCCGCAACGTGCAGCGGTCGCTCGGGGGCTTTCCGGCTGAATACCAGTTCCGTGTGAACGCCGAGCCCAACTGCGGAACTTTCGTTCGACGGCGTGTCTCGGCGCGACCGGATGGGGTAGACGTCCTGCACCAGTGCGCCGCCCTTCTCCGCGTGATACGCCACTGGCTCGCCGAGAAGCAACGCGGTCAACAGGATTGCGCACTCGCTGATCTGGCCATGTTTCGCTGTCGAAGCGACCTCTTCGGACGGGGTGTCGGGCAAATCCTCGTCGATCGGCAGGCCGGAGATCAGAAGTGCGCTCGGAGCGGACGGCGACGCCCGGAAGGCGAGCAGTTGTTGCACTACCGCGACCGGAAGTATTGCGCAGGTGCCGAGGAGCCGAGCGAGGAATTTCTCAGTATCGACGGCTCGCGGCGGCAGAACGCCGAAAACCTTGCGCAAATGCTCCGTGACGTCCAGAGGAAGACTTGTCTGCAACATTGTCGCCACTCCGTACTGCTACCCACGCCGCGTACGTTCGGCGCTCGTACACTAGACCAACGCGAGTACCCTGTCCAGCCTGGATTTTTCACGGGGGTGACGGGTGTGTCCCCTTCGGTATCCGATCGTCGCGTCGGTGGCGGCACCCAGGCGGCACCCCCGGCCCGCATGCCGGTCGCTCGGCCAGCAGCCGCAACGGCCAACGCCCCGGCGAACCCGACCAGCCGGTCGTCATCGCCGACGAGTTCCAGGCCATCGGCCCGTGAACTACCTTGCACGGAACAAGTGCACCTGCCCCAGCCAGATCGCGGTCCAAGACACATCGCATTCTGCCTGCTCAGGCGCACCTCGCCCCAATTTGACGAGATCACCCTCGACGTGTCGTCAGCCCCGGTGAAGACGGCGGCCAGCTCATCAGGAAGGACGTCGGCCAGTTGGACGAACAGTGGTACGACGAGGCATTCAGTGCGGATGGACTGCTCCGCCCGCCCTACGCCGCGATGAGGGAACGGACCGGCTGGGACCCGATGCGGCCCACGTCGAGGGCCGCGTCCCGGCTACGCGACCGCCCCTTGGACGACGACGCCCGCATCCTCCCGTTACCCCTCGTCCTTGACGAGGAGGAGTACCGCTCGGTGCTCCAAGCCGGCGTCTCGCAGCGGGCCCGCGTCCTCCAGCAGCTGTTCGCCGACGTGGTCTTGGGTGCCCAGCAGGCCCTTCGGGCCGGCATCGGGCTCACTGCCGACATCATTGACGATGTCCTCGCCGCAGATGGCACGACGCGGGATCGACTGCGGCGCCTGTGGGGCGGACGCGACCGACAGGCGATCCGTTTCGTCTACGGTCCGGACCTGGTGCGCGACCACACCGGTCGATGGCTGGTGCTCGAGGACAACGTCGGATGCGTCGGGGGATCCGTCGATGCAATCGAGGTGGCGGCCCGATACCGCAAGGCGACCCGGCTGACTGACTGCCCGACCTGCGACAGGCAGCCGGATCTCGCGGTGGCCACGCGACAGCTGCGTGACCTGTCCGGCCACGACCGCGGTGGCGAGGTGCTGGCGGTGCTGGGCTGCGAGGCCGGTGGTGAGGACCCGTGGGCGTTCCTGCTCAGGGAGAACGCCCGCCGCCGCCACCTGTTCGACCGGCTCGGGATTGCCGTCGTCGACAGCCACGAATTCGACCGGCGGTGGGCCGCGGGGCAGGTTCCGCGTCCGAGCACATTGATCAATTTCGACGTCGGGTCATGCGAGCGGTCCTCGTTGGGCCAGGCGTTTGCCGACCCCGGGATCGTCATGCTGAATGCGCCCGGCACCGGTGCGCTGGGGAGCAAGGCCCTGCTGCCCTACGTCGACGACCTGACCCGCTTCTACATAGGTGAGGAGCCCATCCTCGCCGTACCCCCGACGCGTCTGCTCAGCGACGGGGGGCTACCTGCCGACGGGGACGGCTGGGTCGTCAAGGCGTCGGCGGGCCGTCAGGGCACCGAGGTTTTCGTGCTGACAGGGCAGCCACGGCACCGGCGCGAGCACATCGAGTTGCTGCTGCAGAACGAATGGTCCGCAGCAGGTGCCGTGGCGCAGCGCTACGTCGAGCCCTCGCGCCTCTCGCCAGGCCCGGGCGGCTGGGACGGCTACCGAGTGGAGATCCGACCGGTGAGCTACGTCCTCGGCTGGCAGGACGTGTGCGTCGGACGGCAGCCGGTGGGAAAGTTCGTCTCCGTCTTCGACGCTCGGCGCCTGAACAACATCTCGCAGGGTGCCTGCTACGGGCCGGTCCTGCGGGAACCGTGCTGCCCCGGAGCGGACCGGGGTACCCGCGATGCACCTCCTGGCGGTTGACGCGCGCGACGGGCACCCGAATAATCGTCGACCATATGTAGGAGGGGACTGCAGTGGATCAAGTCGTGCTGATTTCCACCTATGAGCTGGGCAGGCAGCCCTTCGGGCTCGCGTCACCAGCCGCGTGGTTGAAGGACGCCGGGGCCGACGTCGTCCTGCAGGACCTGGCGGTGGACGATTTTGACGACGGCCCGATTCGGGGCGCGCTGCTCGTCGGCGTGTACGTGCCAATGCATACGGCCACGCGGATGGCCGAGCCCCTGCTAGGCAGAATTCGAGAGCTGAACCCGCTCGGCCACGTCGTCGTGTACGGGCTGTACGCCACCATGAACGCCGATCACCTCCGCGGCGTCGGCGCCGACACGATCATCGGAGGGGAGTTCGAGGAACCCCTGGTCGCGCTGTACCGGGAGCTACTCGAGGCCCGCGCCTCATCGACGCCACCCCCGATCGACCGGACGGTGCTGTCGCTTGGTCGCCAGCAGTTCCGGGTGCCGGACCGCGCAGGGCTACCCGCATTGAACCGGTACGCCGCGCTCGAGCTGAGCCCCTCCAAGATCAGAACTGTCGGCTACACGGAGGCGTCCCGCGGATGCAAGCACCTGTGCCGACACTGCCCGATTGTGCCGGTCTATGGTGGTCGATTCCGGGTGGTCCAGGTTGCTGCGGTACTAGCCGACATCCGCCAGCAGGTGATGGCAGGCGCCGAACACATCACGTTCGGCGACCCCGACTTCCTCAATGCTCCGGCCCACACGATGCGCATCGTGGCCGCCCTCCATAAGGAGTTCCCCGACTTAACCTACGACGCGACCATCAAGGTCGAGCATCTCGTCCGCCATGCCGATCTCGTCCGCGAGCTGAAGCGGACCGGTTGCGTCCTGGTGACGAGCGCAGTCGAGTCGTTCGAGGATGACGACCTCAAGCGGCTTGACAAGCGTCATACGATGGCGGACTTCGAGGGTGCACTTGAACTGCTCCGTGACATCGGGTTGGCGCTCAATCCCACCTTCGTGGCGTTCACGCCGTGGACCACCGCCGAGGGATATCTCGACTTCCTCGACACGATCCGTCGGCTGCCCCTCGTCGATGAGGTCTCGCCCGTCCAGTACAGCATCAGGCTGCTTATCCCGTCCGGGTCCCGGCTGCTCGAGATCGAGGAAGTCGCGGCGCTGGTGGACACGTTCGACGCAACGGCACTGGCCTACCCGTGGTCCAACCCCGACCCCCGGCTCGACCAGCTGCACCGCGATGTCGTCAGGATCGTCCAGGCCGACGCATCGGCCTCCCGGAGCCGGCGGGAGACCTTCACCGCCGTGTGCCGAGCCGCGTCGAACCTTCTCGGCCCGGGCGCGGGCGCTGACCCGGACCTCAGTGCACTCCACGATGTGACAACGATCCCGCATCTCACCGAACCGTGGTACTGCTGCGCGGAGCCGACGGACAACCAACTCCTGCGCCTATGAATCCCGACTGGAACGGAGCTGCATGAGAATCGCCTACGTATTCGCAACCTCCGGCCACACCGCGAGCTACAAGCTTGGTCAAATGATCCTGCCGCAGCTCGAGGACGGCAACCACGGGGTGGACGTGGTGGGAATGTTCTTCTTCGACGACAACAACTACGTCTTACGCCGAGGAGACTCCATCGGCGAACGGTTGTCCACGGTGGCGCGGGACAACGGTATGCTGCTCATGATGTGTGACCGGTGTGCGATTGAACGCGGTCTGGCGAAGGGCGAGCCGGGCAACTGCACGACCCAGGACACCGTCGATGGGGTCACTGTGGGCTGTTTTCCCGATCTGTACGCGGCGCTGGCTGGGAGCCCACCGGACCACGTCATCACCCTGTAGCCGACATGACTGGGTGGAAGGCAGCGTGACGGAGCGCGTGACGTCCGGTGTCCCACGTGTCCGTGCACCGTGGGTGGCCCTCGACGCCCTCGAGCTGTACGTGTCCGATCTCGACCCCACCCGGGAACTGCTCACGGACGGTTTCGGCCTCGTTCCATTCGCCCCGACCGTCGACGTGGGACCGGAGGAAAGGGCCGCATGTCTCGGCAGCGGCGGCGTGACCATCGTGCTGCGGCAAGGCACCTCACGGGGTAGCCCGGTCGCCCGGCACGTCGCGGCGCACGGCGACACTGTCGGCGACGTGGTGCTGGTCTGCCCCGACACCGCCGAGATTGTCGGTCGTGCGCGGGCGCACGGGCTGGATGTGCTCGGTTCCGGAGAGCACCCACGGATCGACATGCTCGGTGACAGGACGCTCTGCCACACCCTGCACACGTCCGCCCCCATCCGACCCGCCCGTTCCACGTCAGGAAGACGCCGGCCTCTGGCGATCGACCACGTCGCCTGCTGCCTGCGGCGCGGGACTATAGACACCATCGCATGCACCTACGAGGAGGTATTTGGGCTCGAACGGCTCGACGTCGGCGCATGGAACGACGTCGGCGACGGCGTCGCCGACATGCACAGCATCCCCCTCCGATCGCCGGCAGGTGGGTTCACTGTCGTGCTGACCGAGCCCGCCGGTCCCGGCGGTGGCGGGCAGACCCAGCATTTCCTCGACGCCCACGCAGGCCCCGGAATCCAGCACGCGGCGTGGGCCTTCGACGACCTCGTCGATGTCGTCGGGTGGCTGCGGGGCAGGGGGGTCGATTTCCTGCCTATTCCGGACGCCTACTACGCGCAGGCAGAGTCCCGCCTGCGGCACCTGTCGCTTCACTGGGAGACGCTGCGACGATCGGGGATTCTGGTCGACACCGAAGACGGCGGGCTGCTTCAGCAGCTGTTCACCCGGCCGATCACCGACCGGGAGACCTTCTTCCTCGAGCTCATCGAACGCTCTGGAGCCACCGGTTTCGGAGGTAACAACGTCAAGGCCCTGTACGCCGCCGTCGAGGCGACGACAAGGGGTGACCTGGCGTCGCCAGGCCGAGGCGAGGAGACGTGATGGCAGCACCAGTGCGGGAACCCGACAGTGTCCGGCGGGAACCCGACATCGGCGAACAGACCTGGGTCGATGAGTTAGTCACCGCGGCGGTCGACGGCGTGCCGTTCTACCGCGACCACCTCGCGCACGCGGGCTTATCAGGGATCGCCTCCGTGCCGTCGTTCGACAAGCAGATGACGGCGGGGTACGGTCGCTTCCCGTTGTCGGCCGGGGGGGCCGTCGGAGCGCACCGAGTAGTGGCCACCTCGGGAACGACCGGCGATCGACTATTCGTGGCGTTCGATCGGACCGACTGGGACAGTGTTGGAACCTGGCTCGAGCAGGTGGGCGCGACCGTAGGAATGGGCGCGCACGACGTGCTGCTGAACACTCACTGCTACGGGCTCTGGGTCGGTGGTCCAGTGTTGGATCTGCTCGCGCAACGGGCAGGTGCGTGTGTGGTTCCGCTCGGCCCGGTCAGCCCGACCGTCGTCTTGCAACTTCTTGGCGACGGCGTCGGGACGGCGATCAGCGCCACGCCGTCCTACCTGCGCCGCCTCATCGAGGCTGCGGACGCGATCGGGGTCGACCTTGCACGCACGGGCCTGCGGCTGGGGTTCGTCGGTGCCGAGGCGGCGGAGCCCACCCTCCGCCGCAAGATACTGTCCCGACTGCCGGCAGGGTTTCACTGGGTCGAGCTCTACGGCCTGACCGAGACATGCGGCCCTTCCATCGCCTTCGCGCCCGATCCGGAGGTCCCCGAGCTGATCCTCAATACCCATGACTTTCTTGTCGAGGTGCTGGACCTGAAGACCGATGAGCCTGCTTCACCGGGTGCGGTCGGAGAGTTAACCCTTACGACGCGTCGCGCCGGGTCCCGCAGCCCGCTGATCCGCTACCGCACCAAGGACCTGGTGTGCGTTACGGCTGGAGATCCACGAACACCGACCCACATCTCCCAGATCCTCGGCCGGGCGGACGACGCGATGAAGGTCGGCGGTGTGCTGATGTACCCGTCAGCCGTCGCAGAGATCATATCCGGCGTGCTGCCGCCGAGCGCCGAGTGGCGGGGTACGGCGCGACGCAACGGACCGGAGTGCGCGCTGATCGTCCAGGTCGAAGCGTCACCGGAGCTGTGTCAGGCTGTAGAGCTTGCCTTCTCGGAGCGCGTCGGAATGGACGTCACCGTTGTGCCCGTCGACGGCGATCAGCTGAGCAGAAGCCGGGAGAAGACCCGACGCATCGTCGTCGAGTCCGTTGACGACGGCGACCTGGCGTCACCACGGCCGGGGCGCCGCCGAGGATGCTGACGGATCTCGTCTTCGTCGGCGATCCTTGTCACGACCATTCGGCCAGCAGCGGATATCACCAGCTGTGCTCGCTGTTCCCGGAGGCAAGCTGGTTAAGCGGGAGGGCCCTGGCCGAAGGCACGCTATCGTGGTACCGGCGCCCCGGTTACGCTGATCGTCGGCCTGCCGTCTTCCATGTGTTGTACGGCGATTGTAGCCGCACCGCGCTGCCTGCCATCCTGCGCCGGCGGTTCCCCTGGGCCCGGATCATCTGCACCGCTCACCAACCGGCAGAACGACTGCGGCAGGACCGCGCCGCCATGGAGTCACTCAGCATCGCCGACGCGATCGTCACAGTCTCTCAGGCGCAGGCTTACCAACTCGCCGGTTGCGGTGTGGACACGCCCTTGCACGCGATCCCGCACGGTGTCTGGACCCGCTCGTTCCGCCCGCCCCCCGGATCGACCGGGACAGCACGGGAGGACGTCCTTCTCATTGGCAGGCACCTGCGAGATTGGAACGGAGCTCGGCAAGTGATTGATGCGTTGGCCAGGAACGGCGTCCGGCCCGTGGTGTTGGGAGCATCTGCGCGGGCAAACCTGCCAAACGCATTGGTCGACGCCCGCGCGCGCGTGTCCGAGTCAGATCTGGCACGACTCTACGACCGGTCCGCAGCGCTCTTCCTCCCGCTGCTGGATGGCACTGCGTCGAATGCCCTCTTGGAGGCGATGGCCGCTGGTTGCCCTGTCGTCTGTCCGGAACTCACTTCGCTCGTCGACGAATATTTGGGTGACCGCTCGGACTCGTTCGGGCCCGGCCAGTACGACGTGGCAGTCGACCGCCTTTTAGGACACGTGCGCCAGCCCGCACATCGATCCGCCCGGTCGACGGTATTAGCGGAGCGCGCCGAGCAATTCGACTGGTCCCGCCTTCGTCCACGGTACGAGCGACTCTACCGGGAGTCCCTCCATTGACGCACACGAGCATTAGCACGCGGGCGGGCTTGGCGAGCTGCCTCCCACCCCCGGCCGGCATCGTGGTGCTGGAGTGAGAGAGTGCGGGATGCGTGGTCTGGGAACGCTGCCGAAAGCCCATCTGCATCTGCATCTGCACCTGACTGGGGCGATGCGCCCGTCGACGTTGCTGGATCTGGCGGGCCGTGACGGGATGACGGTCCCACCGCCGTTCCCCGCTGGTGTGAGGGGTAGTTGGGCGGACTTCCAGACACGGTACGACAGAGCGCGGTCGGTGATCCGCACGAGTGCGGACATCGTGCGGGTGGTCACCGAGGCCGCCGCTGACGACGCCGCGGACGGGTGCGGGTGGTTGGAGATCCAGCTGGACCCGACCTGCTACGCCCCTGTGCTCGGTGGTGCGCGCGCGGCGGTGGAGGCCGTGCTGGCTGCCGCGGCGCAGGCGTGCATCCCGACCGGGTGGTGGTGGCGTCGAGTTGGGGGCGCTCGGGAGATCACGCCCAGCAGCTGGCGCGGTTGGCTGGGGAGTACGCCGATGACGGCGTCGTGGGATTCGGGCTGTCCAACGACGAGCGGCTGGGACACGCGGCGGAGTTCGAACCGGCCTTCCGCGTCGCGGCCGAAGCGGGGTTGCTGGCAGTGCCGCACAGCGGATTTTTCACCGGCGCTGATCATGTCCGTGACTGCGTGGAATTGCTCGGCGCCCGCCGGATCGGTCACGGGACCTCAGCGGCTGCTGATCCTGGTGTGCTGGAGCTGCTGGTGCAGCGAGACGTGGGGTGGAGGTGTGCCCGACTTCGTATCCACCGCTGGGCGTACACGAGTTGTTCGACGTGCCGGTGCGCGCGTTGCTCGACGCCGGGGTGGCGGTGGCGCTGGCGACCGATGACCCGCTGCTGTTCGGTACGGGTCTGGCGGGGCAGTACGAGATCTGCCGCGACGTGCTCGGGCTGTCCGATCAGCAGCTCGCAGTACTCGCCGGGCACAGCATCCGCTGCTCGGCCGCCCCACCACAGCTCCGGGACGAGTTGTTGCGCGGGGTGCGCGACTGGCTCGGGCAGGACTCGTGAGGGTGTCACCCGCGTCGAACCGTCCCGCTGCGGGCAGATCGGACGACACGCCAGGAAAGGCACTCCTCCGGCGGCGGCGCGCGTCTCCCTCTGAACTATCCGTCTGGTAGGGGGTGAGTTCGGCTCGCTCACCGGACCGATCGTAGAGGGATCGCCGGACAGTTAGGAGCCGTCGCAGGTAGCCGGGGACAGGTGACGCGCCGGACGGTCTGCAGCAGCTTGTCCGCACACGAGGCGCCAGCGGCTTCCGGCAGCGGGAAGGCTCTGCGACGATCAACGCCGAGCTGGGAGGCGGCGGTGAGCACGATCGACGAGCTGGCGGTGCGGAACGCGGCGCTGCGCTGGCTCGACGAGCGCACCGAGTTCGGCACTCGGACGGTGACCCAGCCGGAGGTGGCGAGCTTCCCGTTCCTGGGTAGGGAGATCCCGCTGCTGCTGCGCCAGCAGGGCATCTGTAAGCCACGGCAGCTCGACGCCGCGTTGGCGATCCGGACCACGTGGACGCCACCCGGGCGCCAGCCGCCGTATGCCGACGAGGAAGGGCCAGACGGGCTGGTCCGGTACGCTTAACGCGGCCA
>Ga0136630_1000375_pt1 | contig 16819 bp, 14 predicted proteins | sample AntDrymUQ5682106_2_FD_105496 | JGI IMG/M metagenome (GOLD analysis project Ga0136630, IMG submission 105496) | Polar desert sand microbial communities from Dry Valleys, Antarctica - metaG UQ568 (21.06) | ecosystem: Environmental > Terrestrial > Soil > Desert | place: Antarctica: Dry Valley...
CCTGCCGGTCGAGGCCAACAAGTCTCGGCGCGGGATCAACATCTTCGCTAAGGCCGGCTCGCCGGTCGTCGCAGTCCAGGACGGGAAGATCACGAAGGTCGGCGAGAGCGCGCGCCTGGGCAAGTTCGTGCAGCTGCGCGACGTCTACGGCAACACCTACACCTACGCGCATCTGAAGAAGATCGCCAGGTCGGTAGCAGTGCCCAAGGACAAGACGCAGAGCAAGTCCTCGATCGCCAAGGAGCTGGCGCTGCCCAAGAAGGATCCGACGCCGACTCAGGCCGCGAGCGCGGGCGCCGACAAGTCCAAGTCCAAGTCTCGCGACAAGACCAAGGTCAAGTCGACGGCCACGGACACGGTTGGCGCGATCCGGGAGCAGGTCGCCAAGGAGCGCCTGTTCGCAAACCCGACGCGCCCGAAGGCGCTCAACAACGGCGGCAAGAAGCAGATCATCGACTCCACGTCGACGCTGCCCGGCACGCAGAGCCTGAAGTCGTACTTCACGGGCAAGTCCGGACTGGACAGGGAGGACGTCGTCCTCAAGCCGCTCGTCGCCGGACGCAAGCTGGTCGGGGGAGCGATCCTGGGCACCATCGGCACGACGTCGTCCACGATCGCGCCACACGTGCTGTTCGAGATCCGGCCGGCCGGCCGCGGTGCTCCGCGGATCGACCCGAAGCCGATCCTCGACGGCTGGAAGCTGCTGGAGTCGACGGCGATCTACCGTGCCCAGGGCAAGAACGCCTTCTTCGGGCCGGACGCGCAGAACGCCTCGATCGGCCAGATCCTGCTGATGAGCAAGCAGACGCTGCAACAGCGCGTGCTCGCCAATCCGCGGATCGACGTCTACTCCTGCGGCCGGCGCGACATCCAGAGCGGGACCATCGATCGCCGCGGGCTGGCGGTGCTCGAGTTCCTCGCCGCGTCTGGCCTGAAGCCGACGGTCACGTCGCTGCGCTGCGGCCACGGCTTCTACACGTCCAGCGGCAACGTCTCGGCGCACTCGTCGGGCAATGCGCTCGACATCGCCAAGATCAACGGCATCCCGATCATGGGCAACCAGGGTCCGGGCTCGATCGCCGACATCGCCGTCCGCCGGCTGCTGACGCTGCAGGGCACGATGAAGCCCGCGCAGATCATCACGCTGATGAAATACGACGGGACCGACAACACGATCGCGATGGGCGACCACGCCGACCACATCCATATCGGCTTCCGCCCGCAGTTCGATCCCTCCACGAAGGCCGGTAAGCAGGCGGAGGCGGTCCTCAAGCCCAAGCAGTGGATCAACCTGATCGACCGCCTCGGGGACATCGCGAACCCGACGGTCAGGCTGAAGTCGTCCAAGTACGCGATCCGGGAGCCGCAGAGCAGCCGCGCGAGCCGTTCGCACAAGGGCGAGTAGCCCGCCAGCGGACGATCGACCTACGACGCCAGACATCGAAACCGCCGTGACCGTGTCACGGCGGTTTCGATTCGTCCAGTTCGAGTTTCCCTGGGTGCTCGGACCGCAGCCGGGTCGCTACACGATCCGCGAGCGGCTCGGAGAGGCGCCCGCCTACGTGCTCGTGCTGAGCACGCTCGGCGCGCCCGAGCGACGACTGCTCGCCTCGCGGCGCCGCCCGCGCGAAGCAGCGCCAGAACCAGATCCCGAGCCGGTCCCCACGTCACGAGCAACGCTCGTCGATACCGCCGCGCTGCACGATGCGAGCGGCGCCGAGCAGTGGTTGCGCGAGGCCGATGGCGACGCGCTCGCCGATGACGCGATCGCACGGCTGAACCGTGTCCTGCACAGCCACCGTGCGGCCGCCGCCGAGCCCTTCGCGCGCGAGGTCGCGCGCGAGCAGGCGCTCGTGACGAGGATCGGCTTTGGCGACGGCGAGAGCGTCGCCGACGGGAACTGGGAGAGCGCGTGTGAGCTGCCTGCCCCCACCCGCGGCCGGGGCCCGCACCCCGAACGCTCCGCGCTGCGCGCGCAGGAGCGCCTCGCTGCGCTCCTTACCGGCCGCGACGCCGTGCTCGCCTGCGAGGAGCTAACGCTGCGCGCGCGCAGCGACGTCCACGCCGGCCGGTGGCGCGAGGCCGCGCTGCAGCTGCGCGCCGCCTTCGAGGCCGCGCTGGAAGAGCTCGAACCGTGGTCTGAGCGGCCATCGTTGCCCGAGCGGCTCGAGCAGCTGCGCGGACGGCGCGACGAAGTCGCTGCCGTCGCCGAGGCCGCGTTGCGCGGCGGCGTCGACGATGATCACGTCCAGACGATCCGCAGCGTCCTGGAACGGCTCGAGGCGGTGCTGCGCGCCCGCAGCGCCGGCGGCTTCGGCTAGCTGGTTGGCCTCAAAGCGCCGCCGCCAGCGCCTGCAGCTCGTCCTCGACGTCGCCGCTGAGCTTGACCGCGGCGCGGTCGTCCCAGGCGGTCGGGCCCTGGGTGACGATCGCGACCGCTCCGCCGTTGGCGAGCGTCACCCCGGGCAGCTGGGCGACCGGAAAGACCTCCAGCGAGGAGCCGACGCACAGCAGCAGTCCGGCATCGCTCGCGTAGCGCATGGCGCGCCCGAGCGGCTCGGGCGGGAGGTACTCGCCGAACAGCACAACGTCGGGCTTCAGCGGCTGGCCGCAGTCACACGCCGGCAGCCCGCCGTCCGCGCCGCGCAGCAGCTCGACGACGTCGTCCAGCGAGAAGCGCGCCCCGCAGCTCAGACACGAGCTCGACGCGATCGAGCCGTGGACCTCGACGAGCGTCTGCGTGCCCGCCTTGCGATGCAGCATGTCGATGTTCTGGGTGATGACGGCGCTCAGCAGGCCGCGCCGCTCGAGCTCCGCGAGCGCCTGATGGGCGCCGTTGGGTCGCTTGTCGCCAAGCGTTTGGAAGCGCTCTGCGTAGAAGCTCCAGAAGCGCGCCGGATCGGCGCGCCAGGCGTCGATGTGGGCAACCTCCATCGGGTTGACGTTCTCCCACATGCCGCTGCCGGGCGAGCGGAAGTCGGGGATTCCGGAGGGCACCGAGATCCCCGCCCCGGTCAGCGCGACCACCGGCGCGGCGCCGCGGACGAGCTGCGCCAGCGCCGCGACGTCGGCGTCGGGACCTACTCGCCCTTCCACTGGGCCTGGCGCTTGCCGAGGAAGGCCGCGATGCCCTCCGTCGCGTCAGCGGTCTCGATCACCCCGGCGAACTCCTGCTGCTCGACGGCGATCCCCTCGTCCAGTCCCGCCGGCGTGCTCGCGCGCTTGATCGCCGCAACCGCCAGCGGCGCCTGGCCGCCGAGCTTGCGCGCCCACGCAAGCGCCACATCGAGTAACTCGTGGTCGGGCACGACGCCGTTCGCCAAGCCGATCTCATAGGCCTCCGCGGCCGAGATCGGATCGCCGGTGAGGTTCATCTCCAGCGCCTTGGCGGATCCCACGAGGCGCGGCAGGCGTTGCGTGCCGCCGAAGCCGGGGATGATTCCGAGGCTGACCTCCGGCTGGCCGAAGCTGGCCGACTGCGCCGCGATGCGCACGTCGCAGGCCATCGCCAGCTCGCAGCCGCCGCCGAAGGCGATCGCGTTGACGGCGGCGACCGTGACCGTCGACGAGCGCTCCATCTGGCGCAGCATCGCGTGGCACTGCGCCAGCAGCTCGGCGGCGGCGGCGGCGTCCATCGTCGTGAACGCCTTGATGTCGGCCCCGGCGCAGAACAGCATCGGGTTGGCCGAGGCGATCACGAGCGCGCGAATCGCATCGTCTGCCTGAACGTGCTCGCAGATGCGGCCCAGCTCCTGGACCACCTGCGGTGACAGCGAGTTGGCGGGCGGGTTGTCCAGCCACGCGATCGCGGTGGCGCCGCGCGCCTCGAGCTTGACCTTCTCGCCCTGCTCGAAGCCCTCGTCGGGTCGCGCGTAGCCGAAGAATCCCTGGCCGGTCTTGGCGCCGAGGCGGCCCTGCGCGACCAGCCGTCGCAGGATCAGCGGCGGCGCGAAGCGATCGCCCCACTCGTCCTGGGCGCGTTCGAGCTGCGCGAGCACCTGATCCAGGCCGGTCTGGTCGGCGCGCGCGAACGGCGGCGGGATCAAGCCTGCGCCCGCCATCATCCCGAGGTCGATGTCGCGCGTCGTCGCCATGCCCTCCTCGAGCAGCAGGCAGGCCTCGACGAACGCCTTGAGCACGAAGCGCTGCGTCAGCTCGCCGGCGTCGAACTCGGTCTCGCCCTCGCTGCGCGCTTCGCCGTTCTCATAGAATCCCTTGCCGGACTTCGCGCCGAGCTCGCCGGCGTCGGCGAGCGCGCGCATCCCCTGATGGACGTAGAACGAGTCGCCGTAGGCGTTGCGCAGATGCTCGGCGACGTGCACGACCGTGTCGAGCCCGAGCAGATCGGTGAGAAAGAACGGGCCCATCGGCGCGACGCGCGAGGCGGCGACGGCGTCATCGACCGCCTTGATCGAGAGCCCATTCTCCTCCTGCTCACGCCAGATCTCCGAGATCGCGGAGTTCAGCACGCGGTTGACGACGAAGCCGGGCTCCTCGCCGCAGGCGATCGGCATCTTGCGGATCGCCTGCGCGAGCGTCGTCGCGACCTGCATCGTCTCGGGCGACGTGTCCGCACCCTCGACGATCTCGATCAAGCGCATCATCGACGCGGGATAGAAGAAATGAAAGCCGACGACCTTGTCGGGCCGGCTCGTGGCGTCGGCCATCTCGCTGATCGACAGCGCCGAGGTGTTCGAGGCGAGGATCGCGTGACCGGGCGTCAGCGTGTCCAGCTCGGCCAGCACGGCCTGCTTGATCTCCATCCGCTCAGGCACGGCCTCGATAACGAAATCGACGTCGCCGAATTGCTCGTAGCCGGTCGTCCCGCTGATCCGGCCGAGCGTCGCCTCGGCCTGCGCGTCAGCCTGCTGCTGGGTGATCTTGCCCCTGCCGACGAGCCCGCCGAGCTGTGCGCGCGTGACCTCTTCGGCCTTCTGCAGACCGAGGTCGACGAACTCCTGCTTGACGTCCTTGAGGACCACCGGGGTCCCGGCGGAAGCGATCACCTGGGCGATCTCGCCTCCCATGGTCCCTGCGCCGACGACGGCGGCCTTGAACACGAACACGTGTGCGAACTCCTTGTGGTTGTGGGCGCGGCCGCAGCCGCTGCTCAGTCTATGAAGCGAGTTGCGCCATCAGCCAAGCAGCTCGCGGCGGATGAGGTCGACGGCGGCGGCGAGGTCGTCGAGCCGCGGGCCGATCTCCGTCGCGAGCCGGTCGCGCTCGGCGCTGCCGGCATCGGTCAGGCGATAGAAGCGACGCGAGCGGCGCTCCGGGTGCTCCCACTGGCCGGCGACGAGGCTCTCGGACTCCAGCGCGCGCAGCAGCGGGTACATGGTGTTTGGATTGACGGCGACGAGACCGCCCGTCAGCTCGGCGACGCGCTCCATCAGCTGGTTGCCGTAGGACGGGCCGTCGCGCAGCAGATGCAAGACGAGCAGCCGCAGCAGCCCGGCCTTGCGCAACCCCGCGACGAGCGGGTCGGCGGAGCCCGGTCCGCCCACGGAGCGCGCACCGGCCGCGGCGCGAACGTCGCTTCCGGCAACCGTCTCCGCGACGGCCGCCTGCGTCGAGGCTCGGCGAGGCGCCATCGCGAGGAGTATGGCGCGCGGCCATTACGCGGTGGCCGTCGCGGGCTCCTCGATGCGGCGCGGCAGCAGCGTCTCGCGGGCGATCACGAGGCGCTGGATCTGCGAGGTGCCCTCGTAGAGCTGCATGATCTTCGCGTCGCGCATGAGCTTCTCGACGGGGTAGTCCTTGATGAAGCCGTAGCCGCCGTAGACCTGTACGGCGTCGGTGGCGACCTCCATCGCGGAGTCGGCCGCGAAGCGCTTGGCGTGCGAGGACTCGAGCGTGTTGCGGCGGCCCTGATCGAGCAGCACGGCGCTATTCCAGGTCGCCAGGCGCGAGAGGTGAACCTTCGTCGCCATGTCGGCGATCAGGAACTGGATCGCCTGGTGCATCGCGATCGGCACGCCGAACTGAACGCGCTCCTTGGCGTACGTGCTCGCGAACTCGAATGCGGCACGAGAGATCCCGGTCGCCACCGCGGATATGCCGGGTCGCGTGTGATCGAGAACCCTCATGGCGAGCTTGAAGCCCTTGTTCTCCTCGCCGAGCAGGTAGCGCGCATCGACCTCGGTCTCAGCGAAGGTGATCGTGGCCGTGTTCGAGGCCCGCTGACCCATCTTGTCTTCCTTCTTGTCGACGACGATCGTGTCGTCCTTGCGCACGAGGAAGGCGGAGATGCCGCGGTGGCCGGCCTCCGGATCGGTCTTGGCGTAGACGATGAACCAGTCGGCGTAGCTGCCGTTGGTGATGAAGCACTTCGAGCCGTTGATCACGTACTTGTCGCCCTTGCGGACCGCGCGCGTGCGCATGCCCGAGACATCGGAGCCGGCACCGGGCTCGGTCAGGCAGAAGGAGGCGATCTTGGGCTCGGCGACGAGCTCCTCGGCGAACTCGCGCTTGACCTCCTCCGAGCCGGCGAGGATGACGGGCACCGAAGCGAGGCTGTTGGCGCCGAGCGAGGTCTGTACGCCCGAGCAGCCCCATGCCAACTCCTCACTGATGATGCAGCCATCGAGGTAGCTGAGGCCGGATCCGCCGTACTCCTCGGGCATGTGCGTGTTCATCAGGCCGATCGCGTGGGCCTTGTCGAGGATCGCCTGCGGCCAGCCGGCGGTGCGGTCGAGCTCCCACGCGACAGGACGGATCTCCCGCTCGGCAAAGTCATGGGCCAGCTCGCGAAGGCTTTTCTGTTCGTCGGTGAGCGTGAAGTCGACCATTGGTGGCTCCTGGGAGAGGTGTCGGCGTTAGATTGACTGGTCAGTCAACCGCTGTACGGAGAGTACAGAACGTCGCCCCTGCGGTCGAGTCACCGTAGGCAACGGCCAGGCGCCGCTCGACATCGAGCGCGAGATCGTGCGCCGCCTGCGCGAACTGACCTGATAGAGATTCACGTCATGGCCAACCTTCGTCAGTTCGACCTCGACGACATCGTCAACCGTCCCGGCACCTACTTCAATCCGCAGACCGAGGTGATCGTCATCGTCGACGACTCGCCTGATGTCGACACCGAGATCTTCAACCTCGAGGACTTCGAGGGCGCCGACTGGGTGCTGATCTCCGACGACGTGCCCGTCGACGCCGACAGCCGCGACGAGCTGATGCAGGCCTTCCAGGTTCGGCACGGAGCCGTCCTCGGCGGCGGCCTCGACGCCGGTGACGACATCGTCGACGAGGACGAGAATGCGCCACCCGAGGCGGACGAGCTCGAGGACGAGTAGCGGCGAAGGCGCTGAAGTGGGCCCTGCGCTGCTGGGACGTGACAGCGAGAGCGCCCGGATCGAGAGCCTGCTCGAAGGCGCCAGAGCGAGACGCCGGGCGCCCTGCTGCTGATCGGCGAGCCAGGTATCTGACCGGTCAGAAGTAAGGCCTCACGCGCGTCCACACGACAAAGGTGCAGAACGCGAGCATCGCCACGCGCAGGCGTCGATCGCGCGAGACCGCTGCCAGCGGCATCGCCCATATGAGGTACCAGGGCTCCAACCACGCGCTACCGGCGAGCACCGCGAGCGTCGCCCAGCCCGCGGCGCCAACCCATTCCATCCCCCGGTATGTGCGCCACAGCAGCCACGCCAGGCTCGTCACCGCGAAGATGGTCGCCGCGAGCCGGACTCCCGACGTGAGGCCGGGATAGCCAAGCATCAGGCTGATCTGGTTGGGGACGCTGCGGGTGGCGACGATCTCCTGCTGGCCCTGGAGCTGCGTGACGAACCTAAACGCATGTGAGCCGAACAGCGCAACCGCCACTGCCACCACCAGCGCGCCCCCGGCGGCGGCACCGAGCAGGACCGTTCGGCGGCGCCGCGCACCGAGCAGCAGGAACGGCAGCGTCAGACCGGCCGAGGCCTTCAGTCCGGCGGCCAGCGCGAGCTGGGCACCCGCAAGTCGGTCTCGGTCTACCCCGGCGAGCGCGACGGCGCCGAGCACGACCGCTGTGATCAGCAGGTCGTTGTGGGCGCCCCCGACGCCGTAGACAAGCAGCAGCGGGTTCAGGCCGACGAACAACGTCGCCGCAAGCGGGTCGCGTCCCCACTGCCGTGCGACAAACCAGGTCAATGCGGCGCACGCCAGCCCGGCGAGCGCGAAAACTGCTTTGTAGATCCACAGCGCGAGCGGGACAGAAACATGCGCCAGCGGATAGCCGATCGCCGTCAACAGCGGGCCGTAGGGGCTTGGTATGTCGTACCAGAGCACGAACGGCCTGATCGCGTCGCCCGGTGCCGACGCCATACCGTGCACGTAGGGGTTCACGCCGTGCAGCTCGCTCAGGCGGGCGTAGCCGATGTAGCCGAACACATCGGCCGAGAACAGCGGTGGCGCGAGGAAGAACGCGACGTGCAGGACGAGGACAGCGGCCAGCGCCGTTCGGACTCCGAGCGCGCGGACGCACGCGAGCACGACGACGTAACAGAGCGACATCGCCACGATCAGGCGCGCCCCTTGGAACGCCGTGAGCGTGATCCCCAGCTCGGCGAGCGGCCCACGCAGCCAGTCCGGATAACCGCCCTTCTCCGCGGGCACGAAGTAGTACAAGCGCTGCCCAGCCGCCCCTGCCGCGAGGACGGCCCCGGCGACGAGCATTCCACTCAAGGCGCCGAGGCCCGCGATGCGCTGCGCTTGCGCGGCCGCGCCCGCTGGCAGGCGCGTGCCCAGCGGCGAGAAGCGGGCGGTGCGCCCGGCGGTGGACATACCTCGCAGCGTGACGCAATCCGCGCGACCAAGTCCTGCGACGTCAGTCGCGCCTTGTCGAGCGATCCGCACAGGACGACCGTGCTCATGGCGCCCAGGCGCTACTCGGGCTGCTGCTCTAACCCCTCCTCGCGCCGCTCGTGCGCCCCCTCGGGGTCACGCCGGTCGCCGATCAGCGACGCCGTGATGCCTAGCGCGAACGCGGCGGCGACGATCGCGAGGTTGAGGATCGGGCCGATCTTCACCCACTCCTCGATCAGCAGCTTGACGGCGATCAGCGCGAGCACGACCGCGATCGTCTCGTCGAGGTAGCGGAAGCGCTTGATCAGGCCCTCGACGAGCACGAACAGCGCGCGCAGGCCGAGCAGGGCGAAGACGTTGCCCGCCCAGATGATCAGCGGATCGCGCGTGATCGCAAATGCGGCCGGGATGGAGTCGACGGCGAACGCGATATCGGCGGCGACGATCGCCGCGAGGCACAGAAACAGCGGCGTCACGTGGCGACGCTCGCCCTCGCGGAAGAACCAGTGGCCGTTGCGGAAGCCGTCGGTGACCGGGAACAGCTTGCGCACACCGCGCACGACGAGGTTCTTGTCGGGGTCGACGTTCTCGCTCACGCCCTTGAAGATCCGGTAGGCGAGCACGAGCAACAGGACGCCGAGCACGTACAGCACGAAATGGAACTGCTCGATCAGCGCCGTGCCGCCGAGGATCGCGAGGCCGCGCAGGGCGAGCGCCGCGATGATGCCCCAGAACAACAGTCGTGGCCGGCTCTCGTGCGGCACGCCGAAGTACGTGAACAGCAGGATGAACACGAACAGGTTGTCGAGCGACAGCGAGCGCTCGATCAGGTAGACGGTCATGTAGTTGATGCCGTCCTCGGAGCCGTTGAGCGCGAATACCACGCCCGTGACCGCGAGCCCGAGCGCGAGCCATCCCACTGACCACAGGGTGCTCTCCCGGAACGAGGCCTCGCGGTTGGGCGCGAAGAACTTCAGATCGACGATCAGCAGCACAACGAGGACGGCGATCAGCCCGCCGAATTCGACCAGCTCCATGGTCTAGTCCGTCACTAGGCGTAGAAGAAGACGACGCCGAGCACGGCGTAGACGGACAGCAGTTGCACGCCCTCGTACCAGTTGGACTCGCCGTCGTGCGTGACGTGGTTGGCGATCAGGATGGCCAGGAACACGGCCCCCAGCTCGTAGCCGTTGAAGACCAGCGCCATCGGGTCGGGGCCGACGAGGAAGGACAGCAGCACGAGCACGGGGGCCACGAACAGCGCAATCTGAGCGCTCGACCCGATCGAGATGTTCACGGCCAGGTCCATCTTGTCGCGCGCCGCGAAGTAGATCGCCACCCAGTGCTCGGCGGCGTTGCCGACGATCGCGACGATGATCAAGCCGACGAAGAACTGGCTCAGGCCGATCGTCTCCGACGCCTCCGAGATCGACCCGACGAGGATCTCCGACATCAGGCCGACCGCAAGGCCGGCGACCGCCAGCGTGATGACGGCCTTCTTGACCGTCCAGGGCTCTTCTTCGACGTGCTCGTCGGACTCGTGGGAGGGATTGAACAGCGCGCGGTGCGAGCGCAGCGAGAACACGAGCCCGCCGACGTAGGAGGCCAGCAGGATGAACGCGACGATCAGCGACATCTGCTCGAGGTCCGAGCCGAAGTTGACGCGCTCCTCGCCGACGGCCGGCAGGCCGCCGCCGTGAACGAGCTGAAAGATCGTCGGCATGACCAGCGCGACCGCCGCCAGCAGCAACATCGACGACTGTGCCGAGACCGCTGTCGGGTTGAAGGTCTGGCGCTCGCGCTTGAGCCCGCCGACGAGCATCGCGGCGCCCATGACGAGCAGGATGTTGCCGAGGATCGAGCCGATCAGCGACGCCTTGACGACCTCCTGCAGGCCCTCGTTGAGGGCGAAGAACGCGATGATCAGCTCGGGCGCGTTGCCGAAGGTGACGTTGAGCAGGCCGCCGATCCCCGGACCGGAGCGGTGCGCGAGCTCCTCGGTCGCGCGCCCCATCAGCGCGGCGGTCGGGATGACGCCCGCGGCGGCCGCGCCGAAGATGACCGTCGCCTCGGCGTGCACGACGAACTCGAGCACGACGGCGAGCGGGATGAACGGGACGAGCAGGTAGGGCCAGCCCGAGCCCGACAGCAGGAACCGCCGCAGCTCAGCCACGGGCAGCGATCAGCTGGCGCAGGTCGTGATCGGGCTCGATGCCCCAGCGCCGCGCCACGGCGTCGAGCTCCGCGCTCAGGCTCCAGCGGTCGGGCCGCGGCTCGCCCTCGTGGTCGGGCCCGGCGCCCTTGAGCGCCATCGAGCCGCGGTTGTCGCCGATCGCGCGGATCTCGGCGACCTCGGCGGCGCTCAGCAGCGGCTCGCGCGGCGTCGCGAGCAGCTCGGCGCGCTTGTCCTCGATCGGGCGGCCGCCGGGCTCCTGGATCAGCGTCGGCACGGCACAGGCGACGGCATCGTGCGCCAGGCACCACTGGACGGCGAGCTGCAGCGTGGTCAGGCCGTGGCGCTGCGCGATCGGGCGCAGCCGCTCGAGCTTCTGCGCTGCCGCCTGCACCCAGCCGTCGGGACGGAACGTGCGGTGATCGCGCGCAGCGAACAGATGGCCCGGCTGGACGTCGTCCCAGAAGACGCCGCCGTAGTCGACGACGCGCGTGATTAGGCGCACGTCGTGCTCACGCGCGGCCGCCAGACACAGGTCGGCGGGCCACGGCTCGAACGGGTTGAGGATCACCATCGCCCAGTCGATCAGCTCGCCGAAGCGCTCGAAGCAGTCGATCAGGTCGAGCGTGAACCCGTTCGCCGGACCGGGAGCAACGCCCAGGCGGCGCGTCAGGCCCGCGTCGCGGACCGCGCGCAGGCCCTCCCAGACCGCCTCGCTCGTGAAGCCGGTGCGATCGGGGTTGTGCAACAGCAGGACGTCGAAGGCGTCGGCCCCGAGACGCTCGAGGCTGCGCTCGGTCGCGGCGCGCAGGTAGCCGGCGTATTCGCCGGGCCCGCGCAGGTCGGGATCGGTGAAGCGCGGATAGCCGCGCGGGCCATCGCGCTCACCCTCGTAGAAGTCATGGCCGATCGCTCCGATCAGGCAGTAGTCCTCGCGCCGCACCCCGGCCAGCGCCCGGCCCAGCAGCCGGTCCGCCTCGCCGGCGCCGTAGGCGTCCGCGGTCAGCAGCGTGTCAAGGCCGGCCGCGGGACGCAGCAGCGCCTCCAGGCGGTCGGCCTCGATCGTCTCGCCGAAATGCAGGTAGCGGCCGCCGCTCCAGGTTCCGATGGCGGTCTGCGACGGCTCGCGCATGCGGACAGAGTACGTGGACGCGTTCGCGTGCGGCCCGCGCTCACGGCTCGAGCGCGCCCACGCACTGCACGAGCTCGGCACCGCTGCGGGCGCTTTTCTTGAGACACTCGAGCAGGCCGCCAAGGCCTCTGCCGGTCGGAACCTTGGACAGCGCTCGAGCGTTCGCAGGCGCCTTGATCTTGAGCGGCCGGCCGTTGACGTCGTCGAGGCGGATGCGCAGTTGCAGCTTGCCCGCCTCCAGGCCATCGATCGGCGGCTCCTCGCCCTGTGCAACCTCGAAGACGACGCGCAGCACAAGCTGGCGCAGGATCTTGTCCTCGGCGCCGCTCCAGACGTCGACGACGGCCGACTTGACGGCGCCGGCGATCCGGTTGCCCAGCTGCGCCGGCACGAGCTCGTCGAGATCGTCCAGCATCCGCCCCGCGTCCACCGTCCCGGTCAGATGCACCGTGTCGATGCCGCGAATGCGCTCGTTGGCCTTCGTCTGCTCGCCCGTGATCCAGCGCAGGGGATCCAGGTCGAGCATTTCGAGGGCCTTCTTGGAGCGCTCGTCGCCGAGTCTGTACGCCTTGCCGTCGAGCTCGAGGAAGCGATCCTTTTCGTCGGAGATCAGGCCGCCGTCGTAGCGCCGGCCGGCCACGGTGACCACGGCGTCGAGGTCCACAAGCGGCTGCCCGTCACCCTCGGGCAGGGCGAACGGTCCCTTCACAGCGAGCGAGATCGGGCCGCCGAGCGCCAGCAACCCTTTGGGCTCGAGCTGCACGCGCGCGTCGAGTCGGCCGTTTTCAAGCGTTGTCGAGGTCGCCTTGAAGGTCTGGTCGAGCAGCCGCTGGGCGCCGGAGACCTTCTTCGGGGAGTCATCGCCGCAGGCGCCCGTCGCAATGCAAAGCACGCCGATGGCGAGGCCGAGCGCAAGACGACGAAATAGGTGGTTCACGGATCGAGAGTCTTTTCGTGCAACGGCAACTGCAGCGCTGCGACCGTGTTGAACCTAGCATCACCTCCATGCGCTGGACCCCACTTGCTGGGCTCGCGCCGGCGCTGCTGATCGCGCTGGTGCTGGTCCCGACCGCCTCGGCTTCGCCGGTGCTGACACTTCGCCATGACGGCCGCGCCGTCATGCGCGAGGACCCCTACCTGCCCGCGCCCGCTGCCGAGGCGCAGCCGCCGGCGCCACGTGCCGCCACGGCCAACGGCGGCGGCGAGCTGCGCTCCGGCGCCAAGCACGCCAAGCACAAGAAGCGCAGGACCGTCCGCGGAGAGCTCAAACGGCTGCTGCGCGCGGGCGCGATCAACCAGACCACGCACAACGACTACCGCAGCATCTACTACCAGGCTCAGAGGAGCCGCGGCAGGCTCGGCGGAACACGCCGCAGCGCGCTCGCCGCGACGATCACCAACCTCGAGCAGATCGCCGCGCGCGGGCAGCTGACGGCGTCGCGGCTACCGGCGCTGATGGAGACCGTGAAGCGAAACCGCGCCTGGTGGTCAGGCGGGCCGCTGCTTGGCAACGGTCAGCGGGTGGCCATCCAGGGCAGCCCGCTCGTGTGGCAGTACTACGCCGGTCAGGGGCTGCAGATTCAATGGCTGGGCACCTTCGGCAAGGCCAACGCGCTGTGGAGCGCGACGACGAAGGACGCGACGCTGCGCCAGATTCTCGACGAGTCGCTGCGGCTCGCGTCCGGCCGTGCAGGTGGCATCGCCTGGGAGTATCTCTTCCGTTTCGGCGGCGGCAGCCCGCCATGGGCCAGCGGGCTTGCGCAGGGCACGGGCATCCAGGTGCTCGCCCGGTCCGGGGTCAAGCTCAACGAGCCGCGCTACATCCAGGCCGCCCGCAGCGGGCTGGGCCTCTTCCGCAGGTCGCCGTCAACCGGCGTGGCCGTCAACAGCGGCGCCGGCGCGCACTACGTGATCTACACCTACGCGCGCGGCCTGCGCGTGCTCAACGCCTTCACGCAGTCGCTCAACGGCCTGTACGACTACTCGGCGCTCACCAACGACGCCGAGGGCCGCGCCCTGTTCGCGCGCGGCGAGGCGCAGCTGCGCCGCGAGCTGCCCCGCTACGACACCGGCGCCTGGTCGCGCTACGCGCTCGGCTCCGATGCCGACCTCAGCTACCACAAGCTTGCGCGCGACTTCCTGCGTGGCCTGTGCGCGCGGCTGACCGCGCAGAACGAGGGAAGGGTGATCGGCTCGACGCCCACCGGCGGGAGCAAGACGATCGCTCCGCTCGCGCCGGTGCTGCCCGGGGTCAACCCCTCCCCGTACTGCTCGGCAGCCGAGCGCTTCACGGCCTACCTGACGCGCGACCCCAAGATCGAGCTGATCTCGCGCACCCTGCGCACGGGTCGTGCCTCGCTGAGGATCAGGCTCGACAAGCCGTCATTCGTCAAGGTCGCGCTGCGCCGCGGCGGGCGGACCGTCCGCGTCCTGAGCGCGCGCCTGTCCGGTGGGCAGCGCTCGCTGGTCTGGGTCCCGCGCACGACGGGCACCTACGAGGTCCAGCTGCGCGCCACCGACCTGGCGGGCAACGACGGCTCGTCGGATGGCGAGTTGCGCGTCAAGAAGCGCTAGCGATGACACGCGCTTCGCGCTCAGGCCGCGCGTACAATCGATCGATGGCAATCCGCGTCGCGACGTGAACCCGCAGCGCCTGCTCGGGGCGTGGAGCGGGGTTGACCGCGATCAGCGTATGGCGGGCATCGCGTCCGGCGCGCTGCTGCTGACGATGTTCCTTCCCTGGTATGAGAAGTCCGTCGTCGTCCCGGGGAGCAAGGACTTTGCCAAGGACTCGATCAGCGCCTTCGGCGCCGTGTCGTTCGTCGAGGCCGCCATCTTCCTCGTCGCGGCGGGTGTGCTCGTGCTCGTGCTCGCCCGCGGTGAGCGGCGCACGTTCCACCTCCCCGGCGGCGACGGAACGGTGATCTTCGCAGCGGGCCTGTGGGCCGCGACGCTGATCTTCTATCGCGTCTTCGACCGTCCCGACGTGGACGGCGCAGCCGGCACCGTGGGCATCCAGTGGGGCTTCTTTACGGCCTTCGTCGCCGCCGGCGCGCTCGCATACGCGGGCCAGCGCATCCGGATGGCCGGCCGGCCGGAGCCGCCGGCGCGAGCCGAGCAGGGGCGCTCTGAAACCGCCACGCCGGACGCCACGCCGAGCACCCGCGCCGCCCGGCGCGGAGAGCCGCGGACGGACGTCGTGCCAGCGTCCGAAGCCATGACGGACGTCGCCGACGGGTCGCGGCGGCGGCCGAGCGGCCGCGCCGTCACGCGCGAGGACGCCGAGCAACTCACGTTCGACGAGCCACCCGAGCCACCGCTGCAGCCGGGCGAGATCCCGCGTGCCCGCGACCGCGGCTGACGGCGACGCGTTCCGTTGTCGCTGCTCAACCATCCGCCGGTTCCCGTCGCCGACGGCGTCTGGCGGATCACGCGCGGTTTCCCGCTGAAGATCAACGTCTTCCTCGTCCGCGAGGGCGACGGCGTGGCGGTCTTCGACGCCGGTCACAGGCCGATGGGGACGGTGGTGCTGGCGGCGGCCAACGCGCTCGGCGGAGCAACCCGCGTCGTGCTGGGCAACGCGCACGCCGACCACCGCGGCGGCGCGCGGGCGATCGCCGCGCCGGTGCAGTGCCACCCCGGCGAGCGCGCCGACGTCGAGGGCGATGGCGGCGCGCACTACTTCGACTACGACCGCCTGCCGCTCCTCGCCAGCCCGCTGACCCCGCGCCTGATGGCGTCCTGGGACGACGGGCCGCTCGAGGTCGCGGCGACCCTCGCCGAGGGCGATCGCGTCGCTGACTTCGAGGTCGTTCACTTGCCGGGCCACGGGCCCGGCTGCATCGGCCTGTGGCGTGCCGCCGATCGGCTCGCGCTGAGCAATGACTGCTTTGCGCTGTTCGATCCGGCGCTGCCCCGGCCCGGTCGCCCGCGCATCCCGCACCCGGCGTTCAACTGGTCGACCGAGCGCTGCGGCGAGTCGATCGACAAGCTCGCGGCGCTGGACCCGCTGACCTGCTGGCCCGGTCACTTCGGGCCGCTGACCGGCGACGTCGCCGCGCAGCTGCGCGCGATCTGACCCGGGTGGGTCAGCGCGTGCCGAGCGGCTGGTACAGCTCGGTCCGGTCGCGACCCAGCTTCTTTGCGCGATAGAGCGCCAGGTCCGCGGCCGCGTAGATGCAGCGAGGTACAGGGCGCTCACGCAGGAGTTCCTATCATCCAGCGACCATGGCCGCCGCACGCGATACCGTCGCCGCCGTCGCCGACGGCCTGCGCTCGGTCGGCTATCTGCCGGGCAAGTCGACGGCGCTTGTGTCGTTCTTGGCCACGCAGCTGGGCAAGCCGATCCTCGTCGAGGGTCCGGCCGGCGTCGGCAAGACCGAGCTCGCCAAGGCGCTGGCGAAGGTGCTCGAGCGCCGGCTCGTGCGGTTGCAGTGCTACGAAGGCCTCGATGAGGCCAAGGCGCTGTACGAGTGGAACTACCGCAAGCAGCTGCTGCGCATCCAGGCAGACGCCGGCGCTGGCCTCGCCGGCCAGGAGGGCCGCGGCTGGAGCGAGGTCCAGGACGACATCTTCGGCGAGGAGTTCCTGCTCTCGCGCCCGCTGATGGATGCGATCACATCCGAGGAGCCGATCGTGCTGCTGATCGACGAGATCGACAAGACCGACCAGGAGTTCGAGGCGATGCTGCTCGAGCTGCTGTCGGACTTTCAGATCTCGATCCCCGAGCTGGGACG
>Ga0136630_1000376_pt1 | contig 16805 bp, 19 predicted proteins | sample AntDrymUQ5682106_2_FD_105496 | JGI IMG/M metagenome (GOLD analysis project Ga0136630, IMG submission 105496) | Polar desert sand microbial communities from Dry Valleys, Antarctica - metaG UQ568 (21.06) | ecosystem: Environmental > Terrestrial > Soil > Desert | place: Antarctica: Dry Valley...
CGTGGCGTGACGTTCCTCGGACCGGCGGCCGAACCGCCGTGGGGTGGCGAGGTCCGGGCCTTCGCCCGGGACCCGGACGGCCACCTCCTGGAGATCACGAGCCCGTCGTGACGGCGTAACGGCGGTCGCCGGAGGTGTGAGCAGCCGCCAGCTAAGGTGCGAGGAGTGTCGATCTCCGGGCGAGCCGACGAGCCGCACCTGAGGGGCAGCCTGGCGCTGAGCCGCGGGAGGATCGACCGCGCGGCCGAGCGTCGCGACGACGACACATGGTTGGCGGCAGCGTGGCGGGCTCCCCAGACCCTCGTCCTCGTCGTCGACGACGGAAGTGTCGCGGTCGGGGCGGACGGTGCCTCCGTGCGATGGATGCCGCCGGCCGACGTCGACGAAAGCGCCGACCGTCTTCTGCTCGGTGCCGACGTTGACGGCCGAGCGTGGTTCGCGGTCGCCGGTGCACACCCCCCGGACGCTCGTGCGGCCGGCCTGCGTGAGCTCGGACCGCTCCTTCCGGACGACGAGGCCGGGCTGGTCGTGCACGCGATCGCGCTCGTGAACTGGCACGCCGCGCATCCCTGCTGCGCGCGCTGCGGGACTCGGACCACGATCGCGGCGGCCGGGCATGTCCGTCAGTGCCCGGACGACGGGAGCTTGCACTTCCCGCGGACCGACCCGGCGATCATCGTGCTGATCACCGACGAGCAGGACCGCTGCCTGCTCGGTCGGCACCCGGCCTGGCCGGCCGACCGGTTCTCCACCCTCGCCGGGTTCGTCGAGCCGGGGGAGTCGCTCGAGCAGGCGCTGGCGCGTGAGGTGCGCGAGGAGGTCGGGATCGAGATCGCGACCACCCGCTACGCCGGCAGCCAGCCCTGGCCGTTCCCGTCCAGCCTCATGCTCGGCTTCTTCGCGACCGCGACGACGACCGACATCCAGGTCGACGGGGCCGAGATCTCCGAGGCCCGGTGGTGGAGCCGCGACGACGTCGTCGAGCAGGTCGGTAGCGGGAAGCTGGCCTTCCCTGGCTCGGCGTCGATCGCGCGTCGCCTCATCGAAGCCTGGTTCGGCGGTCCGCTGCCCGGGGCACCCGGCTGAGCCGAGCGGGTCAGGCGATTTCGTCGAGGCCCATCGCCTCGAGCAGCGTGCGGAACTTCGCCGCGGTCTCGGCCACCTCGGCGGTCGGGACAGAGCCGGCCACGACGCCGGCGCCGGCGTATAGACGCAGCGACTCCGGTCGCACCTCGGCGCACCTGATCGCGACGACCCACTCGCCGTCGCCGTCGCGGTCGCACCAGCCGACGACTCCGGCGTAGAAGTCGCGGTCGAAGCCCTCCAGCTCACCGATCGCGGCCCGCGCAGTCGCCGTCGGGACCCCGCACACCGCTGGCGTCGGGTGCAGTGCGAGCGCGAGCCGGAGGGAGGACGTACCCGGGTCGAGCAGCTCGCCGCTGACCTCGGTCTGCAGGTGCCACATCGTCGCGGTCGCGATGAGTCGCGGGTTCACTGAACCGACGAGGTCGCGGCAGTACGGCGTCAGCGACGCCCGGACCGCGTCGTCCACGAACGCGTGCTCGGCGAGATCCTTGACCGAGGTGAGCAGGTCCCCGCCTCGGCGCGCGTCGAGGACCGGGTCGGTCGACCGCTCCGCCGAGCCGGCGATCGCTGGAGCCACGACCCGGCGGCCCACGCGCTGCACCAAGAGCTCCGGGCTGGCACCGACGAGCTCGCGCGGGAGACCGTCGTCAGACGGCAGCCCGATCGCGTACGCGTACGCGCCCGGGTCGCGCACGGCCAGGCGGCGCAAGATCGCGGCCGCGTCGACCGGTCCCCCGCCGGTGAGGTCGATCGAGCGGGCGAGCACGATCTTGGCCAGCTCGCCACGCTCGATCCGCAGCAGCGACTCGGAGACGCTTGCGGCGTAGGTCTCGCGCGAGGGGAGGCGGCCCAGCTGCCAGCGATCTCCGTTCACCGCCGCGATCACCCCCGCCGGCGCCCGATGCTCGCGCACCCCTCGACCGTCATCGGGGTGCTGGCCGCGGCGTCCGGGCACGACCTCGACGGACTCGGGCAGCACCAGCGCCGCCGGTCGGTCCGGGTCGAACGGGATCGCCGCGAGCACCATGTGCATCTCGCCGCGATCGAGGAATGACTCCACCTGGGCGACAAGATCGCTCTGTGCGGTCGCGACGTCAGAACCGAGCCGGTTGCCCAGCGCGAGAACCGTACGGTCCGGCGCTGCGAACACCGTTGACCGGCCAGGCTCGTACGACTCGAGGAGGCCGAGCGGTCCGGCAGTGGTGCGGTGCAGCATCGGCATCTGCGGCTACGAGCCGAGCGTGGCGAGCCGATCGGTGATCTGTGCGAGCGACGGGTTGGTCAACGCAGTGCCGTCGGCGAAGACCAGCGTCGGAACCGTCTGGTTGCCGTGGTTGGCCTCCTCGACCACCTGCGCGGCAGCCGGCTCCTGCTCGATGTCGATCTCGTCGAACGCGATCCCGGCATCGAGCATCTGCCGCTTGAGCCGCTTGCAGTAGCCGCACCAGGGTGTGCTGTACATCGTCACGGCGGCGGTCGCGGTCGTCATCGGTCTCCCTGTGGACTTGCGGCCCGGCTGTCGGCGCCGGCTGCGAGGATAACCCCGTGCCGGAGCTCACCATTTCCCTGACCGGCGCCGATCCCCGTCCTCCCCGGCTCGACCCACTGCCCGGGTCCGACGCGCTGGCCGGGCTCGACCCGGAGCAGCGCGAGGTCGCCGAGGCGTTGCGCGGCCCGGTCTGCGTGCTTGCCGGCGCCGGGACCGGCAAGACCCGCGCGATCACCCATCGCATCGCCCACGGCGTCCAGAGCGGCGTGTACGTACCCCAACGGGTGCTCGCGGTCACGTTCACGACGCGCGCGGCCGGCGAGATGCGCGGTCGGCTCCGCCGGCTCGGCGCCGATGGCGTGCAGGCCCGGACCTTCCACTCCGCGGCGCTGCGCCAGCTCCGATTCTTCTGGCCGCAGACCGTGGGCGGCGAGTTCCCGCGCATGGTCGAGTCCAAGGCCCCGCTGATCGCCGAGGCGGCGAGCCGGCACCGGATCCGCCCCGACGCCAGTGTCGTCCGCGACCTGGCGTCGGAGATCGAGTGGGCCAAGGTGAGCCGGATCTCACCGGATGAGTATGCCGCTCGGGCGACGTCCGCCGGCCGGGCGGTGGCCGGCCACGCACCCGAGGTCGTCGGCCGCGTCTACGCGTCGTACGGACAGGTGACCGCCAAGCGCGGCCTGATCGACTTCGAGGACGTGCTGCTGCTCACGGTCGCGATGCTCGAGGACTCGCTTCTCGTGGCCGAGCAGGTGCAGGCCCAGTACCACCACTTCGTCGTGGACGAGTACCAGGACGTCAACCTCTTGCAGCAGCGGCTGCTCGAGCTCTGGCTCGGTCGACGCCAGGAGCTCTGCGTCGTCGGCGACCCGAGCCAGACGATCTACTCGTTCGCCGGCGCGAGCCCGGACCACCTGGTCGGGTTCCGTCTTTGGTTCCCCCAGGCACGGCTGATCCGGCTGGAGCGTGACTACCGCTCGACCGACCAGGTGGTCGAGCTGGCGAACGGGCTGCTCGCCGCTGCCCGGGGACCGATCGCCAGGGCGCGGCTGCGGTTGCGCTCGGAGGTGGGACCGGGCCCGGCCCCGACGTTCGCCGAGTACGCCGACGAACCGGCCGAGGCCGACGGCGTCACGGCCGCGATCGGGGCCTTGATCGCCGCCGGCACCGCGCCGCGCGACGTGGCGGTGCTGTTCCGGATCAACGCCCAGTCGGAGTCCTACGAGCAGGCGCTGGGCACTGCTGGCGTGCCCTACGTCGTCCGCGGGCTCGAGCGGTTCTTCGACCGGGCGGAGGTCAAGCAGGCCTCGACCCTGCTCCGGGGGGCCGCCCGGGCCGAGCGGGACGGCTCGGACCCGGCCGCGGCCTCCGACGGCGCGGCTGCGCTGCTTCCCGACCAGGTCCGGGCGGTCCTCGCCTCGGCCGGCTGGGCCGCAGCACCGCCGTCGGGGGGCGGAGCGGTCCGCGCGCGCTGGGAATCTCTCGCCGCCGTCGTCTCCCTCGCCGACGACCTCTCCGCCCGGGACCCGGCGGCAACGCTCACCGACCTCGTCGCCGAGCTCGAGTCCCGTGCGAGCGCCCAGCACGCGCCGGCGGCCGAGGGCGTGACGCTGGCGACGTTGCATGCGGCGAAGGGCCTCGAGTGGGACGCGGTGTTTCTCGTCGGCCTCGCCGACGGGACCGTGCCCCTGGTCCATGCCGAGGGGGAGGAGCAGGTGGAGGAGGAGCGTCGACTGCTCTACGTCGGGGCCACCCGGGCCCGGCGCGTCCTCTCGCTCACCTGGGCTCGCAGCCGCTCGCCCAGCGGGCGCAACACCCGCCGGCCCTCCCGCTTCCTCGACGGGCTTCGCCCGAAGACCCCCGCCGAGCCCGCGGACGATCCGCCCGGGCGGGCCACGAAGCGATCGCGCGCGCCGGCCAAGGTGGCGCAGTGCCGCGGGTGCGGACGGGGACTGCGGACGGGTGCCGAACGCAAGATCGGGCGGTGCGACACGTGCCCGCCGACCTACGACGAGGAGCTGCTCGAGCGCCTTCGCACGTGGCGGTCGGCGCGCGCGAAGGAGCAGGCGCTGCCGGCGTACTGCGTGTTCACCGATGCCACTCTGGTCGCCGTCGCCGAGGCTGTGCCGGCATCGGCGGCGGACCTCTCCAAGATCTCCGGGATCGGCGCGGCCAAGATCGCGAAGTACGGCTCCGAGGTGCTCGACCTCTGCACCGACGAGGCCCGCGGCGCCGAGCTCGGTGCGTAGAAGGTCACAGATCGACAACGGGCGGTTTAATCGTTTGCGGCACGTCCCGCGGCGCCCGTACGCTCTGCGAGCCGGGCACACGACGTGCCTGCGCCGCGCATCCGAGCGCCTGAGAGGAGGTGGCCCGTGAAGATCACCACGAACGTGTACGCCCGCACCCACGGTGATGTGGCCGCCTCGCTGTGCGCACTTCGGGTGCGTGTCATCGCGTCCACCAACAGCTTCGCTCCGGGGGAGATCTCCGTCCTCGGTACGGGTGGCATGACCACCAGCGCTCGCTCGGGTTCCCACGGGTGGAGTCCGCCTTCGTAGGCGAACACCAGCCACGCCTCCTCAGGCCGCGGAACCCGACACGGGATCCGCGGCCTTGCTGTTTGTCCGGATCGCTCTCCGGCGGCGAACGGGTCTGATCCCACCGGCTCGACCCCCGTACTACCCAGATCGAGACAGGAGAGGAGGTGAGTCAGATGCAGCTCGCTGCACTCGTCGAGACCTTCGAGCGCTTCGGGGACCAGCTCCCGTGCCGACGCTATGACCCTGAGCTGTTCTTCGCCGAGCGTCCCGAGGACGTCGAGTACGCGAAGTCGCTCTGCGCCGACTGCCCGGTGCTGGTCCAGTGCCTGGCCGGCGCGATCGAGCGGCAGGAGCCCTGGGGTGTCTGGGGTGGTGAGGTCTTCGTCCGTGGCGTCGTGGTCCCGCGCAAGCGTCCACGTGGCCGCCCCCGCAAGGTCGACATCGCGGCTGCCTGACCACCATCCACCCGCACGATCACACGAGGAGACCGAATTGATCGCACCGACGAGCACGCCCACGTACGGGCACGACCACCTGGCCGGTCCGTCCCCCACCCAGACCACCATGTACATGACAGGAGACCTGCGATGTTTGTCCTGAACGAGGACCTCGCGCGCGCCCATGGCAACGACCTGCGCAGTGCTGCCCGCCGGGCTGCTCTCGCCGGCCGCATGGCCCGCGCCCAGCGGCTGGAGCGGCGAGCCTCGGCGCTCGCCGCCCAGGCCCGCCGCGCCAACGCGCGCATCGGGTGAGCCAACTCGCCCGACCGTGACCGTGCACCACGCCCGACCCGTGCTGGCACGGGGCCACCCCGTGCCAGACCTCTTGGCCCGGGGTGACCCCGTGCCGAACGGTGGTTGGCGTGATGCCACCCACCGGCCGCGGGACAGTTCAGTCGTCCTGACGGAAACCGGGGACCCAGCGGGCGAGCTCGGCGCCGAACGCGCCCTCGGCGTCGAGCTGGCACAGGACGGCGAGCCCGCCCAGCCACACCCGGTGGATCAGGAGATAGGACGGTGGCACGTTCAGCCGTACGCCGAGCCAGTACGCCTGGGAGCGCGGATCACCGATGCGCTGGGCCTGTCCGCGCATCCACTCCCGGGTGAAGTGGAACGACTCGTGCTGCAACGGCTCGACGAACGGCGCGAGGTAGTCCAGGAGGTCCCCTGGTTCGATATCGATGCCAGCTCGGATGAAGCCCTCCTCGCGCAGCCCGTCCTCGAGCGTGTCTGCGTCGCCGTGGGCGGCGAGGGTCAGCAGCCGCCCGATGGAGCTGGGTAGCCCGTCAGGCAGCCGGTTCACGGCACCGAAGTCGAGCACCCCGAGCCTCCCGTCTGGCATGGTCCGGTAGTTGCCCGGGTGCGGATCGGCGTGCAGCATGCCGGCCCGCTCGGGACCGGAGAACAGGAATCGGGCGTACATCATCCCGGCGTGGTTGCGCTCCTCGCGAGTCCCGTCCGCGATCACCTTGGACAGCGGCGTGCCCTCGATCCACTCGGTGACGAGGACCTGGTCGGTCCCGTGCACGACCTTCGGGACGAGGATGTCGGGGTCGCCGTCGTACGTGAGCGCGAACCCGGACTGGGAGTCGGCCTCGAGCCGGTAGTCGAGCTCCTCGGTGATCCGGTCGCGGAGCTCGTCCAGGATCGGACGGATCTCCAGGCCAGGGGCGAGCGGCGCCAGCACCCGGCCGAGTCGGGCCAGCTGGTTGAAGTCGCCGAGCAGCGCCTTCCCGGCGCCGGGGTACTGGATCTTCACCGCGACATCGGTCCCGTCGGACCAGACCGCGCGGTGCACCTGGCCGATCGAGGCGGCCGCGGCCGGGGTGACGTCGTCGAACGACTCGAACAGGTCGCGCCAGTCCGAGCCGAGCTGGGCCGCGAGCACGGCGTGGACCCGCGCGCTCGGGAGCGGTGGCGCTGCCTCCTGGAGCTTCGTGAGCGTGGCGCGGTACGGCGCGGCGAGGTCCTCCGGTAGTGCCGCCTCGAGCACCGAGAGCGCCTGGCCAAACTTCATCGCCCCGCCCTTGAGCTCGCCGAGCACACGGAAGAGCTGGTCCGCGGTCTGGCGCTGGATCTCGGCAGCGACCGCCTCCGCAGGCCGCCCGCCGATCCGGCGACCCAGCCCGAGCGTCACCCGGCCGGCCATGCCGATCGGCAGGCTGGCCAGCTTCGCCGTCCTGGTGACGGCGCGGCGGGGGAGGTCGGTCATTCGGTCATTGTCACCCGTCCGCGCGGCTCCCGCTCCCGGTCTCGTCGACTGATCAACGAGCGAAAGGCGCGGAGCGGCACGGGGTGGGACAGACTTGGCCGGAGCCGTCCGGGCGAGGAGGAGCACGGTGATGAAGGTCGGTCTGATCCTGCCGATGGGGGACGAGCTGCAGCCGGGCGTGCCGCAGCGCTGGGCTGAGATCAGGGCGCTCGCCGTCGCGGCCGAGACCGCGGGGCTCGACAGCGTCTGGGTCTACGACCACTTGCTCTCCGGTGGTCCAGACGAGGCAGCCGAGTCGCCGTGGGAGGCATGGACGCTCCTCACCGCGCTGGCCGGCGCGACGGACCGCGTCCGGCTGGGTGCACTCGTGCTCTGCGCAGCGTTCCGGGACCCCGGCGTGCTCGCCCGGATGGCGGACACGTTCCAGGAGATCAGTGGGGACCGGCTCGTGCTCGGGCTGGGGTGCGGGTGGCACCGGCCGGAGTTCGACGCGTTCGGCCTGGCCTTCGACGAGAGGATCGACCGGTTCGCCGAGCAGCTGGACATCGTTGCGGCCATGCTGCGCGACGGCCGCTCGACGAGCGACGGGCGCTACTACCGGACCGCGTCCGCACCCGTCCGCGCCCGCGAGGGCCGGGTCGCGCCGGAGCTCCTGGTCGCCGCGCGCCGGCCACGCATGATGCGGCTCACCGCCGCTCATGCCGACGCGTGGAACATCGCCTGGTACGGCGTTCCCGGGCCGGCCTACCACGAAGCCGCTGCGGACCTCGCCGCTGCCTGCGCGTCGGTCGGTCGTGACCTGGCGACCCTGAGGACGACCGTCGGGTTCCGGATCGCGGTGAGCGGTTCGGCAGCGGAACAGACCCGGGTCGTGCAGGGCGGGGCCGAGGCGGTCGCGGCGGCGATCGCCGCGTGGGAGGCCGTGGGCGTCGACGAGCTCGTCTGCTGGCCCGAGCCGAACAACCTGTCCGGGCTGGAGCTCTTGGTGGACGGGCTCGAGCGTCACCGAGCTGCTGCTTCGGGAGCCTGATCGACGAGATGCGCCCAGCGGCAGCCGCAACCCGGGTGCGGTGACCACGACCGTCGCCGCGTGGCACCGGAGCGGAGCGAGGTCTCGAGCGTGGCGTCCCGTACGACGGTCTCGGTCCCATCGAGGTGGGCGAGGGCCTGCAGCGCCGCCTGCGCGGCGACCAGGGTGGCGAGCCCGACGTCGCACGCGCTCGTGGCCGCTCCCCGTCCGAGCTGGAGCGCGACGACCGGCCAGCCCGGGTCCCGGTCGCGACGGTGCAGGTCGAGGCAGAGCAGGCAGCCGGTCGAGCCCGGCACCACGAGCGGGCCGACGACTCCGGTCGTCTCGCGGACGTAGGCGAGCAGGTGCGGCGACGACCGGCGGGACCAGGTGGCCACCAGCACGGCGTCGGGTCCGTCAGCGGGGGCCAGGACGACGAGCCCTGGCCGCGCGGGCGCGGCACCGCGAACCACCCGGGTCGATGCAGCCACGGATCGAACCCGTTCCCGGGTCGCGAGCTCCCGGCTGCCGCCGGTCTCGAGGTGGACGAGGCCGGCCGGACCCTGGTCGGTGACCGCCGCCGGGACGGGGTCGGCCACCGAGACGCGGCCAACACCCGCCGCGCCGAGCAGCGTGGCGATGGCGCTGCCGACGCGGCCCGCGCCGCGTACGTCGACCCAGGCACCGCGGCGTCGGCGGAGCGCGGTCCGGGCCGCTGCGTCCGTGCCGTGCTGCAAGACCAGCGACGCGAGGTCGGGAGCGAGCCGCACGCGGTCGGCGTGGCTGAGGCCGGGCCACGCGATCGCGCGGCCGGCGTCGACCAGCAGGCCACGCTCGGCGAGCAGCGCCAGGAGATCGTCGACGTCTGCCGGGCCCAGCCCCACCCGCGCAGCCAGCCCGTCGAGCCCCGCGCGGTCGAGGCTCCCGTCGAGCGCGCCGATCAGCGCATGATGACCTGGGGCGAGACCGACGAGCACGACGGCGTGGGGCGGGTCGACGCCGAGCTGCGCGGACGTCGCGCCCCGGCGCAGCCGCACGAGGCCCGGGAGCAGGGCCGGCCGGCGCAGTCCCGGGCAGCTGTCTGAGCCGGGGGGCGCAGGCAGCGGGGCAGCGGATGGCGGCACCGATCGAGCGTGCCAGAGGCGGGGCCGTGGAGCGCGGCGCCGTCCACAGCCGCGCCCCCGCCGTGGGTCAGGCCTTGCCGAGGATGCGGTTCATCTTGGTGCCGCAGACCGGGCAGATGCCCTTCGCCATGCGCCGGCCGTTGGTCTCGACGACCTCGCCGGTGAACTCCCGCTTCTCCTTGCACTTGACGCAGTACGCATCGCCCTCGTAGGTCTCGGCCATGATCTCTCCCGTTCGCTACGCGGGGGCATCAACACCCCCGATTCCGCCGGTCACCATACGGGAGCCGGTGGCACTGCGTGTGCGTACGGGTCCTTCGGTCCCTCGAGTCACGCCATCAACCCGGGCTGTAGGCGACATGTGCGACACCGGGCGTGTCCGTCCGGCCCCGCGCGTAGCGTGCCGAATGTGGACGTCGTCGGGAACCAGCGGCCGCTGCACCCGGCCGGACCGGATGACGGTATCGACGGACGACCCACCGTCGATCCGGCGACGGTCGAGGTGAGGCGCAGCCACCGCCGCCGGCGCACCGTCTCGGCGTATCGCGACGGCGACCGCACCATCGTCATGATCCCGGCCCGGATGTCGCGGGGCGAGGAGCGCGAGTGGGTCGGGGTCATGCTCCGCCGGCTCGAGGCGCAGGACCGTCGTCGCCGGCCGAGCGACGCCGCGCTCAGGTCCCGGGCCCGCCGGCTCTCCGCCGACCACCTCGGCGGGCAGGCGCGGCCGTCGTCGGTGCGCTGGGTCACGAACCAGTCGTCCCGCTGGGGGTCCTGCACGCCCGGCGACGCGACCATCCGGCTCTCCGACCGACTGCAGGGGATGCCCAGCTGGGTGATCGACTACGTTCTGGTGCACGAGCTCACCCACCTCGTGGAAGCGACCCACTCGGCGCGCTTCTGGTCCCTGGTCGACGCCTATCCGCGAGCGGAGCGGGCGCGCGGCTACCTCGAGGGCATCGCGGCGGCAGCGGCCGTCGACGGACACGTGCCGTTCGAGGGCGTCGAGGCTGCGGGCCCGACGGCACCGACCGACAGCTGCCTCGGCCCGGACGACTGGGACCGGCCGAGCCCTGCGTCGGACGGCACCGTCGGGCCTTCGGGCCGGCGGTGACCCGGCGCGCAGGCGTCGTCCTCGCCGTTGCCGTCGCGCCCGGCCTTCAGGTTGGTCCGCCGGACCCGGCCGCGCTGCGGCTCGCGTTCTGCGAGGACGTGTACGAGCTCCTGGCGGGGCTCGAGCTGCTCGACGCCGGCGCTGCCGTCCGAGACGACCAGGACCGTGCGGCCGTGGTCTCGGTGACCTGGCCTGGCGCTCCGGTCGTCGAACTGCCCCACCGCGGTCACGCCGGGCCAGCCGATCCGGCCGGGAACAATCTTCTCGCCGCGCTGGGCGGGCTGGACCGGCTCGGGTACGAGCAGGCGGTCGTCGTGAGCCTCGACGCACCGGACCTGCCCGGTCTGCTCGTGGGCAAGCTGTTCCGTGCCCTGGGCGGTGCCGACGTGGCGGTGTGCCCGGCCGAGGGCGGCGGGCTGGTGGCCCTCGCGGCGCGGTTGCCCCTCGCGCCCTGGGTGGCCGCGACCGGCGTCGACCTCGACACGTCCGACGCGGTGACCGCGCTGCGAGCCGCTGCGCCCAGCCGCGCGGCGACGGGCGTCGGTCCGGGGTGGCACCGGGTCCGGACGCCCGCTGAGCTGGCGGGTCTCGACCCCGGCCTCGAGGGCTGGGCAGCGACGCGGGCACTGCGCTCGACCGGCTGACGCCGGCACGCACCGCTCAGGACGTACGGAGGCCGAGGCGCGTGCGCCCGGCCGCGACCATCCGCACGATGCTGGGCTCGATGTCGGTGGGCAGGTCGTCCCAGCCGAACCACCGCGCATCGAGGGACTCCACGCTCGCGACCGGTCGACCCCCGGGCGGTGCGAGCAGCAGGTGACGGACGTCGAGGTGGTGCTCGACGACGCCGGGCGCGCACGGTGCGGGGTGCCGATCCAGGTCGATGACGCCCGGCTGGAGGTCGAGACCGCGGAGTCCGGTTTCCTCGGTCGCCTCGCGCAGCGCGGCCGCGGCGAGGCTGGCGTCACCGACCTCGCAGTGCCCGCCTGGCTGCAGCCAGCGCTTGACCTTGGCGTGCAGGACGAGCAGTACTGCGCACCGATCGGGGTCGAGCACGACTGCGCTGGCCGTGAGGTGGGCCGGCACGCACGACCGCCAGAGGCCGTCGTCCCGCGCCGCGAGGAGCGCGAGGAAGTCCGTACGGAGTCCGGCCTGGTGCGGGTCCGGTGGGTCGTACGAGGAGAGCGCACCTTTGGCGTCCGCGTGCAGGCTCACGACCCGCGCTCGGTCGGGTCGCTCGAGGTCGGTCCGTCGTCGGACCCGTCGTCGCTGCCGTCGGACGGCGCGTCGGTCAGCGTCGAGAGATCCATGTCGTCGGCGCCGTTGCCACGCGCGACGAACCCCATCGGGTCGTCGAGGTCGTCGCTGGACGGCACCAGGTCCGGGTGCGCCCAGACCGCGTCGCGTCCGGCCGCGCCGCGCTGGGCGCGAACGGCAGCCCAGAGCGTCGCGGCGTCGCGCAGGCGACGAGGGCGGAGCTCGAGACCCACGAGCGTCGCGAACGTCTGCTCGGCCGGCCCCCCTGCGGCCCGCCGCCGCCGGACCGCCTCGCGCAGCGCGACCGCGGTCGGCAGCCGATCCGCCGTGGCGTCGGTCACGACGTCGTCGACCCAGCCCTCGACCAGGGCGAGCAGGGTCTCGATGCGGTTCAGCGAGACCTGCTGCGCCGGGGTCACCTCCGGCTGGAACAGGCCGCTGGAGAACACCTCCTGCAGCGCCTCCGGCCGGCTCGGGTCCAGGTCGCGGACGGCCTCCTCGATCCTGGACGTGTCGATCGCGATGCCGCGCCCGTACTCCTCGACGCTCTCGAGCAGCCGCGGTCGAAGCCACGGCACGTGCGCGAACAGCCGCCCGTACGCGGCCTCGCGCAGCGCCAGGTAGAGCCGGACGTCCTCGACGGCGACGCCGAGACCCTCGCCGAAGGCAGCCACGTTGGCCGGGAGCAGCGCGACCTGGGTGGACTCGGCCAGCGGGAGGCCGATGTCGGTGGAGCCGACCACCTCACCGGCGAGGCTGCCCAGCGCCTGCCCGACCTGCGCGCCGAACATCGCCCCACCTACCTGGCGCATCATGCCGAGCATCGGTCCGGAGAGGCTCCTGGCCTCCTCGGGCATCGCACCGGACATGGCGTCGACGACGTGCGTGGCGACCGGGTCGACGAGCCGCTGCCACACCGGCACCGTCGCCTCGAACCACTCAGCCCGGCTCCACGCGGTCGACGAGGCGCTCGCCGCGGGCAGGCTGGTGGCGGTGTCGAGCCAGTGGTCGGCCAGCCGTACGGCGTCGGCGACCGCGCGACGGTCGGCATCACCGACCGAACGGTCGCCCGTCTGGCTGATCGTCTGCCGGGCCACCTCGCGGGCCAGGTCCCAGTTGACCGGTCCGCCCTGCCAGGACAGCAGCCGGCCGATGCGCTCGAACGCGGCGCCGAGGTTGCTCGGGTCCACACCGGCCCCGAAGATGGCAGCGACCGGGTCAGTCCGCGGGTCCGGACGGTCGGGCGTCGGCTCGCCGCCCGGCGTGGCGCTGGGGTCGGCAGGTTCGTCGGTCATGATGGTCACCGTAAACGACCTGGACAGGAGCACCTCGGCGATGGGTGACGACCTGCCCGACGACAGCCCGGTCCGCCTCGCGGCGATCCGTGACATGCCGCTCTCGGTCGACGAAGTCCTTGCCGCCGTCGCGCACCCGGCGGCTGGTGGGATCGCGATCTTCGCCGGCACCGTCCGCGACCACGACGGCGGGCGCGACGTCGCCGGTCTCGGCTACAGCGCGCACGCGTCGGCCGAGGAACACCTGGTCGCGGTGACCGACCGGGTGGCTCGGGCGCACGGCGCGCTCGCCGCCGCCGCGACCCATCGCGTAGGCCAGCTCGCGGTCGGCGACCTCGCTGTGGTCGTGGCGGTGGCCGCCGAGCACCGCGCAGAAGCGCTCGCCGCGTGCCGGCACCTGATCGACGAGCTCAAGGCCACTGTGCCCATCTGGAAGCACCAGGCGTTCAGCGACGGCTCCGACGAGTGGGTCGGGTCCCCATGATCACGACCGGGACTCCGTACGCTGGCCGACGTGGGTGTGCTGGTCTGGTGGGTGCTGCCGGTCCTGACCACCGTCCTGGCGATCGGCTGGGCGACCTGGGTTCGGCGCGCACCCCGGCGCGCAGGCGACGAGGAGACGGTCGAGGCGTACGCGCGCTTCCGCGCGGCGCTGACCCGCTCGAGCACCGGGAACACCGCGCCGCCGCCCGACGTCTGACTCCTGCGGCCCGAGTTGCACCGGAGCTCCGGTGTGACTGCAGGCGTGACCAGCACGGACCGCACCGACCACACCGATGAGACCCGACGGCCAGGCGGAGGCAGCTCGATGACGCGGCGGACGGCCACGATCTCCGTGTGCGCGGCCTTGCTGCTCGGGCTCCTCGCGCTTGCGGCGGTCCTCCCTGTCCCGTACGTCGTGCTGAGCCCCGGACCGACCGAGAACACGATCGGCGCGTACGACGGGGTCGAGGTGATCGTGATCGAGGGTCGCGAGACGTTCCCGACCGAGGGCAACCTCAACCTGACCACGGTCTCGGTGACGACCCAGGACCGTGAGATGAACCTGCTCGAGGCGCTGGCCGCCTGGATCGACCCGAAGTCCGCTGTCGTGCCGCGCGGGGACATCTACGACGACGACGAGACGCTCGAGGAGGTGCGCGCCCGCAACGCCGAGCAGATGGTCACCTCGCAGCAGAGCGCGATCGCCGCGGCGCTGCGCGAGCTCGACATCCCGATCGCCGAGCGGGTCCTCGTGGACTCGATCGTCGAGGACGCGCCGGCGCTGGACCGACTGGCGGCCGGCGACGTGATCCTGGCCGTGGACGGCGAGGAGGTGGCGACGCGCGAGGACGTCGTGCGCCTGATCACCGCGCACGAACCTGGCGAGTCCGTCTCGTTCACCGTCGACCGGTCCGAGGAACAGCTCGACATCGAGGTCGAGGCCGTCGAGTCGACCGACGAGCCGTCGCGCGCGGTGGTGGGCATCGGGGTCGAGATGGGCTTCGACTTCCCCTTCGAGATCAAGGTCACCCTCGCGGAGCAGATCGGCGGCCCGAGCGCAGGCCTCATGTTCGCGCTCGGCATCGTGGACAAGCTGACCCCCGGCGCGCTCAACGGCGGCGCGTTCGTCGCCGGCACCGGCACGGTCGAGCCGGACGGGACGGTCGGCCCGATCGGTGGCATCCAGCAGAAGATCGCCGGCGCGAAGGACGCTGGAGCGACGACGTTCCTCGTACCGGCTCCGAACTGCGCCGCGGCGGTCGCGGCAGACGTGTCGGGCATCCAGCTGGTCCGGGTGGCGGCGCTGTCCGACGCGGTGGACTCCCTCGCGTCGCTCGCCGCCGGGAACGCGGCCCTCCCTGCCTGCTGATCGGTTCAGCGCAGGGTGCGGCCCAGCGCGTCGGTGAGGGCAGGGGCCAGATCGGGACCGGTGACGACGTCCTCGTCCACGTCGTGGCCGCGCCACCGAAGTGCCGCTGCACGGGAGCCGGTACGCAGGACGCCCACGACGATCCGGGCCTCCTGCCGCCTCGGGTGCCGGGCCGCCCAGGCGGCGGCGTCGGCCTCCGGTGCCTCGTCCTCGACGTCGTCGGGCACCGCGACGGTCTCCAGCACCAGCACCGCGCCGACCACCGGGTCGGGCCAGTCGATGCCGGCCAGCATGGCGGCGACCGGGCCGTCCAGCACGAGGTCCTCCTGCGCCACCGGCGTCAGCACACCGGCTGTCGCAGCGTCGAGCGCCAGCCGGCCGGCGACCTCGGGCTCGTCCCGGACCAGCTCGGTCGAGCGGACCAGGGCGTAGAGCGCTGGGGGGCGGTCCCACCCGGCCGCCGCCGCGTGCCGCTCGACCTCCCGGACGGCGGAGGCCAACGCCGGCCCGAGAGACGCATCCGTCGCGTGGTCCACCGGCCAATCCTCGCGCAGGCCCGGAACGCGCCTGGGACCGGTGCACCGGCCCCGGGCAGGTAGGTTCGATGCACCGTACGGTCTGTACCGCGAGTCAGCTGACCCCGGCGGCGCAGACCCACGACCCAAGGAGCCTGGTGGCCTTTCCGTTCCCGGACTCGGGTGAGCGACCGCCCCGAAGGCCCCCGTCCCCACCTTCCGCGCCGTCGCGCTCCCGTCGGGTGCTCGTCCCGACCGTGCTGGTGCTCGGTGCGATCGTCATCGTGTTCGGGATGTTCGCGGACTTCGTCACCGAGCTGCTGTGGTTCCGGTCGGTGGGTGCGGAGTCCGTCTTCACCACCCGCCTGGTCACGCAGATCGTCCTGTTCGTGGTCGCCGGTCTGCTCGTCGGCGCGATCGTCGCGGCCAACGCCCTGCTCGCATACCGGCTGCGGCCGGCCTACCGAATCGCGACGGAGGAGCAGCAGAGCCTGGATCGATACCGCGATCTGCTGGAGCCGCGCATGCGGCTCGTCGTCATCGTGCTCGGGCTGGTCGTCGGCGCGTTCGTCGGCACGACGGCGTCGGGCCGGTGGGAGACGTTCCAGACCTGGCGAAGCGCGACCTCGTTCGGCACGGTCGACCCGCAGTTCGGGCTGGACATCTCGTTCTACGTCTTCGACTACCCGTGGTGGCGCTTCGTCCTGGGTCTCGCGTTCACCGCGGTGATCCTGTCGCTGTTCGTCGCGCTCGCCACGCACTACCTGTTCGGTGGGCTCAGGCTGCAGCAGCCGCAGGGTGAGCGGTCGACCCCCGCGACACAGCTCCACCTGTCGATGCTGCTCGGTGTGCTGCTGCTGCTCAAGGCGGTCGCGTACTGGCTCGACCGGTACGGTCTCGTGCTCTCGCAGCACGAGCTGTTCACGGGCGCCGGGTACACGGACATCACGGCAGTGCTGCCGGGCAAGACGATCATGACGATCATCGCGGTGATCTGCGCCCTGCTGCTGTTCGCCAGCGCGTTCCGCCGCAGCTGGTTGCTGCCCGGCGTGGGTGTCGGCCTGCTGCTGCTCTCCACGATCCTCATCGGCGGGGTCTACCCGGCGATCGTCCAGCAGTTCCAGGTCAAGCCGAACGAGGCGGACCGCGAGCGGGAGTTCATCGAGCGCAACATCACCGCGACCCGCACCTCGTACGGGTTCGACGAGCTCGCCCCGATGGAGTACGACGCCGTCACGACTGCCGAGTCGGGGCAGCTGCTGGACGACGCCGACTCCGTGCCGGGCATCCGGCTGCTCGACCCGAACGTC
>Ga0136630_1000377_pt1 | contig 16797 bp, 17 predicted proteins | sample AntDrymUQ5682106_2_FD_105496 | JGI IMG/M metagenome (GOLD analysis project Ga0136630, IMG submission 105496) | Polar desert sand microbial communities from Dry Valleys, Antarctica - metaG UQ568 (21.06) | ecosystem: Environmental > Terrestrial > Soil > Desert | place: Antarctica: Dry Valley...
TAGCTCACGAGGACCGGATCGACCTGCCCGAGCCGGCCCAGCTCCTGGAGTGGACGTTCGGCTTCCAGGCCAAGAGCAAGGGCCGCTACGTCCGGCTCCCGATCTCGAAGTACTTCATGCTCTACGAGGACCCCGAGCGCGAGGACATCGGACACGCCCGGCGGGCACAGGTCCAGCGCAGCATCGGCAAGGCCGAGCGCGCTCTCTACGGCGCCGACTTCCGCGACCCCGAGCGCGGCTGGCGCCGCCACATCGACGAGGCGGCCGCGATCGACTTCGTCCTCGTCAACGAGCTGTTCAAGAACCAGGACGCCTTCCACGGCGGGCTGCGAGGCGACATCCTGCGCGGCGTCCGCCGCCGTGCGAGCCGTCTCTCGGCGACGGGCGCGGTGCGGCGGAACTTCGCGCGCTGGCCCGTGCTGGGCACGCGCATCTGGCCCAATCCGCCCGCGGCGGTCCGGCGCACGACGTACGCGAGCGAGGTCAGCGCCCTGCGCTCCTGGCTCAAGCGCCGGATCGCCTGGCTCGACGCCAACGTGGACGAGCTCCAGTCGGGCCGCACCTGATCAGCCGGCGCTCTGGGCCACCGCCCGGAGCGCCGCGATCCCCGGCACGAACAGGTACTCGCCGCCGCGCGTGGTCACGAAGGACCGCTGTCCGCCGAGGAAGAACGGCGGCTCGCCCTCCACGGTCATCTTGCCGGTGCCGGCCGCGTCGCCCAGCAGGAAGTCCTTGTCGCGGCCGAGGTGGAAGACGTTGCCGTCGTTGAGCCACTGGATCTGGACGCCTTCGAACTGGCGCGAGATGCTCGCCTGGAAGCACACGAACACGAGCCCGCGCTCGCGCCCGTCATGCTCGGTCGCGTCCGCCGGCAGCGGTGGGCCGTAGGGCATCCCCCGGCGGATCATCCGATGGCGGAAGGTGAGGCGCCCCTCGAAGCCGAGCGCGTCGCGGGGGTTCGCCCGGCGGACGTGCGCGCCGACCGGGCAGCGGCGACCGTCGGGATCGGCGTCCGCATAGCGAAAGTCGTTGGCGCCCGGGGCGGCAGCGTGAAAGCCCGGCCGCGGCGCATCGGGGGAGAGCACGAGCGGAGTGCCGTTCCGCCAGCGCCCCACGACCTTGGCCGCGAGGAGCTCCTCGTCGCCGCCGTCGTAGAGGCGGGCGCCCTCGCGCAGCGCCCGCCGGAACAGCGCCACGTCCTGGTGCAGCTTGCGCCACACCATGTAGGTGCCGTTGCGGCCGAACGGACCGATGGGCGCGGTGGGCAGCCGGCGCTGCGGATCGACGCGCGAGTCCTCGTCCTCGTACCCGAGCACGAGCTCCCCCGCCGCGAGCGCGCGCCAGCGGCCCTCTGTTCCGGGCACTCCTCCGCCCGGCGCCTTGTCGTCGTTGACGCCCTCCACCGCCGGCTGGGCGAAGCCGTCGGCGTAGCCGAAGTGCTCGCGCGCTCCTTCGAGCAGCTGCGCGTGCTCCTCGTGCACGACGGCCAGTCCGCCGGCGTCCTCCATCCCGTCCCGCAGCTCGGACAGCGCGCGTTCGAGCGCGTCCCCGTTCTGGGCGTTGATCGTGCAGAGCAGGTGCGCAGTGCCCCGCCCGAGTCCGGCTTCCCAGCCGGCGGGGTCGCTCTCGCCCGTGTCCCCGAGCAGCCGGGCGCGAGCGGCCATGCCTGCGCGGAACTCCGCGGAGAAGCTTGCGGCGACGGCGTCCGCGACCCCCAGCGCACGCAGGCCGCCGTAGGAGAGCGCGAGGTTGAGCGCCGAGGCGGGCTTCGCGCCCGCCCACGGCGCGGCGGTCGTGACGCGGCCCAGCAGGCCGCGCAGGAACGCGCGCCCGCGCGCCGCGTCGTCCACGCGCAGGAAGAGGTAGGACGTGCGGTCGTAGGCGTTGCCGTAGGCGCGCAGGATGTCGCCCTGGATGTCGGACAGCTCGAGCGCCGCCGGGCTCACGGAGTCGCGAGCTCCTCGACGAACGCGCGCTGCAACGCCGCCGGCTCCATTCCCTGGGAGCGCAAGGCGAACGCGATGGTGCGCTCGCGCCGCTCCAGGCTGTGCCGGACCCGTGCGACCGTCGCTCTGGGGTACGCGGCCACGAAGATCCCCGTGTCGATCTTGTTGTGCAGCAGGTACGCCTTGAGGCCGGCGGAGTCCGCCGGGCAGCCCGCGCAGCGGCCCCAGATCTCGAGCGCCTCGGCGCCGATGCCCGCGCACAGCTCGTCGAGATAGCTGTCCAGCGGCCCGTCGAAGCAGCTCGTGAACAGCAGGTAGGGGCAGCGGAGGCGATCGGCGTGTCGCTGCCCGGGCTCCCGGACGAAGTCGGGCACCACGACCCAGCGCCCGAAGTGGGTCCGCGGCAGCCTGGCCAGCGGACTGCCTCGCTCGTGCAGCGCCTCCAGGTGAGCCCGCAGCTCGGCCTCCGATCCCGGAAGGATCGGAGTGAGCACCGTGAGCGCACACGCCTGCCCGGATCGGTTGGCGTTCACAGGCACCGCTGCACGTCGGTCAGGAAGCGCCGCCAGGCGTCCGCGAAGGCCTCTGGCTCCATGGCGTCCGCCCGCGCCGCGAGCGCGGCCAGCTTCGCCTCGACCTCGAGCGCGGCGGCGACCATCGTCGTCGTCGCCTCCGGATAGGCGGAGTAGAAGTGGCTCGCCTCGATCTCGTGGCGCCGGATGTACGCCTTGAACGGCGCGGTCGGGAGCGGCTTCGGGAAGCCGTAGGAGGAGCCCCACAACGTGTTCATCCCGCGCGTGAGGATGTGGGAGAACGCGTCGATGTACTCCTCCCAGCCGCCGTTGAAGTTGCTCTCGAAGAAGAGCTGCGCATGCCTGAGCCTCTGCTCCGGCGCCGACGGGCCGTTGGCCGGCAGGCGGCGGATCAGCGTCCAGCGGGCGAAGTGGATGAACGAGAGCTGCGCGAGCTGCGGGGACGGCCCCCGGATCCGCGTCGCGTAGAAGAAGAACAGCGGGAGCCACGCGCGACCCCACCATCGCACGGTGCTGATCACCGTGATGGCGAGCGCGCGGCCGTGCACGTTGCGCGAGGCGGTTCCCGTCGCCGTCCGTCCGGCATCCGCGGCATGAGCGGTCACGGCACGCGCGACGCTACGCCACCCGCGACCGGCGCGTCAAGGCGCTCGCGGCTCGCGGTAGGCGGCCGCGTACTCCCGCCAGCGGTCGCGCTCGGGGGTGAGCGCCGGCTGCCACGGCTTGACGCCGTCCGCCCAGTGGATCAGCCCCGGACCCTGCGGCGGCGTGCGCGTCGGCACGAACACCCACGCGCCGGGCACCGTGGCGCGTGCCGGGCCGTGGAGGTGGTGCAGGACCTCCAGGTCGTCGAGCCCGAACGCCTGCACCAGGGCCGGCGCCTCGCCGCTGAAGTTCTCCCGGCGCCTGCGCTCGAGGTCGAGCACGAGCACGTCGTTCGTGAACGCGTCGAAGTCGAACGCGTGGCGGGCGTGCGCGATGCGCCGCAGTTCGGCGGCGGCCTCGGCTCGGTCCCCCAGACGGGCCGCGGCCGCGTGGATGACACCGAAGCCGCTGACGCCGCGGAGTCGCGGCGCCGCCAGGGTGCGGCCTTCCAGGTCCAGGGCGGCCAGCTCGGCGATGTCGCCGGTGGCGACCGCCGGCAGCGACAGCAGCACGACACGATCGACGGCCGGCAGCAGGTCGGCGAGCAGCAACCGGATCACGCCGTCGGCCCGCGGCCGGATGCCAGTCGTCGTCTCGAGGTCGCGGACGACCCCGCGCGTCGGGACCCACGTGAACGTCAGCCCCGGGAAGCGACCGGCGAGGCGCCGCTCGATTGCGTCCGTTCCCGGCCGAGCGAGGACCCAGAGGTGCAGCGGGCGCGAGGCGTGATCGAGCAGGGAGGCGACCAGCACGGACAGGCTGAGGCCGGCCTGCTTCGGCAGGATCACCGCGCAGTGGACCGGCTCGCCCGTCGGACTCTCGGGCGCGGGCGCGTGGATGACCGATCGCGCCACGAGGGCTCGGACCTTGCCCGCGACGTCGGCCGCCACCGGCGGCAGCCGGCTCGGAGCGGTCCGGTGCGCCTCGGCGGCCGCCACGTCGGCGGCGGTGATCTCGCGCCAGAGCGCGTACACGTCCGCTTCGTCCCGGCCGGTCAGGATCGCGGCGAAGACCTGCTCGAGCTTGGCGAGCAGGCCGTCGCGCATGGCGGCGAACGCGTCGTCGCCGATGTCGATCAACCCGTCGAACCGGATGTCCGAGCGGTTCTTGGGCCGGAGCTCGACGTCCACCCCGATGGAGCGCACCGGCAGATAGCAGTGCAGTCGTGCGGTGACCACGCCCCGATGCTCGCGCCGGTAGGTCTCCAGCAGGTCCAGCGCGGCATGGACGTTGGCGACGAAGGAGCGCGACCGCACGGCGGCCCGGCTGTGCTTGTACGTCACCGCCCCGTCGGGCACGTCGCTGGCGGGGATGTCCACGTAGGCGAGGGGCGCTTCCGCCGGCGGCCCGGTCTCGAGATCTCCGAACACGGTGTCGATCGTGGTGGTGAGGCAACCCGAGAAGAACGCCGGGACCTCGAGCGAGAGCAGGAGGTGGACCGTCGTCCAGTCACGGCAGCCGACCGGTCCGTACCGCTTCAGGTAGTCGATCGCCGCCGGGGTGAGCAGGTCGCGCTTGTTGCAGTGGAAGGAGACGAAGATCGGGCGCAGGTTGCGGTGCAGCGGGAAGCCGTGACGCATGTTGAAGAGCGCGTGCATGTACCAGCCGAAGGCGAGCACCCAGGTGTCCTCCGGGATCGGCTCGTACATCGAGGCGTCGCGGTGCACCGTGATGACCTGGAGGTCGGCGTCGACATCCCGTCGCTGTCGCTCCGGCCGGGTCCGGGCGCCGAGCTGCGCGAGCAGGTCCACGAGGTCGTCACGGCCGTGCAGCCGGACGCCCCGATGGCGGACGAGATGCCCGAGGGCCGCGATGCTCTGGATGTGATCGCCGAGATTGGCCGATGCCTTGCTCGCCGACGGATGGCCGTAGTCCATGACCGCGAAGGTCCGCCGTCCGCCGACGGGCGGCGGAGCCGAGGGCGAGTCGGGATCGGCGGCGACCCAGGGCGCCATCCAGTCGCGATGCATCTCAGCGCGGCGCCACACGGACGGGTCCTCGCGCACGTGGCGTTCGAAGATCGCGAACACGTCGCGCGCGAGGCCGGCCTCGCCGAAGCCCCAGACCGCGGTGAGGATCTCGAACCAGCTTCTGGCCCTGACCTCCTCGGGATCCGCGGCGACCAGCTCGCGGATCTCCCGCAGCGCGTCGTCGGCCGCCACCGAGAGCCCGGACCGGACGTATTCGGCCGGAGCCACCGCGGCCCACGACAGGGAGGGAACGGAGCGGAGCTCCGCCCAGGCGAGCTCCCGGTAGCCGCGCTTGAAGGCAACGATCCCGCCGCAGAGGTGCCCGAGCGTCGCCGTCGACGGGTGCGCGCGCAGACCCTCCGCGATCGACTGGGCCCGGTCGTGCTCCTGCGCGGCGACGAGCGCGCGGACCTGGGCGGCGACGGCGCGCTCCAGGGTCTCTCCGCGCTCGAGCGAGCGCAGCAGGGTGCCTCGGGTGCGGGGCGGCGGAGCGGTGGGCGGCGGCTGCAGGCGGTCATCCGGTGCCGGGCGACCGGAAGAGCGGAGCCGGCGGACCGCACGGCGCATCCGCGCGGGAAGCTGGCGGCCGGCCAGGCGGCGCGCGCCGCTCACGCAGGATCCCGGACGACGTGCAGCCTCCCCAGGCGCTCGAACCGGAAGCCGTCACGCTCCGCGAAGTACTCGTCGACCGCGGCCCGGCACCCCGACCACGCGTAGTAGTCGTCGAGCACGATGCGCCCACCGGGTGGGAGCAGCGGCGCGATTCGCCGCAGGCACGTCATGGTCGACTCGTACCAGTCGCCGTCCAGATGCGCCAGGGCCACCGGCTCGTCGAGGTCGATCGTGTCCTCGAACCGCCCCCGGATCAGCTCGACGCCGTGCTCGGCGGCGGGCACGCCGAGCCGGCTGAACGACTCGAGCACCTCGCGTTGGAGATCGTCGCGGTAGCCGTAGTAGGTCTCGCCGCCCACGCCCTTGGCCTCGCCGCCGGCGATCTTCCGGTAGCGAGCGTGCACGTCCGGGCCGTCGCGCTCGGTCGGCGGCGGGATCATCCCGAACACGTCGTAGACCTTCATCGGCCGCTCGACGGCCTTCGCCGCGGCCATGACGATGGCCGAGCCGCCGCGCGCGGTGCCCGCCTCGATCAGCAGGCCGGGCAGGGCGTCGCGCTCGAGCTCCCGCACGCTCGCGGCGAGCTCCCGCAGGTTGTGCGGCTTGAGGTAGGTCAGGTGCTCGGACCGCGCCCGGGCGATCGTCGCCTCCACCGTCTCCGGCAGCGCGTAGGTGACCTGGTCGAGCCGGTCCTGGACGTCACGCAACTGCCTGCGGGCGGTCCGGAGCTTGCGCTTGACGTCGCGCAGCTCCCCCTCGACCTCGGGCGCGGCCCATTCCGCCGCCCTGCGCCGGGCCCGCCGCGCCACGCTCCTTGCCTTGTGCGCATGCCTGCTCAACGGGTCCTTCCCGGGCGAGATCGGTCGGGCGAGGCAGTCTACTTCCGCGCGATCACCACATAGTTCTTGGGCAGTCCGGACCCGACGAGCTTGTAGCGGAGATCGAGCCGCGCGAGGACGTTGGCGGCGCGGCCCGCCGCGCGCCTGGCGACCCTCGCCGTCAGCGCGAGCGCGAGGCCGGTCGGCCCTCCGCCGTAGTCACCGCGGGAGCTGGGAAGCGACCTGCTCATCACCCGCGCCTGGTAGCTCAGCGTGCCGAGATAGCCCTCCATCCACTCCACCTCGCAGACCTCGAAGCCGGCGCCTTCCAGCAGGTGGCGCAGACCGAAGCGGGTGTAGCGGAAGAAGTCGTAGGGCTTCTCGTGCTCCGCGTAGAACAGCGGCGCGGTGAGCCAGAGCGTGCCGCCGGGTGCGAGCACGCGGTGCAGCTCGGCCAGCACCTGCGCGGGCTCGGGAATGTGCTCCAGGACCTGGGTGAGCAGCACGTGATCGAACCGCGCGTCGTCCACCGGGATCCGGGCGAGATCGCACACGTAGTCCGGCTGCGCGTACTTCTTGCCCTTGACCGCCAGGAAGTCGGCGGTCTCGTAGCGGGCGTGGGCGAACAGGTCGCGGTAGGGCGCCCGCCCCGCGCCGGCGTCGAGCACGAGCTGGCCGGACTGGACTGTCTCCCCCGCACGAACCAGGAAGCGATTCAGGTAGACGCGACTGCTGTTGCCGGCGGCGGCGTAGATGGCCATGGGCCGAGAGCATCGCGCATCGCGGCTCAGCGCCGGCCGCGGCCCTGATTTTCGAATAAAGTCCGCGCATGCCACCCGCTCGCGAACACATGTCGCGCGACCTGTTGACCGTCGAAGCCGGTCTGCCGCTCGCCGAGGTCGCCGCCCAGATGGTCGCACGGGAGGTCGGCGCGGTGCTGGTGCTCAATGGCAGTGCCCTGGCGGGCATCCTCACCGAGCGAGACGTGCTCCGGGCGGTCGCCCGCGGCATCCGCGAGGACGCGGTCGTGAGCGACTGGATGACCGCCGACCCGGAGACCATCGAGCCTGACGAGACCACTGATCACGCCGCCACGCTGATGATGCACGGCGGCTTTCGACACCTGCCCGTGGTCGAGCGCGGCGAGGTGGTGGGCATCGTCTCGATCCGCGACCTCATGCGACTCGTGCTGGCCGACTCCGCGCCGCGGGGCGTCTAGCCCGCCCGCCCGCTCGCCCGCATGAGCGAACGCCTCCGCGCCATCGTCGACCAGCTCGGCGTCCGCCCCGGTGATCGGGTCCTGGAGATCGGTTGCGGCCACGGCGTCGCCGCGAGCTTCGTCTGCGAGCGCCTCGAGGGCGGCCGGCTGACGGCCATCGACCGCTCGCGCAAGATGATCGAAGCCGCGACGCGACGCAATGCCGCCCATGTCACCGCCGGCAAGGCGGAGTTCCTTCTCGCCGACCTCGAGGAGCTCGAACTGGGCGACCGCCGTTTCGACAAGATACTGGCCGTCCGCGTTGGCCTCTTCCACCGCGATCCTGACCTGGCCAATGCCTGTGCGGAGCGCTGGCTCGCGCCGGATGGGGCGGTTCTGACCGTCTTCGACACGCCCTGAGCACTTGCCCGCGGGCAGGGCACGGGGGTGGCTTCCCGCCCGGTCGAGGTACGGGTAGCCACCGTCGATTGGTCGCCAAACCGTAACGACTCCGGGCTCGCGGGCGGTCAAGATGACGCATCCCATAGATCCTCCCTCTGGATCTCAAGGCCCATCCCCCAGGACTGCCCTTTCCTCCCCGGCGTCCGCGGGCTGAGCTGCTCCCACAAGGCCGTCGCGTCCCCTCCCCCGGACGCGGCGGCTTCCCGTGGGCGTGCTATCACCGCATGGCGGAACTTGGCAAGGGACGCTCGTGGACGCGGGAGGAGCGGGCGCAACGTGAGCGCGTGCGCCGTGACCCGCTCGACCCGGAGCCGCTGCTCCAGGGGATCCACGATGCCGCGGGGTGCGGGGTCATCTGAAGCCGTTGCTTTCCGAAAATAGGGCCTCGAACGCGATCTCGGGGAAACGCTGTCGCGGCGCCTGGCCGCGAGTCTGCTCGGCGTCAGCCACACCGCCCTCGGGCGCTGGAACTCGACAAGCCGGTCGCGGAGGTCCGGCGCGTGATCGGAGAGGATTCGCAAGCCGGCCGCGACCTGCGCCAGAACTCACCCTTCGCCGGCCTGCTCTCTGAAGCCGAGCGTCGCCGAATCCTTCAACCGGTGACCTGAGGCGATCGTGCGCCGCGTCGACTTCGAACACGGCACCGTGCCGTCGCCGGGCGCCGCGGGATCGATCCCCGACCGTTCGACGGCGTCCGGCACGGTCGGGTTCATCTGGGAACCAGGCCCTGCGCCCACGTGACGACGGCCTCGGCCGATCCAACGGCTGCTCGTCGGTCAAGCGGCGAGTCCAGTTCGTCATAGCGCATCGTCACCGCCCATGGATTGAGCCAGACCACGTCACCGACGCTCTGCGGTACCTGCGCGACAGAGCCGACGAGCTCGAACAGGTAGCCCAGGTCGTGGGTTCTCGGGATCTCGGCCTCAGAGGCCGCAAGCACCGCCTTGACCGCCTTCTCGGCTGCCTGCTGCGCATGGAAGCCGATCACGCCGTCATCCTGATCAGGATCGCTCGCCAGCAAACGCGCGGCGGAGAGGTCCGCGCGCGCCTTGGCCAGCAGGAGGCGAGCCACGTCGCGGTGCTCAGGAGTCGACAAGCAGACGACCTTCTCTCAAGGCTCGCTCGACCATGGTCCCACGAACAACTCGCCGCCGGGCGGCCTTCTCCCGATCCACCACCACTACGTCGATCGGCACACCGAGACCGTGCAGCTCGCGACGGAGACGCACCGATTCGGCGGCGGCGTCGCCCACGTCGGGTTCGATCACCAGCAGGTCGAAGTCCGAGCCGTCATCCGCATCGCCTCGCGCTCGCGATCCGAACAGGAAGACCTGCGAGCGCGGTGGAACCGTCGCGCGCAGGCGCGCACCAATCTCGTCGATGACGTTACGCGGGCTGACGAGCAGACCGTACCGCGGTGCCCCGACATCCTCGTCGGCCGTCGGAACCAGAGCGACAGGCGAGCGCAGTCAGCCGAACGCCGGCATCATCCGGTCGGCCACGAGCCGAAGCTGGTCGTCGACCCCGGGCACGTTCTCCACTTCCTCGCCGGAGAAGAACTTCACGAGGTGGGCGTCGGAGAGCGCAAGGATCATGTGGTTCACGCCGGCTGGCTCGATGTCTGACTTGATCTTCTCCACGCACTCCTCCGGCGTACCGGCGATCGAGAGCTTCTCCGCCAACTCGGGACGGAACCTCTCGATCGCGCCCTTGACGTCGCCGGCGCCCAGCGCGTCGACCACCGGCTGGACCTCGTCAGGCGTGATGCCGTGCCGCGCGAGCTGCTCCTCGGGCATCGAGGAGATGTAGAACGCGACCAGGATGCGCGCGGCCTTCTTGGCCGCCGCCGAGTCCTCGCCGACGACGGTGACGACCCAGGCGCCGATGTCGAGCGCGTCGAAGTCGCGGCCGGCCTTGTCGGAGCCCTCGCGGACGTGCTCCACCGCGTAGTCGTAGGCCTCGCGCGAGTAGGAGAGGGCGTGGTGCATGCCGTCGGCGATCTCGCCCGCCGCGATGAACGAGCGCGGGCCCTTCATGGCGCCCATCATGAGCGGCATCCGCTCCTGCACCGGCCGGGCCGCCGTGAACAGGCCGGAGTACTCGAAGAAGTCGCCCTGGAAGTCGATCTTGCCGTCCTCCAGGAACGTGCGCATCACGTGCAGCGCCTCCTTCAGGCGCGACAGCGGCTTGCGGGACGCCCAGTCGATGCCGTACTGGTGCATGAGGCCGAAGTTGCCGGTCGAGACGACCGCCTCCACCCGCCCGTTCGTCAACTCGTCGAGCGTCGCGAGCTGCTGCACGATCAGCGTCGGCTCGCGCAGGAACACGTGCGTGACGTTCGGGCCGAAGCGGATCCGCTCGGTCTTGTCGGCCGCGGCGGCGAACAGGACCGCCCAGTCCTTGTGCCAGGTCTCGTCGACGGAGTAGCAGGCGTGGAAGCCCAGCTCGTCCGCGGTGCGGATCATGTCGATCGAGTCCGACAGCGGGTAGTCCGGCAGCATGCAGTAGCTGAAGCGCATTCCTGGGGCTCTCCCTAGTCGTCGGCCAGTTCTTCACCGGAGACCACGACGGTCGCCCAGTGTGCGTGCATCCACTCCAGGTGGTCGTGCCGGCTCGCCGCGATCCGCTGGGTGTCCCAGTTCGGGAAGTCCTGCTGGCGGACGTGCTCGGTCATCAGCTTGGGGTCGACCTCGAAGATGTGCTCGAAGCGCATGATCGCGACGTCCGACATCTGCTGCGGGGGCGGCGGGGTCTTCTGCTCGCCGGCGCGGAACGGCTTCACTTGAGGTCCTCCTCGAACGAGCCGTCGAGCCCGTACTTGCCGGGATTCATGACGTTCAGGGGATCGAGCGTCCGCTTGAGCGACTTCATCACGTCGTACGCGCCGCCGAGCTCGTCGGGCACGACGTCGACCTCACCCTCCCGGCACGCGCCGTGGCAGGCGCTGATCGACCCGCCGTGGGCGACCGCGACCGCGGCGATGTCTCGCTTGGCCTCGATCCACATCGCCCAGCTCTCGTCGTCGAGCTCCTGCTCCCAGATCCCGACGTCGATCTCGGTGAGGTAGTCGACGCCGGTCCGGGCGCTCGTGTAGGCGAACATCCCCCAGTCGTCGAAGACGTCGGAGCGCTCGCGCAGCCGCGCCACGATGGCGTGCCACTCGCGCCGGACGGCGGCCAGCTCGGTCCAGTTGATCGCGGCGTCCTCGCAGTGCCAGCTCATCGGCACGACCTGACCGGCCTTCGTGCGCCCGTGCAGCGGCGTCGCGTAGCGGTCGTGGCGGGCCGCCCAGTCGCCCTGGGAGATCTCGTCGCCGAGGTAGCGGGCGCCGTTCTCGCGCGCGATCCGCATCAACCGCTTGCCGCCGGGGCGCACCTCGTCCTCGTTGCCGTAGAGCACCGCGCACACCAGCGCACGGACGTTCTCGGGCTGCGGGATGTAGGCCTCGTCGTCGCGGCGCAGGTACGCGACCTTGTGCTCGTCGAAGAGCACCGCGCCGGCGAACGTCGCGCAGTCCGCCCACGCCAGCTCGCGCAGCGCACGATGCGCGGTGTCGTAGTCCTCGAAGGCCCAGAACGGGGAGAGCTCCGCCTCGGGCTTGGGGTAGAGCTTCAGCGTCGCCTCGGTGGCGACCCCGAGCGTGCCCTGATGGCCCATGAACAGCGGCTTGAGCGTGTAGCCGGTCGAGCTCTTGGACACCTTGGGTCCGCCGCCGTCGCCGAAGCGCACCACGTCACCCGTCGGCAGCACGTGGATGAAGCTCAGCACCAGGTCGCGCGTGTGGCCGTAGCGCGAGCCGATCAGCGACCAGCCGCTGGTGCCGATCCGGCCGCCGACCAGCGAGCACGGGTAGGAGGCGGGATCGTCGGGATAGATCAGCCCGTGGCGAGCCAGCACCTCGTTGAGCTTGAGCATGTTGACCCCGGCGCCGACCGTGCAGGTCCGGTTCTCGAGGTCGATCTCGTGGATCCGGTCGAGGCGCTTGAGGTCGAGCAGGATGCCGTGGCGCAGCGGCACGGCGCCGTCGGTCAGGCCGGTGCCGCCCGCGCGCGGGACGACGGGAATGCGGAAGCGGTTCGCGATCCGCACCACCTCGGCGACCTCCTCCGTGCTGCCCGGCAGCACGACCGCGTCGGGCAGGTGGTCGGCCCAGCGGTGCACGGGGAACGGCGCGGGCACGCGGGCGCGATGCATCCGCGCCGGCTTGGTGGTGATCAGGTGCTCGGAGCCGAGGACCTGGGCGAGCTCCGCCAGCGCGCGGTCGTCGAGCGCGCCCGGGGTCGCGACGGCGCTCATTCCGCCACCGCCTCGCTCGCGCCGGCCCGGCCGCCGACCTCGATGCCGAGCGACTCGGCGAGCAACTCGTGGATGTCGACCACGTCGATCGCGCGTCGCCCGCCCGCCTCGGCCAGCGGCCGCTCCGACCACGGGCAGGCGCTGACCAGCGTGTCGACCTCGAGTTCGGCGGCCTGCTCCAGCCGCCGGTCGGAGATCCTGGCGGTCAGCTCGGGCTTCTCCACCGGCAGGCCGGCACCGCCGCCCGAGCAGTACGACCACTGCGTCACGCGGTCGACGTCGCGGAAGTCCAGGCCGGGAATCGCACGCAAGATCTCGCGCGGCTCGGCCCAGATCCCCTTGCGCTTGTTGAGCCGGCACGGGTCGTGATACGTGATCGCGCGCTCGATCGGCACGCTCGGCGTCAGGCGCCCGTCCCGGATGAGCTCCGCGAAGAGCTCCACGGCGAGCACTATCTCGATGTCGTCGTACTCCTCCCCGAAGTACTTGGGGTAGTCCTCCGTGAACGTGATGTAGTCGTGCGGGTCCAGCACGATCACGCGCTTGACCCCGACGGCCCGCCAGTCGTCGAGGTTGTGGCGCGCGAAGCGCTTGGCCTGCTCGACGTAGCCCATCTCGGCGGCGGGCCCGCCACAGCACCACTGCTCGCGCATGAGGCCGAACTCGAAGCCCGCCCGCCGCAGGATCTGGGCGACCGCGCGGGGGACGGAGGTGCGGTAGAAGGCCGCTTCGCAGTCGACGAAGAGGACCGTCTCGCCGCCCGTGGGGATGTCGAGGCCGGCCGCCCAGTCGGCGACGTGCGCCTGGTCGACGGGTATCCCGCCGTCGGCCTCGCCCAGCACGGGCTCGTGGCGCCGGTCGTCGGTGAGCAGGTTCCAGCGCTGGTAGCCGGGCTGGTGGATGCCCTGATCGACGGCGAGCGCGCGGACGGCCTTGACGAGATCCACCGTGCGGGTGCGGAAGCGGTAGAAGTCGCCGGTGAACAGCGTGTTCGGGCAGCGCAGCTCGCACGCGCCGCACTGCGTGCAGTTGACGTAGTCAGAGGCGACGTCCGCGACCGACAGCTCGCCCTTCTCCATCGCCACGACGTTGGCGTGGAACGCGGTCGGGGTCCACGACTCGTTGCGCTCGACCTGCATCACCGGGCAGACCTCGCGGCAGAACTTGTGGCCGGAGCTGAAGCAGTTGTAGGCGGCGTTGCGCCACTCCTGCACGAACTCCTCGGTCATGGCCTCGGGTTGGTGCCCGTTGCCCCCGGCGTGGGTGCTCACTTGGGTCCTTCCGCTCGTCCGGCTCGACCTGCGAAAACCTATCGCGATCTGCGTGGGCGTGTTCGGCGACCGAGCAGCTGCCCGCCGGGGAGGAGCTGACCGAAGCGCGCCGGTGCATCGCACGAGAGTCTCCGGCCGGCGCGCCGCGCCCTGTCGCGTTCCGCAGCCACCGCGGCTCCTCTTGCTTTCGCGTTCTCCACGCCTATCCTTCGACGAACGAATCGCACGTCGGGGGTGGGAGGCGAAGGTGAGAAGGACGCAATGGAGCGTGCGGGCGCTGGCCGGAGTGGTCGTGGCGCTTGCGGTAGCCGGCCCCGCGTCGGCGCAGGCGCCGACCCTGGACGGGGTGACGATCGTGGGTGTTCCCGCCGTCGGCTCGACCCTGCACGCCGCGGTCTCCGGCACGGTCGCCACGACGGCGCTCAAGTACCGGTGGTGTCGCCCGCGCGACGGGCGCGCGGGCAAGTGCGCGCCAGGGCGCCCGCTCGGCACGAGTCAGACCTACGTTCCCGTGTCAAGCGACGTAGGTCACCCCCTCGTCGTGATGGTGAGCGCATCGATCGGCACGTTCGACATCGAGGTCGTATCGTCGCCCACGGCAGCTGTCCTTCCCGCGCCGCCGCCCGCGACCACGCCGCCGCCCGCGACCACGCCGCCGGCCACGACGCCGCCGCCGGCCACGACGCCGCCGCGCACCACCACGCCGCCGCCCACCACCACGCCGCCGCCCACCACCACGCCGCCGCGCACCAATTCCCCGTCAGGCACCACTCCGTCGCCGTCGACGGGCGACAACGGGCCTGCGCCGACGTTCGGATCGTCCGGCTCGTCGCCCGCTCTCGTTCCGCCGAACGGTCCCGAGCTCCCGGGCGGGCAGGCACCGGCGCCGGGTTTCGCGCCCAACCGCATGCCGTATCTGAACCCCTTCCCGGTGCTCCGCGTCCGCGGTGTGGTCGCCGCTCGCGGCGCGCGCATCAACCTGCTCCGCGTCACCGCGCCGCGCGACGCAACGGTGAGGGTCCACTGCGCCGGGGACCGCTGCCCGCTCAAGCGCCGCACTCGCCACTCCGGCCGCATCCGGGCGCTCGAGCGGTTCCTCCCCGCCGGGCTCCGCATCACCGTCCGGGTGCAGAGCCCCGGACACGTCGGCAAGTACGTGCGCCTCGTCATCCGCGCCGGCAAGCCGCCGGCCCGGCGCGATGCCTGCGCGCTGCCCGGCCGCATGCGCGCGGTCCGCTGCCCGCCCGCGTGAACCTGGGCTCGAGACCTCGGAAAACACCATTGACGAAGACGCAGAGCGCCGGCGAGCAGATCACTGAGGAGGTCACCTCCTGGCCGGACGTGACGGCGGGCCTGGGCGAGCGCGGCGAGTTCGCCTTCAAGCTAGGACGCCGGGAGATCGGCCACCTGCACAGCGACCGTGTCCTGCACACCGGCTTTCCCAAGGCGGTCTGGCACGAGCTCTACAAACAGGGCCGGATCGACTATCACCCGGTCTTTCCCGGCAAGCCGGGTTACGCGGCGCGGAGGATCGAGACCGAGGACGACGTGCATGATGCGATCGCACTGCTGCGCCTCAACTACGACCGCGCGATCGCCACTCACGGGCTGCCGGAGTCCGCGTGAGCGGTGGCCTAGGAAGACGTGGGCGAGCGCCTTGCGGAGGACGTCCGGTATCGAGTGTGGTGGCATCCGTCCGCGTCAACACCCCGGTCTCGCCGTCGACCGCCCACAGCTCGAGCTCGCTGAGGAGGACGCCTTCATTTGTCCCCGCGTCCCGCACCGCTGCGAATCGCCGTCCCGCATCTTCCGGGCGCTCGAGATGAGCGTGCCGGCGCGACGCCGCTAAGCGGCCGCGAGCTCGGCAGGCAGGAACTGCCGCACGGCCTCGAGCTCGTCGGGGCGGTCGCGGAGATCGCCCGCGCGTGCGGCAAGGTCCAGGGCGTCGTTGAGCGCAGCGAGGAACGCCGCGTGTTCGCCGCCCTCCGGCGGCTCGCCGAGCGCGTCGGCAAACCAGCGGGCGACATCGGCCCAGCGCCACACCTGCGTCTTGTCGTTGATCCAGCCGGCCGTAGGCGGGAACCCGCCCGGGCCGCGCCGGCCCTGCGCGAGCAGGCGGACGCTCTCGTCCGTGCGACCGGTGCGGGCGGCGATCGCCGAGAGGCTGACGATGTCCTCCGGCTGGACGCGGAGCAGGCGGACGTCGGGCAGCGCGGACCGCAGCGCCTCGAGCGCGGACACCACGGCCGTCGTGAAGCTCGGCGCCTCGCGATCGAACTCGGCGATGAAGGTGCCATCGACCGCCGGGCCTAGGAAGGCAGCGTCATCGCAGCCGGCCGCCTGCAGTGCGTCGAGGTGCGGCTCGAGCGACGATCCGCCGGGCAGCGTGAAGACGACCTGGAATGTGTGCTCAGTGGTGTTGGCAGCGGGCGACATAGCGGCGGATCTGCTTGGCGTGGTTGGCGGCGTTGGCCGGCGTGCTCCAGATCCAGAACGGCTGCGGGCAGCGGTCGTCCGGATCGTCGCTGGGGCAGTACATGACGCCCCAGTGCCCACGACCGGACTCAACACGGAAGCCCGCGGCCTCGGCCTCTTGGAGCGCGGCCTCAACCTCTTTCTTCGGGTGCTTGGACCGCAATGGTAGCTCGGTGTTGGGAAAAATCAACGGACGACTGAGTCGCGAACGCCTCCGCGACGAGGCGAGCGTCGTCCGGGCGCGGGACGAAGTGCAGGTACTTGCGCGTCGTCTCGATGTCCGCGTGGCCCATCCACTCCTGGACGCGGACGATGTCGGCCTTGCGGATCATCGTCGTGCCGAACGTGTGGCGGAGGTCGTGGAAGCGCAGCGGCCGCAGGCCGGCAGCGGCGAGGGCGCGCTTGTAGCGCTTGAGCAGCGCCGACGCATCGAGGTACGAGCCGGTCAAGCCCGGGAAGACGAGGGCGTCGTCACCGGTCCAGTGCTCGCGTTGCGAGAGGCGGGCGAGCGCCTCCGCGACGGCCGGCGCCATCGGCACCGCTCGCACCTTGCCGCTCTTCGGCGAGGTCA
>Ga0136630_1000380_pt1 | contig 16767 bp, 15 predicted proteins | sample AntDrymUQ5682106_2_FD_105496 | JGI IMG/M metagenome (GOLD analysis project Ga0136630, IMG submission 105496) | Polar desert sand microbial communities from Dry Valleys, Antarctica - metaG UQ568 (21.06) | ecosystem: Environmental > Terrestrial > Soil > Desert | place: Antarctica: Dry Valley...
CAGCACGTAGTCGGTCGCCGACGAGGGCAGGCGATCTGGCGCCGCGCATCGGCAATGTCCCGAGGTCGACATCTGACCAGCGCGGATCCACTGATCCTCAAGGCACTCGCCGGCGTCTCACCAGCTAGAGGGGAGGAGGACAGGGGCAAGCGGTGACCGTGTCAGGGCACTATTTGACATAATGTCGCTTATCGGCGCATGAGAAACCGAACTGGTCGTAGCCACTCCGCACGGTCGAAGCGGGTCCTGCAGTGAGGGCGTCGTCGACCCGCGTACGTGACACCATCAATGTGTGGACGATACGTCGGGTCGTCGCAGGGTCTCGACCGCCCGGATCCTGGATGCAGCATTGCTCGTCATGATCATGGGAGCCATCTCGGTTGTCGCGATGCAGGCCCTCGGCGGCGACTGGTTCCCACCCGAGGTCTCGATCAGCCAGTACGGCGTCGGCGGCTACGGCTGGATGCTCACGATCACCTTGCTGCTCCTGGCCGCCGCGTCGGCGCTCCTGCTTTGGGGGGCGCACCAGCTGGGCGCGGCCCGGCGCTGGGCGGTCATCCTGCCGTCGGCCACCTGGATCATCGCTCTGGTCGTGATGGCGTTCGTGCCGACCAACGAGTGGCCGGCCCCGTTGACGCTGACCGGACAGATACATCAGGCGGCCGCCGTTCTCGGCCTGTTCGCAGCGCCCATCGGCGCCATGCTGATGGTCGGGCTGGCCGGCCGAAAAGCCGGTCCCGCACTGAACAGACGGGCCGGGACCGTGGTCATCGCCAGCGGGCTGCTGGGCTGGGTCTTTTTGGTGCTGTTGTTACTGACCAATATCGATATCGACGTCACCGGCCTGGGTTATCGGCGGGCGTGGTCGCTGCACCAGACCGTGGCGGTCGTCCTCGACATAGTCATGGTCTTCGCGCTGATCATCTGTCTGCGAGCCCGGGCAGGAATGTCCCGGATTCCGGCTGAATCGCCCCCGCGACCGGCCACATCCAGGTCGGTATCGACGTGACCCGAGCCGGCCACCGGCCACCGCATTTTCCCTTCCTCGACGGCCCCACGCCGCTGGCGTTCGTGCATCGCGGCGGGGCCAGCCACGGCGCAGAGAATTCGTTGAGCGCCATCACGGCGGCCATCGAACTCGGCTACCGCTACCTCGAGACCGATGTACACACCACCGCCGATGACGTCGCCGTCGTCTTCCATGACCGCACGTTGGATCGGGTCACCGATCGCACCGGTCGAATCGACCGGCTACCGTGGGCGCAGGTCAAGAAGGCCCGGATCGCCGGCTCCGAGGCGATCCCCCGGCTCGACGAACTCCTGGCCAGCTTCCCGGATCTGCGGATCAATCTCGACATCAAGTCCCCCGGAGCAGTTGCCGGGGTCACCGGCGCCATCAGGCGCGCCGATGCCGTGCACCGGGTCTGCGTCGCATCCTTCATCGATGCTCGCATCCAGGCGGCGCGCCGAGTCCTCGGTCCCCGACTGTGTACCTCCCTCGGCAGGCGCGGTGTGGCAGCCCTTCGGCTCGCCTCGTTCTCACCGCGGGCCAGCACGGTACTGCGGGTACGAGCGGCCTGCGCGCAGGTGCCGATGTCAGTGGCCGGCCGGCCCGTGGTCGACCGGAGAATGCTCGACACCGCGCATGCTCTCGGTTTGCAGGTGCACGTGTGGACGCTGAACACGGCGAGCGAGATCACGTCCGCCCTGGACCTGGGCGTGGACGGCATCATGACCGACGCGCCAACGGTGCTACGCGAGGTACTCCAGGACAGAGGGCAATGGCAGAGCAGCTGAACGCCAACGTGCCCGACTGGGTGCGCAGACAAAGCCTGATCGCGGCGCAACCCCTATGGCCGGCTTGGGCCGCGCTCCTGCATTACGGCGCTCCGCTGGCCAGCCTGCCGGGCCGGGTCACAGTGACCGGCAGCGTGGATCCAGCGTTACTGGCCGGCCCACTCATCGTGGTGGCCAATCACATCGGGGACTATGAACCGATAGTGCTCGCACCGTCGCTGTACAAAGTAGGCGTCCGGCCACGCTTTCTGGCCACCCGGGGTCTGATGACCGCCAGGGGGCTCGGGCCGTTGCTGGAGCGCGCGGGTTTCATCCGCGTCGACCGCGGCAGTGGCGATGCCCGACACGCCCTGGCCGTGACCGACAGCGCCCTGCGCAACAACGGGCACATCGTGGTCTATCCCGAGGGTCGGATCGGGCTCGATCGTGACCTCTGGCCCGAGCGTGGCCGCAGCGGCGTCGCCCGGATGGCGTTGAACACTCGTGTTCCGGTGATCCCGGTGAGCTCATGGGGTGCCCATGAGGTGCTCTGCTACGCCGACGACAAGCGCAAGCTAGCCAGCTTCGCCCGAGCGGTATGGCGGCAACCGGAGATGAAGGTTCACGTGGGAATGCCAGTACCGCTCGACGATCTACACGCAGACCGGACGGGCGACGCCAACCGCGCGCGCGGGCGGATCATCGCCGCAATCACGATGCAACTACAGGAACTACGCCGGCACGAGCCGCAAACCCCACGGCAGCTGGATCCGACCCGGCCATGTCCGGACAACAGCACAGCCGCCTTTCCCGGCGGGAAGGTTCCTGCGGAGCTGCGGGCGCTGATCACGGCAGCCCGGAAAACCCCCTAGGCTGCCGGTCCATGAGCACCGAAGTCGAGGCATACGGGGGCAAACGGTGAGCACTGCGGCGGTGGATGATCGTTCGGTCGAGGCATCGGGGGGCCGGGGCCAAGTACTTGCCTGGGGACTGTGGGACTGGGGCTCGGCGGCCTACAACGCGGTCATCCTCACCTTCGTCTTCTCGGTCTATCTGACTGACTCGGTCGGCGCGGATCTTCCCGGCTCGATCAGCGCGAACAGTTATCTCGCCTGGTCGATCGGCATCGCTGGGCTGTTCATCGCGCTCCTGGCCCCGGTGACCGGACAGCGTGCGGATGCCGGCGGGCATCGGAAACTCTCCCTCGGCGTCTGGACCGGGTTGGTCGTCGTGGCCACCGCCGGCCTGTTCTTCGTCCGGGACGAATACTCCTACCTCTGGCTCGGTCTCGTGCTGCTGGCCCTCGGGTCGATCTTCTTCGAGTTTGCCTCGGTCTCCTACAACGCGATGTTGCGCCAGGTCTCGACCCCGGACAACATCGGCCGGGTCTCCGGATTCGGCTGGGCCATGGGCTATTTCGGTGGGATAATTCTGCTCTTGCTGGTCTACGTCGGGTTCGTCGTCGGGGAGGGTGACACCCGCGGCGCGCTGGGGATCAGCACCGACGGTGGACTGAACATCCGGCTGATCGCCATCGTGGCAGCATTGTGGTTCGCGCTGTTCGCGATTCCGGTCCTGCTCAAGGTGCCGGAGACTCCGGGACTGCCCAAGGCGAAGCGCCTCGGCTTCTTCGCGTCGTACAAGAAGTTGTTCGCCGATCTGAAGGAGCTCTACCGGACCGACCGGCACACGGTGTACTTCCTCGGCGCGAGCGCGCTGTTCCGGGACGGTCTGGCCGCGATCTTCACCTTCGGCGCCGTCCTGGCGGTGACCGTGTACGGCATCAACGAAGCCGACGTGCTCATCTTCGGCGTCGCGGCGAACGTGGCCTCGGCGCTCGGGGCGCTGCTGGGTGGTCGCCTCGACGACCGGATCGGGCCCAAGGCAGTGGTCATGGGGTCGCTGATCGGGATGCTGGTCAGCGGCGGAATCCTCGCGTTCCTCTCCGGGCCGACGTCGTTCTGGATCTTCGGACTCGCCCTAACCCTGTTCGTCGGCCCGGCGCAGTCCTCATCGCGTACCTACCTAGCCCGATTGACTCCGCCCGGGCGGGAGGGGCAGATGTTCGGGCTGTACGCGACCACCGGCCGCGCGGTGTCCTTCCTGGCACCGAGCCTGGTCGGCTTCTTCACCTTCGCCTTCGACTCAGACCGAGCCGGGATCATCGGCATTCTGTTGGTGCTGGCGATCGGGACGATCGCGTTGGCCGGCGTACGCCCGCCCGCGGTCGACCTCGACGCGGCGCATGAGGCACAAGGACTTCCAGGGCGCTAGACGGCTCTCGCTCGGTTCGCATCGACGGGACGCTTCGGCCACCATCCGGGGACCGCCGCGCGGTAGGCGGTGTACTGATCACCGAAACGTCTCGCCAAGGTCGGTTCCTCATACCAGTGGACGAAGCTGGTCACCGCGATCGCGACCACTCCCCCATACCCGAGCACCAGCGGTGCGGCGAAGAGCAGGGCCTGACCGAGGATCACCAGCAGGACAGCGACATACATCGGGTTCCTGACCCAGCGGTAGAGCCCGCGGACGACCAGGACCTCGGTGGGGGCGATGGGGGCCGGCGTCCCTCGGCCATCGATGACGAACCGGACGAAGGAGTCCAGCAGTCCCGCCGATCCGAGCGCGATGCACATCCAGCCGAGCGTGCTGCTAGCCCCATTTCTCTGCCACTGCGGGCCGGTTCCGGAGGCAGCGATCCAGAACGGAATGCCGCCGGCCACCGCCCCTGGGACCCAGACCAGAAAGATGCCAGTCCCCCATGCTGCCTTTGGCGTACGCATCAGGCTGACCTCGACAGATCAGGGCGGGTGTCGGCTCCGACCCAGCCAGCCATGTCCGGCATATCGAAGCCGATTCCGTCGGCGCCGCCGACCAGCACCGCAACGTTGCAGGCCAGCCAGATCCCGAGGCCCGCCCACAGCGGCCAGGTCACGTGGGGCCTGCGCCGCCCCGGTCGAGGTGATCCTGGCGGGGCCGGCTCGGCCGATGTCTCTGTACTCATGTCGTCTCCTAGTACGAGTGTGCTAATGCAAAGAAGCTAACACACGTGTGCTAGGAAAAGCTGCAGAGAGTTTCCGTCCAGGGCAATCCGAAGGCGGGACAGGATCCGAATGGTGAGCAAGGACACCAAAGGGCTGCGTGCCGGCTTCGGGAATCATCCCGGTCGGTCGCTCGTTGGTTTCAGAAGCACAGTCCAGGGAGGGAACACAATGGGAGAGCGCTCATTGCGCGGCAGCCGGCTTGGGAGCATCAGCTACGAGACCGACCGCAACGCTGAGCCGATCGCGCGCCAGTTGATGCAGTACAGGTGCGCGAACGGTCACTCATTCGCGGTCCCCTTTGCCGATGACGCTGAGGTACCGCTGGTCTGGGAATGCAAGAACGACGGGTCACTGGCCCGACTGGTGGGCGGCGACGAGCCGGCCGCGAAAAAGGGCAAGCCGCCGCGGACGCACTGGGACATGCTCCTCGAGCGTCGCAGCATCGACGACCTGGAAGAGGTCCTGGCCGAGCGACTGGAAGTCCTTCGCGGACGGCGAGCCCGCTCCGCCTGAACGTAGCCACGAACTCAAAGGAACCCCTCCGATCATTCGATCGGGCGGTTCTTCTTGCGCGGCAATCCAGCGACGTCCACCCTAGTCCTCGGTAGCGATGTAGACGTTCTTGGTCTCGGTGAATGCCTCCAGCGCGTCCGGACCCAGCTCACGGCCCAGACCGGACTGCTTGAAGCCGCCGAACGGCGTCGAGTAGCGCACCGAGGAGTTCGAGTTCACCGACAGGTTGCCGACCTCGACGGCTCGCGCCGTCCGAAGGGCTCGACCCAGGTCGCGGGTCCAGATCGATCCCGACAGTCCATATTCGGTGTCGTTGGCGATGCGGACGGCATCCTGCTCGTCGTCGAAGGCCACGATCGTGACGACCGGTCCGAACACCTCGTCGGTGAACGCCGGCTCGCCGGTCCGTACGGGCGCCAGCACCGTCGGAGGGAACCAGAACCCTGGCCCGTCGGGCACGCTGCCGCGGAAGGCCACTGGGGCGTCGTCGGGTACATACGAGGCGACTTTGCGTCGGTGGTCAGCCGAGATCAGCGGGCCCATCTCGGTCGATTCATCCCCGGGATCACCGACCCGGATGCGCGTCACCGCCGGCTCCAGCAGTGCCATGAACTCCTCGTAGACACTGCGCTGGACCAGGATCCGCGAGCGCGCGCAGCAGTCCTGCCCAGCGTTGTCGAACACAGCCGAGGGGGCCGCAGCGGCGGCTGCCTCAAGATCGGCGTCGGCGAAGATGATGCTGGCGTTCTTGCCGCCGAGTTCGAGGGTCACGCGCTTCACGTTCTGGGCGCAGCCGGCCATGATCGCCCGGCCAACCTCGGTGGATCCGGTGAACACGATCTTGCCGACCAGGCGGGAATCCACCAGCCGCTGGCCGACCACCGAGCCCTTGCCGGTGACGATCTGCAGCACGCCCTCAGGGAGCCCCGCCTCCAGCGCCAGCTCACCCAGGCGCACCGCGGTCAGCGGGGTCACCTCGGCGGGTTTGAGGACAACCGTGTTACCGGCCGCCAGGGCGGGGGCCATACCCCACCCGGCGATGGGCATCGGAAAGTTCCAGGGCACGATGACGCCGACCACCCCGATCGGCTCCCTGAACGTCAGATTGACACCTCCCTCCACCGGGATCTGCTGACCCATCAGGCGTTCGGGGGCGGCCGAGTAGTAGTGCAGGACGTCGCGGACGTTGCCCGCCTCCCAGCGGGCGTTGCCGATCGTGTGGCCAGCGTTTGCGACCTCCAGCCAGGCGAGCTCATCGAGATGGTCATCGACCGACTCGGCGAACCGTCGAAGCAGCCGAGCACGGTCGGCCGGGGCGACCGCTCGCCACGCCGGCAGGGCCGCGGCGGCCAGAGCCACCGCCTCGTCGGTCTCCTCCGCCGAGGCCGACGCGACGGTACCCACCGGCTGCTCCGTCGCCGGGTTTATCAAGACGGTCGTGCCTGCGCTCATCGCATCTCCTGATCAGCTGGCTGGGCCGGGGCAACGGCTCGAAGCGGTGGCCTCAGATCCGCTCGAAGCCACGGATGCGCTCCCAATCGGTGACCGCGGCCTCGTAGGCCGCCAGCTCGACCCGGCCGGCGTTGACGTAGTGCTCCACGACCTCATCACCAAAAGCCTTGCGGGCGATCGTGCTTTGCTCCAACAGCTCGACGGCCGCGCGGAGGGTGGTTGGTACGCGCGGCTTGTCGGACTCGTAAGCGTTGCCCTCCAGAGCGGGCTCCAGAGGCAGCTCGTTCTCGATCCCGTGCAAGCCCGCGGCGATCAGCGCCCCGACGGCGAGGTAGGGGTTCACGTCACCGCCGGGTACGCGGTTCTCGAACCTCAGTGACTCACCGTGGCCGACGACCCGCAGCGCGCAGGTGCGGTTGTCGCGGCCCCACGCGACTGCTGTCGGGGCGAAGCTGCCCGGGACGTACCGCTTGTAGGAGTTGATGTTCGGCGCGAGGAAGTAGGTGAGTTCGGGCAGGCAGGCGAGCTGACCGGCCATGAAGTGCTCCATCAGGGGCGAGAAACCCTCCGGTCCCTCACCTGGCATGGCCGGCTCGCCGGCTTCGGTGCGCAGGCTCAGGTGGATGTGGCAGGAGTTTCCTTCCGCCTCGTTGAACTTGGCCATGAAGGTCAGGCTCATGCCCTGGTTCGACGCGATCTCCTTCGCGCCGGACTTGTAGATGCTGTGCTCGTCGCAGGCTCCGAGGGCGTCGCGATAGCGGAAGACGATCTCGTGCTGGCCGGGGTTGCACTCGCCCTTGGCCGACTCCACGTATAGCCCGGCTCCGGTCATCCCGTTCCGAATGCCGCGCAGCAACGTCTCCACCCGCGCGGTCCCCATCAGCGAGTAGTCGACGTTGTACTGGTTGGCCGGCTCGAGGGCGGCGTAGCGCTTGGCCCAGGCCTGCTCGAAGGTGTCGCGGAAGACGATGAACTCGAGTTCGGTCCCGGCGTGCGCGGTCAGCCCACGCTCGGTGAGGCGGTCGAGCTGACTGCGTAGCGCCTGCCGGGGAGAGGCAACCACGGGGGTGCCGTCCTCCCACACCACGTCGCAGAGCACCAGGGCTGTGCCCTCGTGCCAGGGCAGCAGCCGCAGGGTGGACAGGTCGGGTTTGAGCACGAAGTCGCCGTACCCGGTCTCCCACGACGTCATCGCGTACCCGCCGACGGTGTTCATCTCGACGTCCACGGCAAGCAGGTAGTTGCACGCCTCGGTGGCATTGCCGACGACCTCGTCGAGGAAGTACTCACCGCCGCAGCGCTTGCCCTGAAGGCGACCCTGCATGTCGGTCATGGCCACGAGAACGGTGTCGACCCCTCCGTCGTCGACCAGTGACCTCAGCTGCTCGAGCGAGAGCATGCCGGGCCGCGCGGTCGATTCGCTCACCGGTAATCCATTCTGGTCACCGGAGTTCGCGCTCGGCCTCGGCGATCGCAGAGAACTCCTCCTCCGGGGCGTTGGAGACCAGGTGGTGCCGACTGTAGAACCAGAAGTAGGCCAAGGCGACCAGGAAGATGGCCGCCGTGATGCCCGCGGCCCGGACGTCGACGAAGAAGGTGGCGATCACCGCGCACACCGCCAGGACCAGTGCGACACCGGTCGTGAGCGTGCCACCCGGCGTCCGATAAGGCCGTTCGAGATCAGGCTCGCGACGGCGAAGGACGATGTGGCTCACCATCATCAGGACATAGGAAACCGTCGCTCCGAACACCGCGATGTTGATCAGCAGCGCGCCGTCCTTCGTGATGCCCGCGAGCAACAGCCCGATCACGCCGGGAACGATCAGAGCGAGGATGGGTGTCTTGCGGCCACCTGTCACTGATAATGCCCGCGGCAGGTATCCCGCTCGCGATAGTGCGAAGAGCTGGCGCGAGTAGGCGTAGATGATCGAGAAGAAGCTGGCCACCAAGCCCGCCAGGCCGGCGTAGTTCACGAAGTCGGCAAGGACCGAGCCATCTCCGGTGGCCGCGCGCAACGCCTCGGGCAGAGGATTATCCGACGACTGGATCGTCGAAGAGCCGGCGCCGCCCGGCGCAAAGAGCAGCATGAGGGCGGCAAAGACCAGCAGCACGAGCATCGCCGCGATGATGCCGCGCGGCATGTCACGCTTTGGGTCGCGGGCCTCCTCGGCAGCTAACGGCACGCCCTCAATGGCCAGGAAGAACCAAATTCCGTACACGAAGGCCGCCAAGATCCCAGCGAAGCCGAACGGGATGAAGCTGCTGGCGCCGGCCGCATCGGTCGCAGGGATATCCAGAAGCTTGCCGGGGTCGAACTGGGGAATCATCCCGATGACGAACACCAACAAGGCGACGACGGCAATCGCGGTGATCACGAACATCACACGCAGGGCCTCGCCGACGCCGTACAGGTGGATGCCGACGAAGATGACGTAGCAGGCGACGAAGACCGGCCAGCCGCTGGTGAGCCCGAACAACCCGAGGGCTTCGACGTAACCGCCGATGAACACCGCGATGGCGCCGGGTGCGATGGCGTACTCGATGAGGATCGCCGTACCCGTCGCGAACCCTCCGAGGGGCCCAAGTGCCCGCCGGGCGAACGCGTACCCGGCACCAGCCACCGGCAGCGCCGAGGCGAGTTCAGCCAGGCCGAAGACCATGCACGTGTACATGATCGCCATCAGGACGGTGGCGATCAGCAAGCCGCCCCACCCGCCCTGCTCGAGACCGAAGTTCCAACCGGCGAAGTCGCCGGAGATGACATAGGCGACGCCCAGTCCGGCAAGCAGCAGCCAGCCCGCTGCCCCCTGCTTCAGTTCACGTTTCTGCAGGTAGTCCTGGCTCACTTTCTCGTAGCCGAAACCGGAAGCCTTCTTCTGTTGAGGGTTCACGAGCCGCTCCCTCGCGGGTCACGTCAATGGTCTGTGACCAGACCATGAGCTGCTGAGGGCCGAAATTACTCACCTGCCACCCACTGTCAAGGGTCGGGGAGGACCTGCCGCAAAGTCGCCATGTGTTGAGGGCCCAACCTGTGGGTCAACTCGCACGGCTCAGTGCCATACTCCACGCCGTTCGGTGGCTTCGCAGCCCCGGCCTCGGCCGGGAATCCGGTCGGGAGCCGCCGAAGCACCATGATCGAGGTCAGGTACGTCTCGCCACCAGGGAGGCCTAGATGAGTCAGGGCAGGCTGGACGGCCGTACCGCGGTCATCACTGGAGGATGCAGCGGCATCGGTTTGGCGACGGCGAGACGGTTCGCAGCCGAGGGTGCCCACGTCGTCATCGGCGACCTGGACGAGTTGTCCGGGGCGCGAGTCGCTGCACAACTGAACGGACACTTCGTCGCCTGCGACGTGACCGACCCCGAACGGGTGGACGAACTGTTCGCGGTTGCCAGCAACGAGTACGGCAGCGTCGACGTGGCCTTCAACAACGCGGGCATCTCCCCGCCCGAGGACGACTCGATCCTGACCACTGACCTCCTGGCCTGGCGCCAAGTGCAAGAGGTCAACCTGACCAGCGTCTATCTCTGTTGCAAGGCGGCGATCCCGTACATGGTCGAGCAGGGAAAGGGCTCGATCATCAATACCGCCTCATTCGTGGCGGTCATGGGTGCGGCCACCTCGCAGATCTCCTACACCGCCAGTAAGGGTGGGGTGCTTTCGATGTCGCGGGAACTCGGGGTGCAGTTCGCCCGCGAGGGAGTACGGGTCAACGCGCTGTGCCCCGGCCCGGTCAACACCCCGTTGCTGCAGGAGTTGTTCGCCGCTGATCCGGAGCGCGCCGCACGTCGGCTCGTGCACATCCCGATGGGGCGCTTCGCCGAACCGGACGAGATCGCTTCGGCCGCACTGTTTCTGGCCAGCGACGACTCCAGTTTCATGACCGCTTCGACCTTCTTGGTCGACGGTGGGATCAGCGGCGCCTACGTGACGCCGGTCTGAAGCGACATGACTCCCCCACTGATCGGTCTGAGCAGCTACGTCGGCCCCGCATCCTGGCGGACCTGGCGTGACGTGCCTGCTGCCCTGGTTCCGCAGGCCTACGTCGACCACGTGCTGGCGGCCGGAGGGGTACCGGTGATCGTGCCACCGGCGGCGACCTCGACGCCGGAGCTACTCGACGTACTGGCCGACCGACTCGATGGGTTGATCCTGATCGGCGGTCCGGACCTTGACCCGGCCTTGTACGGCCAGCGGCGGCATCCGCTGGCCCAGGTGCCGGCTCCCGAGCGCGATGCTGCCGAGACCGCCCTGCTGGTGATGATGCGCCAGCGTCAGCGTCCGATCCTTGGCATCTGTCGCGGCAGCCAGGTCATGGCTGTGGCCGCCGGAGGACAACTTGTCCAGCACCTGCCCGACGTACTCGGCCACGACGGGCACTCACCCGGTCCGGGCGTGTACGGCGAACACGACGTGCGGATCGCCGTCGACAGCAGGGCGGGGGCGATCCTGGGCGAGTCTTCGAGGGTTTCCAGCTACCACCACCAGGGTCTGGACGAGCACCCTGGTTACGTTGCGACGGCCTGGGCACCGGATGGAACCGTTGAGGCGATCGAGGACCCGGACCTCCCGTTCTGCATCGGCGTCCTCTGGCATCCCGAGGTAGGCACCGATCCGCGGCTGTTCCAGGCCTTGGTCGCGGCGGCCGCGAGCGGGTCCCGCTAGAGCTCGGTAAGCCGCGATGTCAGTGGCCAGAAGTGTGGTTCCTCGGCCGCGGCGAAGTGTCCGCCCACTGGACCTCGGCGTCCATCGACGTACTTGGGCCGGTAGGGGCGGGACGTTCGGACAACCCGTTGCCTCTGCTTTGCGAGGCCGCAAGCTCACCGACCGCACTCCGAGGAGGAGATCGTTGAGCGCGTGGGGCTGCCCACTGGGGATGAGGACAGATCTGAGCGGGCGCCGCAGTACGCGAGCGCCGACGGGCTGGTGGTCCGGACAGCCGACAGATTGCTTGCCTGGGTGTGACAGGCTCCGGCCGTGTCCGGTGTCATCCTCATCACCGGTGGCGGGCGGGGAATCGGTGCGGCCACCTCGCTGCTGCTTGCCGAGCGCGGCTATGACATCTGCCTCACCTATCGCGAACGAGAGCCGGCAGCCGCTGCCGTAGCCGCCCAGTGCGCCGCCCAAGGCGTTCACGTCAGCGCGGTCCGGGCTGACGTGTCCCGGGAGGCTGACGTCGTCGCGGCGTTTGAGGTCGCCGCCCAGCTGGGCCCCGTCACTGGACTCGTGAACAACGCCGGGATCGTTGCCCCGCAGAACCGTGTCGAGGACATGAGCATGGCTCGGCTCGAAAAGACGTTTGCGGTCAATGTCATCGGCGCCTTCCTGTGCGCACGCGAGGCTGTGCGTCGTTTGTCGATCCGGCTGGGTGGCAACGGCGGCGCGATCGTCAACGTGTCCTCCCGAGCTGCGGTGCTCGGCAGCCCTGGAGAGTACGTGGACTACGCGGCCTCCAAAGCTGCGATCGACACGCTGACCATCGGGCTGTCCCGCGAGGTTGCAGATGACGGAATCCGGGTCAACGCGGTGCGCCCCGGCCTGATCGAGACCGAGATCCATGCCTCCGGCGGTGCGCCTGACCGGCTGCGGCGGCTGGCCGGTTCGGTACCTATGCATCGTCCCGGCCGGGCCGAGGAGGTGGCGGCCGCCATCGCGTGGCTGTTGTCGGCGGAAGCGTCCTATGTAACCGGCGCGTTGCTTGATGTCGGCGGCGGCCGCTGAGCCGTAGAGTCGTCGCGGGCCCGTTCCTCAATGGAGATCCGGGTCGGTTTGGGCAGAGGGGGCGTCGCCCTGGTGCGCACCGAGTTGGTTGGCCGGGAACGTGAGTTCGCCGTACTCACGAACGCTCTGGCAGCTGCGCTGGACGGTCACCCGGGCGTGGTGCTTTGCCGGGGCGAGCCGGGCATCGGAAAGACGCGACTGGCTGAAGAGTTCTGCCATCGAGCCGCGACGAACGACATCTCAACGGCGTGGGGACGGTCGCAGGAGACGGCGGGAGCGCCGCCGTACTGGCCGTGGCGGCAGATCCTGCGTGCCGTCGCCCCGATCGTGGACATGTGCGAGCTGGCGGAGTCGGGACTGATCACCGACCTCGGCCCATTGGCATCCGAGGTGTTCCAAGGCGCGGCGGACTCCGGCCATGGCAAGGCTTCTATCGAGGACCGTCTCCGAGAGTTCGATGCGGTAGGGGACCTGCTGCGTCAGGTGACGCTTCGGCGTGCGCTGGTCATCGTGTTCGACGATGCCCATGGTGCCGATGAGGGGTCGCTGTTACTACTGCACCATCTCACCCGTGGTCTGACCGACGAGCGATTGCTGCTCCTCGTGAACCAGCGCAGCACCGAGAAAGCGCACTGGGTGCTGGAGAGTGAACTGTTGAGGCAGCCGATCACGAGGCAACTCGACCTTCGCGGTCTGGGCGTTCCTGCAGTTGCCAGACAACTGGCCTCATTGGTCGGCCATTGGGTGCCCGACGTGGATGTCGCGCATGTGCATTCCGCTACCGGGGGAAATCCCTTCTTCGTCACCGAGATGGGCAGGGCGCTTGCCGAAGGAGAGTCTGCTGCCTCTACCTCCCTGCTGACGACCGACCTGCGGGCCGCGGTCAAGGCACGCCTTGATCGGCTCACCCCGGAATGCCTTCGACTACTCCAAGCCGCGTCTGTGATTGGCCAGGAATTCGACCTCACCGTGGTCGCAGCCGTGCTCGACGTGCCTGCGCTGGACTGCCTGGGCCCGCTTGACGAAGCCGTAGCGGCTGGTCTGATCGAAGCTGCCACGGCTGCCACCCGACATCGTGTTACCCACGCCATCATCCGCGACGGGATCGAGGCCGGCTTGACCACAGCCGACCGGGTACTGCTCCATCGGAAGGCCGCGGAGGCTCTGGAGGATATCTACGCTGGGCGGGTCGAACCGCATCTGTTCGATCTCGCGCGGCATTGGTCCATCTCCTGGATTCTCGGAGAATCGGCCCGGGCGGCAGGTTGGATCCTGCGCGCCGGCGAAGAAGCGATGGAGGGGCACGCCTACGAGGAAGCAGCCCGGCTCTTTCGTGTGGCGCTCGATGTCTGGGCTGGCGCCACGGACGACATCGGCCGTTGCCGGGTCCTGTTGGAGTTGGGAACGGCACTCAATCTCACGTCTGACTTTCCAGGCGCGCTTGCAGCGTGCCGAGAGGCGAGCGCCCTGGCCTGGGCACTCGAGAGGCCGCAACTGGTAGCCGCAGCCGCGTTGACCGTCGAACCGACCATGCTTCCGGAGGCGGATGCCGCCATCAGGATGTTGTGTGAGGCGGCGATACCGACGCTAACGGTTGAGCACACTGCGCTGCGCGCCAAGGTGATGGCGAGGCTGGCAGAAGTCTGCGACAACCTCGGTGATGCGGAGACCGCTCGCTGGGCAAGCGAAGAGGCCCTTTCCCTGGCCGACCAATGTGGGGACGCGACTGCTCTGGTCGCTGCGCTGCAGGCCTGCCAATTGGCGAACGCATCACCTGATGGCTTGGAAGAGCGAGCGGCGCTGGCTGAGCGAATCTTGTCCGTCGGTCGCGAGACGTCGGATCGCAGCGCACAGCTGTGGGGGCATCTCTGGCGGATCGACGTCGCATTGGAGCGGGGTGAACTCGGTGTCGCGACCAGCGAGTTGGATGCCGCGGTCCTGCGTGCACACGAGGTTCGAGGCAGGATGGCACGCTGGCAGTTGCTCCGTTGCCAGGCGGTGCTAGCCCAGGCTCGGGCTCGATTCGAGGATGCTCGCCGGCTCGCCGCCCAGGCCTTTTCGATCCTCGCGCCGACCGGAAATCCTCTGGCATATATCGTCCGCACCGGTCTGCTGTCGGCGATGGGGCATCACATCGGTTATGACGCTGAGGCCCTTGCCGCTAGCGGCTTGGCCCAGGAAGCTGACCAGTCCCTTTTCCCCACCGAGGGGGTCATCCGTGCCCTTGCACCGGCGTGGGTGCTTTCGGAGGTGGGGAGAGCCGATGAGGCGGCCGTACTCTATCGCGCCCTCGGCCCCGTCGCCGAATGGCGGCCCACGCCGCACGCGACGCTCTTTGCCTACGCATTCGGCATCTGTGTCGCGAAGTCTTTGGATGCCACCGGCGATGTTGCCAGTTTGCACGACCTGATGAACCCCTACCGTGGCCATCACGTGGTCAGCGGGACATGCTCTGTTGCCTACTTCGGGCCGGTTGAACTGTGGCTGGGCGTAGCGGCGGCATACCTGGATCAGCTCGATGATGCGGTGGTGGATCTCGAGCAAGCACTGAAGACCTGCGGTACAAGTGGCGCCGTCGGCTTCGAGATCGAGGCTCAGAACGAGCTGGCGGCTGTTCTGGCTCGTCGGGCCAGGCCGGGCGATCGGGCAAGGTCACGCACCCTGGCTGCGGCGTCCAGGAAGCAGGCTCACGCTCTCGGGATGAAGCCACTCGCAACTCAAGCCGGTCTGCTCATTCAAGAACTCAACGACAGGTCGGCCGCGACGCTGACGCCACGCGAGAGTGAAGTCGCCACCTTGGTCGCCCAAGGCCTGACTAATCGGGAGATCGCTGCTCGACTCTATCTATCGGAGCGCACGGCTGAGAATCACGTACAGCACATCCTCACCAAACTCGACCTGGCCAACCGCAGTCAGATCGCCGTCTGGGTTGCCGGAGCAAGATGAGTACCCGATTGAGTACTTCCACGGACGTTTCCCTGCCGTCGACTTCTTAGATTTGCGCTGCCCGTCATTCGACGGCAGGACTGCACATCTCAGAAGGGGCGGTGGACACCATGCGCGTGTTGTTGCGATGGGAAACGGGTCTCGAGGCTACCAACGAGGCACTTCGTACGGGGAAGATGGCGGAGATCAATCAGGCCTTATCGGCAAGCACCCAGCCCGAGGCGCAGTACTTCAGCACCGAGAACGGGAAACGAACGGGCTACGTCTTCTTTGACCTCAGCGATACAGCACAGATACCGGTGATCGCGGAGCCGTTGTTCCAGCAGGTCAACGCAACCGTCGAGTTCATCCCGGTGATGAACGTCGATGATCTGCAGCGGGGTCTCGCGGCATTGGGAGAAACGCGATGACCGAGAAGGTGACCATCGCGGTCGTCGGGGCGACCGGTCAGCAGGGTGGTGGTCTGGCCCGGGCGATCCTCGACGATTCCGAGGGTCGGTACAGCTGCCGCGCGTTGACGCGCAGTCCGGCGTCAGATGCGGCCCGCGCCTTGGCCGACCGAGGCGCAGACGTCGTACGGGCCGACCTCGACGACCGGAACAGCCTCATCGAGGCCTTCCGGGGCGCTTCGAACGCCTTCTGCATGACCAATTTCTTCGAGCACTTCTCTCCAGAAAAGGAACTCGAGCAGGCCGCGAATCTGGGTGCGGCCGCCAAGGCATCCGGCATCGGGCATGTCATCTGGTCCACCTCACAAGACAGCAGCGCCTGGGCACGACGCCATGGCGATTGTCTGCCGGTCCTGCCGGGTGGCTACCGGGTGCCGCACTGGGACGGCAAAGCCCAGGCCGACCACTTCTTCACCGACAGCGGCGTGGCAACCACCTTCGTGGGGCCGTCGATGTTCTGGGAGAATTTCCTGGCTCCCGGCTCGCCTCAGTTCCCGCAGCGGGGTCCGGACGGCGTCCTCGCCATCACAATGCCGGCCGGTGCGGCCAAGCTGCCCGGAATAGCGGCCGAGGACATTGGTAGGTGTGCCTATGCGATCTTCAAGGCAGGGTCGGAGTTCGTCGGCCGGTCGGTCGGGTTGGCGGCCGAACACCTGACCGCAACCGAGTTGGCCGCCGGGCTGTCCGAGGCGCTCGGTGAGACGGTGCGCTACAACGACATTCCGCTTGCCGCTCTGCGGGCTGCGCCAATTCCGGGCGCCGACGCGATCGCGAACATGTTCCAGATCATGACCGAGGACAACGAGGACTACTGCGCGCACTACGACATCGGAGCCACCCGTGCGCTCAATCCACGGCTGCA
>Ga0136630_1000381_pt1 | contig 16689 bp, 17 predicted proteins | sample AntDrymUQ5682106_2_FD_105496 | JGI IMG/M metagenome (GOLD analysis project Ga0136630, IMG submission 105496) | Polar desert sand microbial communities from Dry Valleys, Antarctica - metaG UQ568 (21.06) | ecosystem: Environmental > Terrestrial > Soil > Desert | place: Antarctica: Dry Valley...
AGGCCGGTGGCGAGGGGCGGTCTGGCGCTGGTCGACAGTGCCGTGCGCACCGCCGCCTGTGCAACCGGCTGGGTGGTGGTCGTGGCGGTCATGCGTGTGCCTCTTGGCTGGACTCAGCGGACGCGGCATCCGCGCCGGTCGAGAAGTGGCCATCGGTCTGCGGGTCACCATCGGTCTGGGAATCTGCCGGGCGGCCGGTCAGGACTTAGGAACACCTCGTCGAGGCTCGGCTGGCCGAGTGAGAAGTTGGCGACGGTCACCCCCGCCTGCGACAGCTCGGCCAGCGCGTAGCCGACTCGTTGGGCGTCGGACACGCGGACCGACAACGCCGACGGGTCGGCTTCGAGCCGGATCGAGGCCGCCAACGTACGGATGAGCACCTGCTCCGCCTCGGGTCGCTGGACGGGATCCACCAGCCGCACATGCAGCGCGCCGGAGCCGACCGAGGCCTTGAGCTGGTTGCTGGTGCCCTCGGCGATGACCTTGCCGTGGTCGACAACCGCGATGCGGTCGGCGAGCTGGTCGGCCTCGTCCAGGTACTGGGTGGTCAACAGCACGGTGGTGCCCGCGGCCACCAGCGCGCGCACGATCTCCCAAACCTGGTTGCGGCTGCGCGGGTCCAGACCGGTGGTGGGTTCGTCGAGGAAGATCAGCTCGGGGGTGACCACGATGCTGGCCGCGATGTCGATCCGCCGCCGCATGCCACCGGAATAGGTCTTCACCTGCCGTCCGCCAGCGTCGGCCAGACCGAACGCGTCGAGCAGCTCGGCCGTCCTCGCCTTGGCTGCCGACCGCGAGTAGCCCCACAGCCGGGAGAGCAATACGAGGTTCTCCACACCCGTCAGGTCTTCGTCGACCGATGCGAACTGGCCGGTCATGCTCACCCGGCTGCGCACCGCGTCGGCCTCGGCGACGATGTCGTGGCCGAACACCCTTGCGCTGCCGTCGGTAGGCCGCAGCAACGTCGCGAACATGCGGATGGCGGTGGTCTTGCCAGCGCCGTTGGGTCCCAGTACGCCGTTGACGAGGCCCGTCGGAACCCGCAGGTCCAGACCGTCCACCGCCCGCGTTGTGCCGAAATGCTTGACCAGACCGTTGGCCTCGATCGCGAGGCCAGTTCCTGCCTGCATGCTGCTGCTCCTGGCTGAGAAGGGCTGGCTGTCGAGGGAGTAGACCGCGCGGCGGCACAGAACTCATCGCTGTGTTTCGGCTCCTAACGCCGTCAGTACCGGGAAGGGCGTGGAAGGAGGGTGCGCTGCGACCCGAGCCTGGGCCGAAGCGGATCGTCGTGGTCATCGACGGTCCGATCGATGGCGTGGACATCGCGCGCCTCTGCGGGCGTGTCCGGGCGCTGCTGAAGCGGCACCAAGGAGATCTGCTGGTCTGCGACGTCGGCGCCCTCGTCGAAACCGACGTCGGCACGATCGACGTCGTGGCCCGGTTGCAGCTCACCGCCCAGCGGCTCGGGTGGCGCATCGCGCTGCGTCACGCCTCCGACCAGCTATGCGAGCTGCTCGTCCTGGCCGGACTCGGCGACGTCGTTCCGCTGGCTGCGGCGCTACGGCTCGAGCCGCAACGGCAGACCGAACAGCGGGAACATCCTGGCGGTGTCGAGGAAGGCGTTGAACCCGACGATGCGACCGCCTGATACTTCGATGACCTGCAGGGCCCACGGCTCATGGCGGCCGCCGGGGCCGCTGGGCCGATACTGGCCGAAGGCCGGCGAACCGTTGGCCGTGACCGGAACCAACCGTGAACCGCGGCACTCAGCCCCCGGCCCAGCAAGCCACTGGCGGATCTGGACGGGGCCACGCAGCCACAGGCTGTAGGGGGGCATCGACAGGGTGGCGTCCTCGTGGAGCAGCGCCGTCAGCGAATCGAGGTCGTAGCGCTCGAAGGCATCGACATAGCGGGCCAACAGCGCACGCTGCGTGTCGTCCATCGGTTCGGCCGCGTCGGTGGCGGCCGGGTTGCTGCCGGCCAGCGTCGCGCGCGCACGTTGCAGCGCGCTGTTGACCGACGCGACCGAGGTGTCCAGCAGCTCGGAGACCTCGGTCGCCTTCCAGCGCAGGACTTCCCGCAGGATCAACACCGCCCGCTGTCGGGGCGGCAGGTGCTGCAGGGCAGCCACGAAGGCAAGACGGACCGTGTCGCGGCAGACGGCCACGTCGGCCGGATCATCGCTCATCGACACGACTCGGCTGTCGGGGATCGGTTCGATCCACGTGACCTCCGGCAACCCAGGGGCAAGCGTCGAATCCGCCGTCGAAGAGGGCGACAGGTCCATCGGGCGGGCGCGGCGTTGCCTGCCGTTCAGCATGTCGAGGCAGACGTTGGTCGCGATGCGATACAGCCACGTTCGCAGCGCGGCCCTGCCCTCGAAGCGGTCGAGATTCCGCCAGGCCCGCACCAGCGTCTCCTGCACGGCGTCTTCCGCTTCGAACGCCGACCCCAGCATCCGGTAGCAGTAAGCCGTCAGCTCGACGCGATGCTGCTCCAACCGCAACTCGACCGCCACGTCCGGTGTGGTTGCAAGATCAGTCATGATCGCCGTCGCATGGTGGTGCCTCCCCGGCCCGCGAAACGCTGTCGGGCAGTCTATCGGGCCGCCGTCCGACGGGGTCAACGGCTGAAGCGCTGCGCGTTCATGGTCGGCTTGAGTTCAGCGTCACGCACCCCTGTCCTCGGTCCAGACGTAGTCCACCTGCCGTGCCGTCGCCTCGGCCAGCTCACGTCCGGCGAACCGCTCGACGAGATGCAGCGCCATCGCGATGCCCGACGACAGCCCGCCCGCGGTGACGACCCGCCCGCTGTCGACCCAGCGAACGTCGGCGCGCACCCGGTCCCAGCCCAGGCGGGCAGCAAGGCCGTCCACGTCCTCCCAGTGCGTGGTGGCCTGCACGCCGTCGAGCAGGCCGGCCCGTTCTAACAGGAAGGCGCCGGTGCACACCGACGCCGTTAGCTTGGCGGTGGCAGCGAGGCGGCGGACCGCGTGGATGAGTCCTTGGTCGTCCACCAGCGGGTCGATGGCGATGGCACCCGGCACGATGAGGACGTCGAACCCGCCCGCCCCGTCGGGACCGCTCTCGGCGGCCAGCCCAAGGCCGCCGTAGGCGGTGACTGGACCGCCGGTGGTGCTGACCGTTGTCACCGTGAAGGACGGCAAGTCACCACGGCGCTCTTGCAGCCGCGACGCCGTCAACAGCACCTCGTAGGGACCAGCGACGTCCATCAAGTCGACGCCGTCGAACAGCAGGATGCCGCAGTTCATCCAGGTGCCTCCATCATCAGCTGTGCCCGGAAATGGCGCCCGGATCAGTGGTGCCCGGAGCCGGCATCCGGTTGCGGGATGGGAACGCCGTTCTGCGTGCCTTCACCGACGGCGAACCACGGGGACGACTGACCGATGCCACCGTTCGCACCGATCGCCGAGACACGGACCCGCAGCTGGGAGCCCGTGAACAGCAGCTGGGTCCTGCGGTCCTGCGCGAGTCGCGGAGGCGGCGACGTTCCGGCAGCCGCATCGATGGCGAACCGTGGACGAGAGGTGCGGCGGGTCCGCGAGCCTGCTGTTCCCTCACTGGTGCCGAACTCCACGACATAATCGCTGGCACTGGGAACCGGCGACCAGTGCAGGACCCATCGCGTCCGCCAGCGCACCGTTGCGTTGCGCGCGGGTCGCTCGTCGGACTCGAGGGTGACGCGAAAGCCCCGTTGGCGCACCGAGCGCGGTGCTGTCGGCTGGCTGCCTGCTTCGGGCTTGGGTACAGCCAGCCACCACCAGCAGGGCGAGGAGGAGCGGGAGGAGCCTCGCTACCACTCCACCCGTCCGAAGACCTCGTCATTGGCGTAGATGAGTCGGTTGGGGATGACCTGGCCTTGGCGCAGTTCGCTGCCGACCACCGCGCTCTTGTAGCCGATGACGGCGTCGTTTCGCACCAGTGAGCGGAACACCACCGACCGCGGGCGGAGGGTGACGTCATTGCCGACCAACGTTGGTGCAGCAAGGCCGGTGGTCGGATCAACCTGCGGACGCCCACCTCCGTGGAGGATCACCCGCTGGCCGTAGTGCGCGCGGTTGCCCAGACGCAGGTCGGTGCCCTCCAGGGCATGGAAGACGACCTTGTCGTCCATCCGGGAGATGATGCCCGCCCGAACGGTCCACCTTCGTCGGCGCGGATCGAAATGGAGCGACCCATCTTGGCGTCCAGCGCGTCGAAGCTGTCCTCGAAGCAGGAGTCGCCGATGATGCGGTTGCGGAAGTGGGGATCGCGCACGTGTGGTCCGGTGCACAGGTCCGATTCCACGGAGGGCAGGTCTCGTTCCTCGTCGAACTCGGTGCCGGCCCGGGTCGAAGTTGGCCCCCAGCACGTTGCGGGCGTCGTCGCGGGACAGCCGGGTGTACTCGCGCGCCAGTCCGACGTTGACCTCGACCACCCCCGCGTTGAACTCGCGATCTGCCTCCACGATGGGACGGACCTTGCCGAGGGCCGGCCGGTCGGCCTGCGCCTGGGTCGTCACGTTCTTGCCAGGCAGCACGATGAAGCCGCTGCGCAGCCGCACCCCCGGACCGAGCCGGGACAGCGCCGACAGCCCGCTGTCGCGTTCGATGATCCCGCCGTCCACCTGGGCGCCGAAGCTGACGAACACACCGGAGTCCTCGACCGTCCCGCCCATGCCGTCGGGCACGTGCTTGACCGGGCCGACCCCGAGCCGGGCGGGGCCCCTCACCGACGAACCGTGAGCCAGGATGACCCGCTCACCGGTACGAATCCCGCTGCCGGGACGCAGCGCCGCGCGCCGTAGCGATCGCCGATCGGCCGAGGTGCGGTTGAGAACACCCCCGCGCACGCGAACGTTGTCCTGGACGTTGGACTCCGGTCCGATCTTGACCGGTGCCTTGCCAGCTCCCAGCGTCGCAAACGGGGCCACGTACACCCGCTCGGCGAGATGGATGTGGCGTGGGCGCCACATGTTGACGGTGGGATCGAGGAAACTGGCCTCGGCGGCGGGCGCATCGTGCTCGCACACCGGTCGGTTGTCCCGCACCGGTGAGCACGACTCCTCGACGTCGTTCGCGGCGGCCGGCCGCGGCGACGGGCGCGAGCGGCGGGCTGGCGGTCAGCGTCAGACCGAGCAACCCCAAGAGCGCGGCACGACGGCGAAGCGAGATCCCGCGGAACCCGAACAGCGTGGTGTTCGTGGTGGCACCCCCCGTTGGCTTCATCCTGCGCCGAAAAGCCTAGACCCGGAGCGGTGACTAGTGCATGAAAGGCCCGGGTGGCGACGTCCACAACGCCGGCTTGTTGGCGCGCTCGCGGCTCAGGCCGGCTTGTTGGCGCGCACGATGGCGCTGTGCATGCCGTCGGCGACCTCGTGCGTTGACGTGATCGCGACACCGGTGAAACCGGCCGCGGCCAGGCCGTCGCGGTACTCGGCGTCGGACAGGGCGCCGGCGATGCAGCCGACATAGCTGCCGCGCTCGCCACGCTGGGAAGCGGTGAGGTGATCGCCCGCCACCACGTCACTGATGCCGATCCGGCCGCCGGGGCGCAGCACCCGATGCATCTCGGCCAGGACGGCGGGCTTGTCCACCGACAAGTTGATCACGCAGTTGGAGACGATGACGTCGACTGACGCGTCAGGCAGCGGGATGGCCTCGATGTGACCGCTGACGAACTCGACGTTGGTGGCGCCGGCCTCGGCGGCGTTACGGCGGGCGAGGTCGAGCATCTCGCCGGTCATGTCCACGCCGTAGGCCTTCCCGCTCGGGCCGACGCGGCGGGCGGACAGCAGGACGTCGATACCCCCGCCGGAGCCCAGGTCGAGCACAGTCTCGCCTTCGCGCAGCTCGGCGACGGCGATGGGATTCCCGCAGCCGAGGCTGGCCAGCCGGGCGGCATCGGGCAGCTCGGCCTGCTCGTCGAGGCTGTACAGGGCGGCGCCGAAGCCGTCCTCGGCGCTCGGTCCGCAGCCGTCACCGCAGCAACTGTCACCGCAGCAGCCGTGGGCGGTGGTCGCGGCGGCGGCGTAGCGGGCGCGAACCTGCTCGCGCAACTCATCACGGGTCGAGGTGGTGTCGGTCATGACGAGTCTCCTGTCAGGGTGGCGACGCCGGCCAGCCGGCGCATCGCGTCGTGGTCGATGGCGTAGTAGGCCCAGGTGCCGCGCTGCTCGCGGGTGAGCAGCCCAGCGTCGACGAGCTTGCGGAGGTGGTGGCTGACCGTCGGCTGCGTGATGCCCAGGGACGCGGTGAGGTCACAGACGCACACCGGTTCGGCGGACGCCGCCAGCAGGTTCACGATGCGCACGCGATGCGGATCAGCCAGTGCCTTGAACAGCGCTGCGGTCGCGACCGCCTCCGCGGCCGAAAGCTGCGCCGCACCGAGCGGAGCGCAACATTCCATGACCTGCGCGGTCGTTGCGGTCTTGCGATCGACAATATCGACGTTCATCGATGCCTACCCTAGCGGCTTCATCGACGTTCATCAATCAACCGCCATGTGGCTCGCGGTCAACGGTTCTCGGAGGACCCATCAAATGTTGTCTGATAGACACGCCGATGTGCGTCACGAAGGCAGTCACCAACAGGTCCGCGGTCAGTGCAGGTCCGCGGTCGGCGCAGGCCGCGCCGCCGGAAGGGCCCCCGGGCCGCACTGATCTCACGGGAGCGTGTCCGGGAACCGCCCCCTTCCCGGACGCTCAGGTCGAGCGCGAAGCCTTGACGGGAAACTTGCCCGGTGGCTTGATCCTGCTGTCGGGCGAGCCGCTCGACGTCTAACGGATTGGGCTGTCGGCCCAGTCCGCTCTTGACAGGAGGAAGGCGATGAACAAAGGGCTCCGGCAGGCCTGCCTCAGCGTCGGGCTCACCTTCGCACTCGGCATCCTGCTGCTGGGGGACCCAGCCGGGGCGCAGCCGAGCACGACCGATCGACCAACACCATCCGCCGCGGTGCCCGGCACCACCCCGGGGGATCTGCCCGACGTCGCGCCACCGACAATCGAGTCCGGCCCCAACGAGGCTGAGCTCGAGGACCTGGCGACGATCGCCGAGCAGGAGCGCAGCACGCTCGACCGCGCGATCGTCCGGTACGCCTGGAACGACAACTTCACCGTCGCGCTGGAGGAGATCCGAGCGGTCAGCGGTGACCTCGCGGAGGCGGCGATCACCGAGGACGGCACCGCCTGGGTCGCCTTCGCCGAGGAGGTACCCGTCGAGGCGGTCGGCATCCTGGCGCGGTTCACCGCGGCGCACCCGGCCGTCGACCTCGACGTCCGGACGGGGGCCGGGTTCACCGAAGCGGCGTTCGAGGACGCTATCGTCCGCGTCCACACCGCCCTCTACGACACGCCGGGCGTCATGGAAGCCGTGACCAGCTATGACCGTCCCGCCCGGCAGATCGTGACGACCGTGTCGCTCCTGCCCGGAGTCGACCCCGACCTCGTGTCCACCCTGCAGACCGTGAGCGCAGCCCGCCTGGCCGAGGACGGGGGGCAGGGCATCGCCGACGTGCTGACCACCCGGGTGTTCCTGCAGGACGCGGGCCTGACCCGTGACGAGAGCTCGTCATACCACTACGGCGGGGAGATCATCACCGGCTGCACCTCGGGCTTCGCGGTGCGGCGGCTCTCCGACAGCTCCCGCGGGATCGCCTTCGCGGAGCACTGCGACGGAACGATCTACGACGATGGTGACGCCCTGACCTACCGCAGCGCGCACAACGGGACCCACGGGGACATGGAGTGGCGGTACGGCCCGGATTACGAGGCCGACGACTTCTACTCCGGGAACAGCACGACCACCGAGGTGAACCGCCGCGACGTGTCCGGCTACGCCACCCCCACCGACGGTCAGACGCTGTGCTTCAACGGCAAGACGACGCACAAGCACTGCCAGCAGGTGCGGCAGTTGTCGGTCTGCAGCGGGAGCGCCTGCAACCTGGTGCAGATGGGCAACCACTCCACGGACGGCGGCGACAGCGGCGGGCCGTGGTTCTACAGCAACACCGCCTACGGGATTCACCAGGGTGTGCACTGCGATCCGTTCTGCCCCTACGACCGCAGCGTCTTCACGAAGGCCACAAGACTCGACAACGGTCTCGGCGTCGTGGTCGCGACCGGCTAGGACCGCGCCTCATGACGCAAACGTCTGGCCGCCGCGTGTCCCGCCCTGGGCTCGTCCTGGGCGTCGTGGTCGTGCTCGCCGCGGTCATCGCCGCCGGCTACGTCTACGCCATCGCCGAGCGCCGGCGGCCGGTGGAGATCTTTGGGGCCATGGCGTCCGACGACGTCGTGGTGCTGGAGGTGGGCTCGTGCGGCGGCGAGCCCACCGTCACCGAGCTCGACCAAGCCGACGGCGAAGTCCGCATCGCCGTCGAAGCGACCACTCGCCCGCTGGGCCCGGCCGCCGAGTGCCTCGACGGCATCGAGGTGCAGCTGGACGCCCCGCTCCGCGACCGAGTGCTCATCGACGGGTCGAACGGGCAAGCGGTCGAGGTGCAGCGCAACTAGAGGGCTTGCACTCACGGGCAAGGTGTCTCCTCCTCGCCCTCAGTCAATGAATACCAGCAGATCGCTGGCTCACCTCATCTTGACAGAGAGGGAGCAACCCAGCGTCGATGAGCTTGTGGACGTGGTGGCTGACCGTCGGCTGCGTGATGCCCAGGGACGCGGGGAGGTCACAAACGCCTATCAATCAACCGCCATGTGGCTCGCGGTCAACGGCTCAAGGCACGAGTTCGACGCCGAGATCGGCAAGCAGGCCGCGCACGCCCGCTTCGATGTCGTCGCGGATCGGGCGGACCTGCCCGACCGGCTTGCCGGCCGGGTCCTCGAGCTCCCAATCGAGGTAGCGCTTGCCGGGCATCACGGGACAGGCGTCGCCACAGCCCATTGTCACGACGACATCAGCGGCGGTGAGGGTCTCCTCGGTCCACGGCTTCGGGAACTGGTCGGTGATGTCGATGCCAACCTCACGCATGGATTCCACGGCCGCGGTGTTGATCTGCTCGGCGGGGGCGGAGCCGCCGGAGAGCACGTCGACATGGTCGCCGGCGAGGTGGCGCAGCCAGCCGGCGGCCATCTGCGAGCGACCCGCATTGTGGACGCAGAGAAACAGCACGGTGGGGTTATCGGTCATGCGCAGCCCTTCGGCTTTGGCAGACGCTCGGAGCCGTTCGCGGGCCCAGCGTTCGGCGAACAGCGGGACGAAGGCGGCCACGCGGGCGGTGGCCAGCTGGCGTTGCAAGGAGTCGGCCAGGATGTACTCGACGGTCTCCTCGCTGAACACGCCGGCGAACTCGCCGTGGAGGCGGACCGCCGAGTTGTGGACCAGAGTGCGCTGCTCGAGGGTGAGGGTGTCGGTCATCGCGAAGCTCCTGTCTCTGCGCGGTCGTGGCGGGGAACGACGATGTCGTCGGCCAGCTCGGGCCCCGGTGCGAACAGCCATCGGATGGTCAGCCACGCCGCGGCCGCACCGACCACCTGGGCGCCGATGAACCCGGGCACGGCGGGCGGGGCGATCCCGGTGTAGGTGTCGGTGAGCAGCCGGGCGATGGTGACGGCGGGGTTGGCGAAGGAGGCCGACGACGTGAAGTAGATGGCTGCGGCGATCCACGACCCCACGGCGGCGGGCACGGCGGCGGCGCGCCCGGAACGCACGACCCCGAAGATGACGAGCAGCAATCCGTAGGTCGCGACCACCTCGCTGGCAATCAGTGCCGTGCCGCTGCGGTGGGTGGTGGCGATCGCGACCGCTGGCAGCCCGAACAGCGCGTTGGCCAGCACCACGCCGGTGGCGGCACCGCCGACCTGCGCGACGACATAGCCGGCGGCCAGGCGGCGGGTGAGGCCGCCGAACAGGCTGTCGACGACGCTGACGGCCGGGTTGAAGTGCGCGCCCGACACCGACCCGAACGTGACGATCAGCGTTGCGAGCGCCGCACCGACGATCGTGGCGTGCTGGAACAGCTGGGCGGAAGCAGGGCCGTCGGTCGAGGCAGCGATGCCCGAGCCGACGATCGCCAGCAGCAGCAGCGCTGTGCCGATGAACTCCGCGGCGAGTCGGCGAGCCGTCATGCGTGCACCGCCGCCACAAGCCGCTCCATGCGCGCGGCAATCTCGTCGAACGCCGCGTCGAAGGCGCCGCGGTCCCCGCCGAGGGGGTCGGCGACCGACCAGTGCAGCCGGGGGGCGTCGAAGGGCAGACCCGCTTCGGCGGCCCGATCGCACACCGACACCACGAGGTCCGGCGCGGTGTCGATGGCGCCGTAGCCGCGCGGCTCGGCTTCGGACATGTTGAGCCCATTGGCCTGTGCGACCTCGACGGCCGTCGGGTCGACGGTGTCTGCGGGGCGGGAGCCGGCACTCAGCGCCGCCCGCCCGGTGCGGGCTCGCCACAGGGCTTCGGCCAGCTGCGAGCGCGCGGCGTTATGGGTGCAGACGAACAAGATCAGGCCGGGTGCTGGGACGACTGGTGCGACGAACGGCAACGCGGCCGCGGTCAGGCGGACGTAGCGGCGCCTGGCGTCACCCTGCGACCGGCTCCGCGCGACGAGGCCTGACCGCTCGAGGGTGTCGAGGTGAAAGGTGAGCAGGTTGGACGGCGCGTCGACCAAGCGGCGCAACTCGGTCGGGGTCTGATCCGACAGCGCCAGGGCATCCACGATCGCCAGCCGCGTCTCGTCGGCGAGCGCACGGTGGGCTCGGAGGCGCCACTGGAGTAGTTGCTCACTCTGCATTGAGTCAATGATGACTGATCAAGCTACGCAGCGCAAGCGCCCCCGGCGGAGCCGTTAGGGCAGCTGCTCGGCGATCTCGCGGCAGGTCGGGCACACCGGGTAACGCTTCGGGTCGCGGGACGGCACCCACACCTTGCCGCACAGCGCCTCGACGGGCGTGCCGTTGACCATCGCCTCCGTGACGATCACCGACGCGCCCTTGCCGTCCTTGGCGCGAACGATGTGGCTGTACCGCTCGTGGTCGCCGTCCGTCGTGGGGATGACGTCGGGTCGGGTCAGGGTGCCTTGGTCGCTCACGCTTTCCACCACCTCGTCGCGGCGCGTTGCTCCACCGCCACGGTAGAGCGGTCGACCAACCGCTGGCGAAAGCAGCGGCCGCTCCTGCCCGGCTGGCCGGGTTACCGAGGCGGTCGTCGCGGCTTACCGTGCGCCCATGACGACAGTCTCCGAGCCCGCCGCGACGACGGTCGAGGTCCGCCGACCGCATGAGGTCCTCTGGATTGCGGGTGGCCTCGGCGTGCTGTTCCAGCTGCTGTTCTGGGACGTGCTCCCCGGCTTGGCGGTGCCGGTGTTCGTGCTCGCGGTGCTGGCGGCGGTCGTCGGGGTGGCTCGTCGTCAAGGGACCGTCGCCTCGGCGCAGACCGTCGTGGTGATGGCTGTGGCCGCGGCCTTTGCGCTGGCGGTGGCGGTGCGTGCCGAGCCCGTGACCACCGTCGTGAACGTCTTCGTCGTGCTGGGGGCGCTGGCGGTCCTGGTCCACGCCTACCCGACCGACCACTGGATCCGCTACGGCCTGCGTGACTGGCTGCTCGCCGCGCTGCGACTCGCCGGCCACGAGATCACGGGTGCGCCCGGCCTGGTCGGGGCCGCCAGGCGGGCGTCCGCCGCGCAGCCGACTGCCTCGGGGCTGCGACGGGCGCTGCCACTGCTGCGCGGCGTCGCCCTGCTGCTGCCGGTCCTGGCGGTGTTCAGCGTCCTGCTGGCATCAGCCGACGTCATCTTCGCCCAGCGGCTGACCGCCCTCGGCGACCTGGTGCGGCTGCCTCGCCTTGACCAGGCGGTCGGACGGTTCCTGCTGGCGGCGACGGTGACATACCTCATCGCCGGCGCGCTGTGGCATCAACTGCACCGCCGCCAGCAGCGGGTGTTGGCTGACCAAGCCGTTCCTCGGATGCTCGGATTCAGCGAGGCCGCGATCGTGCTGGTGGGCGTGGACCTGCTGTTCGCCGCCTTCGTCGTCGTCCAGGCTCGCTACTTCTTCGGCGGTCAGGCGGCCGTGCTGGTGCAGGGCATGACCTACGCCGAGTACGCGCGGCGGGGCTTCGCCGAACTCGTCGTCGTGGCCGTGGTCAGCCTCTACCTGCACCTCGCCCTGGCCGGTCTGACGTGGCGCGAGACTCGAGCGCAGCGCGTCGCCTTCACGGCCCTGACCACCGCGCTCACCGGCTTGGTGCTGGTGATCCTCGCCTCGTCGTTCGCCCGCTTGTTGCTGTACGAGCAGGCGTTCGGCTTCACCCGGGCGCGGGCGGTGGCGCACGTGTTCATGGTGTGGCTGGCGCTGCTGCTGGTCGCTCTGCTGTGGTTGGAGCTACGCGACCGCGTGCGCTGGTTCCTGCTGGCGTCCCTGGTCGCCGCCGTGGGCTTCGCCGCCACGCTCAACGTGGTTGGCGTCGACGCGCTGATCGTTCGGCAGAACCTGGCCAGAGCCCAGGCCGGCGCGGAGCTCGACGTGACCTACCTGGCCGGATTGTCACCCGACGCTGTGCCGGCGTTGACGCAGGCGTTGCCCACCCTGGACGCGGCCACGGCCGCTGACGTGCGCGCCGCACTCGGCTGCGTCGGCGCCGAGACCTGGGACGGCGATTGGCGGTCGCTGCGCCTGGCTGACGTCCGTGCCCGACGGGCGCTGGCCGGGGTGAGCGGCGACGCAGCGGTGGGGGAGCAGGAGGGCTGCCCGTTCTTCCGGCGGTAGCCGCGGTTCAGCCCAGCTCCGCGCGCAACTGGGGTAACAGCTGCTCGGCGATGTCGCGGACGATGCCGGGCGCCGCGGCGCCATGCCCCAGCGCCGCTTCGGCGGGGTGGTCGGGATGGATGAGGATGATGTCGGTCACCCCGATCTCGTGGTAGCGCAGCACCGCGTCGCGAAAGGCCTCGACCGAGGCCAGCGCCGGCCAGTCGTTCGAACCGATGAGGACCGAACGCCGGATGGACTGCGGCTCGCGCCCGACCTCCTCGGCGTAGCGGTCCAGCAGGCGGCTGCGCTCTGCCGCTGTGCGCAGCACCTCCTGCGGCGGTAGGTCGCGTGTGGTCACCGAGTTCCAGACATCGGCGTAGCGCGCGGCGATCCGCAGGGTCCGTGGTCCGTGCGCGGCGATCGTCAGCGGCGGCCGTGGGCGCTGGACCGGACCGGGTGCCATGCTGATGTGCTCGCCGCCGTAGTGGGTTCCCGTGAAGCTGTGCCCACCGCGCAGCACCGTGTCGACCAGCGCGACGGTCTCTTCAAAGCGCTCGACGCGCTCACCCGTGGACCACGGTGGGATGCCGAGCAGTTGGTGATCAAGCAGCGCACCCCCTGCCCCGATGCCCAACTCCAGGCGACCGCTCGACAGCTGGTCCAGCGTCATGGCCTGGTTCGCGAGGATCACAGGGTGGCGGAAGATCGGCGCCGCGACCATCGTGCCCAGACGGATCCTGGAGGTGAAGGTCGCGGCCGCGGCCAGCGCTGTCAGCCCGTCGAACAGCGGGTCGCTGAGCTGCTGCGTGCGGTGCACCAGGTGGTCCCAGACGTAGACGCCGTCGTAGCCCAGCGCCTCCACCTCCAGCACCCGGGCACGCCAGTCCGGCCACGGGAGGTTCTGGACCGCCACCACACCGACCCGCAAGGATCCGTCCATCGCCACACCGTAGCTGGGGCGCGGCCATACTGGGCTTGCCGCCGCCCAACCCCCGGCCCCCGCCCGAGACCCCGACCCGAGAAGAAGCATGGCTCGTCCTGCCACGACCCCCCTGCGTTACCCGGAGTTCCGAAACCTGTGGGCCGCCTCCATCGTCAGCAACCTTGGCACCCTGCTGCAGACCGTCGCCGCCACCTGGTTGATGCTGCAGCTGACGGGCTCCGCGTTGTGGGTGGGCTTGATGGTGGCGGCCCCCACGCTGCCGCTGCTGGTCGTGGCGATGCCCGCTGGCGCCATGGCCGACCTCGTTGAACGCCGGCGCGTCGTGCTGGTCTGCCACGCCGCCATGGCGGTGATCGCCGCCCTCATCGCCGCGCTGCATCTGGGCGGCCTGCTGACCCCCAGCCTGCTGCTGGTGCTGGGCCTGGCCCTTGGCACGGCGATGTCGATCAACCTGCCGGCATGGCAGGCGATGGTTCCCGACCTGGTTCCCAACGGCCACGTGGCCAGCGCCGTGGCGCTGAACTCCGCCTCCTTCAACGTCGCCAGGGCCGTCGGCCCCGCGCTCGGCGGCGTCATCGTCGCCACCGTCGGCCCAGGGCCAGCCTTCCTGGCCAATGCCTGCTCGTACCTGTGCGTGGTGGCGGTGTTGGGACGCGTGCCCAGACGGCAGATGGAGGGTGACCCCGAGTCGATGTCGAGCGCGATCGCCCTTGGCTTGCGCTACGCCCGCTTCACCTCGTCCTACCGCTGGCTGCTGCTGGTCGCGGCGTGCTTCGGGGTGACCTCGGCGGTGGTGCAGGCCGTGCTGCCCAACTACACCTCCGACGTGCTCGGTGCCGGCGCGGGGGCCTACGGCATCCTGCTCGGCGCGATGGGCGCCGGCGCCCTCGTCGGCGCCTTCACCCGGCCGGCCGCGGCGGCGCGCCTTGGGCGCTGGATGGTGCCCGGTTCCATCTGCGCGTTCGGGGTCGCCGGGGTGGCGCTGGGTCTGTTCCAGACGTTGCTTGCAGCCGTCGGAGCGATGCTGATCGCGGGCCTGCTGTGGGTGTGGATCCTGTCCACGCTGAATGCCACGACGCAGCTGCTGTCACCCCAGTGGGTGCGCGGCAGGATCATGAGCCTGTACACCCTGTCCTTTCTGGGTTTCCTGCCGCTCGGTTCCGTGCTCGCCGGGGTCGTGGCCGACGTCACCGGCCCCGCGGTGGCGCTGGTGGCGCTGTCGTCGCTGACGATCGTGCTGGGCGCGGCAGTCTCCCGCTTCCCCCTGCCGGTCCTGGACCAGGTGGTTACCCCGACGCCGCCGCTGGACTACCAGCGGCCACCGCACGTGACCGGTGTCGAGGGCGGGCCTGTGATGATCCTGACGACCTGGGTCATCGATGACCACGCGCTGGCTGACTTCTTGGCGGCGATGGACGACCTGCGGCGAGTGCGGCTGCGCACCGGCGCCTACCGCTGGCGGCTGTACCGCAACGCCGGCGAGCCGCACAGAATGACCCAGATGTTCCTGCTGCACTCCTGGGAAGCCCACCTGCGCCAGCACGAGCGGATGGACGTCCCCGGCGCCAACATCGTCGCGCACGCCCGCAGCTTCGACGTCGAGGACGGTCCGGTCACCCGGCACCTGGCGGCCATCGAGGTGACCCATCCCGCGCAGCGGCCCGAGTGGGACGCGCTGGTCGCCATCCACGACGAGATGCACCGAGCCGATGGGTCGCTGCCACTGCCCAACCACGAAGCCGCCGCCCACCACGACGCTGCTCCAGAAGACGCCGCCCGGACGCATTAGCCCGAGCAGCCGTCATCCCCGCCCGTCGAGTGCCGTGAGCATCCGCTTGAGGGCCACCTGCCGGTAGGAGGCATCCATCAGCTCGGCGACCTCCGTCCAGTCCACCGCAGCGGTGGTGAGGTCAAGCGCCAGCCAGCCGCCGGGACCGAAATAGGCGGGCACCCAGAACCGCGGATCTTCCAGCAGCGCCGCCCGCTCGGCGGGGTCGGGCTTGAAGACCAGCCCGTACGGGTGGTCCTGGTTGCCCTCGAAGACCGCGAACATCTTCTTGCCCGCCCGGAACGTCGGGCGCCCCCAGGCCTCGACCTCTGCGGACTCGGGCAGCGCCAGGCACACCGCGCGCAACTCTGACAGGTAGGGATCGTCGTCGTGGTACATCCGTGGATGAGCCATAAGGCTGCGCCTTCAGGCAGAGCCCGCGGGCCCGTCGAGGTAGGCCAGCGCGCCGGCAGTCAGCGCCTCCAGGCCGCGACGCAGCGAGGCCATGCGGTCAGGCGCGAAGTGTGGGGTGTGCGGTCCGGGGAACTCCGCCAGCTTGTCCAAAAGCTGCGTGCCCGGCGCCGCGTCCCAGCGGTCGGCGGCCACCGTGCCAACGAACCAGAAGTCGGTGGGGATCGCCGGCTCGTCGTAACGGCCTGGACCGGGCATCCCGTACAGCGCGAAGTCCTCGCTGCCCATGATCACCTCGGGATAGCTGACCACGTCGTCGCCGAACAGCGCCTCGTGGACCGCCCGCACCCGAGCCGTGGTGGCCGGGTCGTTGACGGTCGCGTAGGTCTGCTCGCGCACGATGACCTGTGGCTCTTGGGGCGCCCGTGCCGCCGCGCACACACCCTTGACGATCCGCTCGATGGCGGCCTGAATCTGGTCCATCACCGGCTCGCTGAGCCCTCGGGTGGTGACCTGCAACGTCACCTCGGGCGGCACGATGTTGTAGCGGGTGCCGCCGTGGATGGAACCGACGGTCACCACGGCCGGCTGATTGGGGCTGACCTCGCGCGACACGACCGCCTGCAGCGCCACGACCACCTGGGCGGCCATCAGTACCGGGTCGATCGTGACATGCGGCGACGAGCCGTGGCCGCCTTTGCCGAAGATGCGGATCTCCAGGTTGCGCGAGGCGGCCAGGAAGGCGTCCGGGCGGTGCAGCACCATCTGGGCGCGGGCGTGCATCGCGTGCTGGCCGAGCACCACGTCGGGGCGCGGGAATCGGGCGAACAACCCGTCGGCGAGCATGGCGGCGGCGCCACTGATGGTCTCCTCG